>ERZ1034626.356-NODE-356-length-33608-cov-11.021637_pt1 | contig 33608 bp, 30 predicted proteins | sample MGYA00520652_ERZ1034626 | MGnify/ENA primary metagenome ERZ1034626 (study PRJEB33766, sample SAMN09781765) | gut metagenome | biome: gut microbiome | host: Homo sapiens | place: Madagascar | study: EMG produced TPA metagenomics assembly of the PRJNA485056 data... | reverse complement strand
GGGGCCGGGGCCGCATCCAGATCTCCTGCCCCCGCTGCGGCACCCAGTTCATCAAGAAGAGCTGAGCCATGTTCGGATATGTTATCCCGAATCAGGCCGCACTCAGCCCGGAGGCACAGGCGCGGTATCGCGCGGCCTACTGCGGGCTCTGCCGCCGCATCGGCGCGCTGCACGGCACCCGGGGGCGGCTGACCCTGAGCTATGACCTGACCTTTCTGGATCTGCTGCTGTGCAGCCTGTATGAGGGCGAAAGTGCCTGTGTGACAGGCTGTGGCCACTGCCCCATCCACCCCATCCGGAAGGTGGAGTGGCGTTCCAGCGGCCCCACCGATTACTGTGCAGACCTGAGCGTGGCTTTGCACTACTACAACGCGCAGGACAAGTGGAACGATGACCACAGCCTGCTGGGCCTGGGCTTTGAAAAGATGCTTGCTGCCCCCACGCAGCAGGCCGCTGCCCGCTGGCCCCGCCAGTGCAGCGCCATCCACACCTGTCTGGATCGGCTGGCCCGGTACGAAGCCGAAGGCAGCGAAGATCTGGATGCCGTTTCCGGCTGCTTTGGGGAGCTGATGGCCGAGCTGTTCGATTACAGGCAGGACCACTGGTCGCCGGAGCTGCGCAGCATCGGCTTCAATCTGGGCAAGTATATCTACCTGCTGGATGCCTACGACGACCTGGCCCGGGACGAGCGCAAGGGCGCATACAATCCCCTGCGCGCCCTGAGCAGAGAGCCCGGGTACGAGGAAGAGATGCGGGAGATCTTTGAGCTGCTGCTGGCCAACTGCGCCCGCAGCTTTGAGCGCCTGCCCTGTGTGGAGGACGTTGACCTTCTGCGCAACATCCTGTATTCGGGCGTGTGGCTCAAATATCACTGCAAAAATGCAAAAAAGAAGGACAAAACCGCCTGATCCCGGCGGTTTTCCTTGATTTTTCCGTTCCAGTCCTGTACACTAAAGATTGCTTGTGCGGCACAGCGGCCGCACAGATGGTAATAGAGACGTGAGGAAGTAGACCGATGAGAGACCCCTATGAGGTTCTGGGCATCCAGCGCGGTGCCAGTGAAGACGAGATCAAAAAGGCTTACCGTGCCAAGTGCAAGCGCTGGCACCCCGACCTGAACCCCAACGACCCCACCGCTGAAGAGCACTTCAAGGAGGTGCAGGCGGCATACGATGCCATCACCAAGGGCGAGACCGGCCCCCAGATGGGCGGCGGCTACGGCGGTGGCTACGGCCAGCAGAGCGGCCCCTCCTACGGCGGCTATCAGCAGGGGTACCAGCAGAACGGCTATTCCAACGGGGATTTCGGAGACTTCGGCTTCGGCTACGACCCCTTCGGGTTCGGTTTTGGCTTTGGCGGCAATTATCAGCAGCAGCGCGGGCCCGGCTACAACGGCGCGGACACGCCTGAGATGCAGGCCGCACGCAACTTCATCGTCAACCAGCGCTACCCCGAGGCCCGCCGCGTGCTGGACGGCATCACCGTGCGCACCGCCCGGTGGTACTATCTCTCCTCACTGGCCAATCAGGGCCTAGGTAACAGCATCGATGCCCTGCAGGATGCCCGCCGCGCCGCCCAGATGGAGCCCGGCAACACCGAGTACCAGATGAACCTGCGCAATCTGCAGGACCCGGGCCGCACCTACCGCACCCAGACCACCTACGCCCAGCCCGGCGGCCTGATGCGCTGGTGCTGGAGCATGATCCTGCTCAACCTGCTGTGCAACTGCTGCTGTGGCGGCGGCTGGGGCTGGCGGTTCCGGATGTAAGCGCCAATAAGGATGTAAGGACAAACAAACAAAAACCTCCCTGCCGGCGTGGCAGGGAGGTTTTTTGCTTATTCAGTTATTGGATCACGATCGTCCGGCTGATCTCGCTGCTGGAGTAGTTTCCGGCAGCCTTGGCCGTCTGGACATACTCACCGGGTTCGGTGGGGAACCCGCTCTGGGTCGTACCCAGGAAATCGAAGAGACCGCTCTTCTTTTTATAGGTGTAGGTCACCTTGCCGCCCTCGACCACCTGGCCGTCGCTTTCGACCACGGCGGTGATGTTGTAGTTCTGGGCTTCCGCCGCAGTCATGCTGGCGGGGAGCTCCTGTGCCCAGTAGACACGCACCCCCGCACTCTTGGGCTTGATGCGGAAGAACGCCATACCGGCGGTGTTCACATCACCGGATTCCAGCGCCACAGCGCCGCCCACATAGCTGCCGGCTTCCGTAGGCTGCTCGTCCAGATAGATGCGGCTGAACACGCCCTCGGGCAGATATTTGCGGATGAGCTCCAGCGCCAGCTTCATGCCGGTGGAGACATCCTTCAGCGTGGGGATGTAGAATTTCAGGACATCCATCACAGAGACCACTTCATCAGCCACCCGTAGCAGCACGCTCACGTCGTTGCCGTCGATCAGCTGCTTGATGTAGGCGTAGATGTTGAACTCCTCTTCCTGCTCAGGGTTCGCCGACATCTTTTTCGGCAGGGGGATCATCTTGAGCAGAGTGCGGATCTTGCCCGAAAGGATCAGGGTCACATAGCCCTGCGCTTCGCCGCTGGTGCCCATCACCACACCGATATACTGGGTATCTGCCGGGGTGGTCTGGACGCTCAGGGTAAAGGGGGATCCATAGGTCAGATCCCCGTCTGCGGTCAGGCGGATCGAGACAACGCTGTTGTTCTCATCCACGCCTGCGGTGGTCAGGTCAGGCAGTTCGCTGCCCGCCGAAGCCGCCAGCGCCGGTGTGGCCGCCACACTCAGGGCGAACACTGCCGCCAGCAGCAATGAGATCAGCCGTTTGGTTTTCATCAGCCAAAGACCTCCTTTTATATAGGTTCTTGTATCATGCAAAAATAAGGGTGCATGGAACACACAGCACAGTGTTCCCGCACCCTCATTTTACCGCATTGCACCGTACAGGTCAATAACGGGATTCAAGTTAAATTTTGCTCAGCTGCGGGCCCTGGGCGGTATCTTTGACAGCCCAGCCCATCTCGGTGAGCTGCGCACGGATGGCATCCGCAGCGGCCCAGTCCTTGGCCTTCTTGGCGGCGGCGCGCTTTTCCACCAGCTCCGTCACCTCGGCGGGCACCTCATCCTTCTTGCGGTTGTACATCAGGCCCAGCACGCCGGTGATCTCATCGAACGCCTTGGCGGCAGCCTCCAGCGCAGCCTTGGAGGAGGCAGCGGACAGGGTGTTGATCTCCTTGACCAGATCGAACACGGCAGCCAGCGCATCGGGGGTGTTCAGGTCATCGTCCATGGCCTTGCAGAACTTGGCGCGGGCCTCGTCTGCCTTGGCGGTCAGGGTCTCATCGGTGCCGAACGCGGTCTTGCTCAGGGCAAAATCGAGGTTCTCGCGGCAGGTGTAAAGACGCTCCAGGCTGTTCTTGCAGCTCTCGATGAGGTCCACGGTGTAGTTCAGGGGCATCCGGTAGCCGGCGGTCAGCATGAAGTAGCGGATGGGCTCGTAGCCGTAGAGGTTTGCCACATCCCGCACGGTAAAGAAGTTGTGCAGGCTCTTGGACATTTTCTGGTTGTCCACATTGATGAAGCCGTTGTGCATCCAGTAGCGGGCAAACTCGCAGCCGTTGGCGCACTCGCTCTGCGCGATCTCGTTCTCGTGGTGGGGGAAGATCAGGTCCTGACCGCCGCAGTGCAGGTCGATGGTCTTGCCCAGATGGGTGCGGCTCATGGCGCTGCACTCGATATGCCAGCCGGGGCGGCCCATGCCATAGGGGCTTTCCCAGGCGGGCTCGCCGGGCTTGGCAGCCTTCCAGACGGCAAAGTCAGCGGGGTCTTCCTTCAGGTCATCCTCCATCTGGCTGCGCAGCTCACGGTTGCCGCTCTCCAGATCGTCCAGCTTGAGGTGGCTCAGCTTGCCATACTCCGGGTCGCTCTTGACGCGGAAGTAGACATCCCCGTTCTTGGCAACGTAGGCGTGGCCGGAATCGATCAGGTCCTTGACGATGTCCAGGATCTGCTGGATGTGCTCCGTTGCACGGGGCTGGACGGTGGGCTTTTTGCAGTTCAGACCGGCGGCATCCTTGAGGTACTCGGCCTCAAAGCGCTGGGCCACTTCCTTCATGGAGGTGCCCTCCTCCTGGCCCTTCTTGATGAGCTTGTCATCAATATCGGTGATGTTGGAGACATAGATGACCTTGTTGCCGCGGTATTCCAGATAGCGGCGCAGGGTATCGAACACGATCAGCGGGCGGGCGTTGCCGATGTGGATATAGTTGTAAACGGTGGGGCCGCAGACATAGATGCGGTATTCGCCGGGCACCTGCGGCACAAACTCTTCCTTCTGGCGGGTCAGGGTGTTGAAAATCTGCATAAGAACTCTCCTTCTTGTAGGGCAAACAAAAGCCGCAGCAGAACCTCTCAGTCTCGCTTCACTCGCCAGCTCCCCTAATAGGGGAGCCCTTGGCAAAGAGGGCAGCTCCTGCGAATCTGCCTGAAAAAACAAAAGCCCTCAAAGCAATATGATATCGCATATCACTTCGAAGGCGGTTTTCAAAATCGCGGTTCCACTTCTGTTTGTCGCTCAAAGCCGATAACGGCGGCTGCCGCGCCGCGATACTCCCCAGCAGGTTTCCCGCGGCGTGCTGCCCGGGCGCACTTCACACACGCTGCTGCAAACAGGCTCCCAGCCAACGGCCCGTTCTCTCTGTCCAGCTCACCTTTGCGCTACTCTGCCCGGGTAAACGCATTTTTCCTGATACATCTGTATTATAGCCGGGCCGGGGGGAGAAGTCAAGCAGAACGCAGGTGCTGGCATTTCAGCGGCAGCTCTGCGCCGCTTCAATCGATCTCGTGCTTTTTGCAGAAGTGCTTGCTGGCAAAGTACATTCCCGCCCAGATGGCGATGGCAAGCACGAGGTAGAACGGATTCTTCATGGCGGACACCAGCGACTGCCCGAAAAGGGCCATCATGGCCACCATCACGCCCTTGCCCAGCAGCATGGTGACAAGGTAGCGCTTCTCGTCAAAATCAGAGATGCCGAAGGCAAAGTGCATAAAGGACGAGGGCGTAAAGGGCAGGAGCGACAGCATGAACAGGGACGCGGTGTCGAACCGGCTGACCCATTGCTCCGCCTTTTGCAGCTTGGCCGAGCGGCGGGCAAATTTCCAGAAAAAACGCTTGACGACACGCCGCCAGAGCAGGAACATCACGGTGCCGCCCAGCATCACCCCAACCCAGCTGTACACAAAGCCCAGAAGCCCGCCGTGGGCCGCAACATTCAGCGCCACAATGGCAATAAGCGGCAGCGGCGGAAAAAAGGATTCCACCATCGCAAGGATCACGGGCGCAATGGGGCCAAGGTCGCCAAAGCCTTCCAGCAGGGCCTCCCAGAATTCCAGCGTTCCCAGCTGGTGGAGCCAACCTATCATCGTCATTTCCATCCCGCGTGTTCCTTCCCTCTCATTTTTCTTTAGTATATCCGGTTTCTATGACACGCCCGTGAACAAAATACGAGCTTTTTTTGTCCTATCACCTATACTACGAGACTGCGGGGGCCTTTCCTGCACAGGGCGGGGATCTTTATGCTTTTCCGGCGGCTTCAGCGGCGACCTTTTCGGCCCGGGCCTGCATCCGCTCGATCTGCTGGGCGCGCATCCGCTCCCAGCGGACAAGCCCGGCTTCGTCCGGGATCTGGACGCAGCGGGCAAAGCTCCAGTGCAGGCCGTCCCGCCGGGCCAGCTTATAGCGCTGGAACACGCCCTTTCCGGCCTCATTGCCGGTACCGGCGCAGGCAGGGCAGACAGACAGAGTATACCAGCCGCTGTTGCCCTTTTTCAGCCAGATATCGTCCGGCTGCAGATCCCCGCCGCACACCGGGCAGCTGGCAGTGATGATCTTTGGGTCGCTGCGCCAGGTGGACTGCTCCACATAGCCGCGGAACACCCGGAAGTCCCGGTAATCGCCGGGGGCGGGGCAGAGGCTCGCCCGCAGGGATTCCTCCTCGGTGGGGTAGGCCGCCAGACCCGCCCGCAGGTCAAGCTTGCGGCAGACATCGGCGGTGTAAAGGGTATCGGACAGGGCATCGTGGAACGGGCGCTCCATCGGGATACCCATCCGGGTCACAACGCCTTCCAGCGTCATGCCCTCGCCCTCCTTGCGGGGGTGCTCCCGCAGAAAGATCTGCTGCAGATCATACCACTGGGTGGGGCGGCTCTCGTCCAGATTGCAGAGGAAAAGGTTCTGCTTGAGCACCGGCACGTCATCCATGCCCCACTCGGCAAACTCGGCATCCGGGCCGCACCACTGCATAAAGCGGCGCAGCCCCTGCACGATGGGCTCGCCCCGGTCCAGGTCGGCCTGGGTCAGGCCCGTCACCTTGGCGATGTGGTGCTGCAGGGTGCGGAAAATGCGGGGCCGCAGGTGGATGGAGAAGGTATCCAGCACATTGGCATCCTCGTCGATCTTCACCGCGCCGATCTCGATGATCTCGCCCCGGAAGGTCTGCTGCACGCCATGATAATTAAAGAGATACGGCTTATAGCCGATGTTCCATTCCAGATCAAATAAAACCAGATTGCGTGGCATTGTTGTTTGTGTTCCTCTCAGTTCAGGATAAATTTTTCGATGGCCTCGGCCACACCGTCGTGGTTGTTGTCGGCGGCGGTGACGTAATCGGCCACAGCCTTGACGGCATCCTCGGCATTCTGCATGGCAACGCCCACTCCGGCATAGGAGATCATGGAGCGGTCGTTCAGGCCATCGCCGCAGGCCATCAGGTTCTCCCGGGTCAGGCCCATCCGCTCCAGCAGGGCGGCAAGGCTCCTGTCCTTTGCCACACCCAGCGGCACGGCCTCGATGAAGAAGGGGCTGGAGGGGTACAGGTCGATACGGCCCGCAAACTGCTCCTTTCCGGCGGCACAGACAGCATCCCGCCGGGCAGGGTCAAGGGTGATGAGCATTTTGCAGATCGGATAGTCCACATAGGAGGCCAGATTATCCACATGGAGCATCGGCAGCTTTGTGGTAAAGCACTCCTTGTTTGCCCACACGTCCTGATCCCGCTCACACACGATGCCCTCGCTGTTATAGGTCAGGATGGCCACATCCTGCCGGGCTGCAAATTCGCAGAGCTCCGGGACGAACTCCGCTCCCAGCTGCACCTGATACAGGGCCTCGCCGGTCACGCAGTCCACAATCTTGCCGCCGTTGTAGGCCAGCACACAGCCGCCCTTTTTGTCCAGCCCCAGCTCCTTTGCCAGCGGCAGAATGCCCGCCGTGGGGCGGCCGGAGGCCAGCACGATGGTCACGCCCTGTGCGGCGGCAGCATCCAGCGCCGCGCGGGTGCAGGGGGTAACGATCTTTTCGTCATTGGTCAGGGTGCCGTCCAAGTCCAGAGCCAGCACCCGGATATTCGATCTTGCCATGATTTTTATTCCTCGTTCTCAGGCAGGGGCTTCCCGCCGGATATTTTATTACTTACCCATCTATTTTACAATGCTTTCCCTTTTCTGTAAAGCAGGAAACTCACGGTTCCGCCGCCGTTTACCGGGCGGGAGAGCGCCGGGGTGTTCCCCAAGCAAGTGTCCGGAGGGTGGGACCCGGCTGCCGCAGGCAGCTGGGCGGGGGATGGAATGCCCCGTATCACTTGCGGGGGAATTCACCGGCGCTAGGCCCGCCCTAGAACACGCAAAAAAGCCGCCCGGCGAGCAAAACCGGACGGCTGAGAAGGAAGAAAACGCTGTGTTACAGGATGTCGATGTATTCCCCGGCCAGTGCCTTGTTCATGCTGCGGACGGCGCAGAACTTGCCGCACATGGAGCAGGTGTCGCTGTGGTCATCCTCAGGCAGGCGGGCATCCCGGATGGCCTTGGCGGTCTCGGGGTCGAGAGCGCAGGCGAACTGGGCATCCCAGTCCAGCACGCGGCGGGCATCGCCCATCTTGTCGTCGATATCCCGGGCATGGGGGATGCCCTTGGCGATATCAGCCGCATGGGCGGCGATCTTGGAGGCCACGATGCCCTGCTTTACATCGTCCACGTTGGGCAGAGCCAGATGCTCGGCGGGGGTGACATAGCACAGGAAGGCTGCACCGCTCATGGCGGCAACGGCACCGCCGATGGCAGCCGTGATGTGGTCATAACCGGGGGCAATGTCGGTGACGAGGGGTCCCAGCACATAGAAGGGAGCGCCCATGCAGATGCTCTTCTGCACCTCCATGTTGGCGGCCACCTGATTCAGGGGCACATGGCCGGGGCCTTCCACCATCACCTGCACGTTGTGTGCCCATGCGCGCTTGGTCAACTCGCCCAGACGCACCAGCTCTTCGATCTGGCACACATCGGTGGCGTCAGCCAGACAGCCGGGACGGCAGGCATCGCCCAGCGAGATGGTCACATCGTGCTCGGCGCAGATCTCGCAGATCTCGTCAAAGTGCTCGTAGAAGGGGTTCTCGTTGCCGGTCATGCTCATCCACGCAAACACCAGAGAACCGCCGCGGCTCACGATGTTCATCTTGCGCTTGTGCTTGCGGATCTGCTCGATGGTCTTGCGGGTGATGCCGCAGTGCAGGGTGACAAAGTCCACGCCGTCCTCAGCGTGCAGACGCACCACGTCGATGAAGTCCTGCGCGGTCAGGGTGGCAAGGTCGCGCTGATAGTGGATGACGGAATCGTACACAGGCACAGTGCCGATCATCACGGGGCACTCGTGGGTCAGCTTCTGGCGGAAGGGCTGGGTGTTGCCGTGGCTGGACAGATCCATGATGGCTTCCGCGCCCATATTGACAGCGCTCATCACCTTTTCCATCTCCACGCTGTAATCCTTGCAATCGCGGGAAACGCCCAGGTTCACGTTGATCTTGGTGCGCAGCATGGAACCGATGCCCTCGGGGTTCAGGCAGGTGTGGTGCTTGTTGGCGGGAATGGCCACCTTGCCCTCAGCCACCAGCTGACGGATCTCCTCCGTGGTGCGGTATTCCTTTTTGGCCACGATCTCCATTTCCGGCGTGACGATGCCCTTGCGGGCAGCGTCCATCTGTGTGGTGTAGTTCTGCATGGTACTTTCCTCCAAATGTTTCTTTTATCTTGAACAGCGCTTTGCGCGCTGAACGTACCGGAAATAGGTTTTTGCGCAGCCTTTCCTCTGTGCGCAATTGGCTCCCCCTTTGGGGGAGCTGGCCTCGCGCCAGCGATGACTGAGAGGGCGAGCCGCCTTACAGCTGCTCCGCCAGTGCCTTCAGCTCCCTGCACTCGGCCTCGATGTCCTCCGCGCCGAAGATGGCGCTGACAAGGGCCACACCGTTCACGCCGGTGCCCTTGAGCCGGAGCAGGTTCTCCTTGTGGATGCCGCCGATGGCCACAACGGGGATGTCCACGGCATCGCAGATGGCTTTCATCATGCCCTCGGGCAGAACGTCCACGTCTGCCTTGGTGTGGGTAGAGAAGGCTGCACCCACGCCCAGACAGTCGGCACCATGCCGGACGGCCTCCAGGGCCTCCTCCACGCTGTGAACGGATACGCCGATCATCATCTCATCGCCCACGCGCTGGCGCACCTGAGCAGCGGCCATATCCTCCTGCCCCACATGGATGCCCTCGGCGTGGCAGCGGATGGCAATGTCCACGTTATCGTTGATGAAAAAGGGCACATTGTATTTTTTGCACAGGTCGTGGAGCTCAAACGCCTCCTTCAGGAAGGCTTCCTCGTCCAGCTCCTTTTCCCGCAGCTGAACGCAGGTCACGCCGCCCTTCAAGGCGCTCTCCACCTGCTGATAGAGGGTCTGATCGCCCACCCAGGCACGGTCGGTGACGGCGTAGAGCCGCATATATTCTTCAGCGCACTTCATACTTGGCACCCTCTTCCAGCTGAGCCGGAGTCATATTGTAAATGGCATCCATGATGTAATTGCGGTAGGTAGCGTTGCCGTCCAGCGGGGTCAGCCGTGCATGGGCGATCTCGCCCGCAAGGCCCATGGCGCAGACGGCGGCAGCCGCAGCCTCCAGCGGCTGGCTGGGGTTGGCAGTGAGAAAGGCCGCCGTCAGGGCAGAGAGCTGGCAGCCCGTGCCGGTGATGGCGCTCATCATCGGGTGGCCGTTGCGGATGCAGTAGGCTTTTGCCCCATCGGCCACGATGTCAATGGCACCGGTGATGGCCACAACGGCACCGGTCTTTGCGGCAAATGCCTTGGCAAAGGCCACCGCGCCGTCCAGATTTTCCTCGGTGACCCTGTCGGCCACATCGGCATCCACGCCCTTGGTGGTGCCCGCGCCGGAAGCCAGCGTCTTTACCTCGGAGATATTGCCCCGGATGACCGTGAACCGCACCTCGTCCAGCAGGCGGCAGGCCGTCTCGGTGCGCAGGGCGGAAGCGCCCGCGCCCACGGGGTCCAGCACCACGGGGTGGCCCAGTGCATTGGCCTTTTTGCCCGCCTTGAGCATGGATTCAATGGTGCGGCTGTTCAGGGTGCCGATGTTGATGTTCAGCCCGCCGCAGATGGTGGTGATATCCTCCACCTCGGCGGCATCGTCGGCCATAATGGGCGAAGCACCGCAGGCCAGCACCATGTTGGCACAGTCGTTCACGGTGACGTAGTTGGTGATATTATGGATAAGGGGGCTTTTGGTGCGGACATTGGCAAACTGCTCTGCAAACATGACGCACCCCCGTCAGGAAAGGCTGCTCTGCATGGAGCGCAGGGCACCGGAGTGCTGCAGGCTGTACACCAGCACGCCCGCAATGACCGCACCCACAGCGGTGGAGATGAGGAAGGGCACGATGTAGGCATAGAACGCGATGTCACCGGCGCTCTTGCCCATCAGGCAGATGGCCACCGGGTAAGCGCACAGGCCGCCCAGAATGCTGGTGCCGAACACCTCGCCCACCAGGGTGGCGATCAGGTTTTTGGTCTTTGCGTAGACCAGGCCGCAGAGCAGGGCACCAAACATGCTGCCCGGGAAGGCCATCAGGCTGCCCAGACCCAGGATATTGCGGAGCAGCGAGGCCACAAAGGCCACGCCCACGCCCCACCAGGGGCCCAGCAGCACGGCGCAGAGCACATTGACCATGTGCTGCACGGGGGCGCACTTGCTGCCGAACATCGGGAAGCTGAACACACTGCCCACCACGCACAGGGCGCAGAACATTCCAGCGAGAGCCAGCTTTTTCACAGAGAATTTTTTCATTGGAAACTCCTCTTTCTCGAAAAGCGGTCGAGGCTTGCTGGCCTCCTCTCACGCCGGAACACGGCTTCCCATCGCAGTTATTTCAAGGCTCAGGGCGCTCCCCCTCAGCCCGGAGCCGCCCGTTGCGGCGGCTTGCGGCAACAAAAAACAGGAGACACCACAGCGGTGCCTCCTGCAAAAAATCATTTTCCTATGACTTCCTACGGCGGCATTATCCGCATCAGGTCAAGGGTCGAAGTTTGGTTACTTCCTCTCAGCCCGCCTTACGAGCTCCCCTGTGTTTTGTTTTTCGTAGGGTATTGTACACCCGCCGGGGCAAAAAAGCAAGAACAAGTTTTTCTTTCGCCTTTTTTCCAAATCGCTTTTACAATTTTCCGGATTATGTTATACTTGTCCCAAATTCCGCAGCGCCCGGGGGAGCCATTCCCCGCTTTGGGGCACTGCCCGGCACAAAAGGAGATTGAAGTTATGGGTCTCATCAAAGCAGCCATGGGCGCGGCATCCGGCGTGATGGGCGACCAGTGGAAGGAATATTTTTATTGTGACGCTCTGCCTGCGGAGGTGCTGGCCGTCAAGGGCCAGAAGCGGACCAATGGCCGCTCCGCCAACCGGCACGGCAGCGAAAACGTCATCTCGGACGGCTCTGTGATCGCCGTGGCCGACGGCCAGTGCGTGCTGATCGTGGAGCAGGGCAAGGTGGTGGACCTCTGCGCCGAACCCGGCGAGTACACCTACAGCACCGGCACCCAGCCCTCCCTGCTCAGCGGCGGGCTGAAGAACATCGACGACGCCTTTGCCGAGATGGGCAAGCGGATCGGCTTCGGCGGTCAGGCCGCCACCGACCAGCGCCTGTACTACATCAACACCAAGGAGCTGGTGGGCAACAAGTACGGCACCCCCAACCCCGTGCCCTTCCGGGTGGTGGACCAGCGGGCCGGCATCGACATTGACATCGCCATCCGGTGCTTCGGCGAGTATAGCTACCGCATCGTCAACCCCATCCTGTTTTACACCAATGTCTGCGGCAATGTGGAAAACGCCTACACCCGCGACGCGCTGGACGGCCAGCTCAAGACCGAGCTGATGACCGCCCTGCAGCCCGCCTTTGCCCGGATCAGCGAGCAGGGCATCCGTTATTCTGCCCTGCCCGGCCACACCGCCGAGCTGGCCGAGGCCCTGAATCAGGAGCTGAGCGCCAAGTGGAGCAGGCTGCGCGGCATCGAGATCGTCTCTCTGGGCGTTTCCGGTGTCAAGGCCAGCGAAGAGGACGAGCAGATGATCAAGGAGCTGCAGCGCAGTGCGGCCTTTATGGACCCCACCCGCGCCGCCGCGCATCTGGTGGGCGCACAGGCCTCCGCCATGCAGGCTGCCGCCTCCAACACCGCCGCCGGTCCCGCCATGGCCTTTATGGGGATGAACCAGGCCGCTGCAGCGGGCGGTGTCAACGCCCGGGATCTCTACCAGATGGGCGGCCAGCAGACCGCCGCGCAGCCTCAGGCCGCACCGGCCGCTGGCTGGACCTGCAGCTGCGGCCACACCGGCAACACGGGCAAGTTCTGTGCCGAATGCGGCAAGCCCCGGCCCGAAGCCCCGGCTGTCTGGGTGTGCAGCTGCGGTGCAAAGAACAGCGGCAAATTCTGCTCGGAGTGCGGCAGACCCCGGCCCGCCGCCAAGTGCGCCAACTGTGGCTTTGTACCCGCCGACCCGGCCAACCCGCCCAAGTTCTGCCCCGAGTGCGGCAAGCCCTTTGGGGCCTGAGAGGGGTCTGACGCATGGCTGAAAAGACAACGAATTATCAGTGCCCGGCCTGTACCGGCCCCCTGCACTACGATGGTGCCAGCGGCAAGCTGGTCTGCGATTACTGCGGCTCGGCCTACGACGTAAAGGACATCGAGGCCCGCTACGCCAAAAAGCAGGCCGCTGCCGACACTGCCGCCGAGGGCGATGCCCAAAAAGCCGCCCGCCTGCCCCGGCAGGACAGTCCGGTGTGGAGCGAGGCCGAGGCGGAGGGCCTGAACAGCTACTCCTGCCCCACCTGCGGGGCCGAGCTGGTCTGTGACGAGACCACCGCCGCCACCACCTGCCCCTACTGCGGCAACCCCACAGTGCTGGGCGGCAAGCTCTCCGGCAAGCTGAAGCCGGAGTACATCCTGCCCTTCAGGCTGGACAAAAAGACCGCCATTGCCCAGCTGACCAGATATTACAAGGGCAAGGCCTTCCTGCCAAAGGCGTTCAAGAGCCAGAACCACATCGCAGAGATCCAGGGCGTATATGTCCCCTTCTGGCTCTACGATGCACAGGCCGACGCACGCGGCCGGTACGAGGGCCAGAACTCCGAGAGCCACCGCGAGGGCGATTACATGGTGACCACCACCCAGCACTACGATGTGCGCCGCGAGGGCTCGGCCGCCTTTGCCAAGGTGCCGGTGGATGGCTCCAGCAAGATGCCCAACACCCACATGGATGCCATTGAGCCCTTTGATTACGGCGACCTGAAGCCCTTCTCCACGGCCTACCTGCCCGGCTATCTGGCCGACCGGTATGACGAGGATGCCGATGCCTGCGCCGAGCGCGCCTACCGCCGGATGTACAACTCCACGGCCGATGCGCTCCACGCCACCACCGGCGGCTACAGCGAGATCCACCCCATTTCCGAGAACATCAACGTGGATATGACCCACGCCCACTACGCCCTGCTGCCGGTCTGGATGCTCCACACCCGGTGGAAGGACAAGGACTTCCTGTTCGCCATGAACGGGCAGACCGGGCGGCTCATCGGTGATCTGCCGGTGGACAAGAGCCGGGTGGCCGCGTGGTTTGCGGGCATCAGCCTGCCCCTGATGGCAGTGCTGGCGTTCCTGCTGTTGTTATAAGGGGGTGGCAGAATGAAACACACTGCAAAACGCTTTGCCGCCCTGCTGGCCGCTCTGGTGCTGGCGCTCTGCCTGAGCATCCCCGCCTTTGCCGCCGCACCGCTGGTGCGGGACGAGATGGGCCTGTTCGATGCGGATACTTACAGCCAGCTGGAAGCCTCTGCCGAAGCCGCCAGCGACGGCCACGACTGCGACGTGTATTTTCTGGTGGTGGACAGCATCGGCGATGCCGACCAGCGCCAGTACGCCAAAGATTACTACCTTGCCAACGGTCTGGGCAGCGGCTCTGAACAGAGCGGCATCCTCTTCCTGCTGGCAGTCGGCTCCCGCAAGTATGTCACCATCACCTACGGCGGCGGCGTGACAGCCTTTACCGATTACCGCATCGAGCAGATCGAAGATGCCGTTGTTCCCTATCTCTCGGACGACGACTGGGCCGAGGCCGCCTCCGAGTACCTCTCCATGTGCGCCGACACGCTGGATTTCTACGCCGAGCACGGCGAACCGCTGGATGTTGACAACGACACCAGCGGCTGGCCCATCCTGCTCCTCATCGTCATCGGCGTTCCCATGATCATTGCCGGTATCGTCTGCGGCGTGCTGTACAGCCAGATGAAAACCGCCCGGCTCAAGACCGAGGCCAACGATTACATCGGCGCAGGCTTAAAGCTGCGGGTGCAGGTGGACAACTACACCCACACCGACCGTGTGCAGGTCTACGACCCGCCCCACGAAGAGAGCAGCAGCTCCGGCGGCTCCTCCGTGGACAGCGATGGCTTTGGCGGCTCCTCCGGCGGCTCGTTCTGAGCGCCCTTTTCTCCAGCAATAAACCACCGGTTCTGCCGGTGGTTTTCGCTTGTTTTTATTTCCGTGTAACTCGCAAAAGAAAGGAAACCCAACGAATGTCAAAGAAGATCACCGCCCTGATCCCCGGAGCCGCGCTGGCACTGGGCATCGCCTGCATCGCCAAGTGGCTGGAAACGCTGGAAAGCAGCGCCGGGTTCCACCTCATTGGCGCATCGGTCATCGCCCTGTTTATCGGCATGGCCATCAATGCGTTTTTCCAGCCCAACAAAACAACCGCGCCCGGCATCAAATTCACCTCTAAGAAGGTCCTGAAATTCGCCATCGTCCTTCTGGGTGCCAGCCTGAACATCCGCACCGTGCTGACCGTGGGCCGTTTTTCGCTGACGGTCATGCTCTTCACCCTGGCCACCTGCTTTGGGCTGGGCGCGCTGATCGGCAAAGCGCTCGGGCTCAACTGGAAAACCAGCAGCCTGATCAACGCCGGAACCGGCATCTGCGGCGGCTCTGCCATTGCCGCCATTGCGCCGGTGATCGAGGCCGATGACATGGATATCGCCTACGGTATGTCCGCCACCTTCCTGTTCGATACGGTGATGATCGTTGTGTTCCCGCTCCTTGGCCGGTGGCTTGGGCTTTCCGATGCCGCATTCGGTCTCTGGGCCGGTACGGCGGTCAATGATACCTCCAGCGTTGTAGCCACCGGCTACGCTTTCAGTGAAGCAGCCGGTGACTTTGCAACGATGGTCAAGCTGACCCGCACGCTGGCGATCATTCCGGCTGTTCTGGTCTTTGCCGCCATCAACCTGCACCTGAAAAAGAAAGAGAGTGCTCAGGCCAACGGTGTCAAGGTGAGCATCCGTTCCATTTTCCCCTGGTTCATCCTTGCGTTCCTTGCCATGTCCCTGCTGACCAGTCTGAGCCTTCTGCCCGCCGGGCTGGTTTCCGGCCTGAAGACCATCAGCAAGTTTCTGATGGTCGCGGCCCTGGCGGCCATTGGTCTGAACACGAACTTTAAATCACTCTGCCGTTCCGGCGCAAAGCCCATGCTGCACGGCTTCATCATCTCCACATTGGTCGTTCTGGTCGCCATTGGCGTTGAGTACATGATCGGCATTGCACCCTACGGCACGCTGTAACGCTCCTGCCAGCTGAATTTTCCTACAAAGAAAGAGCAGTGCTCTCCAATGGGTCCACCCATCGGAAACACTGCTCTTTTATTGTTCCGCTTTGCTCCACAAACGCGAAGTTGTTATTGTAAATCATTTTTTGATATTTCAATCGATGGATAGTGCTCTAAACTTGTTAAGTCAACATCTAATGGAGTAACGTATTCCATATAAAATTTTTCAGGATTTTTATCTTGCAATTTTTTAAGTTTATTCTTAATTTTTTCCTCCTCTGTAGAAACAAAAACCACTGATACTACTCCTACCTTTTCACTTGGATTCATTCTGCTATCTTCAACATTTCCACATAAAATCATTCTAACTGTATTCATAATAATCCTCCTCCACATATAACTTCCGATTTATTGAACCAAGACGAGTATACCACACTCTTTCCGCAATTACTACCACACCAAAAAACTCCCATGCTCACATCGGAAGATGCTTTGCATGGGAGTTTTTTGCTGCGCCTGTTACGGCGTATTGTTACTTATTGAAGGTCTCCTCGTTCAGCAGGCCCTCGCTCTTGGCAACGCAGATGCTGGCAACTGCATCACCCACCACGTTCAGGGAGGTGACCAGCATCTCGATGGGGCGGTTGATGGCCAGGATCAGGGAGTAGGCCAGCAGAGCGCCGTCGTTGACGAAGCCCATACCGGACAGGATGGTGAACAGGATGACAGCACCAGCGCCGGGAGCGGCGGGGGTGCCCACAGATGCCAGCAGGGCCAGCAGGGCGACCACGACCAGCTGGCCGGGGGTGACGGTGTAACCGGCACAGCCTGCAATGAACACGGTGGCAATGACCTGCATGATGGCGGTGCCGTCCATGTTGATGGTCATGCCCAGCGGCAGAACAAAGGAGGCAATGCTCTCATCCACGCCGAACTCTTCCTCGCAGACCTTGATGTTCAGGGGCAGGGTTGCAGCGCTGGAAGAGGTAGAGAAGCCGAAAACGGCCACGTTTGCGATCTTTTTGATGAACTTGATGGGGTTCAGCTTGGCACCCAGTGCCACGACCAGCGGATAGGCCACCACAAGGAAGACCAGCAGCAGGATCACCGTGACCACCACATAGACCAGCGCGGGCTTGAGGTAATCGATGCCGTAGATGGCGAAAGTACGGGTCAGCAGCACAAAGACTGCAAAGGGGGCAAAGTTGCTGACGATGAAGTTCAGGAACACGACCACCACATCGTTGACCTCGCCCAGCAGGCGGCGCAGGGTCGCGGTGCGGCTCTCGCCCAGGGTGTTCATGCTCAGGCCGATGGCCACTGCCAGAAACACGCTGGAAAGCACAGCGCCATTGCTGCCAAAGGCAGTGATGATGTTGGAGGGGATGATGTTCAGCACCACGTTCAGGGGGTTGGAACCGGTGGAACCGCTGGCTTCTGCCAGACCCTCGATGTGGGTGTTGAACAGGCCCATGGAGTAGGCGCCGTAGCCCACACAGCCTGCCAGCAGCAGCGCCAGGAAGGAGCACAGCAGGAACCAGAACAGGGTCTTTGCGGAAATGCGGCCCATGGTGCGGGTGTCTGCAATGCTGCCGATGGCCAGCGAAATGGAGGTAAAGACCATGGGGATGATCACCAGCTGCAGCGCCTTGATGAAGAGCTGGCCGACGATGTAGAAGATGCCAAAGGCACGCTCAGCGCCCTCGGCGGTGATATCCTGGAACAGCAGGTTGTTGATGGTGGTCCAGGTCTGTGCCTGACCGCTGGCGTTCAGATGCTCCCGCAGGAACATAAAGGCCAGACCGGCCACCAGGCCGCAGACCAGAGAAATCGCCATGCGTTTTGCAAGGGATAATTCGTGCTTCTTTTTTGTTTCCATATACTTTTCCTCTCACAGTACCGGTTTTTGGCTCACACTTTGTCTACTTTAGCACAGCTCCCCCTGCAATGCAAGAGAAAATCGCGCAAAGTACAGCTTTTTTGCAAATAAGTACGACTTTTCTCCGCAAAAATCCCCCGAAAGCACTCTGCCTCCGGGGGATCTGCTCACTTATTTCTTGAACTTGAATACCGGCGTGCCAGCGGCAGCATCGCCGTTTGCAGCAACACTGATCTCCGGCAGGTCATCACTGTTGGTCACGATGAGGGCCGTTGCAGTGGGGTGGCCTGCGGCGCGGATGGCTTCCAGATCCACCTTCAGCAGCGGGGTGCCGGCCTTGACCTTGGCCCCTTCTTTGGTCAGGGAGGTAAAGCCCTGTCCCTTCATCTCCACCGTGTCCATGCCGACATGGATCAGCAGCTCAATGCCGTCATCGCTCATCATACCAACGGCGTGCAGGCTTTCGGGCACCTGCGTAACAGTGCCGTCAAAGGGAGCATAAACGGTGTCGCCGGTGGGCTCCACGCCGCAGCCGGGGCCCAGGATCGCGGAGGCAAAGGTCTCGTCAGGCAGCTGCTCCAGCGGGATCACCTTGCCGTCAATGGGAAGCATGACCGTCATCTTCTGGCCGGAAAATTTCGTCTCGGATGCGGCCTTGCCGCCAAAAAGCTTGTCAAAAAAGCCCATAATACAAACCATCCTTCCACGGTGCACAAAGTGCAGCCTTTATCCAGTTAAGAATAGCATATCCGCGCAGGAAATACAATCTGCATCCTGCACAAAGAGACGCACCGCCATTTGGCAGGTGTGCCCTCACATCAGCTCCAGCAGCTGCTCCACCTCTTCCATCCGGGTGGCCCAGCTGGTGGCAATGCGGACAACGGTGTGGGTATCATCGTACTTCTCCCAGAAGCCGAACTTGGCCTTGCCTTCCAGCGCGGCCAGCTGCTCGTTGGACAACACGATGAACACCTGATTCGTGGGCGAATCCATGAAGAACGAATAGCCCTTTTGGGCCAGTCCCTTCTTGAGAACGGCGGCGGTCTCAATGGCATTTTTGCTGATGGTCTGGTACAGGTCATCGGTGAACAGCACATCGAACTGGATGCCCAGCAGACGGCCCTTTGCCAGCAGAGCGCCCTGCTGCTTGACCATGGTCATAAAGTGAGCCGGTGCGCCGTGGGGGAACACAACTGCCTCGCCGCAGAGCGCGCCCACCTTGGTGCCGCCGATGTAGAACACATCGGTCAGGCGGGCCACATCGGCCAGCGTCACATCGGTGCCCTCGGCGGCCAGACCATAGCCCAGACGTGCACCGTCCATGAACAGCGGCATGTGGTACTTATGGCAGACAGCGGACAGCGCTTCCAGCTCTGCCTTGGTGTACAGGGTGCCGTACTCCGACGGGTGGGAGATGTACACCATGCCCGGGAACACGAGGTGGTCCACATTGCCATCGGCATAGAAGGTCCTGCACCAGTCCTCAACAGTCCCGGCATCCAGCTTGCCGTTGGTGTGCGGCAGGCCGATGACCTTGTGGCCCGTGAACTCGATGGCACCGGCCTCGTGGGCAGCCACATGGCCGGTGGATGCGGCCAGCACACCCTCCCAGCGGCGCAGCATCGATGCAATGACGATGGCGTTGCTCTGGGTGCCGCCCGAAATGAACCAGACATCGGCATCCGGTGCGCCGCACGCCGCGCGGATCTTCTCCCGCGCACTGGCGCAATAGGGATCGGTGCCGTAGCCGGAGACCTTCTCAAAGTTGGTCTCCACCAGCTTCTGTAAGATCGCCGGATGCGCACCCTCGCAGTAATCGTTTTCAAAATACAGCATATGCTTTCCCTCGCTCTGCATTCAAGATAAACCTATTATCTGCTTTTTGCACAGGGTTGTCAATGTGGAACCCCCGCACATGCGGGGAAAAGATCCAAAGTAAAAAAGTATGGATTGCAGATCAGGGATCACCCCCGCACAGGCGGGGAAAAGTCGAATTGGGACACCCAGTGCCGGAGTATGGTAGGATCACCCCCGCATAGGCGGGGAAAAGACGGAAAGTTCATCCGCATCAATGAATCCACGGGGATCACCCCCGCGTAGGCGGGGAAAAGACGGAAATGAGGTTCAGCTTATAGCCGCGGAAGGGATCACCCCCGCATAGGCGGGGAAAAGCCTTTTCTGTTTTACGGCGGCAGTTCCGATTCAGGATCACCCCCGCATGGGCGGGGAAAAGCCTTTTCTGTTTTGCGGCGGCAGTTCCGATTCAGGATCACCCCCGCGTGGGCGGGGAAAAGGACTGGGGCATCAGCGTCATGGACTACCGTGCGGGATCACCCCCGCGTAGGCGGGGAAAAGATAGATTCCTTGCCACACAGAGCCTTGTACTTAGGATCACCCCCGCGTGGGCGGGGAAAAGGTCTGGGCCTTGCTGTAAATGTTCTGGGTGATGGGATCACCCCCGCGTGGGCGGGGAAAAGGGGCTGGGCAGTCAGGTAACACAGCTAAGTCAAGGATCACCCCCGCGCAGGCGGGGAAAAGGCTTCAGAAGAATCCCGGTGGTGGGCTTTGAAGGGATCACCCCCGCATAGGCGGGGAAAAGAATATCGTCCGCAAAGCATCTTTTGACCCTGAAGGATCGCCCCCGCATAGGCGGGGAAAAGACAGAACGATCAAGACGATTGCAGCTTTTACAAGGATCACCCCTGCGTGGGCGGGGAAAAGATGGATTCGCACCACGTTTTGTAATGCTGCTTGGGATCACCCCCGCGCAGGCGGGGAAAAGGCAGAGAAGAAAGACTTTGAGGAACGCAAGGCAGGATCACCCCCGCGTGGGCGGGGAAAAGATCTGGTTGAGGTTCGACCGTCTTTTCTTGTTGGGATCACCCCCGCGTGGGCGGGGAAAAGAAAGAGTTTGCATTGAATACTGTGAAAATGGGAGGATCACCCCCGCGTGGGCGGGGAAAAGATTGAAGTCTTGATAGAAGCCATTTAATCACCGGGATCACCCCCGCGTGGGCGGGGAAAAGTCCTTCTCCTGAATATGGGCAATCGCGTCTCGGGGATCACCCCCGCGTGGGCGGGGAAAAGAAAAGTACGCTGTGGAGATGCAGAACGCCGAGGGGATCACCCCCGCGTGGGCGGGGAAAAGTACTTACGTTTTGTCGTGTGTCGGTAAATCCGGGGATCACCCCCGCGTGGGCGGGGAAAAGAATATGCCTTTTCCAAAATCTGCGTGAATACCAGGATCACCCCCGCGTGGGCGGGGAAAAGCTCTTCTGGGGTCTGATATCATCCGAAGTGAAAGGATCACCCCCGCGTGGGCGGGGAAAAGTGAGACGCGCCGTCCATCGTGCCAGCGGTGCAGGGATCACCCCCGCGTGGGCGGGGAAAAGTGGGATAACGGCTCCTTGTGTGAGCGCACTCGGGGATCACCCCCGCGTGGGCGGGGAAAAGTTCATACTTTCCATCCAGCCTTCCGATGATTTGGGATCACCCCCGCGTGGGCGGGGAAAAGGTATCTTCCACGGGGATTCCCTTCACGAAATAGGGATCACCCCCGCGTGGGCGGGGAAAAGCCGATGTTCCAGTTCGCGTTGCCAGCGTCATTGGGATCACCCCCGCGTGGGCGGGGAAAAGAGTTCTACAACCCGACCGCAGCATTCCCCGCCAGGATCACCCCCGCGTGGGCGGGGAAAAGTGTTAGATGTCGTTCGTTTCGTGGGCCTTTTTGGGATCACCCCCGCGTGGGCGGGGAAAAGTTTCTCCACGTCATCTGGCTGTGCCTCCGGGAGGGATCACCCCCGCGTGGGCGGGGAAAAGTGGGAATACTGGATGCCCAAGATCGGCGATCAGGGATCACCCCCGCGTGGGCGGGGAAAAGTCCTGCTTCGGATACTCAGGGTTTCGGGCGTGGGGATCACCCCCGCGTGGGCGGGGAAAAGAAGAGGTTTGGAGAGACGGGCGGCGGTATATCAGGATCACCCCCGCGTGGGCGGGGAAAAGTGTGACTGGTTCCGTCCGTGTCGGAGTGACTGGGGATCACCCCCGCGTGGGCGGGGAAAAGACCACCGGGCATTCTGAAGAGATCGGCAGACAGGGATCACCCCCGCGTGGGCGGGGAAAAGCGTCTGCCGCCGCTTGAGTTCACTGGTTCGCAGGGATCACCCCCGCGTGGGCGGGGAAAAGGTGAACAACGTGAGTTTTGTAGATTCAATGATGGGATCACCCCCGCGTGGGCGGGGAAAAGACTAAAAAGATCCCATAGAAGCGGCATTTTTATCAGCGGGCCGATCCCGTTTCATTCAGTTTTGCATAGACCTGCTGGATCAAGCGGCAGTCGGGCATGGCGCGATGGGTCTCCTGCTGGGCAACCTCAAAATGCCGGGCCAGCGTGAGCAGTTTATAGTTCATCACCCCCGACACCTTACGGCGGGCAAGGGGTAAAACATCGATGCTGCGGTTGGTAAGCAGGGGTTTGTCATTCCGGATGCAGGCCGCACGCAAGAAATCGAGGTCAAATTTCAGGTGATAGCCCACCAGCGCATCTTTGCCCACGAATGCGAGAAACGCCTCCAGCGCGGCCAGCGGCTCCATACCGCCGCTCCGCTCCTCCGGCGTGATGCCGGTGAGCTTTGCCACCACATCCGGCAGAGGTTCTGCGCTCCGGACAAGGGCCGAAAATTCTTCGGCAGGCTGACCATCCCGTACACGGAGAGCGCCGTATTCCACAATGGCATCTGAGGCGGCGTTCAGACCGGTGGTTTCAAGGTCGATCACGGTATAGCTTTCTTCCTTGGCAGGGGCGGCGGCTTTCTTCCGGGCCATCTTCTGAGCCATCTGGCGTTTGGCCGCGTTGCTGAATCCCGGTTTGAGATCAGCCGCCGGGGCCTGCGTCCGGGGCAGCGGGCGGCGCATCAGCTTGATGCCCTCGAAATCAACGGCCTCCCAGCTGGTGTTGTGGGTGCGGAAATCCATCCGCTGTTCGTTGTTGGTGTTGAACACCAGCGTTGCCTGCCCGTTTTTCAGGTTTTCGCAGACGCGATCCCAGATGGCATCCCGCACACGGCTGCTCACATTGCCCACATACACGCCGGTGTTGATCTCGCACAGCCACTTGGACAGGTCACCCCGCAGACTGGGCGGACAGTTTGTCATAGTCAGGACAACGATGGCTCCTCACCTTCTTCCGCATCGAAGTAGTTTACGCCGTTGGCAACGGTGCCGATCTTGCTGTCCCAGAGATAGACCGCTTCCGGTTCCGCCGCCTGCTCCTCTTCGTTCAGGAGCAGCCAGCGGACATCGTGCACCATCCGCTCCAGAATATGATGTTCCACCATGGCATCCCGCACACGGCGGCGCATAACGGAGGGCAGATCCTGCGGAGCCTGCGCCGCCACCTCGAAGGCCAGCGGGATGACCACCTCGGCCTTGTACAGATCGGCGATATCGTACACAAAAGAGCCCTCGTGCTTGACGTGGACAAATCCCAGTCCCGGTGCGCAGCCCAGCGCAGTGATGACCGCAAAGGCCAGGCCGTACAGGCAGGCCGTGCCCGCCGAAAGGGCCTGATTGACGAGGTCTCCTGCAGAAAAATCATTGGGGTCATACACCCGGCCATTCCATTTGACACCGGTGGCCTTTGCGGCCTTGCGGTATGCCGTGCGCACCCGGCTGCCCTCCCGGCCCCGGAGCTGCTGGGTGGTCAGGTGGGAAACATCCTCATCCGGGAAACGGAGCTGGTACATTTTGCGCACCACTTCCAGATGCTCCCGCTGGTTGGAAAAGCGTTCAGCCTGCCGTTCCAGCAGGCGGGAGTGCTCACTCAGGGCACGGCCATGGGCGTAGAACCGCACGCCGTGCTCCCCCACCCAGACCGCTGCCACACCGGTATCCCCCATCAGCTCCATGGCACGGTGGGTCACACGGGTGCCGGGTCCCAGCAGCAGGACAGAGATGCCCGCTGCCGGAACCTGAACGATCCCCTTTTCATCCGTTACGGTAATGGCTCCATTGTCCCGGCCAAGGGTGCAGTGTTCCAGATACAAAAAGGTCATCCGGTCCCGGAGCTGCGGCAGCGCCTGCCGTTCGGGCCGCGCAATGCCCGGTATCTCAGCCATGGTCTCCTCCCCTGTGGATGATGGTCATCAGGCCAAGGCCATAGGCCTTGCCCCGGCCAACGCCCTCGCACAGCAGGGCCTTGAAGGCCTCCGGGTCCGTCACCTGCAGAACACCCTCGTAGGTCACAGCCAGCAGGGTAACAGGCCGGGTGCCGTTTTTCTTGAAGTGATAGGTCTGCTTCCGGGTCACTGCGAACGACCCCTCCGAGACGGCAAAGCCGTGCTTTGCGGCCTGCGCCCACAGCCATTCCTCCTGCTCCACCTCGAGATAGCAGGGTTTCAGGGTTCCCCGGGCCGTATGGTCGGCAGAGTCTTTTTTGCTGCGGGTGGGGTTGGCAGTCAGGCGGAACTGCCAGCAGCTGCCCGCTGTCACCCGTTCCAGCAGCGGGTCATAGGGCCGGGTCTCCGGGGGCGCACCGGTGCCGAACTGCGCACACAGGGCGGTCAGATCCGGCCGTTCCTCACTGAGCAGGAGCAGGTACAGTTTTTCTCCCAGCCGATCCAGCCGCCACAGCCTGCGGCGGCGCGCACCGGCAAAAGCGTTTTCCACCGCACCATGGAATTTCTGGGGCGAGATCAGCGCCACCATGGTCTCACGGCGGGTCGGGTCAAGTTCTGCGCGGGATAGATACATGATTTCTCACCTCAATTCTGCCATTGCGTCATGTTCGGTCGCGCCGGGCATTTCCGGCGGGTTTGTGTTCCACTCCCGCACTGGGCGGAAGCCGTACTGTCGGTGGATGGGGCTGAACGACACCGCCAGATCACACCGGGGCACGGCAGCAGCATCCACCGGGTCCGTGTCTGCCACGATGCGCAAGGGGGCCCCATTCCTCTGTTTCACCAGCAGCGGTTCGGCCCGCAGGGTATCCAGCAGTTCCCCGGCCCGCAGGCCAAGGCAGAGCGGCAGGGTGGGCGGGCAGGAACGCCGCCCCAGATACAGCGGGTAGACCGGATGTTTCAGGGCCGTTTCCAGCTCCTGTAACAGGGCGGTGTCCTCGCTTTCCAGCCCCACCAGAAAGACCGCATCCTGCAGGTAATGGCGGTAGGTCACATAGGGAGCTTCCGGCTTTTTCCCTTTTTCTCGGTTTTCTTTCTGCTGGCGCTCACTCAGCCGGTTGGCGGTGTGGAAATCCACCAGCAGGCTGCCCTCCCGGTCTGCCCGGACGGCAAAGTGCAGGCCGTTCAGCCGGGCAAGGCCTACGGCATCGTCCCGGCGCAGGCCCAGAGCCGCTGCCAACAGGCCAATGACACCGCTTTTGGTGGGTTCCCGGTTCGTTTTGCGGGTCTCAAATTTGGAATCCGCACCCCACGATTGCAGGGGCGCGGCCAGCCGAAGCAACAGAGTTGCCATGGTCACACCTCATTTCCGGGCAGCTTCTCCTTTACGGCACGTTCCAGCGCGGTGAGCATCTGGTTCAGGGGCATGGCCGGGGCCAGCTCGTCCAGCCCGATGCCCACAGCAAAGCTCTGGGCCGGAGCATCCGCATAGCAGGCATACACCTGCTGCGCGTATTGCTTCAGCGCCGTCTTGGAGGGTTCCGCATAGCCCTCGGGGCTCTTGCGCACCGGCTTTTCAAAGGCACCGCAGAGGTTCACAGGCTGATCTTCCCGCAGGGTGACATAGACAGCATCCGGCAGGGTGCGGTTGGCAAAGCTGTTCTGCTTTCCGGTGGGCATGGAGCGGATGAAGGCTTCGCCGAACACCCGGAAAGCCTGGGCTGCCTTTTCAGCCCCAAGCAGGTGCACCAGTTCCACCATGTTGACGGTAGCATAGCGATACAGGGTGGAAGAGTTGTACTCCACCGTGCCCAGATGGCCCGCGCCTGCCGAATCCTCCGGGGCACAGTCATCCACGGCGGTGAAGTAATCAAACTCGTTCTGCACGGCATGGGTGGAGATGCTGTGGGCCACCTGAGCGGCGGCATCGTAATTCAGGGAAGGATCGCTGGCGACCATCCGGCCAAACAGAGCCATATCCACCGAAGGGTTCTCCTTCAGGGCCTTTTTGTAGTCATCCTTCTCCTCGCAGTCCTCGGCGGCCAGCCGGGCCAGCGCCCGGGCCTGGGCCGTGCTCAAAAAGAGCAGGGCGGCGTTGTTGTCATCTTTCAGCTTGATGCCTGCATTTTCCAGTGCCTTTTTTGCATCCTTTTTCAGTCTGGCATCGTCCAGTTCAGGAGCCAGTGCGGCCAGTTCCCCGGCCACAAGGTCAGTTGCTTTCAGGGTACGTTTTCCGGTCTCGACCATGTCGGCCATTTCTTCGGCAAACATTTTGCGGATCGCGTGCTTCCACGCCTGAGAGGATACCCGGGCGCGGGTGGCACCGCCATAGACAGCCGTCTTGGGGCTGCCGGTATCGTCGCGGTTCACACAGCTGGGCGGCACCGTTTGCAGCACATGAAAATCAACATACAGACGCTTGGTATCCATTTCAATTCTCCTTTTCTTCGGTTTCAGGTGTGTCGGCATTCATCTGGTAGAGGTCCCGGCCCCACTGCAGGCGGACATTGGCTGCCTGATCCGGGAGCTGGAACCGGTACAGCTCCACAGCCAGCCGGGGGTAATCCAGTTTCAGCTTCGGTTCATTTCCCCGGAACAGCTGCACCATCCCCCGGAGGTAGTGGGACACCTCGGGCATGGAATCCGCTGTGGCCAGTGCGTTGAACCGGCGCAGGACGCTGCTCTCGGTCCAGTCCTGCGCGGCAGCTGCGGAATTCTGGGCCAGCAGGCGCACCGCCCTGCCCAGCGTGCAGCCCTTTTCATTCATGGAAACATTCTCTTCTCCCTGCTGGTGCAGGGCGTAGAGAGTCAGGGCAAGGTAGACCGCCCACTCGGCTTCCGATGGTTCCCGGCACTCTCCTGCCGCCGTTTCCCTGCCCCAGAGCTCTTTGGGCAGTTCCTGCAGGAAGCTGCCCCACAGTGCCGGCAGGTCGCCGGGCTGATGCCCAACGCCCCGGCGCAGCTCTGCCAGCCGGGCACGCCGCTGGGGTTTGGGCAGGCTCCACAGCCCGCTCAGCTGCCTGGCCACATAATCATGGATCGCATCCGTTATCATGCTGTTCCTCCTTCTTTCTTCGGGTAGAGCTTCCGCAGATTGTACAGGAAGCTATTGTAGGCCTTGGGAGCCGTATACAGAACGGTTTTCTTTTCGTCCTTTTTACCGCCTGTTTTCACCTCGACCCTATGGCCCACAAAGGCGGCATTTCCGGCCCGCTCCACCATCTGGCGGCCCAGCTCTGCGGCAAGTTTGCGGGCTTTCTCCTGCCATTCATCGGCTTTTTCGTCCAGCTTGTCCGTTTCGGGGTCAATGCTTTGCAGCCAAAGTCGGAACGGCTGATCGATGGTAAAGTAGAACTGGGTGCGGGCGGATTCCGCGGTCGTATCGTTCTTATCTCCCGCCGCAAGGGAGAGCTCCCACGCAAGGCGGCCGACAGATTGCGCGGCCTGCTCGCAGTTTTCCACCTCATCCTCTACTCGAGATTGCCATGCACGGCCCAATTCATTTAGCAAAGCCAGTTCCATAGAAAGCTGATCCGTATAACAGTCTGTCATGGAGTTGCTCATCTTGCCATATTCCACACCAAGCGCACATATCTGCAAATGCTCTTTTCTGCTCAGTATCTTCTCGTTTTGCAATAAGGTATTCCACCAGATCACTCCGGGAACATGGCTATTGGTTCCAGTCAGAGCCGAAAACTCTCGCCAAAGTTGTTTGCTCATACTATGCACACGCGGGTAATAGTATTGTGGGTTATTTTTGCTCTCTTCTTTTTTATTCCAGAGCGTCATCGGTTCGGCAAATGCATTCGTTGAATCAAAGAAATCTCCACCAAGCACAGTACAACCTGTCACCCAGCTTTCCTGACGCTTCAGCAAAATTCTTCGGTATTGCATCGTCATCAGTTCAGCAAAGTTATCCGGGCAGGGTACTTTTGTGCGTTCCTCCGTCCGGGCTGTATTCATCTCCCAACAGGGAGCATCCTCTTCCCAGAGCTTTCCACCGTCCCGCAAGAACATCAGATTTCGCATCAGAGTATCAAACAGGTTTGCACCTTTCACATAGACAACGCCCAGTCTGCCCAGCCAGCCCGGCCCCATAGAAGGCAGCGTTCTATCCTTTGCCTTTTTCTTTGCCGCAGTATCGTCGTAATTATTCAAAAAAACAAGCCATCTTGCCGCCTGTGGATAGGTCAGCCTCTCTTTCGCTTCGCCTGAATAGGCAGAAAACAAGCTGTCCTTATTTTCGCTTTCAAAGATTTCACCGTTCAATTTTTTGGCCCGGAATGGGCTTCCGATCTTCGCTTCCGGCACCTGCCAGAAGGGGCGTTCCGGGTGGAAAAGCCAGAAGCGGTCTCGCCACTGCTCCAGATAGGCCCGGATGGGCGCTTCCGGAAAATGCCCCAGCCGGTACAGCTTCTCCCAGCGGGTCAGGGCATCGTCCGTTTCCTCAAAGGGGGCCGGCGTACCGTTTTCATCCACCCGGGAAAACACCGTGTGCAGAACCGCCAGCAGCAACCGCAGCATGGCGGCATCTTGGGTGGGCAGTTCTCCGGCCAGGTCGCGGTACTCATGGGCGTGCAGCAGGGCATCCGGCAGAGAAACTTCCTGCACGGTGTAATCCTGCCCGCGCACCCGCACCCAGCGTTCCTCCAGCAAATTATACTCAATTTGCTTCATTCTCTTCCTCCTTCCGGTAGGTCAGACCGTTTTCACGGTCGTATTGCAGCACCTGTCCCGCAAGGTGTGCGGTCATGTGGTCGTCCAGCAGTAAGATCAGTTCACCCCGCAGCAGCGGCGACTGCTGCCACAGCCCAAACGTTTCCCGGTTCTCGGCTTCCAGTGCGTCGATGGTCTGTTCCACCGACCATCGCTTGCTGAAATATCCGGGCAGGCGCAGCTTCTGCCGTGCAATTTGAAGCGCCATCTCCGGCTGTGGCGGCTCGTCCGTGGGCACGCAGGCACCGGGCTGTCCCGTTTCATCGGGCAGGAAGCGGACATTTCCCGCCGCATCCTGCATCATCACCAGCACGTCAACGGACGGGTCGCCGTCACGCACCGCCGCGCGGGCACCGTTGTCACTGACCGCACCCACATCATCCATCCAATTATCCAGCGTATTCCGGGAAGGGCGCTTTCTGTGCTCTTCCGGCGGCAGGATGGTAAAAGTCTTCGCCTTGCCCATTTTGATTTGTTGGGCCTTTTCGTACTCCGCCCGGGCCGCCATGCTCTGCGGGCTGGCGGGCAGAGGGTCGGGCTCCCAGCCATAGACATCCTGCACCAGCGGGGCAATGTCATGGGGCAGGGTGATGACGGTGGGCAGGAACTTGCGGGTGCGCCAGAGCAGCCATTCCCCATAAACCGCCTTGCTGCCCTCGTCGAAGTCCTCCGTCCCAGTGTCCAGCACGGCACAGCGGGCCTGTGCCACCGGCCGGGGACGGGTGCGGTTCTCGTGGCGGTGCAGCCGTCCGATCCGCTGTAAGAGCAGGTCCATGGGGCAGAGCTCTGTGACCAGAAAATCCAGATCGATATCAAGGGATTGCTCGAGCACCTGCGTGCCCACCACAATGAGCTTATCCCGCTGTTCCGGGGTAGAGTGCTTGCCGATGCGCTTCATCAGCGCCTCTTCTTTGGCGGCACGGTCGGGCATAAGGAACTGAGCGTGGAATACCACCACCTCAAACTCCGGCAGTTCTGCCCGCAGACGGGCCGCAATGGCCTGCGCCTTTTTCACGGTATTGACGATCACGCCCGCACAGCCGCCCTCCCGCAAGGCACTGCGCAAAGTGTCAGTCAGCTGTTCCTCGGTCAGCGGAAATGTCTCCACTCTGCGTGGTTCGGTTTCCAGTGGGATAGTCGTCTGCTCCACCTTCTCGCCATCCGTCCAGGTCAGCAGCGGATAGCCCCTGCAGGTCTGCCACGGGCCATCCGGGGCGGTTCTTCCATTCAGGTAGGCCCTGACCAGCTCGACCCGGCGCTTGGCGGGCAGGGTAGCGGAAAGCAGGATCACCGGCACTTTGTACCGGCCCAGCCAGGTCAGCGCCCGGTCAAGATAGCAGTTCATGTAAGCGTCATAGGCGTGGCACTCGTCGATGACCACCACCTTGCCCGCAAGACCAAGATGGCGCAGCATCACATGTTTTTGCTGTAACGCCGCCATCAGCAGCTGATCCACCGTGCCGATGACAAAATCAGCCAGCAGTCCCTGCTTATTGCCGCGGAACCACTGATGCACCATCACCCGGCTCTCCGGGTCGGCATCGGGGTCTGCTTCCAGATCTTCCTCCACCCGCACCGTGTCCTGCTGCAATCGGAGGTAGGCCTCGTTCAGTTCGGCCATGCCGTGGGCCAGCTTGATGGAGTGCTCCAGCCCATCCGGCTGCTTTTCGGCCCATGCCAGCAGCCGCCCAAAGATGCCGTTGGCGGTGGCCTGGGTGGGCAGACCAAAAAAGATGCCGCCCTCACCACCGTGCTTGGCTAAAATCTCTGCCGCGCCCAGCGCGGCCTCCGTCTTGCCCACGCCCATCTGTGCTTCCAGAATGAACATCCCCGGTTCCTGGGCCTGGCTGACAGCTTCCAGCATGGCCCGCTGGACTTCGTTGGGCGGAAAGCCGAAGCGTTCCGCAAACGCCCCTGGTTCCGTCATATCCGACTGCACCTCCCACGGAGAGGTCAGGTCCAGCGCTTCCCACGCTCGATCGACACGGGAGGGATACAGGGTATCGCTGCCCACCTCTTCCACCGGAATGAGCGGAAAGTACCGGGTGTTGCTGGCGATCCAGTCCGCCATAATGAGCAGACCGGTCAGCAGGATCTCAGCCGGGATGGTCAGCTGCGGCAGCTCGTCCACGCTGGAAAAGCCGCTTTCCTGCAAGGCGTAGCCAAACAGTTCCCGCCAGCAGCTCTCCCAGAATTTCTGCTCGCCCTCGGGCCAGTAGTTAGATTCCCAGCTGCCTCTTTCGTTCTTATCCCCCAGCTGGTCAAGCACATTCTTCCCGGTTTGTGGCTTGCCATGGTGCGCTCCTGCTACCGATGCAAGCCCGTTGGGGCATTTCAGCCACCGCAAGATGGCCTCGCTCGCCAGCGCGTGACGTGAATACTTGCGGTTCTGTTCCCGGTACCGGAGCGTTGTGTATTTTTCCAGGCGCTGTCTGGGCTCCGGCAAATGCGCCATCATTGGCCCCTGGAAAGCCGCGGATATCTTTCCAAGATCATGGACCCACCCCAGAAAGCAGGCGGTCTGTGTCAGCAGGTCCTCGTCCAATCCGATGTGCTGACGGACGCTTTCCGGCAGCCACCTCTGCACCAGATGCACCATAATACCCGCCGTATCCCGCAGGTGCATCCAGAGCGGCAGCCAGAAGCCGCTGTTCATCGGGTCTGTTTTGCCTGCAAACAGCCGCACCTCGTAGGGAATACCTCGTTGTTTCATCCTGTTCCACCTCCACTGCAGTCAGGAAAATCGCTTTTTCCGCACCATCGGAGCTTCTCTGAGGATAGAATAGCACATAAAAAGTCCTATAAAACGGACTTTTTGTTGTTTTTCTCATGGTTTTTTCAGTTTTTTTGATGTCTGCCGTTTTCCGGCTGTTACCCCCGCAAGGCGGGGAAAGTGTTGCTCCCTATCAAGCATTCGGAGCACATCCGCTGATGCAGATCACAGAGACATTACATATCATGCATTGTTCTAAATCTCTGTACACCAATATTACACCTTTTTTCTCAGCTTTACATGCGGATCCTTCCGATTCAGCAAATGGCACAAAAACCGCCCCGATCTCCTGTTACAGAAACCGGGGCGATTCACTTGCATTATTTGTGCTTTTTCAAGCGCTCACGCAATTACTTGCGGGGGTTCTTGATCGCAGCCTGGGCGGGTGCCAAAATTACAGAGCGTTCGGAGTAACGATGATACGTTATTTGTGAATTTCCAGTGTGTTTTACCCCATCTCCGCAATGATCTTCTCCAAATTTTCTTCCTGCAAATAGAATTCCGGCAGTTTTGCCTTGTCATACCGCATATAGGAAATGTCTTTCGTCCGCTGTTCCAGCAGGTTCGTGAAGAAACGCTCCCAGCTGAAGAATTCGCTGCTCTCGATGAAATCTGCCGGATGTTGCAGGATTTCAAGAATGTCCGGCTGTCCGAGCAAATCTGCTTTCAGAAGCAGCCATTCCAGAGACTCCGGCAGGTACAAGCTGAACTTTGCGCTATCCTCCTGCATCAGGCGATAAATGTCGTTCATCTGCGGGCCAAACGCCGCACCATCCGCAATTATCAGAACCTTCTCGGATTTCAGCAGAAGAATCTTTTGTTTGATGTTATCTTTTCCTGCCGCAGAGATACAGACAATGCCGTATTTCTCACCGATTTTTGTAAACAGCTGATACCCGGAATTTGCATCCTCTGTCAACAGCTTTTCGACACCTTCCAGCTGCACATTGCTGGCTGTCAACGAATCATAGACCGGGTACGCCTTATTATAAGTTCGTTTGAAGCGGCTGGTGGTCTTTTTCAGTTCCAGAATAGCGTTTACGCTGTACGGCAGGGTGCTCAAATCTTCTCTTGTGACCAGCACATAGTAGTTGTCCGAATGCTGAATCGCACGGGCAAAGTCCAAACTCGAAACAAAGGTACTGCCTTCATCCACAAACACGATGCTGTCATGGGTCGCATTCAGCTGCAATTCCCAGTTGACACCCGACAGCACCCGGCACGGTTTATCACAGCTCACTGTCACGCCGCTCTGTCTGCCGTAGGTCTCGTATGCTTGCAGCATTTCAACCAGCGTTGTTTTTCCAGTGGCGCTGTCCCCTCGCAGAATCGTAATGTTCCGTTCCAGTTCGATTGTGAAAACGACCCGTCCGCTTCGGACTTCGATTTTATGTTTTCCCTTCATCCTATCGCCTCACACAAACTGAAATGCAATCGGCATCAGTTCTTCCATGCTGTGCACCACATCACCGGTATTCAGGACTTTTACATCCACCGGAAATTTTTTCTTACCAAAATCCATCAGATGCCGCAGGTTGATAGTCAAGTCCTTCTTTTTCGCCAGCTTCAGAATAAAGGGTGCGCAGTTGTCACCGCAAGTTGAGGCATTGAATACCTTTTCCGGGTCGTTTGCCATCAGCAACAGTGTTTTTGTGCCGCCAGACAGTTTTTCCGGCGAGATGACCCCCAGAACCGGGCTTTCCACCGCATGAGGGCCTTTGACATCGGACTTATCAATTTTCTTGATGACCTCTTTGGCAAAGTCAGAAGTCAGCCACTCGTCCTCGTAGGTATAGTTAAAATAGACCGACGTATTGTAGACTGCCTCCGGCATATCTCCAAAGTAGATGTTCAGCATCTCGATCCCCCCTATTTTCTCTGCATAGCGATCCTCAGCAGTCAGATGCAGCACATTCGTCAGAATCATCATCTAACATTATTATACCGGTATTCTGCACTTATTGCAATCCACTCACACGCAAAAACCGCCCCGGCTTCCTGTTACGGAAACCGGGGCGGTTCACTTGCATTATTTGTGCTTTTTCAAGCGCTCACGCAATTATTTGCGGGGGTTCTTGATCGCAGCCTGGGCAGCAGCCAAAATCACAGGGCGTTCGGAGTAACGGTGATACGCTATTTGTGAATTTCCAGTGTGTTTTACCCCATCTCCGCAATGATCTTCTCCAAAT
>ERZ1034626.352-NODE-352-length-33919-cov-51.644992_pt1 | contig 33919 bp, 22 predicted proteins | sample MGYA00520652_ERZ1034626 | MGnify/ENA primary metagenome ERZ1034626 (study PRJEB33766, sample SAMN09781765) | gut metagenome | biome: gut microbiome | host: Homo sapiens | place: Madagascar | study: EMG produced TPA metagenomics assembly of the PRJNA485056 data... | reverse complement strand
GAAGCACTTGGCCACTTTCCTTTAGAAAATCCACAGTTGTAGCTAGCATCCGAGTTCGGGTGGAGCAGCCCTTTCTGCGTGGATTTTAGAACAACTATTTTAGTAACTCTCAATTTATTTCTCTTCCGCCGGAATCTGCTTCAGATTCTCCACAGGCTCCAGAATCTCATTACTGCGGATATCAACGATGGGGCCGCCGGTTCCTTCAATGTATTCTCTGGTAATGGTGACTCTTCCGATGTTGTCATCCTTGGGGATCTCGTACATGATATCCAGCATGAAATCCTCAATAATGGAACGCAGGGCTCTGGCACCTGTGTCGCGTTTCATAGCCTTTTCGGCAATTGCATCCAGGGCATCATCCGTAAATTCCAGTTTCACTTCATCCAGTTCCAGGAGCTTCTGGTACTGCTTCAGGATCGCGTTCTTCGGCTCCTTCAGGATCTTCACCAGCATCTCCTTGCTCAGTCCCTGCAGAGTACAGATGATAGGCAGTCGTCCGATGAACTCCGGAATCATGCCGAACTTACGGATATCCTCTACGGTCACCTTAGATAAGATATCGGTATCTTTATCGTATTTGTCCTTCAGTTCGGAGTTAAAACCGATGGATGCGGTCTTGGTCAGGCGCTCCTTGATGATCTCATCCAGATCCGGAAAAGCACCGCCGCAGATAAACAGGATATTGCGGGTGTTCACCGTAGCCAGGGGCACCATGGCATTTTTGCTATTGGCACCTACCGGTACTTCCACCTCGGCACCCTCCAGTAATTTCAGCATTCCCTGCTGTACACTTTCACCACTGACATCCCGGGAATTGGTATTTTTCTTCTTGGCGATCTTATCGATCTCATCAATAAAGATAATACCTTTCTCTGCTTTCTCTACATCGTTACCTGCGGCTGCCAGCAGCTTGGATACTACGCTCTCGATGTCGTCTCCAATATATCCGGCCTCCGTCAGGGAAGTTGCATCTGCAATCGCCAGAGGCACATCCAGCAGTCTTGCCAGTGTTTTCACCAGATAAGTCTTACCGGAACCGGTGGGACCGATCATAAGGATATTGGACTTCTCAATCTCAATCTCATCCATGGTATCAGTCGCAACTCTCTTATAATGGTTGTATACTGCGACAGAGATAACCTTCTTGGCTTTTTCCTGTCCTACCACATACTCATCCAGGCTTGCCTTGATCTTATGGGGTGCCGGAATATCTTTAATATTGAATACGGGCTTGGGACCTTCGGCTTTCTTTTTCTTCTTGAGTTTTTGCTTGTTGGGGATGCCGCCGTCTCCCTGGAGGTCTGCCAGATTCACAAAGCTGATATTTGGAAATCCGTTCTGTCCGCCAAACTGGTTCAGATCGCCTGGATTGTTCAGCATGCCCTGGTAGTCGAACTGACTTACGGTCTCCATAGTCTTGTGCATACAGTCATCACAGATGCAGATATGGTTAGGCAGCTTGAACATTCTGCCGGCTTTGCTCTCCGGTCTGCGGCAGATAAAGCAGACGTCCTCATATTCGCTGCTGTCCTTTTTGTCCCCTGTCTTTTTATCAGCGGAATTATCACCCGCAGTATCCACGACCTGCGTATCCTCGTTATTTTTTTCATTATCCCGATTTTCGCTCAGAGTGGTCTCTGTTTTTTCCTCCTCGGGAATCACTTCTCTATAATCATCATTATAATTATCAGTCATGTTATTCTCCTCTTTGTCTATTGCGCAGTGCTCATCTCAATATCACTTCATTCTACCTCGATGTCCGAGCTTCGCCCTACACGTATCGTGTCTTACGTAATCCCGCCTGCAAGCAGTCGGTTTTCGTAATCCACGATCCTTGCACTGCTCATGCCTACGCTTATTATATCTAATTCGAATGACTGCTACAAGTGAAGTTTTTCTAAACAAAATCCCCGGGAGAGCCAGTTGGTCTTCCGGGGATTATTCTAACTATCCGATTTTTGTGATTAAAAACCGCTATATTTATTTTTTGTCTGCAGGTCTGCTGCCCAGTGTCAGATTCAGTTCTACAGATACATATTCACCGTTCTGAGGTCTCTGTACCGTTATGGTTGCGGAATCACCGGCTGCATAGTACTGTAATGTCTTCTGAAGATCAGAGTAGGACGAGATGCTGCTGCCGTCGAATTTGGTAATGATATCACCTTTCATGATACCGGCATTCGCTGCTGCACTGCCTTCCTCTACGGATACTACATAGATACCTTCCGGCATGTTGTACATCTGAGAGATCTGGGAAGTTACTTCCTGCAGAGAGATACCGATATAACCGACTTCATCCTCAGCTACTTTGGTTCTGGTCTGACGCTCCATCAGGTCTGCAATGATGGGACTTGCAGAAGTGATAGGGATGGCATAGCCCATACCTTCTACCATACCTTCTACGGTAGTACCAGCGATCTTGTTAGAGTTGATACCGATGACCTCACCGTTCATATTCAGCAGTGCACCGCCGGAGTTACCGGGGTTGATAGCTGCGTTGGTCTGGATGAAAGTACCGGTAGAACCGTTCTCCAGAGTGATCTCACGATTCAGGGCACTTACAATACCGTTGGTAACGGACTGACCATATCCAAGGGCATTACCGATGGCGATTACCGGCTCACCAAGCTTCAGGTCATCACTGCTGCCCAAAGTAGCAACGGTAATGGCATTCTTGGTATCATCACTCAGATCATTTAAAGATACTGCGATCACTGCCAGATCCATATCGGAATCCAGTCCTTTGACCTGTGCCTGTGCTTCACTGCCGTCGATAAAAGTAACGGTCAGTGTATCTGCGCTCTCTACTACGTGGTTGTTAGATACGATCAGCAACTCATCATCGGTCTTGCCTACGATAATACCGGAACCGCTGGCTGCTTCTTCCTGTGTATACTGCTGTCCGAAGACATTGGCTGTCTCGGTAAAGTTATTCACAATAGATACCATGGCAGGCATAACCTTCTCCACCACATCAGATACATCAGACTCTACATAAGTAACGTTGGTCGCAAGCTGCGGTGTACTCTGGCTGCTCTCTGTTGCAGCTTCGGAAGTGACCTCATCTACCACTGCGGTATCCGTACCGGTCTTAAGCATCCCGGTACCCTGCTGTACCGCATAGAAACCGATACCGGCAAACAATCCGAAGAAAAGTCCCAGACTGACACTTACCACAGCTTTCCGGAAATAACCTCCATGCTTTTTGGGGTTCTTAGGTTCTGTATTGCTACCGGTGCTTCCGCCCATCTGGTATGTGGTGTAACCGTTTGCACTTCCCGCAGCGCTTACTCCGCTGAATGTACCGGTTGTATTTTTATCTCCGGTTTCATAACCGGAAAAATTATCATTCTCGTACATAATGTTTCCTCCTATCCTATCTGTAAGTGAGAAATTTTTTACTATTTCCATTTCTTCCTCTCACCTTATGAACATAGTATATCCACCAAATGTGACCGAATTGTGATAACTTTCTGAAGCAATTATGAAAGATCAAAAAATCCGAAGACGTTTTCACCTCTCCGGATTTTCCTTGTTATTCAACCGTAACGGATTTTGCCAGGTTTCTGGGCTTATCTACATCGCAGCCACGTCCCACTGCCACATAGTAAGCAAACAGCTGCAGAGGAATGATTGCCAGGGAATTAGTAAAGTACGGATTCGTCTCGGGAATGTATACCACATAATCCGCTGCTTTCTCGATGGCCTTGTTGCCCTCGATGGTAACCGCCATGACAAAAGCACCTCTTGCCTTTACCTCTACCATATTACTGATGGTCTTCTGGAACAGAGCCGGCTGGGTTGCCAATGCCACTACCAGGGTGCCATCTTCGATCAGGGAAATGGTGCCATGCTTCAGTTCTCCGGCTGCATAAGCCTCGGAATGAATATAGGAGATCTCTTTTAACTTCAGGGATCCCTCCAGGGAAATCGCATAGTCAATGCCACGTCCGATGAAGAAGATATCTCTTGCGCCCACATAACGGTTGGCGAAATGCTGGATCTTCTGCTTCTGGCCCAGCAGCAGTTCGATCTGATCCGGCAGACATCTCAGGTCAGCCAGCATTCCGGCGAACTTCTCCTGATCAACGGTTCCACGCACCTTGGCGAACTTCATAGCCAGCATGTAAAGTGCGGTCAGCTGTGCACTGTAAGCCTTGGTCGTTGCAACGGCGATCTCGGGACCTGCCCAGGTGTACATAACACTGTCAGCCTCTCTGGCGATGGAACTGCCGACGACATTGACGATACCCAGTACCTTGAAACCCTTTTCCTTGGACTCCCGTAATGCTGCCAAAGTATCCGCCGTCTCACCGGACTGGCTGATGACGATGACCATATTGCCCTTCTGCAGGATAGGATCTCGATAACGGAATTCGCTTGCCACGTCCACCTCTACCGGGATTCTTGCCAGTCCTTCAATGACATATTTTGCGGTAACACCGGTATGATATGCGGAACCACATGCCACAATATGGATCTTTGTGATCTCCTTAATCTCCTCATCGCTCATATTCAGTTCTTCGATGACGATATCATTATCCTTGATACGGGGAGAAATGGTATCGTTGATGGTCTTAGGCTGCTCGTAGATTTCCTTCAGCATGAAGTGCTCATAGCCTGCCTTCTCAGCTGCATTGGCATCCCAGTCGATGGTAACCGGCTGTTTTTCTAATTCTTCTTCATCCACGGAGAAGAAACGCAGACCATCCTGCTGTAATTCCACGACTTCCTGATTGTCTACATAATATACGGTTCTGGTGTATTTCAAAATAGCGGGAACATCGGAAGCGATAAAGCTGCCGTTTTCACTCTTACCTACGATCAGAGGACTGTCCTTACGGGCTGCGAAGATCTTATCCGGCTGGTCTGCAAACATAATTCCCAGTGCATAAGATCCTTCCACACGGTGAAGCACCTTGGTGATGGCTTCCAGGGGGTTTCCTTTATAATAGTAGTCTAACAGATGTGCCAGTACCTCGGTATCTGTCTCGGATACGAACTGATAGCCCTTATCCTGCATCTTTTTCTTCAGGGGAATATAATTCTCGATAATTCCGTTGTGTACTACGGCGATTGTTCCCGCATTGTTCATATGGGGATGGGAGTTGATGTCACTGGGAGCGCCATGAGTTGCCCAACGGGTATGTCCGATACCGGAAGTTCCCTTCATATTTGCACCGCCATGGGTCAGATTCTCTAAAACCTTCAGTCTTCCCACTGCCTTTTTCGTGTTGATCTTCTCACCATCGAAAATAGCCATACCTGCAGAATCATATCCACGGTACTCCAGTTTGGACAGACCATCTAAAATGATCGGTGCTGCCTGTTCTGTTCCAATATATCCTACGATACCACACATAGTCATGCATCCTTTCTGTTCTGTTTCCAGTATTCTTTGTTGGAAGTAAAAGCAAGGACCCATTTTTTCGGGAGCCTGCGATAATTCTTACCTAATAGATAGCCTGCATATTTACAGGCACATTGTATATAAAAATGGGGCAATTTTGCGGTCATATGTTGTTCCCGCAGATATGCCGTCACATCTTTCACCATCCGTTTTCCTTCGGATTCCGAAGGATACGCCGCAAACACTTCCGGGTGCTCTGCCTGGGATACCCCCAGATCGAAATTCCTATGGAACTGCTGCCCATTGGTATAGTTATGGGAGTGTACAACCTCAGCATCCGCCGCATAGGCGATCGAATAGCCGGCTTCCACTGCCTTCGCCGCGTAGATCATGTCTTCATTAAATATGGTATGTCTGACAAATCCGCCCAGTTCCTCATAAATCTCCCTGCGATATGCCGCACACACATTAGAGCAGAAAAAAGTCTTGATACCCAGGGTCTTAAGATCCTCCGCGGATTTGATCCGGGATCTGTCCGGATAATTGAATTCTCTGGTATAACTTTCTACCGGTGTGGAATCTTTTCTCGGCAGCTGTCTGGCATAGGACACTGCGGTGCTGCCCTGCAGAGGTTCGATAAGATTTTCTATCAGCTTATTATCTACCGGCATGGCATCCTGCGTCATCATGACAAAGACATCGGCGGAAGACTTTTTCACGCCCATCCGTCTGGTTCCGCCATGGTCGAATTCCCGTTTGGATACATGATATACTTTTATATTCTGATACTGCTCTAAAAATCTGGTTCCGTAGATCAGCTGTTCAAAATACTTCTCCTCCGTATTTAAGAGGATCACCTGATGTACCGGCACGCTCTGACTGCCAAGCTTATCCAGTAATGTAAATAATTCTTTCCCCGGTTTATACAGAGGAATAATCACATCGATCTCCATGACAGAGCGCTCCTTACTTTCCAATCTCTGGTTTATTATACTTTATCGCAGTCGGTTACACAAGTTTTTTTCTAAAACAGAAGGGAGCCCCGATCTATTCGGAAGACTCCCTTGTATTCCAGTTCGCTTATTTATTCAGGTACGGTGATGTGTCTGCATTAATCTTTCTGCTGTATTCCTTTACACTGTCGGTAACAGTATAGTTCGCATCATCAAACAGGAACTGATGGAGCCATACTACATTGCTCTCCAGATCCACAGGGATAACACAGCTTCCCTTAGCACCGATGTTTCCGGTGTCACGCATGGTCTCCTCGGGGAAACCTCCCTCATCCACAATACGATAATTTGCAATATTGCTTAACAGATCCAGGATATCCTTGGAATCCAGGCTGGTGTAGATATCATCGATCGCATTATTGAATACCTTGGAAAGTGTTGCGTAATCTGCTTTCTTCGCCTGATCTTCAATTGCCTGAATGACCTCACGCTGACGGGCAGCACGCTTGAAATCGTTACCTGCGGTATAACGGATACGGCAGTAAGCAGTAGCCTGCAGACCGTTCAACAGCTGCGTTCCGGTCTCGGTTACCGGTGTATAGTCGCACTTCAGTACTTCTGCAATACCGATCTGATAGTTATTGATATGCTTGATCTCCTCGGAGTCCACATCAATATAGATACCGCCCAGACCATCGATAACTTCGCTCAGTCCCTTATATCCTACGGTTACAAAATTCGTAATATCCATATCCAGGTTCATGTTCAGCATCTTAACTGCCTGCTCCGCTCCGCCGTAGGAATAAGCTGCGTTAGCTTTCTGATAAGAATCGGTACCGATGTTCAGGTAGGTATCACGATATACGCTGACCAGCTTGATATCACCGGTATCCATGTTAACACTGGCGATCATAACACTGTCGCTTCGGCTACCCTTGTACAACTGGCTTTCTTTTGTCGCATCCACACCGAACAATGCGATGTTCATATAGCCCTTCATGGTCTCGTCCTGCTGCACCTCTTCGGGAATCCGGAGTTCTTCGGTCTCTAAGACAGTGAATTTCGGGCCTTCATTATTGGTATGTGTCATTACCAGATACAGTACTGCTACCATGACCAGGATCACTACGATCTCTACGCCAAAGATGATAACTTTTCTTCTCTTCTTGGCTGCACGCTGCTTCGCGGATGCTCTCTTTTGTCCGTAACTGCTGCCGGCAGGTCTCGATCCGGAAGGTCTCTGTCCCGCAGGTCTCTGTCCCGCAGGTCTCTGTCCATTTCCGGAAGGTCTTCTTCCGCTTCCGGCAGGTCTCTGACCATTGCCGCCATGATTGTTAGAATTTGTTGCCATCTTGTTTTCTCCTTGCATTCGTAAATATTTAATAAGCATTTTTATTGATGAATCCGGTGAAGAAGGTCATCAGAATAATCTTAATGTCAAACCCTACTGTCCAGTTCTCAATATAATAAATATCGTATTCGATCCTCTTCTTGATGGAGGAATCGCCGCGCAGACCATTCACCTGTGCCCAGCCGGTCAACCCCGGTCTTACCTGATGTTTTACCATGTAACGGGGAATCTCTTCCTTGAACTTCTCCACGAACTGGGGGCGTTCCGGTCTCGGTCCCACCAGACTCATATCTCCCTTAAGGATATTAAACAGTTGTGGAAGCTCGTCAATACTGGTACGCCGTAAAATCTTGCCGATTCCCGTGACACGCGGATCGTTCCGCACTGTCCAGCCTTTTTTCTCTTCCGCCGCCGACTGCATTGCCATACTGCGGAATTTATACATGTAAAACGACTTATTATGAAGTCCTACCCGTTCCTGCTTGAAGATCACAGGTCCGGGACTGGATAGTTTTACCAATATAGCCGAAAGTAACATGATCGGTGAAGTAATGATAATACCGAAGATGGAACCGACAATATCCATTGCCCGTTTGATCATCATGTTACCGGTATTCGTCAGGGGCACATAACGGATATTGATCACCGGCAGTCCCATCAGGTCCTCTGTATAAGGTCTGCTGGGGATCAGACTGCTGTAATCCGGAATGAATTTCGTGTGCACACCGGACTTCTCACAGATGTCTACCACGCCCTCCAGATAATCGTAATCCTTCAAAGACAATGTAATAGCGATCTCATCCAGCTTGTTTTCCGGCAGAATGTATTCCAGATTACCAAGTGTTCCCAGGACTTTTACCCCTTTGTAGGTGGTGCCTCCCGGGATGTGTTCATCCAGAATACCGCACACCACATATCCCCATTGAGGATTCGCAAGTATCCGGTCGATATATTCCTCCGCTGCTCTGGAATACCCCACCAGCAAAATATGCTTCAGGTTGTATCCCTTTTTACGCATAGACCGTAAGGCTTTGCGCATGAAAATACGGAATACGGAAGTCAGAAACACATTCAGGACATAAAAAATCGCCATGACGGATCGTGAAAAGTTGATCTCACGGATGATCATATACAGGATAATGATCAAAGCCGCCAGGCCAATGGTATTTGCCTGCAGAATGCTGTATATCTCATGTCTGCGGCGGACGGTTCGCTTCGGAGAATACACGTTGCACCGGTAATACAGAAACATATACCCGGGTACAATAAAGGGAAGCAGCATGTAGTAATCCTGAATCGGCAGGACACCGATCCCCGGACCGTCATTCAATATATAAAATTTGATATAATAGGCAAGGACAAAGGATGCTGCTGTGATCAGCGCATCTATTATCACAAGAAGCCTGTTAAAGACTTTCTGGTTGTCTTTTATCATATAGGTCACCCAATCTGTAAGTCTGAAAAGCTTCTTTTTAACGATTTCATTCTACAATAACAGTGTTTTTTTCTCAACTTAAGAATTTATGAAGCAAATTCTTAAGATTTCATAAGAATTCGAAAAATGTTCAGGTACAGCTGCCACTGGATCTTCACATAGTTCCACAAATGACTCCATTGAAAGCGTATTTTCGTCTGCTTTCCCACAGGTCCGACAGATCTCTTCAGACCATTCAGCAATCCCTTCAGGTATAGTTTTCCCATTCTCTTCTTGCAAAAAAACAGAAATTTTATGCCAAATCCAAGCAAAAAAAATGGCAGATTCAGGATCCACTGAAAAAGCGGCATGTTTTTCCCGATGACACAGACATTATTAGCAGAGGACAGTTCTGTCTTCCGCATATTGTACCGGGACCCGGTGGATGCACTGCCATAGTGCAGTACAGCTGCCGCAGGCTCATACCGGTTCTCATAACCATAGATCCGGGCGCGGTAACCGATATCCAGATCCTCCAGATAGGCAAAATGGTTTTCATCAAAATAACCGATCTCTTCAAATACGGAACGTCTGTAGATCGCCGCTCCTCCACAGGCGGAAAATACGCTGACATTTTTTTCATATTTGTCTGCCGGGCGTCCTTTTCCACGGGAATACGCCCATCCCAGGGCACAGTAGCGATCCCCGGCATCATCGATAAGCTCCGGCTTGTCCCACATGAGCATCTTCGCACTGACAGAAAATATCCTTTCGTCCTCACGGATGGCATCGTACAATCCCCTCAGAAATCCCGATTCGACTTTGGTATCATTATTTAACAGAATCACATAGGGACTCTGTGCCTTACGGATTCCCAGATTCACTGCATGGCAGAAGCCGGTGTTTTCAGACATCGGGATCAGGTGCACTCTTACTCCCGACTTCCTGCACCATTCCTTTTCCAGATATTCCACACTTCCGTCCACGGAGGCATTATCGATGATCAGCACTTCGTATTCCGGAGCGTTCTCCTGTCTCTCACACAGAGAGGTCATGCACTCCGGCAGATATTTCATTCCGTTGTAATTTGGTATAACAACTGTTATTTCACTCATAATGTCTTACACTCCCCCGGATATTCCGGCAGATAAAGCAATCTTCCCTGTTGCCGTAATGCTTCGGACAATCGCAGACTTAAGGTTCGGATGTCCACTCCTGCCGGCAGTACAGTTACATCGAATACCGGTTGCTCTCCCGGGTGTCTTCGTATCTCAGTATACGGAACTCCCACAATTTTCTCGAATACTTCCCGGCAGGAAGGCTGAATACGAATACAGCGAAGATCCAGCGCCTGCGCATCCTGGGACAATTCCGCTCTGTGAAGATATCCTCCGAATCCCTGCGGCAACCCCTCGTAGAACACCTTTCCCTCCGCAGTCATTCTGCCGCCGATGATCTTGCCAGTCTTCCCGGACAATACTCTGCCCCCCACGGCTGCCACATCCGCGCGGTTCTGTAATACGTCTGTATACTGTAAACGATAAAATCCCACATGCCTGGTCTCACAGGCAGTCGCAGGGATCCCCCGCAGTGCGGCATGATCCCGCAGAGCCCGAAGGCCCGCCTCGTAAGCGTATTTTTTGCTGTGGGGATTGGCTGCCGTAGATGCCTCGTGGCATCTCCAGTGATACAACACTTTGGGGATATGAAGAATGCTCTTCTCCCCGGCCTGCCCGTCCGCCGCCAGCACTTCTGCCACAGCCCGTAATACCAGGTCATAGTCCTGGGCGCCGTCACATTCCGGTCGGAATTGCAGTTTCTTCATCAGTTCCGCATCCATGACCAGAAAATGACAGATATAGTTATTGCTCAGAATTAAATCGTAATTAAAGTTTTCTTTATGGTTTGGATCATAGTATCTTGTCTCTTCTCCATCGCACTTATCCTCATCGGAATAGATGAAAGCGGCTTTGACACCTCTGTCATATGCTTTGGTGACCGCATCTGCCATTTCGTACAACGCATCCGGTGTCAATACATCATCATGATCCAGTAGCCCGATGTACGCTCCCTTTGCATAGGGAAGTGCCTGATTGGTATTGGCAGCAATTCCCGCATTTTCTTTCAGATGCACATAGCGGATCCTGGGATCTGCTGCAACAGGTTCTGTCTCCCCATCCGTCGGCTGCTCCTTCAGGAATCCCTGCTGCATTAGTGTCTCCTCCACACTGCGATCCTCTGTTGCATCCGCCAGGATCAGTTCCCAGTGGGGATAACTCTGTTCCATAACACTTGTTATCATTCGTTTCAGATAGGTCTCCGGAGTCCGGTACAGGGGTACCAAAATGCTAAAGGTAATGGGATTGTCCCATTTTCTGTCACTCTGCTTTTCCAGCTCCTCTTCCGAACAGGGCACAAAAAAATAGCGGTCTGTCTCTGTCAGGCGCTCCCTCACAGAGATCCAGGTTTCCCTCAGGCCGTTACGTTGCAGATAATATAGAGTTTTCTTAAGGTTTGCCTTGTTTAGCTTTGCCACAGATACCTCCGAGTTTTTAGAAATAGCAACAGCAGCCACCATTCGCAAAATCGCTCTTACGAGCTTTCCTTTTGCTCATGTTGGTTATCTCGCCCTATAAATAGTATTGTATATTCTTACGAACGCAAGCGTTCGACGTATATGCAATACTATTTACACTGCTCTGCTGTTGCCGCAAAAGAGCAAATCGTCCTGTCCGGACGATTCGCTCTTAAAAAACTATACTAATTTATAAAATTCTCACTTATAATACTGCCTTTACATCCTCGGTCAGCTTCTCTACCTTAGCCTGTGCATCCTCTAAGCTGGTTCCTTTGACGCCCATGTAGAACTTGATCTTGGGCTCGGTTCCGGAAGGACGTGCACAGCACCATGCATTGTCGGGAAGCTCGAAGTACAGAACATTGGACTTGGGAAGCCCTGTGGTGGTCTTCTCGCCGGTCTCCATGTCAATGATGACATCGTTCTGGTAATCGCGGAACTTCTCTACCTTCAGATCTCCGAATGCCTTAGGAGGATTCTTACGAAGCTTCTCCATGATCTCGGCAATCTGTCTTGCACCATCGATACCCTTCATGGTGATGGTGTACTGGGTCTCCTTGAAGTAACCGTACTTCTCATACATGGATACCATCATATCCCACAGAGTCATGCCATGCTTCTTGCAGTAAGCTGCTACTTCGCACAGACACATTACCGCTACAATAGCATCCTTATCTCTTGCGTGGGTACCTGCCAGACAGCCGTAGCTCTCTTCCAGGCCAAATACGTAGTTGTTGCTGCCGGTCTGCTCGAAGAGCTTGATCTGCTCGCCAATGAACTTGAATCCGGTCAGTACCTCGATCAGCTTTACACCGTAAGTCTGTGTAATAGGCTTGGTCATGTTAGTGGTAACGATGGTGGTTACCAGGGCAGGATTCTCGGGCATGGTACCGGTTGCAGTCTTCTCTCTTAAGATATATTCTGCGATCAGCATGCCGGACATATTACCGGTAAATGCCACATACTCGCCGGTCTTAGTATCTTTTGCATAGACACCCAGACGGTCTGCATCGGGATCGGTTGCCAGAACGATGTCTGCATCCTTCTCCTTCGCCAGACGTAAAGCATAGGTAAATGCCTTGGGATCCTCGGGGTTCGGATAATCCAGTGTGGTAAAGTTCGGGTCCGGATTCTCCTGCTCGGGAACCACATAGACATGCTTGAAGCCTAACTCGGACAGGATACGTCTTACCGGCTTGTTACCGGTACCGCATAACGGAGTATATACGATCTTGATGTCATCTGCCATTTCCTTGATAACATCGGGATGAATGATCTGCTTCTTCAGCTCTGCCATGTACTTATCATCGATCTCTTTGCCGATCACTTCATAGAGTCCTGCTGCCACAGCATCCTCTCTGCTCATGGTCTTCACGGTATGATAATCCTTGATAGACTGTACTTCGGTAATGATGTCCTTATCGATAGGAGCGGTTACCTGTGCGCCGTCCTCCCAGTATACCTTATAGCCGTTGTACTCAGGAGGGTTGTGACTGGCGGTCACTACAATACCTGCGGTGCATCCTAACGTCCGAAGGGCAAAGGACAGTTCCGGGGTAGGTCTTAAAGATTCAAAAATGTATGCCTTGATGCCGTTGGCTGCCAGACATCTTGCTGCCTCATCGGAAAACTCGGGAGACATGCGGCGGGAGTCGAATGCAATTGCCACACCCTTACTCTGTGTACCGCGCTTGATAATATAATTGGCAAGACCCTGAGTTGCCTTACGAACGGTATATACATTCATACGGTTGGTTCCCGCACCGATCACACCACGTAAGCCGCCGGTACCGAATTCCAGTTCCTTGTAAAAACGATCTTCCACTTCTGCTTCGTTGTTACGGATTGCCAGAAGTTCATCTTTGGTCTTCTGGTCAAAATAATCATCATTTAACCAGAAATTCAGTTCGTCCATATAACTCATTTTCCTATCCTCCTGCTTTATCGCTATCTTTCAATATCTTTCCATATCTTCAGTAAACGCTCTCCGGTGATATTTTACCATAGATTCCCTCTACTGAAAAGAACTATTTAATGTCAGCTAACTGTCGGATCCTTCAGTGCGTAATCGCTGCGGTCAAGGGAGAAATTCGGATTGTAATATGGATCTCCCGCTTCCAGTTCGGCCTTCCATTTTTCACGGAAATGCTCGGATTCTCTGTTGTAGCGCTCGGCTTTCTCCCCCTGATCGTCCAGTCCTCTGGAGATGGATTCGTAATGATACAGCTCCGCAAAAGGAGTCCACACATTCAAAAATCCCAGTTTACGCAATTTCAGACAGAAATCCACATCATTCAAAGAAATGACGAAACTCTCATCCAGTCCTCCGACCTGCTCATACAGACTCTTTTTTACCAACAGGCAGGCACCGGTCACAGCTGTAACGTTCTGGGTATAACACAGACGTCCCATGTAGCCCAGGTTCTGTACCGGAATACGGTAATGGGTATGTCCTGCGGTACGGTGTGCTCCCAGTCCGATGACCACACCGGCATGCTGGATCGTCTTGTCCGCATAATACAGCTTGGCACCTACGGCACCCACATCCTCTCTCTGGGCATACATCAGCATCTCTTCCATCCAGTTGGCCGTGATAACCTCCGTATCGTTGTTCAGCAACAGGATATATTCCCCGGAAGCATAGGATACGCCCAGATTGTTTACTGCGGAATAATTAAAATCTCCATGATAGGTCACTACAGAAATGCGCCCGTCCTCACTGTGCAGGATACCGCCGTCATGGCCGCAGACTGTATGCAGCTTGCATCTTTCTTCATAAGAATCGTCACCGGACAGTCCTAACAGCTGGGAATAATAGTCCCGGATCTCGGGTGTGGTACTGTTGTTCTCCACCACAATGATCTCTATATTACTCCAGGTACTGTTCTTCTGAATCGAAGTGATACAGCGTTTCAGATCCTCAACGTGATCCTTATTGGCGATCACGATGGAGATCTTCGGATCTCCCAGAATCTGATAGCGAATACGGAAAATCGTGGCACAAGCCCTGGTACTGGTAATCTGAAAATGTTTGAAACCATGCTTTTTCAGGTGATCCGCTACTGCACCCTTTGCCGCCTCAATGGCATAGGGTTTCGCGTCAATGCTGGCTGCAGTACTGCCCTCATGACTTCTCCAGTAGTACATCAGTCTTGGAACATGAACGATCTTTTCCGCTCTGTCGGTGAGACGCAGGATCATATCGTGATCCTGGGCACCATCAAATGCGGTACGGAACAGTTCCTCTCCCTCTAACAGCTTTCTGGAAAAGACGCTGAAATGGCAGATATAATTATTTGCCCGCAGATTGTCCGGTGCATAGTCCGGCTTAAAATGCATGGTCAGCATCTTGTTAATGTCGTTTTCTTTGAATGTGGTCTCATCACAATAGAGATAATCCGCTCCCTGCTCATTGATCTCCTTCACATACGCATACAATACGGAAGGATGTAAAATATCATCCTGGTCAAACAGGCCGATATAATCTCCGGTAGCCAGCTTGTAGCATTCGTTGGTGTTATAGGAGATACCGCCGTTATGATCCAGGTGCTTATAGACAATACGACCATTCGCCTTCGCCGCGTACTCCTTGCAGAGTTCCTCGATATAGGAGTGCTCCGCGTCGGAACCGTCCGCCAGACACAGTTCCCAGTTGGGATACGTCTGGTTCATGACGCAGTCCAACATCTGGATCTGGAACTCTCTCTTATTGTTCCACAGTGGAACCAGAATACTGATCTTCGGCATATAAGGGAATATCGTCTCTTCTTCCTTTTTCCGCTGCTCCGCATCGGGAAAGCTTCCGGTTCCGTAGAACTCCATCAGGCTCTTCTGGCGACTCTTGTTGCGGATCTTACGCAGGATATCCTTCGGTCCGCCGCAATGGGACAAGCGATCCCTCTGTCTCTGTGCGAAATGGATCAGACTTCTCGCCGGACCCGTAGCTTTCCAGAATTTATTCTTTTTGATCCGGTCCAGTTTGAACTGCAGGTCCTCTTTTTCCGATTCCAGCACTACGATCTTATCTGCCAGATCCGCACATTTCTCGTGCTCCCTCTCGTAGGCTTCTTGATAATTGATCTCAGACATGTTTTTCCTCCGTCAAATATTTTCCCGTTGTATTCCACAGCCGCAGTCCACTGACCCGGTTCACCGCAAGCACGGCAATAATGTAAGTCCCCGCAGGAAGGTTCTCTCCCGCGCGCTTCACGCAAAAGCCGCCCAGTGCCACATTTTTCTGATCCGGAAGATTCTCTTCCAGTTCTTGTCTGTAAGCCGGCTGCAATTGCATGTGCCATATGCTCTGTCCGGTCTGCGCCGCCACACCATCCTCCACTGCGCAGGGCAGCAAAAGCAGATATTTCTCATAACAGGCATTGTCATCCCCCAGAACGACACTATATCCCTGGATTCGCTCCGGTCCTGCCGTCTCTACACGCGCCATCAGGCAGTCGTCCTGTCTGGCACCTTTAAGCATTTTCTGTCTGTCTCCACGGTTCCATGCCGGCTCCTGTAAAATATTCCGGTCAGTCACATAAGCGGGCACGATCCTGCTGTCCAATCCTTCCCGGTTCAGTCCCATAGGGTAAAAAGGATCCACTCCGCGGAACTGAGGATGCATCTGGTAAAGCAGTTCTCTCTCTTCCGTCAGGCGTCGCATTTTCTCTGGACTTTCGTCGCTTCCGCGGCTCAGGGATTCATGATGATACGCAAAACAGTCATTCAGCACCACATTGTAATATCCCATTTCCACCAGACAAAATCCCAGATCCACATCATTATAGGCCACCCGCAGTGCCTCACGGAATCCACCTGTCTCCCGGAATACCTCTGTCCTTATCAGCAGACAGGCACCCGTCACTGCCACGCAATTCAGATCAAAGCAATTTCTGCCAAAATAATAAGACTTATCGTCTTCCATGAACTGGAGCTTATGCACCGGTCCCACCGGCAGATTGACAATACCGTCGTGTTGTATTTTCACAGAATCCGGATAATACAGCTTTAGTCCCACACTTCCCACATAAGGCTGCATGGCGCGGATCACCATTTTGTCCAGCCAGTCATTGCCGCACACTTCTATATCATCATTTAAAAACAGCAAAAACTTTCCTTCTGCCAGTTCAGCTCCCCGGTTGCACATCGCTGAAAAATTAAATTCCGCCGGTTCATAAATATAACGGACAGGGACACCACCTTCCCGGATCCGTCCGATCAGTTCTTCCGTTTTTTGCTTATTTCCCGCACTGCTTCCGTTATCCACCAGCAAAATTTCAACAGGGATCCTGCTCTCAGACCTTCTCGTCAGGGAACGCAGGCACTTCTCCAGTATCTCCGGATTATCTTTGGAGGGAATGATCACCGAGACTTTAAGCTCTCCTGCGAACAACCCTTTGGCACCTTCCGCCGCCCTGGAGGCCAGTTCCACCGCCAGCTGCGGTGACTCCTTCGTCTGCTGGTAATTTTCCCAGGGAGTGCACTCCCGGCTGTCCCGGTCTGCGCGTGCATCCGGTCCCTGGATTCCTATTCCGTCTGCAGAAAAAGTTCCATGGAACAACACGGTTTCCATATGACCGATGGAATGGCAATCTCTCTCGAACCCTCCGGCTCCCAAAAACAGGCGATCCATCAGCGACCGGATCTCTCCGGCATCTGTAAAAAGAATTTCCTTTCCGGTGCTCTCGTTCTCCGTCACGACCGGATTTTCTCCCATTCTCTGCAGTAGACTGCTCCGTACCGCAACGACACTTCCCACATAGAAAAAGGCTCTGTACAGATCCGGTGACCAACAGGGTTTGTACCAGGGAATGCAACGCTCTCCCTTCTCATTTATCAGGTCTTCATCACCGTAGACGATTTCTGCTTCCGGATGCTTTGCAAAATACGCATTGATCCACTCTGTCGCATTATCTGCCAGCCGTCCCGCCGCCTGTCGGAAAATGACGAATTCCACAAGTTCCGCGATTTCCCGGGGTTCCGCGATTTCCCGGTCCTGCTCCGATGCCCACTGTTCGTAAGTCACCCGAAGCCGGCTTAACTCAGCTTCATATTTTTTATCCTGTTGTCTGACAAGTATCTGCTTTACTGCGGTCCGAATGCCCAAGCTTTACGTCTCCTTAGAAAAATTTTTTCACTGCCCCCGCCATATCCTGTGCCATGGCAAGAGGAATCGGCACGATCTCCATTTTTACAGATAAACTGTTGTCCGCCTGACGGTTCAGGGCATCCACACGAACGGTCATATTCGGATCCTCCGTGGGGAATACAATGCTGGGATACTCCGCACCGTCTGCGGATTTTACTATTTTTCCGTTGGTGAAAAATACCTTTTTCTCCTGCAGTGGTATCGGCTGTCCGTTCAATGTAAGCTCCCGCACCTTACACATGCAGGAACACATGGCGGGATCTATCCGCAGGGAATGTACATTGCCGTCAAAATGCACCGTGAAGAACGCCAGCTTTTCCTCTGCATAGACATTCTCCGGGAAATAAGAATTTTCCTCAGAAAATCCCTGTCCCTTGTCTTCGTAGATCTGTACTCTCAGTTCTCCTTCCGACTGACGGAAACGCCCGATCCATTCGGTGGGTTTATAGATTTCGCCGCCTAAGAGGTTCCGGATCTCGCCCATGGACAATTTCTGTCCGGTGACATATTTCTGGAAGGAGCTCTCCTGCTCTCTGTACTGTCTTGCCTCATTTTCCGTGATGCCCAGACGGTCTAAGATCCGGTCCAGTTCCAACGCATTGCGTCTTTCGTCCTCCAGAACATAACAGTAAATTGCCCGAAACGCCAATGCTTTTGTATCTATGACGCGGTCAAAGGTCCACTCGTAATCAATCAGCGTCCAGTGATCCCCATCCACCAGAATATTGGCAAAGATCAGATCAAAATCCGCTACCGGAACATCCTCCCCGTAGCTTACTCTCTCCAGATACTCCGCAAACAGTTCATGGAATCCCTCTACATCCTGTCTGTCCAGACACTCGTCCATCAGCTCCGACAGAGGTCTTCCGGGTACGAACTCAAATTCCGCGTAAATGGCGCCCTCCTCTTCGCCCAGATGGCAGGTATTAACATCCAGCCGGCTTCCGGCGTAGCGCTTTTTTAATTTTTCGTATGCTTCCGCCATGTGACGCACATGGGCTTCGGCTTCTGTCGTAAGCGGATATTTCCGAACGGCTTTCTTCCCCTCTGTATCTGTAAGGATCTCAGTACGGATCCGGAACTCTTCCGCACGATCGTTGGAATATCTTGCATATTTCAGTTCCAGTGGCTTACCGATGATTGCCATGTAAGAGTTGGAAAATACAGAGAACAGCCCCTCTTCCACGATGCCGTCAAAGGCACTTTTTTCATCAAATAACAACATTCTGTCACGGTCAAAATTCCGCAGATTATTGGACAGTTCTCCCCGTCCCGGAAGATACGCGTCGGAATAGACCGTGGTCATAAATTTATAATCGGGATACGGATAATAGAAGCTCCGCTCCCCCACGCCACAGGCATCGAATATTTTCTCCAGTTTTTTCCGGGAAAAGGTACGCACCACACCGCCATTCGGATAATTTTCGATTCCGGAGAACCAGTCTCCCAGATGATCTTCCTTACAGCCGGCGAAATATTTCAGACCGTATTTATTCTCAATGGCAATGACGATCCTGCCCTCCTTCGCCAGGTGCTTTTGCAGAATCTTCAGGAAATCCTCATAAGGCGTCTTACCGCCTATGTAAGCCTGCCCATACTCGAAGACCCCGATCAGACAGATATAATCGTAATCGCTAGGTAAATCCGGCTCCACATCCGTAAAATTGCCCACATGGATCGTCACATTCTCACAGTCACTGTGGCGGTAGGCATTGATCAGGCTGCGCTTCTTCGAGAGATCCACACAGGTCACCCGGCCTGCTTTTTTCGACAGTGCTCCCGTAATGGCTCCGCAGCCGCTGCCGACCTCCAACACCTTATCCGTTTTTTTCATAGGAAGGAAATCCACGATATTTTCCCGCAGGGCAGACAGATGATATAATACCGGCCATTTTTTTCTCTCCGCAATGATCCGGTCATATTCCACGGTACTGTATTTTTTTACGATCTCTAAGATCTCGTCCTCCACACTGCCGTCGCAATAATAATCCTCTCCGGGATACTTATCCAGATTCAGTGTTACTTTGCCGATGGTCTCTGTCATTCCTTATTTCTCCTCTGCATCCCATACTTTCGTATCGGAATCCATATCATAATAACCTACGGTATTTTTATCGGATACTACCGTAATATTCAGGGCATCATACAGTCTGTGATAGACCTCGAAGATGTCCTGATTGTAGCCGGTCACTCCCAGAGACAGCAGATACTCGCCGCCCTGTAAGTTCATTTTCTGCGTAAAAGTCACATTTTTCACATCACCGGGTTCCACGCTGTCTAAGAACGCTTTCTCGATCATGGTATTGGTGCCGGTGATCTCCACACCGATAACATTTTTCACGGAAAACGCAAAAATCGGTGCCGGAATATGATCCATAAAACGGACGCGCATATGAATAGTGAACATGCTGCCTTTCAGGATTGCATTGGTGGGAACCCCTCTGTCATCCGTAATATAAAATTCCTCGATCTGTGCCTGTTTGGTACCGTATTCCAGAGCGTTGGGGTTCTGGCCCTTCGCCTCCATGGAAGCCTCTGCGGCATCTTTGGCAGCGCCATCCGCCTTTTTTGCAGCGGCTCTCTGCAGGTCTTCATCATCCAGGAGATTCCCCGCTTCTCCGCCGGCATTTTCGGATTCATCATACTGACCTACCAGTACCCGCTTGTAGGTGTCGATCATCGCTTTGGGGCTGCCCTCACCCAGGATATTTCCCTGGTTCAGCAGATAGACGCGGTCACAGTATTTGCTGATGCTGCTCAGATCATGACTGACGAACACAATGGTCTTGCCCATTTTCTTGAATTCTTCGAATTTGTGATAACATTTAGCCTGGAAAAATACATCGCCGACACTCAGTGCTTCGTCCACGATCAGGATCTCCGGCTCGATGTTAATGGCCACAGCAAAAGCCAGACGGACGAACATACCGCTGGAATAGGTCTTCACCGGCTGATAGACATAATCCCCGATATCTGCAAAGCTTAAAATGTCCGGCAGCTTTGCCTCGATCTCTTTTTCGGAGAATCCCATCATAGTACCGTTCAGATACACATTCTCGATGCCGTTATATTCCATATTGAACCCGGCACCCAGCTCAAGCAATGCGGAAATACGCCCGTTGACCAGCACTCTTCCCGAAGTCGGGTTCAGTACGCCGGTGATGATCTTCAGGATCGTGGATTTACCGGAACCATTGGTACCGATGATGCCCACGGTTTCCCCCTGATAGATCTTCATATCCACACCCTTCAGGGCATAATGCAGCTTGTGTTTTGTCTTTTTCCCGAAGCCGAAGGCTTCCTTCATCCGATCCGAAGGCTTGTCATATAATTTATAGATCTTCTGGACATTATCGACCTCGATCGCCAGTTTTCTCTTATCCTGTTTGTCCTGCATAAATTTCTAATCCTCGCTTATCAGCATTACGCTGTCTTTGCCGTACCACATTGCCAGGGAACGATTGGCTTCATTGCCTGCATCCTCGGAAATGTCTCCCATGCATAAAAACCAGGGTTGGAACCGGTATGCCTGCAGGTGGACATTTCTCGCATTGCCCGACAATCTCTTCACCCGCTCCAGATACTCCTGATGGAAATTATAGGCTTCTCCGGTGTGTACATAATAATAAGCGCCGTAAGAAGAATAATGTCCCGCCTGATTGGGGGATGCTCGGAAGATCACAAGGCATGCCACACCGATCAGTACATAAAACCACCAGGCTGCTGCGCCGTTTCGTATCGTCAGCTTCTGTATCGTCAGCTGCCCGGTTGTCTGCTCCGTTTTTTTCTCCAATAACTGTCGCAGCCACCCGATCCAGTAGATCTCATTCAGAAATAAAAGCAGAAGATAGGTGATTTTTACCGCATTCAGAGTTCTGGACAGTCCGGCATGTCCCAATGAATAGAGACTCGGTGTATACCCTGTAGCATACAGACAGAAGGACCATACCAAGACAATTCCGGGATAACGGAACCGGTAATCCGTGCTTTTCACTGCCTGCCAGATCAGGGGCACCAACAATAACATCACCGTCAGTACTACCAGACCGGTATACTCCGGAATGTGTTTCACGGCTTCCAAAAAGGATCTGCCGATGGACTCTAATGGTCCATAACCCCAACCGATATAGCTCTGTGCCCGCACGGAGTTGCCGGGAGCTGCCACATTCAGTCCGAAACCTATGATATATACCGCCGTAGCAGGGAGAAGCCAAAGTCCGCATTTCCGACGCTCCAGTACGACACTGACAAGCAGGATCGTCACCAGGCACAGCAGTCCCTGAAGTGCTGTCACGAAGTTGCTCCCTGCCGTGATCATGGCAAGCAGAACCGATGCAGTGAATAACAGTCCTTTCGCAGTTCTGCCCTCTGCTCTCTCCAGGCAGATGGACACAGCCAGAAACAACAGTCCTAAGCCATGCATTCCCACATAATGAATTCCGCCGTTATACCAGTAAAAACCGCTCTGCGCGGAATAGATAAACATAAATTGTGCTGTGGTGATCACCGCCTGGATCGCCAGGCTGATCCATTTCTCCATTCCGAAGACTTTCCGCAGGATCACGTGGGTAAATACCATGATTCCCGCCAAAAGCAATAACAGAATGAACACCGGTCCCAGAAAGTAATACTGTTCTCCCCAGATTGCCGGCATTAAGGTCATGAAAAAAATAGAAGAATAGGTTCCCTGCCATGCATACCACTGGGTTCTGGAACACTCCAGTGCGCCCAAGATCGCCGCCCATTTCGACTGCTCCTGTTCCATGGCAGCTCTGGCAAATCTTCCAAAGTTATAGTCGTCATAATAAGGAACCGCATAAATCGTAAGTCGAAACAGCGGGATCAGCGCTGCCAATAGCAGAAGACAGAATCCAATCGCTAAAAGCTTTTCTCCCGGCTTCCATGTCAGTATTTTTTTCCAGTCAACACTTCTGTCTTTCACAAAAATACTCCTCTTATTCCTACTCTGTTGTCGCGACAGAGACGCTTTCCTTTCCATACCATCGTTCCAGCAGATAATTATTTCCCTGATTTGGGAATTGATTTCCATCCCCCACGTAAATCAGCCACGGCTGGTACGCATAGGGTTCAAATACGAGCACTTTTTCCTCTCCTTTTAGTGCATCCAGCCGGTTCAGAAATTGCTGGTGATACATATAGGCGTCCCCTGTGTGTACATAATAGTAAGCACTGTAGCTCACATAAGTTCCCACAGGATTCGGACAGGTCTTAACCACCAGGATCGCCAGCACGGCAAGTACCGGATAAACCCACCATTTGAAGTTTCCTCTCAGGGAATCCGCAGCTAACACCTTCTGTCCGGCACGCTGTTGCCAGATTGCACCTACCAGGTAAATTTCATTCACTACCAGCAGAACCTGCCACGTAATCTTCACGGCATTCAATGTTCTCGGAACCCCTCCATGTCCCAAAGAATAGAGACTTGAAGTAAATCCGGTAGCATACAGACACACCGACCACACCGGCAGAAGCCACGGCAGACGAAATCTGAACTTTGTCGTACTCACAAGTTGTAAGATCATCGGCAATAATACCAACATTACAACGATTGTCATCCACCCCGTATACTCCCACATATGAGAAAAAGCTTCTTTAAAAGAAAATAGTATCGCTTGTAACGGAGCCATTCCCGGATTACCCAAAGCTTCCGCTCTTGCTGTATTACCGGGTGCCGCAAGATTTTTATAAAATCCTATACTATATACACAAAATGCCGGGACCAGACGTAACAGACCTTTTATATTACGATGTAACAGCGCACCTGCCACCATGATCGTTAGAAATACCAGAAAGGTCTGTAATGCCGTCACATAGTTACTTCCTGCAACGATCAATGAAAGAATCATGCTGGCTGCGATCAGCAATCCCTTACGTATTCTACTCATCTTCCCTTCACTCAGGCAGATTAAGGACGCCAACAAAAGCATTGCAAATCCATGCATCCCCACATAATGGATTCCACCGTTGTACCAGAATAACCCTTCCGCAGGATAATACATCAGTTCCACCACCAGTGCCGCTGTCACCGCCTGAATGTACAGACACTGTTGCCATCCTCCCTGCAGTACATCCACCACCAGTGCCTTGACCAGTGCGAATACTCCTCCGATCAAAAGCAGCAGAATAAACAGTAATCCCCAAAAATAATATTGTTCTCCCCAGACTAACGGTACCAGTGACATCAGAAATATGGAAGAATAGGTCCCCTGCCAGGTCCACCAGGTATGCTTTACATTCTCCCACACCCCCATTAATACGCCCGGGAGATTTTTCCCCATAAGGTAACCCAACTTGGCAAAATATCCATAGCCATAATCATCGCTGAAAGGAACTGCATCCCGCATAATACGCACGATCGGCACTAATAATACCAACAGTCCGAGCACCGCTGCACCTGCCAGCAAAGATGCTGATGGTCTCCAGTTTTTCATTTTTTTCATGCAGTTCTCCTTAGTTTCGTTGTTATAATACATCTGCAAAATGCACTTTCAGTCTCTTAAAAATCACAGCTCCCAGTCCAAACAACACCACTGTCACGATCCAGAAATACATCGTGGAGAAGAAATCCTGGAAGAACCACTCCTTCTCATAAATCGCACTGCGGTAACCGTTGACAATATATACCAGCGGATTCAGCTTCAGGATCATGATCCACTTAGGAGACAGTGCATCCAGATTCCACAAAATGGGGGTTGCCCACATGCCGATCTGCAGTCCGATGCTGATGATCTGGGACAGATCCCGGAAAAATACCACTACCGCGCAGGTCGTATAACTCAGCGCCAGCACAAATATAAACAGGCAGAAGCTGTAATACACGATCTGTATCGTATATATGGTCGGATAATAACCGTAGATAGCTGCCACGATCAGTAAGAGGCATACGAAAAATACATGGATAAAAGTAGCCGCAATAATCTTGATGATCGGCAGGATGCTGATCTTAAATACTACTTTTTTTACCAGGTAATTGTATTCCAGCAATGCGTTGGTACCATTATTCAATGCTTCGCTGAAATAAAACCAGGGCACCAGTCCCGCTGTCAGGAAGAGTACAAAAGGCACTTCCACGCCCTCCCGCAGAGGTGTACTGGTATTTCCCATGATCTTGTCAAATACGATATAATACATTGCTACCGTTACGACCGGCTGTGCCATCGCCCATACCGCGCCCAGGTAAGAACCCGCATATCTCTTTTTAAAATCGTTTTTCGCCAGCTTCCAGATCAGATGTCTGTTCTGGAATAACTCTACCGGCAGTCCGGTAAATTTATCATACCAGTGGATAAACGCAAAACATGCTGCCGCAATGACAACGCAGGAGATGATCTTTTTCGTCAGCTCCTGGCTCTGATCCACAGCAGGTCCCGGATTCTTATGGAATACAATGAGCAGAGCCATGATCACTGCCGCTGTCACAAACAGGGCAATGCCTGTCTTCTTACTTATTTTCACACTCTTTTTCATGCTCTTTTTCCTTCATGTACTGTTCCAGGGTGCCCCACTTGGTATCCTTCTCGGACAAAGTCAGCTCCATACCTTCGGGAATGGGCCATTCTACGCCGATATCCGGTGTATTGTAAGCAATGCCGCCCTCGTCATCGGGATGGTAGAAATCGGTACATTTGTAACAGAACTCCGCATAATCGGACAATACCAGAAAACCATGTGCGAAATTCTTCGGAATGAAGAACTGCTTCTTATTCTCTTCAGACAGAAGCACACCGTACCACTGTCCGAAGGTCTTAGAACCTTCCCGCAGATCCACTGCCACATCATATACTTCACCACGGATCACACGCACCAGCTTGTCCTGCGGAAAATGCTTCTGAAAATGAAGACCTCTGAGAACTCCTTTTTTGGATGCAGACTGATTGTCCTGTACAAATACTTCCGGGATTCCCGCAGCCTTGAAATCATTATAATTGTAGGTCTCCATGAAATATCCTCTGGCATCACCGAATACCGTAGGAGTAATAATCTTCAATCCTTCAATTTCACAGGTTTCTACTGTTATTTTGCCCATTTATCTCATCCTCACTCTTTTTAATTTATTGACTATTCATAGGTGATATTCATATCAACTCTGCCTTCGATACCGTCCACTTTTCCCTTGGAGGTATACTGCCAGGTCTTGTAATACCCCTGATATAATGGCACACTGCGATATTCCGCCAGCCAGATATGATAATTTTCCAGTCTCGCCGTCTGCAGATTATTGTTATACCAATTGCGGCTGGCATAGACACCTGCCTTGTATCCCGCATTTTCTATCGTCCGGCAGAATGCCTCACATACCAGTGTTCTGGTCTCCGCATCCAGCCCGTCCGCCCGGCCGTTTCCTCCGGCACCTTCCGTATCAATAAATACGGGATAGGTCAGTTGGAAATCACGGATCAGCTCAAGCACGGCAGAAGCCTCTTCCACCGCTTCTTTCTCATCTGTGGCCTGGGTAAAAAAGTACACGCCCACCGGAATTCCGGCTGCTGTTGCACCTTTCATGTTGGCAACGAACTGTGGATCCTCCACCAGACTTCCCGTAACCGAACCGCGGTAGCCCGCACGAACGATGGCAAACTGCACTCCGGCATTTTTTACCTTATCCCAGTCGATGGTATCGTTCCACTTGGACACATCGATGCCGACCTTCGCATTGCCGGATGTGGTCTGCAGCTTTTGGATCTCCGTCTTGTCCGCATCCGCCAGAGCACCTGCCACGGCGCTGTCCTCGGCAGCCGCATCGACTTCGTCCTCCGTCTTGATCAACAGCGAAATATCGTCGATCGCCAGATACTCGACTTTGTCTTTTACATGCACTTTGGTCTCACTGACCGGTACTTTGTATCCTTCGATGGGAAGCAGTTCCACATAATAATCTCCGGAATCCAGATCACCGATATAGATCACGCCGTCCTGATCCAGATCCTTGTAGTCTCCCATGCCGTCCAAACGCACATAAAAGCTCTCCCCGGTCACCGGCGTACCCTCATTATCCACGATCTGGATACGCAGATCCTTTTCGATAGAAGTCGCTACCAGTGACAGACGGTTGCTGTTATCCTTCGCCGCCTCCAGGACCGGGTTTACTTCCTGATCAAAAAATGTATTGTCTTTTAAAAACGCTTTCAGATCATTGCCAATTCTGCCATCCGCTTCCGCGGTATCCGTCTCCCCGGTGCCCTCCGGCACAGGATCCACTGCCTGGCTGTCACCTGCATTCTGCGCTCCGGACGCTGTCATGTTCTCACCGGATGTGGATGACAGTTGTTCCCTGTTCACATACATTACCGCGAGCGCCACCAGCAGGATCACTGCCATGGAAGCCAGGATCGCCATTTTCCGCAGCTTAGAGTCCATTTGCTACCTCTACCAGATATTTTCCGTAATTCGTCTTAAGAAGCGGTTCTGCCAGTGCTAACAGCTGCTCTCTGTCGATAAATCCACGTTTGAAAGCGATCTCCTCGATGCAGGAGATGTACAGTCCCTGTCTCTTCTGGAAGGCTGCCACGAAATCCGCGGCATCCAGTAAAGCATCATGATTGCCGGTATCCAGCCATGCAAAGCCACGTCCCAGAGTCTCTACCTGCAGGGTTCCTCTGTTCAGGTACTCGTTATTAATACTGGTGATCTCGATCTCGCCTCTTGCGGAAGGCTTTACGTTCTTCGCGATCTCCACTACATCGTTATCATAGAAATACAGTCCGGGAACCGCATAATTGCTCTTGGGATGCTCCGGCTTCTCCTCGATGGAAAGTGCCTTGCCGTTCTCATCGAACTCTACCACGCCATACTCTCTGGGATCACGCACATAATAACCGAAAATGGTAGCTCCCTTTTCTCTTGCTGCTACGGTACGCAGTACTCTGGAGAAGCTCTGTCCGTAGAAAATATTATCTCCCAACACCAACGCTACTCTGTCATTACCGATGAATTCCGCACCGATGATAAAGGCATCCGCCAGTCCGCGGGGTTTGTCCTGTACCGCATACTCGAGACGCATGCCCAGCTGGCTGCCGTCTCCTAATAACTCTTTGAATACCGGAAGATCTCTCGGGGTGGAAATGATCAGCACCTCTCTGATATCTGCCAGCATCAGTGTTGACAGCGGATAATAGATCATGGGTTTATCGTAGACCGGCATGATCTGCTTGGATATTGCTTTTGTCAGGGGATAAAGTCTGGTTCCGGAACCTCCCGCCAGTATAATTCCTTTCATAAAAACCTCCTTAAAATACTTGTTTTTTAACACACCGAATGGGAACGACGTTCATCGTTCCCATTTAGCAGATATTCTTTACTTTTCTTCATACATTTCATTGTAGTATTTCTGGTAATCGCCACTGGTCACATTGTTCATCCAGTCTTCATGTTCGAAATACCAGGCGATGGTCTTACGGATGCCTTCCTTGAACATGGTCTCGGGATACCAGCCGATCTCTGCCTTGATCTTATCCGGCGCGATAGCATATCTTCTGTCATGACCCTTACGATCTTCCACATAAGTGATCAGATCATTGTTAATATGTGCCTTGCGGGGATCGGAATCCGGAAGCATCTCCTGCAAAGTTTCGATGATGATGTGGATGATCTCAATGTTCTGCTTCTCGTTATGTCCGCCAACATTGTAGGTTTCAAACAGTCTTCCCTGTTCCTGTACCATATCGATCGCCTTCGCATGATCCTCTACATACAGCCAGTCGCGGACATTTTTGCCATCACCATAGACCGGAAGCTTCTTGCCGTGCAGCGCATTGTTGATGATCAGAGGAATCAGCTTCTCGGGGAACTGGAAAGGACCGTAATTGTTGGAGCAGTTGGTGATATTGGCAGGGAAATGATAGGTATCCATGTATGCCTTCACCAGCATGTCCGAGCTTGCCTTACTTGCGGAGTAAGGGCTGTGGGGATCGTAAGGTGTGGTCTCGTAGAAGAAAGCATTGTCATCATCGGGAAGAGATCCGTAGACCTCATCCGTAGATACATGCAGGAACTTTTTACCTTCCTTGAAGCTGCCGTCTGGAAGCTCCCAGGCTGCCTTGGCGCAGTTTAACATTACTGCGGTACCCAGCACGTTGGTCTGCACGAAGATCTCCGGATTACGGATACTTCTGTCCACATGGCTCTCTGCTGCGAAATGTACCACACGATCAATATCGTTCTCTGCAAAAATTTTGCTGATGGCTTCCTTGTCGCAGATATTGGCCTTCACGAAAGTGTAATTGTCGCGCTTCTCCACATCCTTCAGATTCTCCAGGTTGCCCGCATAGGTCAGGGCGTCCACGTTAATGATGCGGATCTCATTGTCATATTTCTTGAACATGTAGTGAATGTAGTTGGAACCGATAAAGCCGGCACCACCTGTTACCAGATAAGTTCTCATTTTTTCTCCGTTCTGCGCAAAGAGCGCATTTTTGCTATAGATAGGGATATTTTACCATAAAATAGAGGGGATATCAACACGGCTTCTGCGCACTTCGTGCTCTCGAACCCGTGACACCCATTCGCATTCCGGGCTTCGCCCTACTTGCTCATGTGTGTTTGATTTGCTAATAAAGCCCCAGATCCGCCTGCGAGCAGTCGGTCTGGGCTTTATTGCAAATCTTAATATCCCAAGTAGCTTAAGTTGAGATCTACATTTCCGCTGATACCACTGACCTTACCGTTGGAACGGTACTGCCACAGATCATATCTTCCGGTGTAGGTAGGTGTCTTCGCATACTGTGCCAGCCAGATCTTGTAAGCACTTAATGCACCGGCATCCATTTTCTGGCTGAGCCAGGTCTTGTTTGCATAGACACCTGCTGTATAACCGGCATTCTGGATCGTATTACAGAATGCCTTACATACTGCTGTTCTAGTGGCTGAATCGATCTTGTCTCCTCTTCCGCCACTGCCTTCCACATCCAGAAATACCGGATAAGAAATCTTATATCCGCTGATACGATCCAGTACCATGGAAGCTTCCTGTACCGCTTCTACCTCATCCACAGCCTGGGTGAAGAAATATACTCCTACCTTGATACCCGCTGCGGTTGCTCCCTTAATGTTGGTCTTGAACTTAGGATCCTCGATCAGTGCACCCTGGGAAGATCCACGATATCCCACACGAATGATAACGTAACTCACTCCGGAATTTTTCACAGCATTCCAGTCAATGGTACCGTTCCACTTGGATACATCAATACCCATGGTGCCGGAACCAACTACCAGAGATCCATCACTTGCGAAGTTATATTTAGCTCCCTGAATGACCTGTTCACCTGTTACTTTGTCGCCGTCTGCCTTGAAGAAATATACCTTACCATCCAACGTCTGCCATCCGGTATATCTCGTTGCTTCTTTAATGTAGAACTTGGAAGAGGTGTAATAATCCGCATAGTGTGCAAGTATATATTGGTTATTGCCATCCAATACATATAATTCTCTTCCGCTGGTATCTTTTAATACGGTGGTCTTATCTTCTCTGGGATTGGAAGTTCCGACTTTTACCGTACATGTAGCCTTCACCTCACTATTACCTTCTTTATAAACTGCGGTGATGGTAGCACTTCCGGCCTTCACACCGGTGATGGTAATGGTCTTGCCGTTCACGGATACCGTGGCAATATTGGTGTTGCTGGAGCTTGCGGTTACAGCGCCGCTTCCGCTGACAGTTGCGGTTACGGTGACGGCAGACTTGGGATATACGGTCACTGCTGTCTTATCCAGTGTAATTGCCATCTTCGCAGTTACTTTTACTGTCAGATCCAGTGTCTTGGTCACGGATCCCATGGTTACGGTAGCGGTTACGGTGGTGTCACCGGCAGCCACACCTTTAACAGTGATCTTACCGTTCGCATCCACGGTTGCGGTTGCGATTTTATCATTCTTTGTAGCTACCTTATAGGTTGCCGTGCCGGTATAGTTCGTTACTTTGATCTGCGATGTTGCTTCCGCACCTACGGCTACGGTTACGGACGTGGGCTCTAAAACTGCCGTTGGTGTCGCAGCAGGGGTCGGAGACGGCGATACACTGGGTGACGCAGTAGGTGCCGTCGTCGGTTCTGTTGTTGGCGCTGCTGTAGGTTCTGCTGTTGGTTTCGTTGTTTCTGTCGGTTCTGTTGTTGGTTTCGTTGTTTCTGTCGGTTCTGCTGTTGGTTTCGTTGTTTCTACTGGCTCTGTCGTTTCTGTGGGCTCCGATGTTTTCGTAGGTTCTGCTGTTGGTGCCGCTGTCGGTTCTATTGCCGCCATACGCAGGAAATTACCGCTGTAAGCAACTGTCTCCGGATTGGTAATCTTATCCTTTCCTACTTCACGATAAGAGGGCGGCAGTGTCTTACTTTCTACCCACTGTACTGTATCTTCCAGCACAGACTCTACCACGGTATCATTTTTCATGGTATCCTCTTTTGCCGCGTTGATCTCGGATTCCTTCTTAATCTCGTTAGATACATCAACCTTTTTGTAGGCGATATCTTTCTTGACTTCTACCTTCTGTGTTCCGGTAGGTAAGGTATAGTCCTTATATTTTTCATCGGTCAGAGCATTTACCGCTACCGTATAGTTACCGGGGGTAATGCCCTTCTTATAGATGATACCGTCCATGTCATCGTCAGACCAGGTCTCGGTCTTGCCTTTGGGATCCGTGATCGTCACAGCAAACGGCACGTTGGAGATCAGTTTTCCGCTTTTTTTATTGGTAAACTTGATCTTCAGGTCCTTCTGTACGGAGACCAGTTCCAGCTCTACGGTACCACCGTTGGTATATTCGGCTTCGTCGTATTCCTTCTGATCTTCATAGTCTTCATCCACTGCATTCGCTGCCGCGATCTTAGCCACTGTGGCATCTGCCACCGCTAACAGTCCCTGCTCGCCGATCATATGGATCCCGTCTAACTGGGTTCCAACGCTGACAAACTCCGATACCTGATTGTCCACCATACGGGCACTGGCATACACGCTGCCGGTCACAATTGCTAAGATCAGTACTGCCACACCGGTGGCTGCCATGATCCGGTCCATGGCACTCATATTCAGGAATTTCGACCAGATAGCGGCGAATTTCTTTTTTCCCTGTTTCTTGGATGCTTTTACATCGTCCTCATATTCATAGCCGGATTCCTCATCATAGAGTTCTTCCTCGTCGGCATAATACTCTTCGCCGTCTTCGTCCTCTCCGGTATACTCTTCATCATCGGCGTAGTATTCTTCACCGTCTTCTTCGGTATATTTCTCATCATCGGCATAGTACTCTTCGCCGTCTTCTCCGGTGTACTCCTCATCATCGGCATAGTATTCTTCACCGTTTTCTTCTCCGGTGTACTCCTCATCATCGGCGTAGTACTCCTCGCCGTCTTCTCCTCCGGTGTACTCCTCATCATCGGCGTAGTACTCCTCGCCGTCTTCTCCTCCGGTGTACTCCTCATCATCGGCGTAGTACTCTTCGCCGTCTTCTCCGGTGTACTCCTCATCATCGGCGTAGTACTCTTCGCCGTCTTCTTCCCCGGTGTACTCCTCATCATCGGCGTAATATTCTTCGCCTTCCTCTTCCTCGTCCCAATCGTAACCATCCTGTACGTCTTCTTCCCAATTGCGTTCCGGACGCTTTGTATGGTTAAATAATTTTTTCATTTTATCTGTCCCTTCTGCATATAGTCCTTCAGTGTAACAATTCCGTAACATTATAACATTGTATTTTCTCCACATCAAGGCATTCGCCCATTTCTTCAGAATTTCTTAAATCTTTCTAATATTATGGACTTTCTTTCCGTATAATAGTAAAATCAGAATAACTTATTTTGACCACAATGACAGATACTTGAAATGGAGAGATTTAATTCATGAAACGAAATGATAGCAACCATAATATCCACACCTCACCGGTGAATGGCATGCCGGATATTGAGATTGTAGACCTGGAAAACGAAACTATGCAAGACACAGATTCTGGTAAATCCACACATAAGTCAAATAAAAAGCAGACTTCCGATGTCTCTCCAAAGGCAGACGAGTATGACGATTTTTCAGAAGAATATGAAGAGGAAGATTATCCGGAAGAAGACGAGGCTCCTGCTCCTGCCGGCATCCGACGTTTTTTGAATGTCCATGTCTTTTTTGCGCTGGCCATGATTATAGTGATAGGACTTGTAGCCTACCGCTTCACACATTGGGGACAGAGAGTCAGCCAGTCCGATATTTTCAAGGACGGACAGGGTTCCTACGATGACAGTTGGGATTCCATCCTCCCTCTGACGGATGAGAACGGTCAGATGGTGATCACCGATGCTTCCAATATTGTACTATTCGGAAATGCTCCGTTTGCAGACGACCGGGATTCTTCCGACAGTCTGGCGAACCTGATTGCTAAGGAAACCGGTGCCAACGTATACAACTGTTCCATCAGCGGAAGTTATCTGGCTGCACAGGAGCTGAACTTTGATCCCACCGTTGCCGCTATGGATGCTTATTGCCTGTATTGGCTGGTGAGTCTGGCAACCGGTGCCCCGATCGATAACTATTACGTACAGGCAGCTGAACGGCTGGGTGATAAAACTCCTGCCGATGCGGAAGAAGTGATCAATACCCTGAAAGCGCTGGATTTCAATACCATTGATACTGTGGCAATCATGTACGATGCCACTGATTATCTCCTGGGTAATCCCATGTACAACGATGATAACCCTACCGATCCGACGCAGTTCACGGGTAATCTGGAGGCCAGCCTGGATGTTCTGCAGAGCCTGTATCCGCAGATCCGTATTATTGTAATGTCTCCCACTTATGCTTACGCAGTGGATGAGAATGGGGATTATGTAAGTTCCGATATGTATATCTATAACAACCGCGATGTCCTGTCCACTTACGTGATCAAGGAGTGCTACTCCGCGAACCTGCACAGTGTTTCCTTTATGGATAACCTGTACGGCAGCATCACCGAGGACAATGCAAAAGAATATCTGACCGACAATCTTCACCTGAATGTAAAAGGACGTAAGCTCATCGCCAAGCGCTTTGAGTACTTCCTGAACTACTATGCGAAGGATTACGCGTCGCAAGGGAATTAAATTGAAAGTTAATTAAGAAATGCTATCGAATCCCCGTAGCCCGCATTGGGGCTACTGTTTT
>ERZ1034626.351-NODE-351-length-33935-cov-11.213312_pt1 | contig 33935 bp, 41 predicted proteins | sample MGYA00520652_ERZ1034626 | MGnify/ENA primary metagenome ERZ1034626 (study PRJEB33766, sample SAMN09781765) | gut metagenome | biome: gut microbiome | host: Homo sapiens | place: Madagascar | study: EMG produced TPA metagenomics assembly of the PRJNA485056 data... | reverse complement strand
TGTTAATGTTAATGTTAATGAGAATGAAAATGTTAATGAAAAACATAGTTATCAGCTAATAGCTGATATGTATAACACCACTTGCGTGACGTTGCCTAAGTGTACCACGCTTTCTGAAAGCCGAAAGAAGGCTTTAAGAGCAAGGCTCAATCATTATGGCATTGATGATTTCCAACGATTGTTTGAAAAAGCCAACGAAAGCAGTTTTTTGACCGGAGCGAATAATAATAACTGGACTGCTAACTTTGATTGGCTGATAAAAGATGCCAATATGGCTAAAGTGCTTGATGGTAATTATGACAATAAGCCGAGAGCAAGCGGAGGCGGTGGTAATCCGTTTATGGATATGTATTACAAGCTTAAAGAGGAGGAGGAGAACAATGACGAAAGCGGATACAGCAGCGATTTTGGCAGTTTTTAAGACTGCTTATCCCAGATATTACAGCGGAAAAACAGAAGATGAAATCGGGAAGGCTATTAGCTTATGGTATACAATGCTTGAGGAATACCCGGTTGTGCTTGTAAACGCTGCTGTTAAAGCTTTGATAGCAACAAGCCCTTATCCACCAACGATAGCGGATGTCATTTCAAGAATTGGACAGCTTACAGCAAAAAAAGGATTGTCCGAAGTCGAAGCGTGGGGACTTGTCAAAACAGCGATTAGAAACAGTGCTTATCACTCAACCGAGGAGTTTGACAGACTGCCTGACGATATAAAAGCCACAATCGGCAGTGCTAATGTGCTTAGGGAATGGGCATTGGCTGATGATGAGAGTACCGAAACGGTGATTGCAAGTAATTTCATGCGGAGCTATAAAGCAAAAGTCAAAGAACGAAAAGACTTTGAAGCTATACCGACATCGGTCAAGGCTTTGTTAATAAAAAACAGTGAGAAATTAAGCTTGGAGGTAACAAAAAATGCTCAATAAGATAATCTTGATGGGGAGATTAACAAGAGATCCAGAGGTTAGGTATTCGCAGGGTGCAGAACCTATGGCGATTACAAGATATACACTTGCGGTTAATAGACGATTTAAACGACAAGGAGAACAGGATGCGGATTTTATTCCTTGCGTTGCCTTCGGTAAGCAGGGCGAATTTGCAGAAAAGTATTTATCAAAGGGTCGATTGATAGCCGTTTCGGGTCGTTTGCAAGTCAGAAATTGGGAAGACAACAACGGCAATAAGTGTACAACAATCGAGGTAGTTGTTGAAGAACACTATTTTGCAGAGAGCAAAAAAGGCAATAACGAAAATAGTCAAAAACGTGAGAATGACGGCATCGGGGAAGGTTTTTATCCGATAGACGATGACGTTAAAGACGACGATTTGCCGTTCTGAGGTGATTGTATGAATATTTATTATGTTACTTGTGCCGGAGATTGGCTTAGTAAGTATTTAGTTAAAGCGAACAGTAAACGTGAAGCAATAAATTTAGTATTTGACAACTATTTTAAGCCGATAAATGCAATAAGAGCAAGGGAAAACAAAGAAGCAAAACAAAGATTAAATATGTTGTTTACTAAAAAGGATTTGATGCTTGAAGCTGTTGAAATAAATGCACTTATCAACACAAACAATAATGCTGTTTTATGCTTAGATGAGGAGGAAATGTAATGATAGTGGATAGAAGTGTATTAAACGGATTACAGGTTGTTGCAGAGGGTTACAAGATTTTTAATTATGATTGGACAGCAAATTACGGGGATAACTATTGTTATGCCGATAAAGACGGCAATGTTGAAGGTGTGGTACATAGACAAGAGGGGTTTCCGGACAAGTGCCACAATGGCTTACATTTTTGTGAAAATTTAGATTGTTTTAACTATTACCCTTTTGTACAATGGAATAAATTTGCAAAGGTCAAGGGGTATGGGGCTATTTCGAAAGATGATAGCGATAGCAAAGTTGCTGTTGAAATACTTGAGATAGTCAAAATATTAAGTTTTAATGAGTTTATTGACGAGATTAAAGGATATACAAAAAACAAATATGTCGAAGGCATAAGCAACGGCTTCGGCATACGCAACGGCTACGGCATACGCAACGGCTACGGCATAAGCTACGGCTACGGCATAAGCAGCAGCTACGGCATAAACAACAGCTACGGCATAAACAACAGCTGCGGCATACGCTACGGCTACGGCATAAGCGATAGCTGCGGTATATATAATTGCTATTACATCAAAAAATGCGAAGGTCTTGCATATTCGGTTATGTGCATTAACGAGACTGGCAAATATAAATTGTTTAACTTAAATATTGATAAGGAACGATTTGACGAAGTTAAAGAAAATATAAGAAAATGTGCAGACGGTTGGTATCCGAAATTTACAAATGCTTTTGATTACTACGAGAAGGAAAAGAAATGGGAATGTGTTCCTGCACCGAGAATTGAGGGCGTAGATGATAAAACAGCGTATAAAGATATGCCGGAGAAACTAATTGAGTATTTTAAGAGCTTACCGGAATTTGATGCGGAAATATTTACGGCTATTACAGGAATTGAGGTTGAGTAAATGACATCAGACGAAGCAAGAGAAGCAATAGAAGTTTTGGAAGTGGCAAAGGCAGAGGTTGAGTGGAATTATCCACTCGACTATGCCATAAACATTGATTTAGCTATTGAAGCGTTAAAAAAAGAAGTCAGTAAAAAGCCATATTTACAGCAGGACGAGCAAGGAAATGACTGTTTAGAATGTCCGAATTGCGATAGTTTTATAGGATATTCTTACGACTGCAAAGATGAGCACTATCAAATAAATTACTGCCCATACTGCGGACAGAGGATTGATTGGGAGGAGTTGAAAATGACTAATTTTGAAAAATACAAAGATGATATAATAAAAACTTTATTTGCTAATGGTAGCAGTGGGATAGATAAAAAAACTGGAGAATTCCGTGGTTGTGGTAGTTTAAATAATTGTGAAAATTGTCAATTCAATGACGAATGCGGGTCTGATACTCTTCGAAAGTGGTTAGATTCCGAATATGTTGAACCCGAAAAAGAAGAAGTTGACTGGTCGAAAGTTCCGATTGATACAAAGGTTCTTGTGAGTGATGATAATGAAAATTGGGCTAGAGGTTATTTTGCAGGATATGACAGGAAAAATAAAGTTATATACACATTTCCGCTTGGTGCAACAAGCTGGACAAATGAGGATATGGGTAGAATAGAGTGGAGATATGTTAAATTAGCGGAGGGCGAATGAAAGAGAATAAAGAAAAAAATAATTATTGTGAGTTAAATGTATTAAGTTTATGCGATGGTATGTCATGTGGACATATTGCATTAGAGAAAGCAGGATTTAAGGTTGGCAAATATTTTGCCTCAGAGATTAAGGACGTGGCAATTAAGGTAACAAAAGACAACTATCCTGAGACAATTCACATTGGAAATGTGAACAAGATTACATATAAAGATGGCGTATTACATACAGAAGTCGGAGATTTTGAAACAAATATTGATATTGTAATGTTTGGTAGTCCTTGTCAGAGTTTTTCAAGAGCAATGATTAAAGAGAGGAAGATTGGTCTTGAAGATCAAGAACGTTCAGGTCTGTTTTATGGGTGTAATAGAGTATTGAAAGAAGTAAATCCAAAGTATTTCCTTATGGAAAATGTAGTGATGAAACCTGAAGATGAAGCCGTTATTAGTGAAATGATGGGAGTAAAACCTATCAGAATCAATTCTTCTCTTGTAGTAGGACAGCTTAGAGATAGATATTATTGGACTAATATTCCAGGAGTAACAGTTCCAGAAGACAAAGGAGTTACCCTACAGAGTGTGCTCAATGACGGATATGTACCAAATAAGAAAGCAAAATGCCTTCGCAAGAATGATTCTCACGGATATTACAACGGCTGTTTTTGGACACCAATTAAGGGATTTCACAGATTCTATTATAAGTCGTTTGGAACAATGGTGTTCCCATCGAAAGAGTATTTTGATAACTGTTTAGAGGTTACAAAGAGAATATTAGATGGAAGAAAGTCTTCTGCAAAAATCTATGATGATTATAATGGGCATGATTTTGATGAAGCAAGATATTTGTGGAAAGATGAAAGAGCAAGATTACAAGGTGTGCCAGAAGAATATGTCAAAAATATATCTGAAAAAGATGCTGCCGATGTACTTGGAGATGGTTGGACTGTACCTGTAATCGCACACATTTTCAGTTTTATGAAATTTTAACAGAGAATATAAATAAGAACGGTTGGGACAATCGAGATAGCTTGGTAAATATTCTTAGTAATACTGTCAATTTGAATGACTGTAGTGTATATTGGAGGGCAAAGAATGATTAAAATAGAGAATATTGACGTTTACGGCTGGGAACCTGCCATCAGAGGAATGAGAAATCCTCTGAATAGTTGGGAAAAATCCGACAGTTGCGAGTGCTCCATCGAAGAGATGGAGTACTCAAAGTGTTTAACGTCTTGCACGGAAAGCGAGATACCAGAAAAGTGTATAAACTGCAAGGGCGTTTACTTAGGCAAAAACGATTTAAAACTTATGCAGAGCTTATCAAAAGCAGGAACAGATCATTCAAAATTCTTAAGAATGATTGTAGTTACGATGGACATTACAGCACCGCAATTCTGGTGGGCGGAAGCTGACACTTACAAAGTCGGTACTGTCCGAAACTCATGCAGTAAAATGCACCGTATTCATTCAAAGGAGTTTTCGCACAATGATTTTTCGCACGGGGCGATATATGAAATAGCTTATGCAAAAGATGTTTTTATCAAAGTTAGATCTGTTTGCGAAGGACTGCGAAAAGACTTTAATGAGACAGGCAATAAAAAGTATTGGAGAGCATTAATCGAGTTACTGCCTGAAGGTTATAATATGCGTGCTACTGTACAGTTAAATTATCAGGTCTTAAAAAATATGTATTTTTCCCGAAGAAATCATAAACTTGATGAATGGCATACATTCCGTGAGGAAGTCGAAAAATTACCGTATTTCAAAGAAATTTGTATTGAACCGATGGAGTGAGTGAGAATGGCAAAGCTAAATTATTATAAAAGAGGTAGAATTATGACGGACATCGAAAAAGCGGAGTTAAAAGCAAAATTACAAATGATTTATGAGCATTACGGCAAGCATCAGTTTGCAAAATGTTTAGAAGAGCTTCAGGAGCTTGAAGAAGCAATTAATTTATACATAGTTTCTGGTTATTCAGACAACTTAAAAGGTCGTGTTGTCGAAGAAATAGCGGACGTTTGGATCATGATTACACAAATCACAATGATGTTAAATGCCGAAAATGAAGTTGACGAGTATAAAAAATATAAGGTTGAAAGACAGTTGGGAAGGATGGCGTTAGAATGAAAAGAGCGGAGATATTAGACAGTGCAAAGGAGATTGTGACCAAAGACCGAGAAGAACAGTACGGATCGCCGGAAGATAATTTTGCTACAATAGCAGAATTTTGGACAACCTATATAAAAACAAAATGCGTTAGCCCCGGAACAGATGTTAATATAAGTCCTGCGGATGTAGGGGCTATGATGATTTTTCTTAAGATGGCGAGGATTGCAGGCGGTAGCGAAAAAGCCGACAATTTTATAGATATTGCCGGATATGCGGCTTGTGCTGGCGAGTTGATGAGTAAAAAGAACGAGTAAATAACGGCTGCACACAAAGAGAACGAAGGGAGGCTGCTTAATGCCGGGAATAAGAACAGATGATATTGTATTTATAAGAGCATTAGCCGACAGTAATTTAAATATGACAAGAGCGGCTAAAATCATATCTTATAGTTATAACGCTGTTGCATGGCACAGAAAAAGGATAAAGGAAAGCACCGGATTAGACCCATGTAATTTTTACGACATGACAAAGCTGTTAAAAATGATTGAGGGTAGGTGATAACATGAAGAATGCAAATACGTATCTTAATCAGCTCCGGCTATTAGATGTGCAAATACAGCAGAAGGAAAAAGAACTCGTTAGACTTAGAGAAGATGCGGAAAGCATAACGGCGAAAGTCAGCGAAAGAGTACAGGCATCAACAAGTGATAAATTGGCTGAGGATGTCGCAAATGTTGTAGACATAGAAACAGAAATCAGCAGAAAAAAAGCGGAACTGATAATTACAAGACACATTGTAATTGATAAAATACACGAGCTTAAAAATCCGATACTGGTTGAGATATTATATAAACGCCATGTCGAGTACAAGAGCTACAAAGAGATTGCCGCAGAGCTTAAATATAATGTGTCATATGTACGCCAACTACATTCAAAAGCATTAAATTTGTTATAAAAAAATGCCCCGGGAAACCGGGGTATTAGTGCTATTCGGATACTTCTTCTTTTTTGGCTTCTTCGAGGATTTTATGGAGTTCTCTTAAACTCATTCCAGCCCATACCAGAAGAGGTATCTCAATATTGTATTTTACAGCCAATTCGTTCACGATTTTATAACGTGGGTCTTTTTTGTAATCATAATTCTTATTATTCATTGCTTTTTTCCTCCTTTTTTGTGCTCTAATTCCCATATCCTGTCCAGTAAGTTAAGTAGATATGGCGGCATTGCCTTATTTCCTTGCTCCCACTCTTGCACATTCCGTACGGAAAGCCCAAAATGGAAAGCAAATACAGATTGGCTCATGCCGGTTTGGGTCCGGAACTCTTTTAACGTTCAGTCGGGTACTCTGATTTGTACAATTCCGGCGTTGACGTTTGCGGCTTCTATGCCTTTGCTTTTTAATTTTTGCTCAATATTAATTGCGTCATGTTCGGGCACCCTAATATTTATGCACATATATTTTTTTGCATATTCTCCATATACTGCACCTTTTACAGCCTCAAAAGGTTCTGATGATATATCGTCGTCGGTTAATTCCAACTCTTTTTTTAATTTTTCAAGTTCGCTTTCTGTGATGGCTCTACCTAATGTGATGTTGTAGCCGGATCTCTTTTCGAGTCCCCATGTGATGTAATCGTAATCGGGGAATTCTCGCATACATTCCTTGTCAATAACCTGCTTGACGGGACGGAAGTCGATTAGATTGTTAGATTTGCGGTTGCGTGTCGGGATAAGATACATCTTTCCGTCAAGCTCTGCAATTATTTTGCCGGGGTACGCATCGTACCAATAAGCACAATCAACGATGATTTTTTTGTCTTTTTTGTTTTCTTCCATTTTGTAGCCTCCATTCTTTAACTGTATAACTTATTAATTTAATCTAAGTATACGCTATTAGCGTATAATGTCAATACCTATTTTTAATTTTTTATGTTTTGTCCCGGTGGGGCATGAAATAAATCACCCACGCTTATTTTTCCCATCTTGCTTTGTCAATATTTTTAACATGTTCTGCTTGTGGGTATTGCTTACATAATTCGTTGTATCTTGCTATTGCTTTGTTGCGTTTTGTTCCGGGATAGGTTTCCGCTAATATTGTTTCTGTTCCGATACCCGGAAAGACCTTTGCAATATTGATATAGTAGTATACCTTATTATCTCGGTAATAACGCTTCTCACGCCTAATTGATACTCGCAGTGCATATTCTGCCGTTGCTAATTTTTGAGCGTGCTCGTACAGTTTAGAGCGGTATTCCTGCATACGGTTGATAGCAGCTTGTAATGCTGCTATGTCGTTAACGGCGTAGCGGTCATAGTCCTTAATCGTATTGATGTTAGCTACTTCTTCATAATTGTACATATTAGCGTATATTCTTATACATTCCTCTTCCATTGTTTCGCCTCCTATCCGCAGACCCCGAAGGGTTTCGCCGTCCTTACGGCTCATCAGTGCGGCTATTATATTATGCAAGTAATAAATCTGATGTGCTGTAAGATGTTGAGCCGTATTTATTGCGGATATAATCCATTGATTTGGTTTTACGGCTTTTAACTGCATCTGCTTCGCTTCTCCAGTACCACATCTTTTTTTTGCTTGCCCAACGGCAGCCAATAGACTTAAGCTTGTCCTTGTGCTCTCTTGTGTCTCCGCTTATCCATATCCAAGAGCCGCAAAGCTCAACGGTTAAGCCCTTAAGTGTTACAAGCTCCGATATTATGTTGATGTATTCTTCCGGACATTCGTTTATAGGTCTTGTGTTGCCTGTTGTGTCTGCTTCCGCTTTTGCGTTGTGCTGATTTTTTAAGGTGTTAAAAAGTTCTGTGTATTCATTATTGATTTCTGCCATGATTGTTACGTTGCCGCCGTTGTCCGGGTGGTTAAGCTGGCAGAGTTTTCTGTAAACTTTCTTGAGTTCATCGATTGTTGTAATTCCTGTAAAATATTTCATTTTTGCTCCCCCTCTCAAGCTTCTACATAATAAGTAATATAACAATACTGTGTGCTGTTAGGATTGTGTCTTTTGATTATGTAGCCCTTGCCGAATCTGCCGTTATACTCTTCTTTGATTTGCTGATTAACTTTTACATAGCCTCTTGTTAATGATGTGTGATGTTCTTTGTAGTTTTTCATGTTTTTTCTTCCTTTCTTTTGATTTTTGATGTTTTCTCTTGTTTTCTCTTTTATGCTTTCTTTTTCTCTTGTTTTTTCAACTTTCCTTAACTGTTGAGCTTATTATAATCTATGCAGTCATAGATTGCAATAGGCGCAATTACTAAATATGCAAGCATAGATTTGTGCAATATGTCTATGTAAGCATAGAATACAATAATATATAATAGTAATATCATTAGGAGGTGGCAGAATGGGCAGATATACAGAGGCACAAGCGGAAGCAATCAAGAGGCATCAAAGTAAGTTAGATAATCTAACGGTAAGAGTACCCAAAGGAGAGCGAGACAAGTATAAGCTTCAGGCGGCGGCTGCTGGCATGAGCCTTAACGCTTACATTATTAAGTTAATGGACGATGACCGGGAGCGATTGGCAGAGGCAATAGAACTATTGCAGAGTATTAATAATTAATTAGGTAGGCGGCAGAGATGCCGCTTATTTTTTGCGGTGCTGCGTTATAATGTAGCGATAATTAAGACAGTATTAAGATATAACATCCAACGGATGCCGTAAATTCGGGCTTTTTCGGCGGCGTTGTATCTTTTTTGTATATCTTTTTGCAGCTCGAGCGTTTAAGGTGTTATTTTGACAGCTTTTTATTTTTTTGAATGCCTGGCAAACAACGCAAAAAGACCTAACAAAATCTAACACAATAATAACACAATCTAACATCTGGATATGATACTATATTAATGTAATATATAGGCGTATAAAATACATTTCCCTTTCATTTTTATTCTTTGCCCGGACTGGTAAGCCGGGCTTTTTTATTGGCAGGAGGTGAGAACATGAGAACGTCAGAAAAGAAAGCAATAAAAGAACGGTTGTTCTGTCAAGAGTACATAATTGACTATAACGGAACGAGGGCGTACGGTGCCGCATATGGCGAGACAGACAAAGGCAGGTGCAACAGTAATGCCCGTAACCTGCTTAAACGGAAGGATATACAAGACTATATAAAAGAATTGCAGACGGAGCGAAACAAGCGGCTACAGATAACACAAGATGATGTAATGCGAGAGCTGGCGGCGGTCGCATTTTCCAACGTCTGCGATTATGCGGAGATTGGCGAGGACGGCAAGCTCAAGTATATACCTACGTCAGAGATAGATCCAAGTAAACAGGCGGCTATAATGTCCATCAGGCAAGATAAATACGGTATGACTATAAGGCTGCATGATAAGCTTAGGGCGTTGGAGACATACGCAAAAATAGCCGGTTGGCTTACTGATAAGCAGGAGATTACAGCAACGGTTACATATGAGCAGTTCTTAAGCAAGCTGGACGGCGATTATAATTATGACTGATAACATGATTAATATATACAACGCAAGAGAGTATATAAGCCGATTTTTACATATTAGGACTAAGGATAATAGGATTGTTCCTCTCCGGCTCAATGAGCCACAAGAGCGATTATATAAGATAATTGGCAATGAGGCACGACAGGGCAAGCCGATACGATTAATCATTCTTAAGGCTCGACAGATGGGATTCTCAACGCTGACGGAGGCATTAATATTTCACAGGACGGCGGTCAAGCCTAACATCAGCAGTATGATAATAGCTCACAAGGATGATGCCACAACTAACTTGTTTAATATGTCTAAGCTCTTCTATTCATATTTGCCGGATATGCTTAAACCGGCGAGAAAAGCAAGCAATGCAAGAGAGATTATATTCGACAGCCCAGCTAAGAGCGAGGGCGGCATTGGACTTAATAGCCGTATCAAATGTGCAACGGCAGGCGGTGACGGTGTAGGACGTTCTGATACTCTCAGTAATGTACATATATCTGAGTTCGCGTTCTGGACTGGGGATAAGATGGCAACGCTTAATGGTCTTTTGCAGGCTGTACCTGCACAGCCCGGAACAATGGTTATTATAGAGAGTACAGCTAACGGATATGATGACTTTAAGCGTCTATGGGATTCTGCGGTTGCCGATGAGAATGATTTTATTCCAGTGTTTTTCCCATGGTTTGAGCTTGCGGAATATAGCCGACCTTATGACGGTTTCCAGCTTACGCCGGAAGAAGAAGAGCTTAAGGCAAGACATAATCTTACTAATGAGCAGTTGTCATGGCGTAGATGGTGCATAAAAAATAACTGTGGTGGTGACATCAATTTATTTAAACAGGAGTATCCATCAACACCAGAAGAAGCCTTTATTGCAACAGGAGCTTGTGTGTTTGATACAGCTATTATTATTAAGCGTATTAATGATTTACAGGGCTGTAAGCCGCTGAAACGTGGTTATTTTGCATATGATTATGACGGGCAATATATAACTAATGCCCGTTGGATTGACAGCGACAGAGGCAATATCAAGATATTCGTAGAGCCGGAGAAGTCAAGACCGTATGTTCTGGGCGGAGATACAGCTGGAGAAGGTAGCGACTATTTTACGGCTCATGTAATAGATAATGTAACCGGTGAGCAAGTAGCAGTATTACATGATGATAATATCGACGAGGACGAGTATTCGAGGCAAATATATTGCTTAGGACAATACTATAATACTGCTCTTGTAGGCTTAGAGGCTAACTATTCAACATATCCGATTAGAGAGGTAGCGAGATTGGGATATAATCGCCAGTATGTGAGAGAACAGCCGGACACATTCACAGGAGCAATCAAAAAGTCATATGGTTTTCGCACTACATCAGCAACAAGACCGGTTATAATCGCTAATCTGGTACAGATAGCGAGAGACCAAATAGAATTGATTAACGATGTGGACACTTTAAGGGAAATGCTGTCATTTGTCCGCATAAAAGGCAAACCACAAGCAGAAGAAGGCGAACACGACGACCTTGTTATGGGGCTTGCTATAACATACGGTATCAGAGAGCAGCAGAGTATGACAGAGACACAGAAAAAACAGAAGAAAACACGCTGGGAAGCAGACCAGTATGACGATTACTACGCAGCCACACCAGAGCAGAAAAAAGAATTAATTAAGCGTTGGGGCAATCCGTTTTGATGGGAGGCGATTAAGTGCCGGAAGAGAATAATAACACTAATGCCTTGCAGAAATGGCAAGACAGACTACAAAAAAATAGAAGCGAATATTTAAAAGAGTTGCAGTTGATGGACGAAAGAGACGCATTATATAACGGTACTCGGCAGGTTGCAGGCATTAACGGCAAAGCAGCAAAAAAGAGTAATTATGTCCGTAATGCAGTAGGAGAGATCATAGAAGCGGAGGTTGATAGCTCTATTCCGCTGCCGAAGGTAACGGCAAAACGTCAGGAAGATGAAGAACGAGCGGCAACAATCGAAGCGTTTTTAAGAAATGAGCTTGATTATTTACCGTTTGAAGTCATTAACGACATGGACGAGAGAACGACACCCATACAGGGCGGTGATTACTTTTTAGTTGAATGGGATAACGAACGTAATTCACATAGGACAATCGGTGGAATAAAGGTTACGCTATTACATCCAAGACAGGTAATACCACAAGCCGGAGTAAATAATATACAGGATATGGATTATATTTTTATCCTGACAGGTACAACAAAAAAGGAAATAAAAAGGGTATACGGAGTAGACGTATTTACGGAAGAAGAAGAGTTCCCGGAAGTCCGAAGCAACGGCGGTATGACAGATAGTAACTCAAGTGACTTAGTTACGTTGATTACAGCATACTACAAGAATAAAAACGGCAATATCGGTGTATATCGTTGGGTAGGAGATACAGAGGTACAAGCCTTAGAAGACTACTTTGCACGCCGATTGAAATATTGTAAAAAATGCGGTTCGACAGTGCCGGAAGAAGTTGCAGAGTGTCCACACTGTCATAGTAAGTCGTTTGAGCACAGAACACAGGATAGCACTCCTCTTGATAGGAGTATAGATATATTAACGGCTGACGGTGCATTAGAGACAATTCCGCAGATGACAGAGCCGGTATATCAAGATATGCCGATGTATGGCGATAACGGACAACTGTTAATAGGCGATTATGGCGAGACTGTAATGGATAATGTATTAATCGAACCGGAGCGACCGAATGAAGTTCCGGCGTATAAGCTTAAGCAGTACCCAATCATATTAAGACGTAATATCTCGAAGAACGGTACGCTATTAGGTTCGTCAGATGTCGACAGTATCAGAGACCAGCAAGAAGTCATTAAAAAAATGGGCGATAAGATACAGGAAAAGCTGTTTAAAGGCGGTTCATATGTCACACTGCCGAGAGAAGTCAATGTACGAAAAACCGACGAAGAGCTTAAGGTAATAGAGCTTGACGATGCCGCACAGAAGAGCATGATAGACGTTCTGAATATGCAGCCGAATGTGTCTAATGACCTAACATTTATGGACATTGCATATCAGGCAGCAAGAGAAACAATCGGTATTACGGACAGTTTCCAGGGAAGAAACGATAAGACGGCAGAATCCGGAACAGCTAAACAGTTTGCTGCGGCACAGACGGCCGGACGATTGGAAAGCAAGCGAGTAATGAAGCAAGCAGCATATCAGGATATATTCCAGCTAATGTTTAAATTTATGCTTGCATATGCCGATGAACCAAGAGCAACTAATTATCAGAACTCAATAGGCGATATTGAATACGGAATATTTGACCGCTACGCATTTCTTGAGAGAGATGCCGCCGGCGAACTGTATTGGAATGATGATTTTCTGTTTTCGGTTGATACAAGCAATAATCTTGCACAGAATAGGGAATCGCTCTGGAATACGACTAAAGAGGCATATCAAAGCGGTGCTTTTGGAGATGCGGCAGATATTAATACACGCATCCTCTACTGGTCAACGCTTGAAAAATATCATTATCCCAATGCCGGAAACATCAAAAAGCAGCTACAGGAAATGAAAGAACGACAGGAACAGCAGATGCAAGCACAACAGCAAATGGGGGGAATGCCTAATGAAATGCAGTCAATGCAATATGGAAATGCAGGTATACAAGGGGCAGTTAATAACGGACAGCCTGTACAGAATGATATACAGATGCCGTAATGAACAGTGTCCCGAATACAACAAAAATATAGAAAGAGATGTTAGCATACAGTCCGACGCCGATATGGCGTAGAAAGGCGGTGCTCCATACATATCTCATCTTTAAGGCAAGATGTAAAACATGCCTTATTTTTATGCAAAGGAGGTGAGAATATGGGTAAAGGTGAAAATACACTCAAAGGCAAGGTAACAAATAAGAGTGCTATGTATGTTTCGGCAGACGTTAAAAGCACAAGCAAAAAGCCAACTGTAAAGAAAGGCGGCGACCTTAGAGCAAAGGGGGATAAATAATAATGACAGAAGAAGAATTTATGGGATTGGGCGGAACCGTTGATAATGAATCAGAAGATATACAGACTGGCGAGGAAGGAAATACCGAAGAAGTCATTGATAATGTGGATGAGCCGGAAGTTGAAGAAACCGGTGCCGATAATGGCGATAATGATACCACACAGAGTAATGACGAACTTGCACAGCCGCAGGGCGTACAGCCAACAGCTGTACAGCAGGCATATAGAGAACGTCTTGAACAGGAGTATCAACAGGCTGTAAATCGCATTAATCCATATACCGGCAGAGTTATTCAGTCGCCACAGGATTTTTTTGAGTATAAACGCCAGTTTGCCGAAGAACAGCAGAGGCATGAACGACAGCAACAGTATAATGCCGACAATGATATATACGAGGCAATACAGAACGGCACAGCTTCAAGGGCACAGTTTGACAAATATATCAAAGAACAGATTGTAAACAGCTTGCGTGATAATCCTGATATTAGGGCGGCAAAAGAAGCAGCATTAAGAATACAGCAGGAAGAACAGCGAACAAAAATTGAAAGTGGCAAGGAACGAGTACAAAAAGACCTTGATGCGCTTAATAAAGAATATCCAAATTGCAAATTTAAAAAAGCAGACGAAATAAACGGAAAAATGGCTGATTATATGCGAATGGGACTTTCTGTTGCCGATGCTTACTATCTTACGAACAGAGAAAGTATAGCACAGGCACAGATGGCAGGAGTACGACAAGCTACAATTAATCAGGCGAACGGCAAAGGTCATTTAAAGAGTGTTTCAGGCGGTACAAGCGGAGATGTAATAGTTCCGGACGATATTGCAAAAGAATATCGAAACTTCTTCCCTGACTGGACAGACAAAATGATAGCGGAAGACTATAAGAAAAGAAATGGAGGTAAGAACTAATGTTTAAAATAGCAAAAAGAGGCGTAGCCGATGTTGCACCTATCGAATACATGGAAGGTACAGCAAGCGAAACAATAGCACTCGGCGAAGCATTAAAAGTATCAAGCGGAAAGCTTACAAAAGCAGGTGCGGCGGACGAAGTAACTCATATTTGTATGGGTGTAAAGAATGAAAGAGGATTATTCCCTGTTATTGCTGTACAGCCTTATATGTATTTTGAAACAACATCAACTGCAACAGTAGCGGCAACAGCAGTAGGCACAGCAGTTAAATTACATACAGATGGACTTACAGTCACAGCAACGGTAGGAGGCCCATTTGTAATTGATGAAACTGACGGAGCAACAACTAATTCAACGGTTGTCGGACACTTCACAAAACCGGCAACAGCGGCAGCGTAAGGAGGTAGATAAACAATGGCAGGAATTATTTTTTCGGAAGGTTCCGGTGTAAACGATAGCGTTTTTGGTCGTTCACAGGATCCCATCAAAGCAGTTATCGAAGAAAACGTAGAAGCATTCAAAGAAATGTCCATGATTGATAAGATTTTTTATATGGACAAGTCATCTAATTTTGCCGAGAAGTATTCGCAGGAAACATCACTCGGAGACTTTAAAGATGTAGGAGAAAACGGTGCATATCCTGTTACATCAATGCAGGAAGGCTACGAAAAGACAATCACACCTACTACATGGAAAAACAAATTTGAAGTAACTGCGGAAATGCTTGAAGATGCTAAGTATGGCAAGATTAAGTCAAAGGCTAACATCTTCGCAACATCGTTTAATAGAACAAGAGAGAAGTTCGCAGCTTCAATGCTTGCCGGTGGTATCGGTACAACAACAACTATTTCGGGCAAGAAATATGACACAACAACAGCTGACGGTGTAGCACTTTTCTCACAGTCGCACCCTTCAATTACTAAGGGTACAAAAGCACAGAGTAACATTTTTACGGGTGCGTTCTCACAGTCTGTTATGGACACTATGCAGGAAAAAATGCAGATGTTTACAGACGATGACGGCAATCTTCTTAATGTTGCACCTGATACAATCATTATCCCTAACAACGGTGCATTAAAGAGAGCTGTATTTGCGGCTATCGGTTCAGAGCTTGACGCAACATCATCTAACAATGCGATTAACTTTCAGGTAGGGCTCTGGAATGTGCTTGTATGGCCTTATCTCCCTAAAGGACTTGGCACAGGTGATAAACCTTACTTTATTATGCTTGATAGCAAATTTAATCAGGATTATATGGCTTTACCTTGGGTAGACAGACTTGGACTTACTGTTAAATCGGATATTGACCCTAATACAGACGCTAACGTATGGAAAGGCAGAGCAAGATTCGGTGCAGGTTTCAATAACTGGAGAGGTATTGCTATTTGCGGCGAAGGTCTTACAGGTACAGCATTAGCATAAGGCGGTGGTAGTATGCGTTGGTATGACGTAAAGCTAATCACATTGCAAAAGATGTTCTCCAACGATACATCAAGCATTGTTGTTGATGATAATTCAGCACCGTATATAGCAGCTATGCCGGGTGCGGCTAATGCTTGTTTAAACTATATTGCGACAGCGGTACGGCATATTGATATGTCGTACCAGCTTGAGCAGGACGGAACAAAAACAGGAATACAGCGTTATGATTTTAATGAGCTTGCCAGTGATTTTTATTCGCTCGAAAATTTAGAAGTGTATTTTGAAGATGAATACGGAAACTACGGCAAAGCAGGAAATTATAATGTTGAACACAACAGCATTTTGCTTATAGACGGTTCTATCAAAGGAAAATGGACTGTGTATTATAATGCCTATCCTGATGAAATAACACAGAATACAAAAGATAATTATGAGCTACCTTTATACCCGGAGGTGGCTATTTTATTGCCATGGTTTATGGCTTCGCAGTTATACAAAGACGATGATATATCTACTTCAACTGTTTACTGGAATGAGTTCGTGGCACTGCTTGAAGATGCAAAAGCAACAGCAAACAGGCTTAAAGGGACAGGCTATGACGAGTTTATCAACACAAAGGGGTGGTATTAAATGCGACAGTTAAGTGTGCCATCGCAGGTTGCAAGGACTGTAACAAAAATAGAAAGCTTTAAGGGTGTAGACCTTACAAATGCCGCCTCTAATGTTGATATTAGCCGTTCACCCGAAGCACCTAATATGATAAGAGATGTTCCCGGCAAAGTAAGAAAGCGAATGGGTTATTACTTGGATACCGAGTATGATGATTTTATACACGGCGTTTTCCACTTAAACGGAGAGCGTATAGTTCATGCCGGAACAAAACTTTATATGGGTACTACTGTATTGTATTCGGATATGCAGGATGCCGGATTTAACCGTTCAAAAGCATGGGAGATAGGCGGTAGGTTATATATACTTGATGGAAAAACATATCTTGTAGTCGGTAAATTTAACGGCGAAACAAGCTATACAGCTAAGAAGGTAAGCGAGATAGCAACAGTGCCTATTGTGTCTATCGCGCGAACACCAAACGGCGAGGGACAACAGTATCAGGAATATAACTTAATACAGCCTAAGTTTATCAATATGTTCATTGCTGACGGAACAACAAAGATATATCAGCTGTCATCAGATAGTATACAGTCGGTTGACCTTGTGGAACAAATGAACAGTGATGGTGACTGGGTAACTGTTGCGGCATCTAAATATACAACTAATTTAGAGCTTGGCACAGTAACATTCAGAACAGCACCGGAAGCACCGACAGTAAAGAGTAGAGATAACATCAGAATAACGGCTTCAAAGGTTATTGCCGGTTATGCCGATATGATTAACAAATGCACAATATCTATTGTATATGGCGTAAACGGTGCAACAGACCGTTTGTTTGTTGGCGGTAATCCGGATTACCCGAATAGAGATTGGTTCAGCGGATATAAAAGCACCCTATCATATGACAGTGACGATAGACCGGAAATGGCATCTTTTGAAGATTTTACATTCTTCGGTGACTTGAGCTATTCAACAATCGGGCTTGATACCAATGAGATAGTTGGATATTCGCTTGTTGGCAATTATCTTGCAACGCATAAATCAGTAGGCGAAGACGGACGTAACGTTATTATGCGATACGGTGAGTATACAACGCTTAATGGAGTTATAAGACCGTCATTCCGTATTGTTAATGTTATTCAGGGTGTAGGAGCTGTCGGTAAAGACAACTTTGCATATCTGAATGAAAGCTTATTTGCAACAGAACAGGGGATATACGCTATAACAGCACAGGATATAACAGGCGAGAAATACACCCAGAACCGTTCTTTTTACATCAACGGAGCATTAGCCAAAGAAGACCTTGAACATTCATGTGCAGTCGTTTACAAGGACTTTTATGTACTTGCTACACCACTCCGAGTATATCTGTTAGATGGCTTGCAAAAGGTCTATGAAAAAAACAGTCCGTTATCATCGTTCCAGTATGAGTGTTATTACTGGGATATACCCACTATAAGTTATTTGTTTGTAGAAGATGAGACATTATGCTTTGGTACATATGACGGAAAAATAATGAAGTTTTATACGGATAAAACAAAGCAAACGGCTTATAACGATAACGGAAAAGCTATAAAGGCACGTTGGGACACAAACGCTATTGACGGAAAGATATTCTATAAAAAGAAAAACTTCCGTTATCTATCGGCACAGATAGCACCGGCTATTAACACAAGCTATGAAGCGTGGGCGGAGGTAAAAGGTATATGGAAAAGATTATTCAACAGTGGAGCTAAAGCAAGATACTTTGACTTCTCATATGTTGATTTCGGTAAGATAAACTTCTCATCCGATGCCACACCGAGAACAATAGGCACAAAAATACGAATTAAGAAGATAGACAAAGTGCGTTTTTCATTCAGAAACGAAGAACTTAACGAGCCGTTTGGTTTATATGCAATCGGCACAGAGTTTACGGAAAACGGAAATTATAAGGGGTGATAAATAATGGCATTGCCTAAAATACAGCCGACAGATTATGCCAATAAAGGTATTCGTGTTAAACCAAACCCATTAGGTCTATCTGTCAGTGATGCACAGCGAGCGTTTGACGAACTTTCGCTTGATGTGGTAATTCCTAAGGTAAACGAGATAGCAGAATCACAGGACGCAGTTAATAAGACATTCCAGCAGAAAGAAACAGGCAAGGGACTTTCCCAGAATGATTTTACTAATGGTTATAAGCAACGGCTTGACCAGTTACCTACCGATTTAAACGGCAAGGTAGATAAAGTTGAGGGCAAAGGCTTATCAATGAATGACTTTACCACTGCGTATAAACAACAGCTTGATGATTTACCTGCTGATTTAAACGGCAAGGTAGATAAAGTTGAGGGCAAAGGCTTATCCGAATGCGATTTTACAGCAGACTACAGAAATTTTTTACGTGATGATTTGTTAATCGAAATGGCTGGAAACGGAAAGGTATTATCAGACTATAATTTTACCAAAGCTTATAAGTTGGCACTTGATGATTTGCCAACAGCTTTTAATCTGAAAGCTGATACTGACGATGTATTAACAAAGACTAATACAACACCGTTTACACCAACAGGTGATTATCAGCCTGCTACAAAGCAGTATGTAGACCAAAATGTTATTGCCGGAGGCGTACCACAAACACGAACGATAAACGGCTATTCACTTGAAAATGACGTAAACCTAAAAGGTACAGACATCAAGTTTATTGATGATACGACAAGTAAAATCTATATTTTGGGTATAGATAACGGCGGTTTATATTACAAGGAGGTGGTTTCATAATGGCTGACGATAAAAAATACATAGCTTTAGAGGCAACTTCGCAGGAGATTAGAGCCATAGGTTATAATACGGCTAACAGAATAGGTGATCAATCAAACGAAACTGGTGGCTCAGCAACAGAGGGTACAGTATTTGCGAAGCTAAATAAGCTGATAGAGCAGCTAACGACAGTATTAGCGAGTGTTGGTTCTGATAGCAGTAATACAGAAAAAACACTGCATAAAAAAATTGATAATTTGGACGACGACATTATTAGGTTACAACCTACATATTTGTTCTATCCCGGCGAGCATTTACTTGGAACATATGCTGGCGGAACAGAAAATTTTTCGTTCAGCATAACTCCATCATGCTCCGGCAAAATCACCGTTATGGCAACGCTCACCGGAAAAAGCGCATCAAGCTCCAAGCCGGCGGTCGAGCTTAAGGCAGACGGAACAACCATATTGAGCATTACAAACAGCTCGTCTGTGGAAACTGCAACAAAGACGGCTGTACTTGCGGTTACGGCAGGAACGGCGGTGGAAATTGCCGGCGTTATGATCGGTTACCGCACAGGCATTACGGATATTAAATTTATGGCAGATGTTTTACCATCTGAGGCAACTGTTACGATAGGTTAATACGAAACAATAACGGAGCAAAAGCTCTTTTTTATTAGGAGGAAAACGATATGAAAAAACTTATTAAAATGAAAACAACACAGGCAGACGGACATCACGATTTTATTTATAAAGACGGTAAAAAGGCAGCTATCCCCGATGACGGAGTTGTGTTCTGCTATATCACTAAGTCGGGTATGCTTAAGGTATCGGAATATCCCGATATTGCAGGTAGCGTATACGGCAAGTTTGTTGTAACAGACGAGGTTACATCAAAAATCGGTAAGCCTTGTATCGGCGGCAAGACCTATGATGTTTGGGGCATTGGCGAAGATTATGTTGTTGTATCGGCAAGAGGTGACAAGAGGTATATTGGTTCTGTAAATGACAAACAGCTCATTACTCACCCGAATGAAAAGAATGAAACAGGAGCATACAAGCTTATCCACGAGATATATTCTATGCTTAAATAAAAATTGGGCGGTTTAACCGCCCTTTTTTCGTGGAGGTGAAGATATGGCAATTATACCCGGAAGCACATGTATAATAAAAACAAATATAAAAGATATAGACATAACACTGATTGAAAGTGCAATATTTTCTTTTAGTGTCAGCGTTGATGAAAAGCCTATTGTGCAGAAAAGGTATCTCACAAAAGGAACAAGCAATGTGAAGTATATCGACGGTAATTTTATAGTTCCATTGACACAGCAAGATACGCTGTTGTTTGACGGAAATAAAAACATATTATACGAAACACAAATAAACTTTGAAGATAAAAGTGTATCAAAAACAATATATACAAAAATCCAAATACGTAAAACACTTGCGACCGACCTTATAGACGGCAATGCACCAAATATAAAACAAGATGAGAATTATTATGAAGTGAAAGTCGATACTGTACTCTATCTTAATGTGTCAACTGAGCAGATAGAAGATTATGTTTCGCAAGCAAATACATTCGCTGAAAATGCAAAAACATCGATGGAAAATGCAAAGAACAGTGAAGATGTTACAAAAAACTACTGTGAGAATGCCAGTCAGTATGCACAAACATCCGTTGAAGCTGCTAACGCTGCGATAGCTGCACAAACTTCTGTCGAAAATAAAATCTCAGTGGCTAATACATTACAGAATAAAGCGATAGAAGCAGCAACAACAGCTGAAAACGCAAAAAATACAGTAGTAGATACTGCTAATCAAGTTTCGGCAGACAAAGAAATTGTATTAAATGCTAAAAGTGACACTTTGATTGCGAAGCAAGATACAATCACCGCAAAAAATGAAGCTGTTGCAGCTAAAGACGATGCAGTAACAGCAAAAGACACTGCCGTTGAACAAGCCAATTCAGCATCACTCAACAAGGATAAGACCGATACCAACGTAACTACAACAAAACAACTCGCCGAACAGGTCGGCACAGATAAAACAGAAGTGTCGGAAATGGTTACGGAAAGCCGAGCCCTCCTCGAAGAGCAACGTAAGCTTATAGGCTTAATGCCAACAATATACATTGCACAGACTATTGAAGAGATGCGAGCTATCGCAAATCCCAAAGAAAAGGACATTTGTTTTGTGTTGGGTGACGTACAATCCGCTTATATGTACTATACAACGGCAATAGATGGTACGGCGTTAAGCAATCCTACTTGGGTATGGCTGACTGACATACAGCTTGTTGCTCCGTCTAAGGATTACCTGCTTAATATCTTACAGCTTGCCACTGTCGCAACAACGGGCAGTTATAACGACTTAATTAATAAGCCTAACCGATATGAGAGTTTTGTGATTGTTGATGATGGTGTGTGGGATTATTCGGCGGCTGACAAAATCAAGCTTACTGCTGACCTTATAAGTATCGGTAACGTGTATAACGGAGCAGTCGGACTTATACTGACATACTTAAATATAACACTGCCGGAAAACAGCAAGAAAGCTTACGACTATGACTATATGGACTTGCCAACAGGTGGTATGTATCAGTATACGTTTTTGTATGATGGCAGTTATTACAACTGGTCAAGGACGGTGATTGCGTGAGAAGTGATAATATGTTATTGCTGCATGGCAACAACCGCTACCATGCAAAAGAACACGAATATCAAGGCACAGATATAGTGGCAGAGAATACATATCGTGCAGAGTTGGGACTTAAGGTATATGGAAAAAGTACGCAGAATGGTGTTCCAAGTCCAGAAAATCCTATTCCTATAAATAGCATAGGTGACAGCGGCAGTGTAGATGTAGTTGTATCAGACAATAACGGCAATAGCCAAACACTTACAATCAATACACCTAATGGACTTTGCGGTATACCTGTTGACACAGGTGGTAATTATACAGATAGTACAGGGCAACAGTGGGTATGTGATGAAGTGGATTTCGAACATGGAGTATATGTACAAAGAGTTAAGAAAAGTACTGTTAAAACTCTTGATAGACTTTATGAAACAGAAGTCCAAGGAAGATATGCGAACTGGAGTATTTTTTCTGTTAAATATGATTCAGCAGCAGTGAAAAGTATAATCGCTATTGCATCTTATTTTACTTGGGCACGTCCGCAACCATTAAAATGGGTAGGTGCAAGCAGCACTACAGGATTATACATATCACCGCCCAAAAATACTGATTACACAGTAGATACACTTAAATCATATCTAACACCGTTATTGCCATTCGAAGTATGTGGAGTTCTCGCTACACCTATTGAAACACCACTCACAGAAGAAGAACTTGCTGCTTACAAGGCGATTAAGTCGTATCCGCATTATACACATATAAAAAGTGCAGCAGAGTTGAGAGTTAAGTTGAAGGAATACTAAATAACAAGAGGTGAAAATAAGTGGAGGGTTATATGGAAAATGTAATAGTGGCACTTATAACAGGGGCAATAACGCTGTTTGGTGTACTGATTGCCAATAGCAAGTCACAAGCGGTAACAGACACAAGATTAGAAGAACTTACAAGAGAAGTTAGAGAACACAATAATTTTGCGAAACGTGTGCCGGTTATTGAGGAACAGATGAAGGTTGCTAATCACAGAATAGATGATTTGGAAAAGCTTGAACAGCAGAAAGGAAGATAACACAATATGAAGAAAATATTTATTTCGCAGCCAATGAAAGACAAAACAAATGAAGAAATTATTTCTGAGAGAGAATACATTATTGAATTGTGTAAAAAGGAATATGGAGATATTGAGATAATAGATAGTTTCTTTGAAAACGCTCCTCACGATGCAAGACCATTGTGGTTTTTAGCAAAGTCACTTGAATTGCTTTCAACTGCGGATATTGCTTTTTTTGCTAATGGTTGGAAAAATTATAGGGGCTGTAAAATCGAACACGAATGTGCAAAAGAATACGGCATTGAGATAGTAAACGATTAAAAGGAGTGATTGAATATGGATATTACGTTTTTAACTAACTTTGCTATACCGCTTATTGTCGGCATTTGTTTATGTCTTGGTTACATAATCAAAAACATTGTACCCAATGACAATATTAACCGCTTTATTCCGCTTGTCATGGGAATAGTGGGCGTATTAATAAATGTATGGGTAAACAGAGTTTTCACCGCTGAAATCCTTTTAGGCGGTCTTTTTAGCGGTCTTGCAAGCACAGGACTTTATGAAATGTTTAGAAATTTGATAAACAAGGAGTGATTATATGACTTGCAGGGACATCAACGAGCTTACAGCCGTCGCACAGGCGGCTTGTAGGCTTTTTTTAAATGAATGTAAAAAGGCAGGGCTTGATATATTCATAACCGAAACATACCGTTCACAGGAGCGACAGAATGAATTATATGAGCAGGGCAGAACAAAGCTTTGGGACAGCAACGGCAAAAGATTAAACGTAGTTACATGGACAAAGAACAGCCGTCACACAAGCCGTAGGGCGTGGGATATAGCTTGTAAAGGAAAAGACCTTTACAATATGTCAGTATTAAGAAAATGTGGAGAAATAGCCGCAAAACTGGGGATAACGTGGGGCGGTACTTGGGAAAGCTCGCCCGACTATCCACACTTTGAAGTATCGCAGAATTGGAAAGCACCAGTAAAGGAGGTTGAAGAAATGACACAGGCAGAATTTAATAAAATGATGGACAACTATTTGGCAGAACGCTCAAAAAAAGCGTGTAGTAATTGGGCTAAATCTGAAGTTGAAAAAGCCAAAGAATTGGGCATAACAGACGGCACACAGCCGCAGTCATTTGCAACAAGGGAACAGGTGACAGCAATGATTGTTAGAGCACTTAAGTAAGGAGGTGTTTTTATGGCAGGACAAAGTGTTACAGTAACGGCTGACCAGCGTAAGAATAAAAATACAAATACAAGTTCCGGCAGTTCGAACAGTAGCGGAATATCAAATATTCCGACATATGACAAAAACAAAGACTATGCTTCCGAGATACAGAAAGCAATCAACAGTGGAGCAAGTCAGGACGTAATAAACCAGCTTAATGCGGAACGTAATGCAAAAATAAAAGGCGAAAACCTTAATTATAGAGGTTTAACCGATAACGATTTTTCCAATTACAAGAACACAGGAAATTTTAATGGCACAAAGAGTAATATTTCACAGGATAATTATGTAATAGGTCAGGACGGTGGAAATGCAAGCAATAGGTTCTCATATAATCCTTCTGATTCACAGATAAGGAATTTACAGCAGAGTATAGATTATGATGGGACAAAAGGCTATGCAGACCCGACAGGCTATTATACAACACGACAGACAGCCTTTACTTGGCAACAGCCGGACGGTACTTATAAGACCACATATTCAAACGCAACAAACTATAATCAGGCCTTACATGATGCAATAGCAAGTGGACAGGTAGCACCTAACTCACAGCTCGCTCATTCGTCAACCTACGGCACCGGTTCGCTTACCGGAAACGGTTATAACTATGGACGTACTTCGACAGGTGATGGTTTATATTCCGGCTTTGGTGACGGCACAGATGGTGGACGATACACGGCAGATAATCAGTTTGGTAATATGTACGACCAGACTAATATGCAGTTAGGCTTTTTAAGCGGTCGTGATGGCATGGATTATAAAAATCCATATGCAGATATAGCATACAACGGAAACGGAATACAGAACGCTTATAACAAGGGCTTACAGTTTGCAGGACAGGGTGAGTTAATGGGCGGTAGTGCAGACCCTAATAACCCTACCACACCTAATTTAAATGATATTTACTCACAGTACGGAGCAAATACAAATGGTTATGTCGGTCTTACAAAGGACGATATACGGAACCAAATGGACGATATATATGCGAACTATGAAGATGCAGTAGCGGAACGAAATGCGGCGTTATCATCACAGTACAGAGAACAGCAGAGATTACTCGAAAACGATAACAAAGACCAGCAGAGAGCAAACTATATCAATTATATGATGTCATTAAATAACGCACCGTCACAAATGCAAGCAATGGGCATTAATGGTGGTGTAGCTGAAAGTACATTAGCTGGGCTTAAGAGTGATTATATGTCGAATTACAACAGTGCAGAAAATACATTTACCAATGCGGTTAATCAGCTTAAGATTTCAGAAGCTAATGCACTTGCAGAGGGCAATATGGAAAAAGCTAATATGTATTCGCAGCTTGCTCAGAACTCACTGTCATTACAGATGCAGGCGGCTGATGCACAGAACAGCTATAACAAATGGCTTGCGGAGTTTAACCTTTCTAAAAATCAGTGGGATCAGCAATTTGCATATCAGAAAGCACAGGACGAAGCTAATAGACTTGCTTCTATACAGCAGGCACAGGACGAGGCTTTTAACCAGCAAATAGAAATGGCTTATAAATACGGCGACTATGATTTGCTCGGTGAATTAACAGGTATGGACGTATCATATCTAAAAAAGGATCGTGATATGGATTATAACATTAAACAGGCAACATTAAACGGAAAGTTATTAACAAACTCAAAAAAAGCTAACGGCAGCTCTGGAAGAAAATCAAGTTCTTCGGGCAGTTCTAAAAAAGGCAAAACACTTTCGCTTTCAGAGTATGAAAAACTTGACAAATTGTATAATAGTGGCGATTGGGAGGCATACAGCAAAAAGGTCGAAGCTCTTAACTTTAGCGGTTATAACTTAGATGATGCAATAACAAATATCGCAAAAAACTCCAATATTATATACCGTGCAAATCGTTCTGGAGGTAGAACGCCTGTAGAAAAAGGCTCTTTTGTTATGTAACACACGGAGGTGACTATATGGGTGCGTATGATAAATATTATGAGTCTTTATTGAAAGAAAATAACTATGGAAAAGTTGAAAAAGTAAAATCGGGTAAAACCCCTAAATCTAATACAAACAGCGGTGTATCGAAAGGTACACCGTCTGTATTACCCAAAGCTTCAGAAACAACACCAAAGTTATCACTCATGGAAAGGGTTAAGCTTGCAAACGACAGAGCGAATAACTCGTTTGCTAAAAGTGCTGTTGCGACAACAGTAAAACCGACATCAACAGTCAGACCGCAACCTTGGAATGGTGGTACCACAACTTTATCGGCATTACCAAAAGCAAGCTTAGCAGATAAAATCAATATAGCTAATATAAACGCAAGCAACACTTATGCGAAAAAAGCAGCAGATGCACAGCCAGTGACGAATAAAAGACTTGACTATGGAGCGGCGGCGGCAATCGGCAAAACTATTGCAGGTGGTGCTATGTTGGCAGGCACAGCAAAACAATCACTAACTGATTGGCAAAACAAAGTAAAAACTCAAGGAATTAGATCTGCACTTGACGATTATACATATAATCTTGATAATCCACAGTATTCATTTGGAAACACTACAAGTAAAAATACATTAGGTTATAGGTTATATCAAGAAGCTGAAGAAAATCAGAATAGAGCGAAAGCAGGTTTACCAAAACCATTACAAACAGCAAGTGACATAGGAATATCTCTTGGCAGTATGGCATTAACACTGCCGACAGCGGTTATCAATCCGATGTTACCAACTGCAATAATGGCAACAAATACAGCCGGAAGTAAAGCATATAACCTTGCAAAACAGGGTAAGACAGCAACAGAAGCTTTGGGTCGTGGCTTGGTATCCGGTACTCTTGATTATGCCGCTAAAAAGATAGGGTACGAGGATTTCTTTAACCTTGCTAAAAACGGAACGCAGGGAGAACTTATGTCGGCGTTAAATTCGTTAGATAGTAACGCTAAAAATGCTATCATATTCGGCTTGAAAGACATAGGCTATAAATATTATTCTCCGTCAACTCTCGGTGCATTGACATGGGACGCTGTGCGTTCAGGCTTAGCCGGTGCGGCACGAACGGTAGCCGATAGTTTAGCCGATACAGTATATGATAAGGACAGCAAGATTAATTGGAATGAAGTGGTACAAAATGCTATTTCAGATGCCTTATTCAGCGTTTTAAATAACGGAGTAGATTATATTGGAAATACAATAAAATCATCTGTAAGAGGGAATACAACAGAAAATGCAACATCAGGAACAGCTTTACCGACAGTGGTAAACAATCGGTATGCAAATATTCCGAATATGGGAATGTTGCCGTATGGTTCACAATATCCAGTGAATACAGCGAATGTGAACATCAATAATAACGGTATGTCAGCGGTGGATAATTTTAAAAATAATATCAATGTCATGCCAAGAGTGACAGATACAAAAACTACTATTGCACAGCCACGAAACGATGTAAATAACTTTACAGATAACAATGTGTACAATGTGCCTAACTTAAAGACGGCTAATTCATTTGCTATATATGATTATGTAGATAAGTCACTTAAGAATGAAAACTCAAATATGTTTATGAAGATAGGAGAAGTATCGGAAAAACTAAAAAATGATTTATCGAAAATTGGATTAAAAGCCAAGAGATTTGTTCACGCAATTAGGGACAATGACATAAGACATATTGAAAAAAGTCATGGCTTGAAATCAAACGATAAATACAAGGTTAGCAAAGAGGATTACTTGTTGCTTAACGACATATTTAATGATTATGATGTACTGTACAAGGGGTATAATACAAAAGAAGGAAACACAACGATAGCATATGAGAAAGTTTTTAATAACAAGATATATGTAGTTGAAGAAGTATATAAAAACGGTGTACTTTCAGTTAAACAAATTATAAAGACTGGACAATACAGCAAACCATCATTTTTAAAAAAGTACCAAATAATAAGCAGTAAGAATAATGCCAGTGTGGTGAGTTCAATGACCCACTCAACAGACTATACAAATAGTCCCCCCGGCGACCACGTCCAAGACGTTATTCCTACTGCTAATAATAATATACTTGAAAGCACAGGAAAAATCAACACCGAAACAGAAAAAAATATATCCATTTTACCGACAGCGGCACAAAGTGAACTTTCTCCGATAACAATAAGTGATAACAACAATGCCTTACCAGCAGTCAATGACGAGCAAGGCGTAGATGTAAATTATTCAGACTATACCGAGAATGAAATAAAAGAAGCAATGACTGACTTTACGCCACATGAGCAAGGCATTATCAATGCACATATAAACGAAAGTAAACGTACATTACCAATGGCTAAGGGCAATAACAGCAGTAGTGTGATGAGGTTTACACTGAGGACAGATGGCGAAAAGAAGCTTATAGAAAAGTATAACGCAAGATTAGCTAAAACCAAAGAACGTTACAAGAACAAAATATCAGACATAAAGGTGAAGCACGCCGAGAAGGTCAGCGAGCTGAAAGCCGACAATAAAGAAAAACTCAAGACATTAAAGACAGAGAACAAAGAAAAACTTGACAGACAGGATTTAGCCACAAGAATGGCGGTTGGTAGAGCGAAAGCCGAAACAAAAAGAAAGTATGAGAACAAAATAACAGACATAAATGTGAAGCACGCCGAAGCAAATGAACGTGCGGCAAAGAAAAGAGAAATGTCAAAACTCGGTGACAAAGTGTTAAAAAACACACGAAAGCTTAACAGCAAGATAAAGTATATGCCTCCGGAAATGCAGGAAAAAGTACGCAATACAATAAAAAATATTGACACTAAAGCTAAAAGTATAAGTGGCAAATCTATAAAGGAAGCAATAGAAGTAAAAGCTTATGTTGAATTAATGCAATCGAAAGACCCTGACTTTGTTGTTTCTAAAGACTTGCAAGAAAAGATAGATAGGTTGAATAAAATTAGAGTATCGGATATGAGCTATGGCGATTTAAAAGAGCTTGATGATACTTTGAAAGGTTTACAGCATGAATTTGCTACCTATAACAAAACTTTAGGTACTGTTCAACATGAATTTGCAAAAGATATGTCTGCAAAGGCACAGGTTGAAGTAAGAGAAGCAAAAGCTAAAAAGAATAACTTCTTTAATAAGATTTACAATGTCGAAAGCCTCAATATGTCTACTGTATTTAATGTTCTTGGCAATTTTAATGAGGGCGGTGCAATGTCACAGATAAGAGAAGAATTTATTGACGGCCAGCGTAAAGCAACCAAATATGTAAAAGAAGCAACGCAACTATTTGATGAATTTTTAAACAACAGTGAATATTCAAAAGAATTAAAAAGCTGGGGTGGGAAAAAAGCGAAGAGAATAGATACAGGGTTAGTTGATAATAAAGGCGAAAAAATTTATATGACACCCGGCGAACGCATTGACATATACCTTAATTCGTTAAACGAAAACAATAAAGCTTCAATGGAGAATGCCGGATACACATTTATGAACTTGAACGCATTAAGAAAAAACGATTATAAGAATTTATATCGTGATGTGCAACCTGTGATTTTAAAGCCGGAAGATATAAAAAGAATTGTCGGAGGAATGACAGAGGCAGAAAAAGAATTTGCAAAAATAGCATTTAAGTATTTTAACACTATGTCAACCAATGCAATTAATGAAGTATCTATGATTACACATGGATATGAAAGAGCACAAGAAAAAAATTATTATCCTAAAGCTGTTGATAAAGATACTATTGTAACAGAGTTTAATCTTAATAAAACGGAAGGAAATATAAATAACGCCGGATTTCTGAAAGAAAGAACCGGAACAACCGGAGTAGCAATAAAAGGAAGAAATGCTGTCGATGTTGTAATAGACGCTATAAATGATGTATCAAAGCTTGTCGGATATGGCGTTCCAATGCGTGATTTTAGTATGATTTGGAATACAAAGAATGATAGTGGGACAACTTTGAAGAAAGCTGTTTTGGACACTTATGGTAATGATATGATTGATTATGTAAATAAGTTTGTAAAAGACCTTAATAGTGTTGGCTCCGATAATTATTTTATCGATGTTTTTGCCGGAAAACTTATGAGTAATTACGCAGTGGCTGTATTAAGTGCCAATCCTAAAGTGTCATTACAGCAGACGGCCTCGATTGTAACAGCGGCTCCGGAAGTCGGCGGAGCAAATATAATAAAAGGATTATTTGGTACATCTCCTAAGTTGCGTAAATCAATACTCAGTCAAATTGACAAGAGAACCGGATATAGGTGGGATAGAGCATATAGAGGCAACTCAACAGCAGAGCTTAACGCATTAAACACAGGTGGTTTTAAAGCGGTATCAAAATATCAAAACGTTAAAGACTTTGCCAATCCAATGAAGTGGATTCGTAACATGGATTTATGGGCAACGGATGAAATTGCGTGTGCGGCATATTTTAACATATTAAATAAAAATAAATATGAAGTAGGCAGTGACGAATTTTGGAACGCTGTAACTAAGCTTTATGAAACAACACTTGAAAATACACAGCCTATGTATAATATTATGCAACGCACAGGTATATCACGTAGTAAAAGTGCAGTAGCGAAAGCCTTTAATATGTTTGCTACACAGCGAAACCAGAATTACAACATGATGTACAGTGCTTACAGCGCCTATAAAGCTGAGAGCAAAAAAGGTAACAGCAACGAAAAGAAGAAAGCTGCAAAAAAACTTAGGTCAACTATACTTTCGTTGGCTACTGCAAATGCTATTGTTGTGGCAATGACATCATTGGCTCAAGCTGTAACTAATGATAAAAAATTACGTGATGAAAACGGTAATATAACGGTTCAAAGTGTAATGAACTATTATAAAAGAGCTTATTTAGAAGCTGCGGTTGGAAATATTTATTTAGGCACTCAGATATATAATATATTCAATTCGATTGTAAACGGAGATACATACTATGGCACAGAAGAAGTTACGCTTGATATGATTAATGACATTGTAGAAACAAGTGTAGATTTTACTAAAAATCTCACAGATTATATAAAGGGTGCGGCAGATGCAAGACAACAGGGAGTATTACCTGAATATATGTCAAAAGAAAAAAGCAAGGCTTTTAAATCGGCACATGATTTTGCTATTGCTATATCAAAAATGACAGGTGTTCCATTGTCAAATGCTGAAAAGTATACAGTCGGAATAATCGGTTTTGTTTCACCGAAACTTAAAACAGAATATGAAGCATTGTATAAAGATATGTCAAATCAGAATATCAAGAAAGCAAGTGGTAAACAGCGTGATGAATATTTGAGATTAGCACTTGAAGATCGAGCCGGTAATCTTGATGATGCCACTATAAAAGCGATACAAAACATTTATAATTCAACTGAAGACAGTAAAATACTACCGAAATATGAAGCGCCTGAAACAATCTCACAGAATGCCACAAAAGAATATAAAGCCATTAAGCATGAAATGAGTGCAAAAGATAAATCTAAATATATGTCATCGTATTCAAAAATACTTGAAGAAGAAATGCCGGAGCTTGTTAAATCTTCATATTGGAAAAATCTTTCCGATGACGAAAAGATAGCAACACTTAACTTTTTATACGGTTATGCTGATAAGCACGCAAGTAAAGATATAGTTAAGGAATACAGAATTTCAGATACTTATAATATAAATAACCTTACGGTGAATGATTATAAAAACTATATAAACAACAAAAAGAAAAGTGAGGAAAATAAAAAACAAGGCGTAATTGAATAACGGAAGGGTGAGTAAATGAAACGTTTGGACTACTACAAGGAACAATGGCAAGAGTTTATAGACAATATAGATTTTACTGACGAAGAATTAGCGATAATTAATTTAGCCCGTAAGGGTTGGTATCAAGAGGATATTGCGGCAGAATTACACACCAGCCGCCGCACAGTAGCAAGGCGGTATACATCAATAGTTAATAAAATCGTGCATTATGTTTTAGAGGTTAAACAATGTCATATACATGGCACACTTTAAGATAGATAGTATTCTATACTGTAAGCAACAAGTAAATGGAAACCGAGTGTTGTATCAATTACTTGGTTTCTGCTAATTAATCTTAAAGGAGGAATGTAGGATGGCACTTGTAGAAGAAACAACAAAAAGAAGTTCAGGAGTAGCAAAGGCAGGCTTAGCAACAGGCATAACAGGTTTATCGCTTGCAGGTCTTGACATACTTAGCAGACTTGGCGGCGGAGTAGCTCCGGCACAGACGTGTTGCAGTGAAGACCATTTTGTAAACCGTTATGAGTTTGATTTACAGCTTGAGAACGCAAGGCAGATACAGCAGAAAGACCTTGAAATTGCAGCTCTAAACAATGAAGTAAAGCTTAGAGACGCAAATACCTACACAGACAAGAAACTGCTTGAAATGTACCAGTATTTTGATGGACAGGTCAAGTCAATCAATTCAGCTATTTGTCAGCAGGCTGTACAGAATCAGGCTACAAAGGATAGTTTTTCAATGCTTTCTGAAAGACTTGCTTGCGAAAAGAAGGAAAGACAGTGTGCTGACAATTCGATTGTTACATACGTAAATGCAACATTTTATCCTAAAATGGTTGCAGATGTTACAACAGGCACAACGACAACTGCACAGAAAACATATAACCCTCTTCCGGCCGAATGTTGCTGTTGAGGTCTACACTAAGGAGGGGCATTTAGCCCCTCTTTTTTAGGAGGTATAATCATGGTAAAAATTCAGCAAGTAGAACAGGGAATAGCGTTATATATTGATAATGAAATATTCCCGCAGTTGAAGGACGAAACACAAGTAAAAAAATATGGTGTATCAGTAGTTAGTGCGTGTGCAATAAAATTATTGTCAAACACCATTAAAAAAGCAGAAGATAACGCATTTATAAATATGCTGGGTATCATAGACGGTGATAGCATAGAAATAGAAATGTTACTCGATATAATGAAAGAGAAGATGCCGGAAGAAGGCTTTAAAGCTAAGATACCTATAATCGGCAATGTCGCATTTAACAAAAATGATATTGATTTATTGCATGATTATATAATAAAGGGGGCTGTAACTGATGAACAGAATTAAACACGAAATCGACGAGATTTTAGAAAAAGACCACTTTTGTTTAAAAGATATTGAAGAGCTGTTTTATTTATCGGAGATTTATAAAAATCTGAAAGATGAAAAAACAGACCATTATATAAAAATGACACCGGAACTTGCCGAAAAGTGGGTTCATCATATGAAGAACTCAGATGGTACAACCGGAGAACATTGGAGCATGGACGAAATCGAAAATGTCAGAAACGCAAGAGGAATAACAGATGTATCTACTGCGTTATATTATGCGGTAATGAATATGCTGTATTCTGATTATTCGGCAGCATTAGAGAAATACGGTGTAGGTGATACACCGAACGCATGGGCGGACATGACAGAAGCATGGTTATATGATAAAGATGCAGTTAAAAATAAAACATCACTATATTATGAATATATAGTGTGTAAATAAAAAACAGTCCCTTCGGGGACTGTTTTAATATCACATGACCGCAATTTATAAATAAAATATCGTTTTTCCAAAAACTTAAAATT
>ERZ1034626.347-NODE-347-length-34227-cov-17.489231_pt1 | contig 34227 bp, 34 predicted proteins | sample MGYA00520652_ERZ1034626 | MGnify/ENA primary metagenome ERZ1034626 (study PRJEB33766, sample SAMN09781765) | gut metagenome | biome: gut microbiome | host: Homo sapiens | place: Madagascar | study: EMG produced TPA metagenomics assembly of the PRJNA485056 data... | reverse complement strand
TTAATCAGGGTGTCGCCTGTTCGAGTCAGGCAAGAGGCGCCAGCAAAGCGATGGATAGTTTTCCGTCGCTTTTTTCTTTTGTTTCCACCCTTTTGTTGACAGAAAATTAGACTGGGGCTATACTTATTAACAAAGGAAAAAACCTCTCAGGCCGCCTGTCGGCGTCCAGTTCCCCTAATAGGGGAGCCCTTGGCAAAACCGGGAACTGGATGGATACGCCAGAGCCTCCCCTACAAGGGGAGGTGGCATCGCGTAAGCGATGACGGAGAGGTTGTACAAAGGTGAGCCTGAAAGAGAAGGAGATTATTTATGAAGCAAATTATCCTGACCGGCGACCGCCCCACGGGCCGTCTGCATGTGGGCCATTACGTTGGCTCCCTGAAGGAGCGCGTCCGGCTGCAGAACACCGGCAAGTTCGATGAGATCTACATCATGATCGCTGATGCACAGGCGCTGACCGACAACGCCGACAACCCGGAGAAGGTGCGCCAGAACATTTTGCAGGTGGCGCTGGACTATCTGGCCGTGGGCATCGACCCCGCCAAGTCCCACATCTTCATTCAGTCCATGGTGCCGGAGCTGACCGAGCTGAGCTTCTATTATATGAACCTCGTCACGGTGTCCCGCTTGCAGCGCAACCCCACCGTCAAGGCGGAGATCCAGCAGAAGAACTTCGAGACCAGTATCCCGGTCGGTTTCTTCACCTACCCCATCAGTCAGGCCGCCGACATCACGGCGTTCCGCGCCACCACCGTCCCGGCGGGCGAGGACCAGATGCCCATGTTGGAGCAGTGCCGCGAGATCGTCCATAAATTCAATTCCGTCTACGGCGAGACCCTGACGGAGCCTGAGATCATGCTGCCCCAGAATGCCGCCTGTCTGCGTCTGCCGGGCATTGACGGCAAGGCCAAGATGAGCAAGTCGCTGGGCAACTGCATCTACCTGTCCGACGAGCCGGAGGACATCAAGAAGAAGATCATGTCCATGTACACCGACCCCGGCCACCTGCGGGTGCAGGACCCCGGCAAGGTGGAGGGCAACCCCGTCTTCACCTATCTGGATGCCTTCAGCCGCCCGGAGCACTTCGCCGAGTTCCTGCCGGAGTACCAGAACCTCGACGAGCTCAAGGCCCACTATCAGCGCGGCGGTCTGGGCGATGTGAAGATCAAGAAGTTCCTCAATGCCGTCATGCAGGCCGAGCTGGAGCCCATCCGCACCCGCCGCAAGGAGTGGGAGCAGCGTCTGCCGGAGGTCGTGGAGATCCTGAAGGAGGGCAGCGCCGTGGCCGAGAAGACCGCCGCCGCTACCCTCGCCGATGTCCGCAAGGCCATGAAGATCGATTACTTCACGGATAATAACCTGTTGAAGTAACGAATCGTAAAATACAGATGCAAGAAAACAGCGCCGCTCTCCCGATCATGGGAAAGCGGCGCTGTTTGTTTCGCATTATTTGTTGAATAAATCGCTGTGGCTGCCGGTGCGGGCCAAAGTCAAAACGAGCACATTGTCTTCGATGCGGTAGATGAGCAGCCAGTCTGGCTGGATGTGGCATTCGCGATGGCCGATCCAATCGCCGGTCAAAGCGTGGTCTCTGTTTTTCTCTGGGAGCAGTTCCCCACGTGATAAGGTGCGGATGATATTATCCAGAAGATCGACGTCGAGATGCCGTTTTTGAGCAAGTTTGTAGTCCTTCTTGAATTGGTTCGTCCAGACGATATCGCGGTTCATCGCTTCAACTCCCGAAGAGCCTCTTCTACATCAGAATAGTGCTTCACATTGGGGTCCTTTGCGATCCTTTCTGCCTCCAGCATAGCGGCCATGGTCTCCTTGTTGGGTTGATCCATTTTGATTTCAAAGGGGATGCCGCCATCCCGCAGGGACTGCCGGACGAAGATATTGAACGCCGTCGAAAGGTTCATGCCGAGCTCCGAAAACAAGGCGTCAGCCTGTGCCTTCAAGTCGGAGTCCATCCGAATGCTGATATTGGTCGTTGCCATACAAATCATCTCCTTTACTATTATTATAGCGCTTTGCACGAAAAACACAATACAGTGCACGAAAAATTAACAACAAATAAAAACTGGCCCAAATTAACAGTTTGTTTCTTGAAAAAACGAAAGGATATGCTATACTCAGGCCAGAACCATAAAAGGAGGGCTGAACGATGAAACAAAACGGCATCTGGTTGAAAAAAGGCTTTGCATTGCATCACCTGAACGTATCCGAGCTGGCATTAGCGCTTCTGGTGAGGGAAATGCCGCTGTCCGCACAGCAGCTCTCTGCGGCGCTGGCCGAAAAAGGCGTTCGGCTGGAGCGCAAGCAGTTGGGAAAAATTCTGGCGAAGCTGGAACGTGCGGGAGCAATCGAGACGGTAGATGGAAAATACATCTGCCAGAATAAAAAGCTTCTCTGCTATCCGACGGAGTACAGCGAGAATCAACTGCTGGACATCGTTGGAATGACACAGAACACCGTGAATGGTCAGGCAGTATTCAGCGGAACGCCGCCGATGAGCATCAGCTCCCGCGGAAGCAGTGGGGTATAAGTTGATTTTGTCCTATGCCGGGCGAGAGCATCTTTGGGAATAAAAATACGTTCAATACAACAGCGCCGCTCTCCCGGTTATGGGAAAGCGGCGCTGTTTGTTTGCATATTCAGAAAGACTTACGCATTGTAGCTGCGGTTCTTGATCTCGTCGGTCACCTTGGCGATGAAGGCGTCGAGGTCCATCGTGGTGGTCTCGCCCTTGCGGTCACGGACGGAGATGTTGCCGGCCTCGGCTTCCTTGGCGCCCAGAACCAGCATATAGGGCACGCGGTCCACCTGCTGTGCGGCGCGGATCTTGTAGCCGATCTTCTGGTTGTCGTCGTCCAGAGCCACGCGGATACCGGCCTCCACCAGCTTCTCGGTGACGGCCTCGGCGTAGTCCAGCGTCTTTTCAGAGACGGGCAGGACCTTGACCTGCACAGGGGCCAGCCAAGTGGGGAACTTGCCCTTGGTCTCCTCGATCAGGTAGGCCATGAAGCGGTCCAGAGAGCCGAGGATCGCGCGGTGCAGGACCACGGGGGTCTTCTCGGTGCCGTCCTTGTCCACATAGGTCAGGTGGAACTTGGCGGGGAGGCAGAAGTCCAGCTGGCAGGTGGAGAGAGTGTATTCCGCACCAACGGCGGGCTTCACGTTGACGTCCAGCTTCGGGCCGTAGAAGGCGGCCTCGCCGATCTCCTCGGTGAAGTGGATGCCCAGCTCGGTCAGCACCTCACGCAGAGCGTTCTCGGCGTGGTTCCACATGGCGTCGTCGTCGTGGTACTTCTTCTTGTCGGCGGGGTCACGCAGGGACAGCACGCAGCGGTAATCGGTGATGTTGAAGTCCTTGTAGGTCTCGAAGATCAGGTTGCAGACATCGGCGACCTCGCTCTTGATCTGCTCCGGGGTGCAGAACAGGTGGGCGTCGTTCTGGCAGAAGTGACGGCCGCGCTCGATGCCCTTCAGGGTGCCGGAGGACTCGTAACGGAAATCGTGGGCGATCTCACCGATGCGCATGGGCAGGTCACGGTAAGAATGGGGACGATTTGCGTAGATCATCATGTGGTGGGGGCAGTTCATCGGGCGCAGAACATAGCTCTCGCCCTCCATCTCCATGGCGGGGAACATGTTCTCACGGTAGTGATCCCAGTGGCCGGAGGTCTTGTACAGGTTCACGGTGCCGATGCAGGGGGTCATGACGTGCAGGTAGCCGCGTGCACGCTCCTTGGCCTTGATATAGTTCTCCAGCTCCTGCCAGACGGTGTAGCCTGCGGGCAGGAACATGGGCAGGCCGCGGCCCACCAGGTCATCGGTCATGAACAGGCCCATCTCCTTGCCGATCTTGCGGTGATCGCGCTCACGGGCCTCCTGCTGCTCCTTCTCCCAGGCGTCCAGCTCTTCCTGGTTGTGGAAGGCCACACCGTTGATACGGGTCAGCATCTTGTTTTCCTTGTCGTTCTTCCAGTATGCGCCGGACTGCTGGGTGATCTTGAAGGCCTTCAGCGCCTTGGTGTAGGTCAGGTGAGGTCCGATGCACATATCGACATACTCGCCCTGCTGGAAGAAGCTGAACTCGGTCTCGTCGGCCAGATCCGCCATGTGCTCGATCTTGTAGTTCTCGTGACGCTCTTCCATCAGCTTCACGGCCTCGTCGCGGGGCAGGATGAAGGGCTTGATGGCCAGATTTTCCTTGGTGATCTTGCGCATCTCTTTTTCGATGTTGGCAAGGTCTTCGTCGGTGAGCTTGGTGTCGCCCAGATCGACGTCATAGTAGAAGCCGTTCTCGGTGGCGGGGCCGAAAGCGAAGTCTGCCTCCGGGTACAGGCGCTTGATGGCCTGTGCCATCACGTGCGCTGCGGTATGGCGGATAACATGCAGTTCCTGATCCTGCGGGCACTCGTCCACATGGCCGTCTTTGTAGATGATCTTCATAATGAAATCTCCTTTTGAACCTGAAACGAAAAAAATGTGAAAAACGAAAAGCGCTCCATCCCGCAGCAATACACGGGATGAAGCGCTTGAAAATTTCGCGTTCCACGGTTCCACCCGAATTGTGCGGCACGCCGCACCACTCGCTGTGCTGTAACGGGCGCACCCGGCAGAGGTTCACCTCTGCACTCTGCGGTGGTAGAAGCTCTGGCTGCGCTGGGCCGCTTACAGCACGCTTTTTATAAAAGCGGCGGCCTTCTCTGAAACGCAGGGGGCAAAGCCTCGGTTTGTCCGCATCATCGTTTTGGACGGAATGAAACTACGCTGATTGTAGCACGTTGGGCGGCAAAAATCAAGGGCTGGAACGTCATTCCTCCTGCTTTTTTACCTTATGCCGCAGTTTGTGGGACATATATTCGGACCGCAGCTTGTTGGTGACGAAGGTCTGGCTGCTGTACAGGCCGTGGTGGCCGGAGAGCATATAGCAGATGCCGCAGCCCAGCGCGATGAGCTCCAGCCCCGCGCCGCTGAACAGCTCGAACCCCATCAGGATGGAGGGGATGAGGGCGTTGGTCGCGCCGCAGAAGATGGAGACAAGGCCGACCGCTGCCGCAAACCCGGCGGGCAGACCCAGCAGCGGGCCAAAAACGCAGCCGAAGGTGGCCCCTACAAAGAAGCTGGGCACGACTTCGCCGCCCTTGAACCCGCAGGAAAGGGTCAGCGCGGTGAGGAAGATCTTGCACAAAAAGTCCCACGGCAGGGCCTCGCCCTGCTCCACGGCGGCGGTGATGACGCCCATGCCTGCACCGTTGTACCGGCCCACACCGAACAGGTAGGAAAAGGCGATGACGGCCATGCCGCCCACGAAGATGCGCAGCCACGGGTTCGGGAGGATCTGCGGCACCTTGTGCTCCATGAAGTGCAGCAGGCCGCAGAACAGCCGGGAGACGGCGGCGCACGCGAACCCCAGCAGGATGACGAGGAAGGCGCTCCAGACCGTCAGCTCCGGGGCCGTGATGGCAAAGTGGGTGGGGGCGATGCCAAAGGCCAGCGAGCAGCCGTAGGCGATGAGGGCCGAGGTGAAGGCCGGGACAAAGGCCGAGGTAAAGGTCAGGCCCACGTCCTCCACCATCATGGCGAAGAGGGCAGCGGTGAGGGGGGTGCCGAACAGGGCCGAGAAAAAGGCGGCCATGCCGCTGATGGTGGCGGTGCGGCGGTCGTGATCCTTGAGCTGGAGCAGGGTGCCCACGTTCCAGCCGATGCTGCCGCCCATTTGTAGCGCTGCGCCCTCGCGCCCGGCGGAGCCGCCGCACAGGTGGGTGAGCACGGTGCCGAGGAAGATGGCCGGGACCAGCAGGATGCTTACCGGCTCGCCGCTCTGCACCGCGCGGATGACGTTGTTGGTGCCCACGCCCTCGCACTTCGTTGCCTTATATAAGGCGGTGATGAGAAGGCCCGCCGCCGGCAGCAGGAACAGAAGCCACGGCTGGTCGGCCCGCAGCTCGGTGACACGCTCGACGGAAAGGTGGAACAAAGTGCCCACCAGCCCACAGATCAGCCCCGTGGGGATCGCGAGGAAAAACCATTGCAGAGCCACCCGGATGGCAGCCTTGGCCGCGCGCTGGAACTCGTTGAAATTGCTCATAGAAGAAAACTCCTGCATATTGGACATCCTAATTGAAAATCGTTCAGAACCGCTCCAAAATAACACAGCGGCGGGGGGTTGTCAACTAAAAAACGGTTAAGAAAGCCATGTGTTTTCCGTATGGCCGGTACAACAAAGCCCCCGCTCCCTTGTGCGGAAGGAGCAGGGGCTTTCTGTGCTTGGATTCAGAAAAAGGAAAAGGAGAAAAAGGAGAACAGATATCTATCGCACGCCTTGCGGCGGGACAGCGGAGAAAAAGGAGAACAAGGGTGGAGCCTTACTCCACGTCCTGCAGTGCGGCGAAGTCTTCCTCGCCGGTGCGGATCTTGACCACGCGGGTCACGTTGTAGACGAAGATCTTGCCGTCGCCGATGTGGCCGGTGTAAAGGGCCTTCTTGGCGGCTTCGACCACGGAGTCAACGCTGATCTTGGAGACGATGACTTCGACCTTGATCTTGGGCAGCAGGGTGGAGTCCACGGGCACACCGCGGTACTTCTCGCTGGTGCCTTTCTGGATGCCGCAGCCCATCACCTGCGTGACCGTCATGCCGGTGACGCCCAGATCGTTCAGGGCGGTCTTCAACTGGTCAAACTTGGACAGCTTTGCAATGATGGACACCTTGTGCATCCCGGTGTCGTAGATGCCGTCGTGGATGACCGCGGGCTCCCGCACCACGGGAACGGCTGCATCGATCTGCTTCGACGATGCCTTGGCGGGGTCATCCTCGCCAAGGTCTGTATTTTCGTTGGGGAGCATGGCCGCTGCGTTGGCGTCGGAGATGGAGAAGCCAGCGTAAGCGGAAGCAAGGCCGTGCTCGTGGATATCAAGGCCGTCGATCTCCACCTCTGTGGGGACGCGCAGACCGATGGTCTTGTCGATGATCTTGAAGATGAGGAACATCACGATGAGAACGTAGGCGTCCACGGTGATGAGGCCCAGCAGCTGAATGCCCAGCTGGCTCAGGCCGCCGCCGTAGAACAGGCCCTTGCCCACGCCGTCGCCGCCGTTGGAGAACAGGCCCACCGCGATGGTGCCCCAGACGCCGTTTGCAAAGTGGACGGAGACGGCGCCCACGGGGTCATCGATCTTGGCAATCTTATCGAAGAACTCGACGCTCAGCACCACGAGGACGCCGGCGACGAAGCCGATGATGAACGCGCCGAAGGGGGAGACTGCATCGCAGCCCGCCGTGATGGCGACCAGACCGGCCAGCGAGCCGTTCAGGGTCATGGAGACATCGGGCTTGCCGTAACGCAGCCAAGTGAAGATCATGGTCACGCAGGTGGCCACGGCGGCGGCAAGGTTGGTGTTGAAGCAGACGAGGCCTGTCAGGGTCATGGTGGCGTCGGTGGACAGGCTCAGGGAAGAGCCGCCGTTGAAGCCGAACCAGCAGAACCACAGGATGAACACGCCCAGTGCACCGGCGGTCAGGTTGTGGCCGGGGATGGCGTGGGGGTTGCCGTCCTTGTCGTACTTGCCGATGCGGGGACCGAGCATCCATGCGCCCAGCAGGGCGATGACGCCGCCCACATTGTGGACGGCTGCGGAACCGGCAAAGTCATGGAAGCCCATGCTCTGCAGCCAGCCGCCGCCCCACATCCAGTGGCCACAGATGGGGTACACCACCAGCGAAATGGCGGCGGAGTAGACGCAGTACGCTTTGAAGTTGGTGCGCTCTGCCATGGAGCCGGACACGATGGTGGCTGCCGTGGCGCAGAACACGGTCTGGAATACGATGTACACCCACAGCGGGATATCCAAACCCAAGTGGGAATAATCGCCCTGAATGAACGGGTCGAACCCGCCGATGAGGGCGCTGGTGCCGCCGAACATCAGCCCGAAGCCGATGAGCCAGTAGCACGGGGTGCCGATGCAAAAATCCATCATGTTTTTCATGAGGATATTGCCGGTGTTCTTGGCGCGGGTGAAACCCGCTTCACACAGAGCAAAACCCGCCTGCATGAAGTAAACGAGGAATGCCGCAACCAACGCCCAGCAGGTGTTTACGGAGTTGAACATGAGATCCTACCTCCCCACGATCTTTGGCGGGCCGGACGCCAGTACCGGCCCTTGGCAAAACCCGCTGCTGCACCCCTCTATCTGCGCAGCAGCGCAAAATATGGAAAAACAAAAGGCGCTGGCGGAATCTCTTCCGTCAGCGCCTTTGCTTTCGATGGCACGAGTATAGAGCGTTTTGGTCAAGGTGTCAAGTACCAGACTTGATTTTTGATGTTTTTCACAATCCGAGCGGCACAACAACACATAAACTTTGGAAAACCCCGAAGCCCGCCTGCTTCATCATGGAGCCGCGTGCTGCCCGCGAGGTTTATTCTTTGTGCGCACCGCGCATCTCAAGGTGGAGCAGAAGGCTCATCAGCGCCCGCAGCGCGAAGGTGGCCGCCAAGGGCACCACCGATTCCAGATTCTGCAGCAGGAACGTTTTGGCGATCTCTGCCGACATCAGAAATTCCAGCGCCGTGGTCAGGCCGCTGCTCATCTCATGGTGGAAATCGAACCGCTGGTGGAAAAAGAAGGTGCGGATATAGTGGTGGGTGGCCCGCGCAAGGCTGGTGACGATGATGAACAGGCCGATGACCTCGGCCAGCCCCGCGATCATGGGGACGGCGGATTCCAGAAATCCTTCCAGCGCTTCCGCGATCATGTTGTTGAACTGATACAGCGCCCCCATCTTACAGCAGGGTCTTGACGTAGGCAGCCAGCTCTTCGTCCTTGCAGGAAGCGAAGAACAGTTCGCTGAATTTCTCACCGGCCACGGCACCCTTCAGCAGGTCCTGATCGATGCTCTTCAGGCACTGGATCAGCGGCTTGAAGGTGGCGGCGCGGACACCGTCGAGGATCTTCTTGTTGCGCTGCTCCGGCTCCACCCGCTCCTTGGGGTAGCCCTGACCGTGGCCGAAGCCGAACAGCTTCTCGAAGCAGTACTCGAGGTTCAGCTCGCCGCCCCAGCCGAAGCCCTTGGCAAAGGGCATGGCAACGGCGTTGCCGTCGTTGACGTGGGCAAAGGTGTAGGCATCCACGGGGTCCTCCACATGGCCGCAGATGACGCCGGGGAAGCTGTTCAGCGCCAGCATGGCACCCTCGCCGGTGCCGCAGCCGGTGATGACGTAATCGGCTGCGCCGCTGTTCAGCAGGATGGCGGCCAGAATGCCGCACTGCACATAGGTCAGCTGGGCTTTGTCGTCGGCGGCATACATGCCGTAGTTGACGACCTCGTGGCCCATGGGTTCCACGACCTTCTTCAGAGCGGCCTCGATGATGCCGTTCTTGGCGGCTTGACTGTTTTCGTTGATGAGAGCGATCTTCATGGAAAATTCCTCCTCAGAGTGTTCAAATTTTCCACCGTTTCCCAAAATAAAGTGGAAAATGGCGGAGCGTGTCAGAAACTGCTGTATTTAGTGTATCCGGTCGGGGCGGAAAAGTCAACGGCGGAAGGTGTCTTTCCCCAATTTCCGCTTTTGCTGCCGGGCCATGATGGGCATCAGCAGCGGGGTGGGCACGAGCTTCTGGGCTGTGGTGGCCGCCCGCATCAGGGCCGACGGCACGATGATGGTCTTGTGGCGCAGCATCCCGCGCATGGCCTCGTCCACGCAGAGCTGGGGCGAAATGCCCTTGAGTGCGAAGACGACGTCGGCGCGGTCATTGAACTCGGTGTCCACCGGGCCGGGGCAGAGGGCGCAGACGTAGATCGGGCTGTGCTGCTCCCGCAGCTCCTCGGCCACGCCCCGCGTCAGGCTGACGACGTAGGCCTTGGAGGCGTAGTAGCCCGCCATATAAGGCCCGCCCGGCAGCAGCCCGGCGGAGGACGCCACGTTCAGGATGGCCCCGAAGCCCTGCGCCTCCATCTTTTTCAGCACGAACTTGAACAGCCGGTGCATCGCGAGGACATTGACCCGCAGCATGGAAAGCTCCTTTTCCGGGTCCGTCTCCAAAAAGCTGCCGCAGGCCCCGAAGCCCGCGTTGTTGATGAAGAAATCGATCCGCTCGTCGGCGAGGGCGGCGCAGAGCGCGTCGCACGCCGCGTCGCTGGCAAGGTCGGCGGGGAGGACGCGGCAGGGGATGGCGTGCTTGGCCGAGAGTTCGGCGGCAAGGGCATCCAGCCGGTCCTTCCGGCGGGCGGTCAGGATGAGCCGGAAGCCCAGCTTTGCGTACCGGCGGGCAAACTCCTGCCCGATGCCGGAGGATGCGCCGGTGATCCAGACGGTTTTTGTATTCATGGCTTGTCCTTTCTTCATTGCTTTTTCCTACGTTTATTCTAACACACCCAAATCGCAGAATCCATGAAAATTTTCACGCTGCAAACCGACACTTGTTGCCGCCCGGCATTTGGAGTATAATGGAGCAAAGAAAACGCACTTGTGCAGGAGGTAGCAAAAAATGAACAAACCGGTATTGGTGGTCATGGCGGCTGGTATGGGCAGCCGGTACGGCGGCATGAAGCAGATCGACCCGGTGGGCCCGAACGGGCAGGTCATCGTGGATTATTCCCTCTACGATGCCCGCCGCGCCGGGTTCGAGACCGTGATCTTCGTCATCAAGCATGAGATCGAGGAGACCTTCAAGGCCGCCATCGGCGACCGGGTGGCTAAGGCAATGAATGTGAAGTACGCCTTCCAGCAGCTCGACGAGCTGCCTGCGGGCTTTGCCATCCCGGAGGGCCGGGTCAAGCCGTGGGGCACCTGCCACGCGGTGCTGGCGGCCAAGGACCTCATTGACGGCCCCTTTGCGGTCATCAATGCGGACGACTATTATGGCCCGGAGGCCTTCAAGGTCATCTACGATTACCTCTCCACCCACGCGGACGGCACCGTGTATGATTACTGCATGGTCAGCTATCTGCTGAAGAATACCGTCTCCGAAAACGGCAGCGTGGCCCGCGGCGTCTGCGTGGCAAACGAGGACGGCACCCTCCGCAGCGTCACCGAGCGCACCCGCATCGAGACCTATGAAAACGGCATCCACTACACCGAGGATGGCGGCGAGAGCTGGCACGACCTGCCCGCCGATGCCCCCGTCAGCATGAACCTGTGGGGCTTCGGCAAGAGCTTCCTCGACGAGGCCGAGCGCCGCTTTGCGGGCTGGCTGACCGAGCATCTGGAACAGAACCCCCTCAAGTGTGAGTACTTCCTGCCCCTCGTGGTCAGCGAGCTCATCGACGAGGGCAAGGCGGCGGTCAAGATCCTCCACAGCCGCGATAAGTGGTATGGCGTGACCTACCGCGAGGACAAGCCCACCGTGGTGGCCGCCATCGCGCAGAAAACGCAGGACGGCCTGTACCCGGAAGATCTGTGGGCGTGATAAGCTGAAATGGGCGCAGGAGCGAAACAAAATTTGCAACAGCCCTCTTGACTTTTTGAGCGATACAGCATATAATAAAGCTGTAAAAGAGATTGGTTGCAGTTCATAGAACTCACCAAGCAGCAACAAGAAGCCCCCTCGGTACTGCGAATACCAAGGGGGCTTCCTGTTTGCTGAGGGTTAGTGCTTACCGGCCCTGAACTGGTCGTCAAGCCACTTGCAGATGTAATAGCTGACTACACCCGCTGCGACGGACAGTGTAAAAGAGATTATAAAGTTCATAAAACTCACCTCCTCCCTCTTATGGATCGAGGTCGGAAGGCCGACAAATATAGTATAACAGAAGAAGCGACACATTACAACGTAGAAGAGGCTGCTGCACTTTCGGCTAAAACGATGTGCAGCAGCCCCATTTTTTGTCTCTTATTTCCGCTTGAGCTGTTCCCGCAGGGAGTCCAGCGAGCGGCTGTGCTCGCCGTGTTTCATTTTGGGGAAGGCGCGGAGCATACGGCGCTTGCCGAAATGCGGGGTGGCCTTCTGAGTGCGGGCGCGGAACTCCTCGCTGCGAACCTGAAGCTCCTCGGCCAACTGTTCCAGACGGAGCAGCTCGGCGGTGCGCTCGGCTGTGCCCTTAGCCGCCAGCCTGACGGCGTTGGCCGCTTCCTCGGCGTTGAGCTTGGCGTCCTGCGAGGCTTTCTTGGCGGCCTCCATGGCTTCGTCGGCCTTGGCGCGCATCACGTTGGCGGCGTCACGGGCGGACAGGCGGGAAGCGCTGTCGCGGGCCTCGGCAGCGGCCAGCTTGAACTGTAAGCGACTCTCGTCCATCTTTTGATCCACGGCCATGGCGTTGGTGCCCAGCAGTTCAGTCATGGCGTCGCTGACGGCGTGCATACTGTCGGCTACCTTTTCCAGTGCATCGAGGTCGCGGGCAAGGTCGGAGGCCGCAAAGGCGGTGACGATGGTATCCGCCGCGTAGACGGCGTAGAGCAGGATCATCAGGATGAGGCCCACCAGCGGCGGGATCATCTCGATCAGCCCGGCGATGATCGGGTGGACCATCTTCATCACGATGAGGGTGCCCACGCCCCACAGCAGCGAGAACTCAAGGCAGATGTAGCCGCCGATGTTGAAGGGGTAATCGCTGTAGTCCCACCAGCGGGTGTGGTAGAGCTTGTACAGCGCCCAGCCGCCTGCCAGTTCCAGCGCACTGGGCAGGATGACGCCGCCGATGTAGAGCAGCAGCAAACTGTGCTGCAAGGGCGTCAGCAGGAAGAGGACGATGATCATGCCGAAGCCGTAGATGGGGCAGACCGGACCGTTCAGGAAGCCGCGGTTGACCAGCTGGCCGGTGGAGACGGCGGCGTAAACGACCTCAAGGCACCAGCCGATGCAGGAGTAGATGAGGAAGTACGCGAAGATCTGGTAGAGCGAAAACCCGCAGATCATCGTATCGGTAAAAAAGGCAACCATGAAATCACCTCCGTTATTCGGCTTTTCCCTCGGCTGCGGCAGCTTCGGCGGCAGCGGCCATCTTCTTGAGCACCTTGGGCTCGATCCACGTCACGGTCTCGTCACCGGGCAGCTTTTTCGCAATGAGGGCCTTGATCTTGATGCCCATCTCGGTGAACATCCCCTCGTGTTCGGTGCGGATGTTCCACTCCGGCTCCTTCTCGTGGAGGTCGAAGGTCTTCCACGTGATCTCGTAGCCGGAAGCGGGGAAGTATTCGAGGCTGTCCCGGAACAGATCGTCGTCGTCGGTCTTGAAGTAGATCTCGCCGCCATCTTCAAGGAAGGCGCGGTACTGGATGAGCTGGCGGGGGTAGGTCAGCCGGTGCTTGTTGGAGGAGGCGTTCTTACTCCACGGGTTGCAGAAGTTGATGTAGATGCGGCGGACGGTATCCTCCGGCGTGATGACGTTGCGGATGCGCTCGATGTCGGCGCTCATGATCTTCACGTTGTCGATGGGGCGGCCCGCTTCCTGATAGGCGGCCTCGATCTTCCGCTTGGCGAGGATCAGCACCTTATCGGTGATGTCGATGCCGAGGTAGTTGTTCTCCGGGTGGGCCGAAGCCAGCTGGGAGAGGAAGCCGCCCTTGCCGCAGCCCAGCTCCAGCACGAAAGGCTGTTCCGGGCGGGCATACTGGGCGTGCCACTTGCCGCCCCAGACAAAGGGGTCGTGGACGTGGAAATCGGCGGCCATCAGTTCCTCGTGGGCGTAGGGTTTGAATCGCATTCTCATACGGTGTGGTTCTCCTTCAAAAATGTTTCAACTTGTTGGGGGGCAGCGGCGCAGCTGCCCTGACAGATGCCGGGCTTGCCGCCGCCGCGGCCGTTCAGTGCGGTGTTCAGGGCCTTGGTCAGGGCGCGGACGTCGCCGCCCGCTTGGGCCAGACAGTAGCCGGTGCCCTTTTCGTTGGCGGTCAGGGCGGCGCACAGGCCGGTGGTGGCCTCGCTCAGCCGGGCGGCCAGCCGGTGCAGCCCGTCGGGGTCCAGCCCCGGCACGATGCGGATGGCGTCCGCGCCGGGGGCGACCTGCGCGGCCAGCGCGTCGAAGAGCTCGCTGCACAGGCCGAAGTGGGCAAATTTCAGGGCGGTGTATTCGTCGTACACCCGGTGGACGGCGTGGGCCGTTTCACTGGGCTTGGCGCTGAGCAGGGCCCCGATGTCGGCCTGACGCTGGCGCATGGCCTGTGCGGCCAGCAGGGCCCGCTCGCCGCAGACGATGCTCAGCCGGACGCCGCCCTTGTAGTTTTCCGCGGCGAGGATCTTGATCTGCCCCACGGCCCCGGTGGCGGTGGTGTGGGTGCCGCAGCACGCGCAGATGTCCGCGCCGGGGATGGTCACGATCCGCACTTGGCCTTCGATCTCCTTTTTGCTGCGGTAGGTCATCCGGGTCAGTTCTTCGCGGGTGGGGTAGGTGATGAGCACCGGCACGTTCTGCCAGACGATGCGGTTGGCGGCAAGTTCCGCTTCCCGCAGCCCCTCGGCGGAGATGGGCACGCTGGTATCCATCCGCACGGCGTCGGAGCCGATGTGGAAGCCCACATTCTCGGCCCCGAACATCTGGTGCAGGATGCCGGAAAGGATGTGTTCGCCGGTGTGCTGCTGCATTTTGTCGAACCGCCATGCCCAGTCGATGCGGCCGGTCACGGCGGTGCCGGGGCCAGCGGTATCGGGCAAAGCGTCCACCCTGTGCCAGATGACGCCGCCCTGTTCGTGGACATCGGTGACGGTGAGCCGGGCTCCGTCCGGCAGGGTCAGGGTGCCGTGGTCGGCGGGCTGGCCGCCGCCTTCGGGGTAAAAGACCGTGCCATCCAGCGCCAGCTTCCCGCCGCCCCGGCCGTCCGGTTCGGCAGCAAGGATCAGGGCGTCCGCTTCGCGGCGGTACGCATCGGCCTCGTAGTATTTTTGTGTGGGCTGCATAGATCCTCCTGAAACCTCTCCGTCATCGCTTGCGCGATGCCACCTCCCCTAATAGGGGAGGCCTTGGCAGTCGGATGAAGCTTACTGGATACGCCAGAGGCTCCCCTACTAGGAAAGACTCCCTCCGGCCGGAGGGAGATGTCGCGTAAGCGACAAAGGGTGGACGTCTGGCGAGCCGTAGGCTCGACTGAGAGGTTGAATTTAGTATACCACGTTTTTTGCCTGTGGAAAATAGTCTGCGGTTATGTTATGATAGGAAATAACCGAAATCCGAACGAAATGAGGAAGGTACATCATGCGTGAAAGTGGAATCCTGATGCCGGTGTCCAGCCTGCCCGGCCCTTATGGAATTGGCTGCTTCGGAAAGGAAGCTGAAAAGTTCGTTGATTTTCTCGCCGCTGCGGGCCAGAAGATCTGGCAGATCCTGCCGCTGAGCCCCACCGGCTACGGCGACAGCCCCTACCAGAGCTGCTCCGCCTTTGCGGGCAACCCCTATTTCATCGACCTCGATGCCCTCAAGGCCGAAGGTCTGCTGACGGCGGCCCAGCTCAAGGCCGAGCCTTGGGGCGAAGACCCGCTGGCAGTGGATTACGGCACGCTGTACACCAGCCGCTACAAGATCCTGCGGGCCGCTTACGCCGCATGGCGCAAGCAGTGGGAAGGGCTGCACGGCTGTGCCCGTTACTACCCGGATGCTTACTACGCCTTCACCCTCGAAAATGAGGACTGGCTGGAGGATTACGCCCTGTACATGGCGCTCAAGACCGCCAACGGGATGAAGAGCTGGACCGAGTGGCCCCGCGAGTACCGTCTGCGGGACGGCGGTGCGCTGGAGCGCTTCCGCGCCGAAAACGAGGAAGAGATCGGCTTCTGGAAGTTCTTGCAGTACCAGTTCGCGGCCCAGTGGAAAAAGGTCAAAGCCTACGCCAACGAAAAGGGCATCCGGATCCTCGGCGATATCCCCATCTACGTCTCGGCGGACTCCGTAGACGCTTGGGTTGGCGGCCCGCTGTTCGAGCTGGACGCCAACGGCGGCTTTGCCCGCGTGGCCGGCTGCCCGCCGGATTACTTTGCCGCCGACGGACAGCTCTGGGGCAATCCGCTGTACAACTGGCCCTACCACCGCGAGACCGGCTATGCTTGGTGGATCAAGCGGGTGCGGCACGCGCTGGGCATCTACGATCTGCTCCGCATCGACCACTTCCGCGGCTTCGACACCTACTGGGCCATCCCGGCGGGCAGCACGACGGCCCGCGGCGGCAAGTGGGAGATCGGCCCCCGGATGGAGCTGTTCCACGCCCTCGAAGGGGCGCTGGGCAAGCTGCCCATCATCGCGGAGGACCTCGGCGACATCGTGGACAGCGTCCGTGAGCTGCTGGCTGAGAGCGGCTTCCCCGGCATGAAGGTGCTGCAGTTCGCCTTCGGCGGCGGCGACAACGAGTACCTGCCCCATAACCACATCAAGAACAGCGTGGTCTACCCCGGCACCCACGACAACACCACCCTGAACGACTGGTGGGAAAACAGCGCCACCGAGAAGGAAAAGACCATGGCGGCTGCCTACCTGCACTTGGCGCCCTGCCGCCCCACTGCCAAAGAAGTGGCCGCGGTCAAGGCAGACACCGCCCGCGTGGCCCTGCTGCGGGCGGCGCTGGGTTCGGCTTCGGATCGAGCCATCATCCCCATGGGCGACTGGCTGGGGCTGGGCGAGGAAGCCCACCTGAACACCCCCGGCCGCTTGGGCGGCAACTGGACATGGCGCGCCGCCGCCGGGTTCGACACCGCCGCGCTGGCCAAGGAGATCCGGGGCGAGTGCGAGGTGGTCTGCCGTACATAAAAACCGGAAAAACCGGGACATCTTTGGCAGATTGACGAAGTTGTGAAAAAATCAGCTAAAATTTGTGCGTTTTGCTGGCAAGTCGCCCGCCGGAGTGGTATAATCCTTGTAAATCGAGGATCGTAAAAAGGCGGTCCCGTGGAAAAGGGTGCGGGGAAGGAGAATCCGGCACCACGATGATGGGGAAAGACGCATGAAAAAAGAATGGACCGAGCAGGACCTGCGCGAATTTGTACGCAGCGCACAGGCAGCCTTCGAGGACGTGACCCTGACCGAGGCGGACGAGGAGTCGGCCCGCAGCTGGCAGGATGACGGCCTGATGGTGGACTATGAGCTGCGCAACGGGCAAGTGGACTGCGTGCTGCGCCGTCAGATCGTGGCAGACGGCAAGGTATGGCAGCTGCAGATGACGGCACCGCTGGCGGGCAACGACCTGCCGGAGGACCGGATGACCCCGCGGGAGCGGGAACTCTGCCGCGACGACATGAACCACGATTTTCTGTCGGGCGTGTTCAACCGCCGCTATTTTGAGATCGAGTTCTGCACCCGGCTGGACGACTGGACCGACGCCCACCGCTGCGCCTCGCTGGCGCTGGTGGAGCTGGACAAGGCCGACGAACTGCTGGCCCAGCAGGGTGACGCCGCGATGAACCAGTTGGTCTGCTTTGTGGCGAACCAGTGGAAAAAGCACTACGACCGCCCGGACGAGCGGGTGGTCTGCCGCCTGACCGATACGCTGTTTGCCATCGGCTGCGCGGACAAGACCTGCGCGGAACTGGCCGAGGAGCTGCGGGGCATCTACGCGGAAATGCCCCGCGAGTGCGTGGCCTCGGTGGGTCTGATGCGCCGGGTGGCGTTCACCCAGTCCATCGGCTGTGCCTGTACCGGCGAAGTCCGGGGCAAAAACTGGGATGCGCTGTACAAGCTCTGTGAAGAGCGGCTGGCCGCAGCCAAAACGGCGGGCGGCGATCAGGTCTGCGCCGGGTGATCCCCATGGATAAACCATCCCCCTTTTGGGTACGCTAAGTGCCAGAAGGGGGATTTTTGTTATGGAAAACCAGAAAAACGACAACCTCAACTTACTGGAAGCCGTGGTGCAGAATACCGAGATGGGCAAAAACACGCTGGAGCAGATCGTGCCCATGACGGAGGAACCCCGCTTCAAGGCCGAGCTGCTGCGGCAGCGGAATATCTACCGGGAACTGAACCAGGAGGCGCGCGTGGCCATCACGGCCTGTGGCGGCACGGCCCAGGGCCAGAGCACCGTGGCAAAGCTCAACACCAAAATGGGCATCAGCATGAAGACCCTGACCGATCGATCCACCCGGAATCTGGCCGAAATGCTCTCCGAGGGGAGCAGCCAGGGCGTCATGGACTGCATCAAATCCCAGAAAGACTACCCGGACGCCGCGCCCGGCTCCAAGCGGCTGATGCAGAAACTGCAGGATTTTGAGGAGGACAACCGGATCAAATTGGAACAGTTTCTCTAACAAAAAACAGGCTGGCAGCGCCAGCCTGTTTTTGTATCCGCGAGGTTACAGGGATTCGACCATGGCTGCCACGATCTTGGTGGCGGTGGCAACGTACTCCGAAATGCTGAATTTTTTGACCACCAGCACCTCGTGGCCATCCTCGTCGGCATTGTCGCTCATGGCGCGGAGGATGACGCAGGGAACGCCGTTCTTGGCGGCGATCTGGCTCACAGCCGCGCCCTCCATCTCCACGCAGTCGGGGGCGCACTTGGCCTCAATGGCGGCCTTGGTGGCGCTGTCGCCCACAAACAGGTCGCCGGTGGCGATCTTGCCCACCAGTGCCTTGACACCGGCCTCGGCACAGGCCTTTTCGGCGGCGGCGATCAGCTCCGGGTCACCGGTGTATTCCTTCAGGAAGGGCGGGTTCTGGCAGATCATGTCCAGCTGGGCGTCGTGGTACAGCACGGTCTTGCCGATGACCACGTCGCCGATGCCGATCTTCGAGGTCATGTTGCCTGCAATGCCGGAGAAGATGATCTTCTCGGCACCGAACTTGGTGATGAGCACCTGGGTGGTGGCGGCGGCGTTGGCCTTGCCCATGCCGGCACAGCACACCACCACCTGCTTGCCTGCCAGCGTGCCCTTGTGGTACTCCACGCCGCCGTAGGGTTCCACGGTGACGTTTTCCAAGCGGGCACACAGCTGATCGACCTCATCGGGCATTGCGCCCATAATACCAAAAATCATAGAACTCTCCTTACACGTTGAACAGGAACTCGATGACGTCGCCGTCGTTCACGACGTACTCCTTGCCTTCGGTGCGCTGCAGGCCCTTGGCCTTGACGGCGGCGTAGTCGAAGTTGTTGGCTTCCAGATCGTCGTAGCCGATGACGCTGGCGCGGATGAAGCCGCGCTCGAAGTCGCTGTGGATCTTACCGGCAGCCTGCGGAGCCTTGGTGCCCTTGCGGATGGTCCATGCGCGGCACTCCTTCTTGCCGTCGGTCAGGAAGGAGATCAGACCCAGCAGGTCGTAGCTGGCGGTGATGAGGTTGTCCAGACCGCTGGCCTCGATGCCCATCTCGGCGAGGAAGGCCTTTTTCTCTTCGGGGGAGTAATCGGCGATGTCCTCCTCGGTCTTGGCGCAGATGGGGATGTAGCGGGCACCCTCCTCTTTCGCGCGGGCGGCCACCAGCGGGACATACTTGTTGTTCTCGATGCCCTCCATCAGGTCGTCCTCGCCCACGTTGCAGGCGTACAGGACCGGCTTTGCGCTCAGCAGACCCATCTCGTGCAGCACGGTCTGCTGTTCGGTGTCGCTCTCGTCAAAGTCGAAGCTGCGGGCGGGCTTGCCGGCACTCAAATGGTCGGCCAGCTGTTGCAGCCAAGCGGCCTCGGCGGCAGCGCCCTTGTTGTTGCCGCTCTTGGCGGCCTTGGCCATCCGGCCCGCGCGGTTCTGGACCACTTCGAGGTCGGAGAGGATCAGCTCATAGTCGATGGCGTCGATGTCGGCGATGGGGTCCACGGCCTCGGCCTTAGTCACGTCCTCGACGACATGGATGATGTTGTCGTCGTCGAAGCAGCGCACGACATGCACGATGGCGTCGCACTCGCGGATGTGGCCGAGAAACTTGTTGCCAAGGCCCGCACCCTGACTGGCACCCTTGACGAGGCCCGCGATATCGACAAACTCCACGATGGCGGGGGTCTTCTTGTTGGTCTGCCAGATCTCGGCCAGCTTGTCCAGCCGCTTGTCGGGCACGGCCACGATGCCGCTGTTGGGCTCGATGGTGCAGAACGGATAGTTCGCCGCCTCCGCGTTCTTGGTGGAGGTGATGGCGTTGAACAGAGTGGACTTGCCGACGTTCGGCAGACCGACGATTCCTAATTTCATATCAAATACGCTCCTTACACGTTCTCGATCTATAAAACCACTCAGACCTCGCCCTTCGGGAGAGGCGGCACGGCAGGGCCGTGACGGAGAGGGTCCAGAACATAACAATACATCTATCATTATACGCAAAGCGGGAAGGGAGTGCAAGAGGAAGAAAGAGCTTCGGAGGGTTCGTTTTGTAAAAGTGTCAGTAGGGGATCCGGAAATAATCCATGACCGCTTTGAACTGATCCTGCGCGGTCAGGCAGGTATCCAGCAGATATCCTTGCTCCGACTTCCACTCATGGAGCCCCCGATAGTAGAACATTTTGAGGTCATCCGTAATAATGAACGGCACGATGTTATTCCGCAGACACTCCTTGAAGAGCAACAGCCGTCCGACACGTCCATTTCCATCCTGAAACGGATGGATGGATTCAAAGGAATAGTGAAATTCCAGCAGGTCTTCCAGCGACTTGGCAGAATTTTGATTGTACGCAGATAAAAGCTCTTTCATCTGTGGGGCAACCAGTTCGGGAGCGGTGGTGCTTCTGCCGCCGACTTCGTTTGGAAGCTTTTTATATTCACCGACCGCGAACCAGTCTTTGCGGGAATCGCTGGTGCCGCTTTTTAGGGTGAAGTGCAGCTTTTTGATCAGAGCTTCGCTGATGGGCTTCTTGGCATCTCGGATGACCAGATCAATGCACTTGAAGTGATTGGCTGTTTCGACCACATCATCTACATTGACAACACCGTTCTCCATGCCAATGGTGTTGGTTTCGTAGATATACCGTGTCTGGTCGTGGGTCAGACGGCTGCCCTCAATATGATTGGAGTTATAGGTAAGGTCGATCTGGATTTTGTGATAGATGCCACCTTTCACGTGCCCGGTCATTTCATCCTGTAAAATAGTAAGCAGGGTACGAGGTGATAGCTGCTTTTTGTTGATACGCTCTGGGCGTTCTGCATCCTGCGGAATGTTCCATGTCTTGCCGATAAGAACTGCCCCCGGAATCTTGCCGGTAGCACAGTAGTTGCGGACAGTGCGCTCTGAAACATTCCATGATTTTGCCATATCAGCGACAGAAAGATACTTCATATAAACACCTCCCAGTAAAATAATTATACCATTTTATCGGCAAGAAATCAAATAAACAAATGTATATAAATTAAAATCTTGCCGATATAAACACAGATGCGCCGATATGCGTATCTGATGGACTGAATAGAAAACGGATACGTTGGAAGTATAAGCAAAAAAGAATGGCCGCTGATGGAAAGAACTGCACCCCATTTCCTAAACAGCATACCATACTGTCTAACAAATGGGGTGCAGTTCAATGGACTACCTGCGCTTTTTTGATACCAGAAATGTGAAAAATCATACAAAACCTTCTTTATTTTGTCATAACTGTTCCGTATAATAGAGGGTAGGGATTCATTGGAAACAGCCGTCCCGGTGCGTGGGACGCTTTTTAAGAGACGATCACAAACGACGAACGAGTCGAGATACAGGAGGAACACTCATGGCAAACGAAAAGATCCTTGTCGTGGATGACGACGTGAATATCTGCGAGCTGCTGCGGCTCTATCTGACCAAGGAAGGCTATCAGGTCACCATCGCCAACGACGGCGAAGAGGGGCTGGACAAGTTCAATCAGGTCAAGCCCGACATGGTGCTGCTGGATGTGATGATGCCCAAGATGGACGGTCTGGAAGTCTGCCGCCGTATCCGCAAGCTGGGCAACACCCCCGTCATGATGCTGACGGCCAAGGGCGAGACCTTCGATAAGGTGCTGGGCCTTGAACTGGGCGCCGACGATTATATGGTCAAGCCCTTTGATGCAAAAGAGGTCGTGGCCCGCATCAAGGCGGTGCTGCGCCGCTGCACCGCTTCCACCCAGACCGAGACGAAAGAGGGCGTCATCGAGTTCGACAATCTCCGGCTGGATATGAACAGCTACGAGCTGCGGGTCAAGGGCAAGGTGGTGGAGGCTCCCCCCAAGGAGCTGGAGCTGCTCAACTGTCTGGCATCTCACCCCAACCGGGTCTACACCCGCGATCAGCTTCTGGACGAGGTCTGGGGCTTCGAGTATTACGGCGACAGCCGCACCATCGATGTCCACGTCAAGCGTCTGCGCGAGAAGCTGTCCGGCGCTTCCGACAAGTGGGAGCTGAAGACCGTTTGGGGCGTGGGCTATAAGTTCGAGGTGCGTCAGTAATGCGCAAAAGTATTTCCGTCACCTTCTTTTCGATGGTGGCGACCCTTCTGGTGCTGGGCACGGCGGTGATGGGATTCTCGGAATGGGTCCTGTTCAACCGCTATTTCGCGCAGGAGCGCTACGATGCGCTGGACAGCGTGGCCGAGGTCACCCAGCGGGCGGCGGACTACGTGGTGCAACAGGCGGCGCTGCCCGGCGGCGACGAGCTGGACGCCCTGAGCGACAAGCTGGAGATCATCGGCGAGAGCGCGGAGGCCTACCTCTTTTTCACCGATGAGGACGGCAGCGTTCTCATCACGTCCAATCCGGAGCTGCTGGCCAAGGAGACGGTGCCCGAAGAGCTGATAGCCAAGGTGGGGGAGGAGAAGCCCTACCATGTGCTGAGCACGCTGGACGGCGTGCTGACCGAAAAGAGCTACGTCTCCGTCCGGCAGACGCGGGATGCGCAGGGCGTGTGCAGCGGGTATCTGTTCCTCTGCTCCTCCGGCGCACGGCTGACGGCCTTCAAGGAAGAGTTCGGGTCGAACTTCTTCTTCTCGGCCTGCATCATGCTGCTCTGCGCCAGCGTGGTGACCTCCTTCCTGATGCGGCGGCTCACCGACCCGCTCCAGAAGATCACCGATGCGGCCCAGCGGTTCGGCGGGGGCGATTTCTCCGTCCGGGTCGAGGGCGTGGAGGGCGAAGGCGAGGTGGCCGATCTGGCCAACACCTTCAACCGGATGGCGGAGAACATCCAGTCCAACGACAACTCCCGTGGGCAGTTCATGGGCAACATCGCCCACGAGCTGCGCACCCCGATGACCACCATCAAGGGCTTCATCGACGGCATTCTGGACGGGACCATCCCGCCCGATATGCAGAACCACTATTTGCAGCTCGTCTCGGAGGAGACGGGCCGCCTTGCCCGGCTGATCCAGAACATGCTGGATCTGTCCAAGCTGGAGAGCGGCGAGTATCAGGTCAACGCCCGGATGTTCAACATCTGGGAGACCCTGACCGGCGTGGCTCTTTCGGCCGAGCAGCGGATCAACGACGGCATGATCGAGCTGGAGGGCCTGACCATGGACGAGAAAGTCCTCGTCTACGCCGACCCGGATCTGATCCATCAGGTCGCGTACAACCTGCTGGATAACGCCATCAAGTTCACCCCGGCGGGCGGGACCATCAAGTTCAAGGTCGAGAAGCTGGGCCCGGAGGTGGAAGTTTCCATCTGGAACTCCGGGCAGGGCATCAGCCCGGAGGCGCTGCCCCATGTGTTCCAGCGCTTCTATAAGGAAGACAAGTCCCGCGGGCTCCATGCGCGGGGCGCGGGCCTCGGCCTGAATATCTGCAAGGTGCTGGTCAACCTGTCCGGCGGCCAGATCCGGGTCGAGAGCCAGCAGGGCGAGTGGTGCCAGTTCGTCTTCACCCTGCCCACCTGCCCGCCCAACCCCGGCGAGATCAAGCGTCTGCCGGACGAATCGGGCCGCCCGGTGCCGGTGGAAGACCCCGCCAGCATGAAACCGGTGGATTAAAATCTGCGCAGTCAGGCTGCTCCCCATCCGGGAGCGGCTTGGCTGCTTTTTGTATTGCCGGGGCCGTGAAATGGATTTTTGCGTCTTTTCCGTGAAAAACACGGCTGTGGGTTTGATTTTTTGCGTGTTTTCATGTAAAATAAAAGTAGCTATGTCTGCCCTGAATTCTGTCTGCACAGGAGCGACAGAACCGGCCAAATAGCAAAATTTTTCGTAAAAATAACGGAGAGTACAAACGAACATGACGATTGTAAGTCCTTCGATCCTTTCGGCTGATTTTACCAAGCTGGGTGCCGACTGCCAGATGGTTCTGGACGCCGGAGCGCAGATGCTGCACTACGACGTGATGGACGGCCACTTTGTGCCGAACATCAGCTTCGGCGTGCCGGTGCTGAAAAGCCTCCACAAGGGGATGCCCGCTGCCTTCTACGATGTCCACCTGATGATCAGTCATCCACTGGCCTACGCGGAACCCTTCGCCAAGGCCGGTGCCACCTTGCAGAACTTCCACCTTGAATGCGAGGACGACATCCAAGCCACCATCGACGCCATCAAGGCGCAGGGCTGCAAGGTGGGCCTGACCATCAAGCCGGGCACCGCCCCGGAGGCGCTCAGCCCCTACCTCGACCAGCTGGACCTTGTGCTGGTGATGAGCGTGGAGCCGGGCTTTGGCGGGCAGAAGTTCATGCCCTCGGCGCTGGAAAAGCTGCGCTGGCTGCGGGAAGAGCGGGCCAAGCGCAGCGCTCACTTCCTGTTGGAAGTGGACGGCGGTGTGGACGACACCACCGCGCCCCTCTGCGTGGAAGCGGGGGCCGACATCCTCGTGGCGGGCAGCGCCGTCTTCGGCGCAGCCGACCCGGCGGCCGCTGTGCGCCGTCTGGCCGCTCTGTGAGAGGAGCCGCACCATGGATGAAACTTTGATCCGTGCGCAGGAGCAGGAGCTGGCCAAGACCGGCCATTACTACAAGCACCTCTGCTGGATGGTGGTGCCGCTGCTGTGCGTGTCCTGCTTCCTGTACGGGCTGCGGCCGCTGCTGCTCTGCGGCGCGGCCCTGCTGACCGGCAACCTCTGCGACCGTTTGGTCTCGCTGCTCCGCCGCCGCGTCTACCAACCCAAGGACTGCTCCAACGAGAGCTTTGCCCTCCTCATCGCGCTGCTGATGCCGGTGACGGTGGACTGGTACGTCCTCATCGCCGCCGTGCTGGCCGGTGTCCTTATCGGCAAGGAGGTCTTCGGCGGCTACGGCAGCTATCCTTTCAATCCGGCTGCTGTCGGCTACACGGTGGCGGCGGTGTCGTGGCCGGAACAGGTGTTCCGCTACCCGCAGCCCTACACGAACATCCCGCTGTGGGACGCTTCCAGCGTGCCGGTGTCCGACACCGTCTCTCAGACTCTGCGCAGCGGCGGCATCCTGAACATCGGCTCCCTGTCGCTGGGGCTGGGCGAGTACGCCGCCCCCATGGGCACCGGTGCTGCGCTGGTGATCTTGGCGTGCGGGTTCTTCCTCTGGCTGCAGAAGGATACCCGCCTGAGCGCGACCGTCAGTTTCTTGGTGACGAGCGCCCTCATTGCCTTCTTCTTCCCCCGTCAGGTGGGTTTGATGGACGCCTCTTTCGCGGCAGGTCTGCTCTCCCGTTTGCAGTGTGTGCGGGACGAGCTGCTGACCGGCGCGATGCTCTTCAGCGCGGTGTTCCTGCTCAACGAGCCCTACACCTGCGCCCACCACCGCATCGGCCGCATCCTGTACGGCGTGCTGGTGGGTGCCGCGACCATGGGGTTCCGCTATTTCGGCGTCTATGATACGGGCGTCTGCTTTGCGCTGCTCACGGTCAACAGCATTTCCGGCTGGCTGGACCGCACCGAGACCCGCCTCTATCGGCTGCTGAACCGGAAGGAGGATGCGGAATGAGACGTCATATTGCCGAAGCGATCGCGCGCGACCCTGAAAAGTTCGCGCACCATGACCGCATTTTCAAAAACAACCCTGTCGTGATGCAGGGCATGGGTCTGGCTCCGCTGGTGGTCCTTGCCACTTCGGGCAAAAACGCCGCGATGCTGGCGGTGGCCGTGGCCCTGCTGCTGACGCCTTCCCGGATGCTGGCGTGCCTTCTGAGCCGCCTGTGCCCGCTGCGGGACGAGCGCCCGGAGCCGGAGGAACTGGAAAAGAAGCTGCTGCCCCGTGCCTTTGTGTACAGCGGCAGTGCGGCGGTGGTCTACCTCGCCGCCTACCCCATCCTGAACATGCTGTTCGGCACCGACTTGCTGACGATGGGCGTCTACCTGCCCATGTTGGTGGTGGAGCCGCTGCTGACCTACCGGTTTGGCCGGGTGCAGGAGTCCATGCACAAGGCTGTTTCGAAAGGTCTGCGCATCACGCTGGGCTACGCGCTGCTCCTGCTGATCCTTGGCTGCGTCCGCGAGTGGCTGGCCTTCGGCACCGTGTTCGGCGTGGAGCTGAGCCGCTCCATCCTGCCCATGGCCAGTATGCCGGCGGGCGGCTTCATCGTGCTGGGCGTGGTGTGCGCCGTCTGGCGTGCGCTGGCCCGCAAACAGCGCGAATACCTGAAAAATGAGGCGCGCGGCTATCTGGCCGTGCATCCCCAGAGCCAAGAGAGCGGGAAGGAGGAAAAAGAATGAGCGAAGTGCTGCATCTTGTGGGCGTGTTCTTCAGCTACGCGGTGCTGGCCATCTTTGCCCAGAATGCCATCTTCACCCGCGGCCTCGGCGTTTCCCGCCTTGTCCAACTGGTCGGCGACAAGCGGACCAGCAGCTGGTGGTTCGCGCTGATGCTCTGCATCACGCAGGTACTGGTGGCTCCGCTGGCCTTTTATGCGGGCCGCCTCCTCGCCCCGCTGCCCAACCGCGCCCAGCTTCGCCCGGTGGTGCACCTTGCGTGCATCGCGGTGGTCTGCCTGTTTGAGCTGGTGGTCCTGAAACTGGCCAAGGGCCCGCGCAGCGGCCAGCTCATCCGCATCCTGCCCATCGCCGCCGTGAACAGCGGCGTGCTGGGCACCGTTCTGGTCGAGCGCATCCAGAGCTTTACGCTGGAACAGTCCATCGGCTTCGGCCTTGGCAGCGGCCTCGGCTATCTGCTGGCCGTCATGCTGGTGACGGAAGCCCAGAATCGTCTGCGCAGCCGGGCCATCCCGGAAGCGTTTCGCGGCTTGCCCATCACGCTGATCTACATCGGTGTGCTGGCGCTGGCCATCTATGGCTTTACCGGCCATTCCGTGATCTTGTAAAGACCCCAAGGGAGGGTGGTTCATTATGGCAAAATATCCAAAACGCCAGAAGGTCAAGCGCTACCGGCGCAGCTTTTACAGCCGCGAGATGCGGGTGAAAAAGGGCATTGGCATTGCGGTGCTGGTCCTCGTGGTGCTGGCCGCTGCATGGGTGGCCGCGCCGCATGTGCTGGACTGGGCGACCCATACGTGGTACACCGTCGTGCGCAACCGGGATCTTTCCGCCTCCTCCCCGGCGGGCGGGAGCGCTTCGTCCGCAGCCGAGAGCACGGCGTCGTCCGTGGCGGAGGAACCGGCAGCTTCTTCGGAGGCCCAGCCGGAGGTGGTGACGCCTGCTGTGGACGGCACCGCCATCGTGGAGGGCGCTTGGGCGGAGGCCGACCTCACGACCCTGACCGATGATGCCGCCATCCGCGCCGCAGCCCAGCAGCTCGCTGCGCAGGGCGCGAAGTACGCGGTCGTCACCCTGAAGGATGCCGCCGGCGTTGTCTATTACGCTTCGCAGGTGCCCGCCGCAGCGGCCAGCCCTGCCGGCGTGACGGTGGACCCGGCCAAGGTGGCCTCCATCTTCAAGGACGAGGGCCTGATCCCGGTGGCGAAGCTTGCCGCCTTCCGGGACCCCGCCGGTGCCCGCGTGGATCACGCCATGGCCATCCGGTATAAGAATCAGGAGTACCTCTGGCTGGACAATAAGGCGTCCGCTGGCGGCAATCCGTGGCTGAACCCCTATGCCGCCGAGGCGGTGCAGTACATCGGCGACCTCATCGACGAGCTGCACACGGCGGGCTTTGACCAGATCGTGCTGGAAAATGTCCAGTTCCCCTCCTCTACCAGCAGCAAGCAGGACTACGGCTCCACCAACGGTGTGGACCGCGCCGACCAGCTGACGGCAGACATCACCGCGTGGGAACAGCGTTTCGGCGGCAGCGTGACCCTCTGGTACAGCTATACACTGGCCGAGGTGACCGGCACCTCCCCGACGCTGGGCGTCCCGGCGGTGGAGCTGGGCGTGAAGAACCTGCTGGTGCGGGTGCCCTCGGCTTCCACCATGACCGACGAGGAGCACACCGCCCTTATCCAGAGCCAGACCGAGGCGGGTGCGGAACATATCGCCGTGTGGGACCCGACGGCTGGAATTTTTGAATGAACCTGCGAAACCCTTTCATGAGAGGGAGGAATGTGATATGAAAAAAACATCCTGCTTTTCCCCGGCACATATCCTGCTGCCGTCGGAGCAGATCAAACTGGAGCAGTGGGGCTGCGTGGCCTGTGACCAGTTCACCAGCGACCGCTCCTATTGGGAAAAGGCGGAATGGGCAGCGGCAGGTTCACCCAGTGCGCTGAACCTGATCCTGCCGGAAGTGTATCTGGAAGACGAGGATGTCCCCCGGAAGATCGAAACGATCCATGCGACCATGGACGAATACACCCAGTCGGTGCTGACCCGCGCCGTGGACGGCTTCATCTACGTGGAGCGCACCGAGCAGAGCGGCCGGGTGCGGCAGGGCCTCGTGGGCAAGATCGACCTCGAAGCCTACAGCTACGCCGAGGGCGCCAAGGCGGACATCCGCCCCAGCGAGCACACGGTGGAGAGCCGCATCCCGCCCCGGATGGCCGTCCGGCGGGGGGCCAGCCTCGAAACGCCCCACATCATGATGCTGGCCGACGACCCGGACTGCACCCTCATCGAGCCTATCGGTGAGAAAAAGGCGCAGCTGCGCAAAGTCTACGAGGGCGAACTGATGCTGGGCGGCGGCCACATTGCGGGCTGGGCCGTGGAGGACCCGGCGCTGCTGGCCCAGATCGACGCCGCCTTGCAGCAACTGGGCAGTCAGGAAGCCTTTGACGCCAAATACCCGGAGGCCAAGGGGGCCGCACCGCTGACGCTGGCCGTCGGCGACGGCAATCACTCGCTGGCTTCCGCCAAGGCCTGCTGGGAGGAGCTGAAGCCCACCCTGACCCCGGAGCAGCGGGAACACCACCCGGCCCGGTGGTGCCTTGCCGAGGTGTGCAACATCCACTCCCCGGCCATTGAGATCGAGCCCATCCACCGCGTGCTGTTCAATGTGGACTGCGGCGCGGTGCTGCTGGCCCTCATCGCGTGGAGCGACTCCAACAACGCGGGCATCTGCTTCGGCGATGCCAAGCAGCAGTCCTTTACGCTGGCGGGCCCCCACATTGCCAACGTGCTCAGCTTCGAGCGTCCCATCGCGCCCCTGACCGTCGGCACCATCGACACCTTCATCGAATACTTTATGGCCCGCCACATCGAGGCCCGCGTGGATTACGTCCACGACGAGCCCGCCGTCCGTGCCCTGTGCAAACAGCAGGGCGGTGTGGCCTTCCTGCTGCCGCCCTTTGAAAAGAGCGACCTGTTCAAGGGCATCGTGATGGGCGGCGTGCTGCCCCGCAAGACCTTCAGCATGGGCCATGCGGAGGAAAAGCGGTATTACATCGAGTGCCGGAAAATCAAAGAGTAACAGAATGAAATGCAAAGGCCTCCCCGACAGGGCGAGGCGGAAGCATTTCATGGACAATAGGAGAACCATGACTTTTAACGAACTGAATCTGTCCGCCCCGCTGCTGCGTGCCGTTGCGGAGGCGGGTTACGAATCCCCCTCGCCCATTCAGGCATCGGCCATCCCGCCGGTGCTGGCCGGGAGGGACTTGATGGGCTGCGCCCAAACGGGCACCGGCAAGACCGCAGCCTTTGCGCTGCCCATGCTCGACCGCCTGACCGCGAACCCTGCGAAGAAGAAAGGGGCCGTCCGCGCCCTGATCCTCACCCCCACCCGTGAGCTGGCTCTGCAGATCGGCGAGAGCTTTGAAATGTACGGCAAGTACCTCTCCCTGCGAAGCACCGTCATTTTCGGCGGTGTGGGTCAGGCCCCGCAGGTGGCAGCCATCAAAAAGGGCGTCGATATCCTCATCGCCTGCCCCGGCCGCCTGAACGACCTTGTGGGGCAGGGGCTCATCGACCTCGGCAGCATCGAGATCTTCGTGCTGGACGAGGCCGACCGGATGCTGGACATGGGCTTTGTGCATGACGTGAAGAAGGTCATCGCAAAGCTGCCCAAAGTGCGCCAGAACCTGATGTTCAGCGCCACCATGCCCAAGGAGATCGAGCAGCTGGCGGCGGGCATCCTGCACGACCCCGCCTTCGTCAAGGTGGACCCCGTGTCCAGCACGGTGGACCGCATCGACCAGAGTCTGTACTTCGTCGAGAAGGGCAACAAGAAATTCCTGCTGCCGTGGCTCATCCAGAACCTGAATCCGCCGGTGCAGAACGCGCTGGTCTTCAGCCGCACCAAGCACGGCGCGGATAAGATCGCCAAAGACCTCAACAAGCAGGGCATCCCTGCCGCCGCCATCCACGGCAACAAGAGCCAGTCCGCCCGTGTGGCCGCGCTGGAAGGCTTCAAGGCCGGGCAGACCAAGGTGCTGGTCGCCACCGACATCGCCGCCCGCGGCATCGACATCAGCGAGCTGTCCCATGTCTTCAACTACGACCTGCCCGAAGTGCCGGAAACTTACGTCCACCGCATCGGCCGCACGGCCCGCGCGGGTGCAGACGGCACCGCCGTCAGCTTCTGCGCCCCGGAGGAGCAGGAGTATCTGGCCGGCATCGAAAAGCTGAACCGCCAGAAGATCCCGGTGGTGTCCGGCCACCCGTGGGACGGCGTGCCCGCCCCCGCCAAGAAGGAGCCGCCGGTGCGGGGCAAAAAGCCCAAGGCGGAAGCCGAGGCCCCGGCTGCCAAGCCGGAACAGCCCGCCAAGGCCGTGAAACCGGCCAGACCCAAAAAAGAAAAACCGGCCGCAGAAAAGCAGCCGTTGAAATCTCAACCGAAAGAGGAACCATCCATGGACGAAAATCAGAAGCGAACTTCCGGCGGGCGCAATGAAAACCGCCGTTCCAATAATAACCGCCCCCGCCGCGAGGACAGTGCCGCCGCCCCCAACCGGGGCAGCAATGCGCAGCCCAAGTTTGACCCCCACTTTGTGAGCGCCCCGGAGGCAACGCCGCTCCGCCCTGTGAAGAAGGCCGCCCCGGCTCAGCCCGCCGCCAAGGCCGCTCCGGCAGCGAACAATGCCAAGAGCGAACAGGGCAGCGGCCAGAACCGCCGCAATGCCCAGCCGAACGGCCAGAACGGCCAGAGCCGCCCGGCCCGCGGCAGCCGCAATGAGCGCACGGAGCGTAACGGCGACCGCGCTGCCCGCCCGGCCCAGAGCAGTGCTCAGAGCGGCAAACCCCGCAATGAGCGCAGCAGCCAGCCCGCCCGTGCGCCCCGCGCCCCCAAGCAGGAGACCTCCCGCGGGCGCGGCCGTGCCGCTGCCCCCAGCCGGGACGAAGATCCGGGCCTTGTGCTCATCAGCCGCCGCCCGCCGCAGCAGAAGTTCACCAACTTCGAGGAGTATATGAACGCCCACGGCGGTGCAACAGCCCCCATCGAGGACAGCAGCGATGAAATGTGAGCCGTGGCAGTGCCCGCTGTGCGGCGGGCCGCTGACCGGTGAGCGGGACCTGAAGTGCCCCTCCGGCCACTGCTTTGACCGCGCCAAGGAGGGCTACTGGCATCTGCTGCCGGTGCAGAGTATGCGCACCAAGGCCCCCGGCGACAGCAAGGAGATGGTCGCCGCCCGCCGCGCCTTCCTCAACGGGGGGTACTACGGCATCTTTGGTCAGGCGCTGGGCAAGCTTTGCCTCGAATACGGCCAGCCCGCCGCGCCGGATGCGCCGCTGCACCTGCTGGATGCGGGCTGCGGCGAAGGCTGGTATGACCGGTGCATCGCCGGGCAGTTCGAAGCGGCGGAACAGCCGCTGGCGCTGGCCGGGTTCGACATCGCAAAACCGGCGGTCCGCTGGGCCGCCAAAGCTCTGCCCGCGGCCCGGTACGCCGTGGCGTCCAGCTTTGCCCAGCCCGTCCGCACCGGCTGGGCCGATCTGCTGCTGAACTGCTTCTCGCCCTTTGCACGGGAGGAGTTCCTCCGCGTCCTGCGCCCCGGTGGGCGGATGATCTATGTGGTGCCCGGCGCGGAGCATCTGTACCAGATGAAGGCAATCCTCTACGATACGCCCTACAAAAATCCGGTGCAGCAGGTGGCCTATGAGGGCTTCCGCCCCATTGGAGAGCGGGAAGTCTCCGGCACCATCACGGTGCCCGCTGCCCAGCTCGAAGCGCTTTTCGCCATGACGCCCTACTACTGGAAGACGCCCCGCGACGGCGCGGCCCGCCTCGCCGCCCTCCCGGAATTGACGACGGACATCGCCTTCCGGTTCTTGGTGTTTGAAAAAGAATAACAAAATGTCCCGGTTTGCATCGAATGAATGCCAGACCGGGATATTTTATTTGATAAATTCGTCCGATTCGTTTGAATTCATCGAACGAATTTGATATAATAATAGTACGATAAGGAAAAGGAGGCTGTCAAGATGTCGATCACTGCAACGGAGCTCAAGAATAACTTGGGCAAATATCTTCTGCTGGCTGCAACGGAGGAAATCTACATCACCCGCAACGGCAAGACCATTGCAAAATTGACCTCGCCCTACCAGAATAAGCTGAACACAGTGGAGTCGCTGTTTGGCAGCGTCCCGGCGACGATGACGCTGGAACAGGCACGGGAGGAAAGGCTAGGGAAGTTATGAAGGTGCTGCTGGATACCTGCGTCGTAATGGATTTTCTGCAAAATCGGGAGCCGTTCTCCATTCCGGCACGAAGCATCTTCCGCGCGGCCGCAGCGGAATGGTTTACTGGCTGCATTACCGCAAAGGCGGCGACGGATATCTATTACCTGACCCACCGCTGCACCCACAGTGATAAGGAAAGCCGTCAGAAACTCAGTCAGCTATTGACGATCGTAGGGCTGCTGGATACTTCGGCAGAGGATGTGTTCCACGCGATCGCATCCCCGACTGCGGACTTTGAGGATGCCGTGATGATCGAAACGGCACTGCGTTCTCAGGTGGACTGCATCGTGACCCGCAACACGAAAGACTACGCGAAATCGTCGGTGCCGGTCTATACGCCGGACGTCTTTTTGGAGCAGCTGGAACAAAACAGTATCAATTAAAACGCAACCGCCCCCGGTGCTGCATGAGCGTGCAACACCGGGGGCGGTTTTGTCAGAGACCTGTGGAGAGGTTCGAGAAATGCTTAGTGCTTCTTCTCACCCTTGGGCAGGAGATTGGCGCGTTCCAGCGCCGGGCGCAGGGCGAGGTAGAGGATGACAGCGCAGACCGTGGAGGCCACGCTGTTGACGAAGGTGACGCCGCCGGCGATCTTGGAAAGAGCCTGTGCGACGGTGTACTCCTGACCGAAGATGTAAACGTTGCGGAAGTAGCCGAGGAACGGGTCGGTGACGACGTTCAGCAGCAGACCGGAACCGGCAGCCACGATGACCTTGACGAGGTAACCGGCGCTGTGGCGGTCGAGATCGCGGAGCTTGAAGGCTTTGTGTGCCACGGCACCGCAGGTGATGCCGATGATGAACTTCAGCACAAAGGTGGTGACGGCGTAACCCGGATCACCGGCCAGAATGTCGGCCAGCGCCAGACCGATGGCACCGGCCAGACCGCCGGACACGCCGTCCAGCAGCAGGGCGGTCAGGGCCGTGAAGGTGTTGCCCAGATGGAACGAGGAGCCGCCGTAGAACGGCACCCGGAAGAACAGGTAGGCCACAAGGCTCAGCGCGGCCATGACGCCGGTGAGCGCCAGCTCGTGCACGGTAAAGGTGCGCTTATACAGCACACTGGCAAAGAGGATAACGATGACGACGACTGCCAGCAGCAGCCACATTGCGGTTGTTGACATGATGTATTCCCTCCATTTTCACAAAACCCATAAAACCGATTGACTTTTTTGGTCTCGGCGGGTATGCTCTTATTATACCCAGAACTGAACCCGTGAAAATACCCAGAATAGAGTTTTTTTATGGGGTCAGTTTGGGAGACTGCCCAAAAAGAGGAGGGGTTTTGTGTTCCACTTGACAACAGCGCTGGATGCGGCCTCGGCGGTGCCGCTGTACGAACAGCTCTACGATAGCCTTGCGGAGGAAATGCGCACCGGGGCCATCCCGGCGGGCACTCGGATGCCCGGCAAGCGGCGGCTGGCGGCGGAATTGTCGGTGTCGGTCAACACGGTGGACGCCGCGTATCAGCTTCTGGCGGCGGAAGGGTATCTGGAATCGCGGGAGCGCAGCGGTTTTTATGTACAGGAGTATCTGGCCCTGCC
>ERZ1034626.345-NODE-345-length-34288-cov-111.332661_pt1 | contig 34288 bp, 27 predicted proteins | sample MGYA00520652_ERZ1034626 | MGnify/ENA primary metagenome ERZ1034626 (study PRJEB33766, sample SAMN09781765) | gut metagenome | biome: gut microbiome | host: Homo sapiens | place: Madagascar | study: EMG produced TPA metagenomics assembly of the PRJNA485056 data... | reverse complement strand
TTGTTTCTATCTACCTACAAAGGTACAAAAAATAATTGAAATACGCAAATAAATAACTGATTATTAAGTGGTTATAGATGTTAAAAATCTATTAACCACTTATGATTTGCAATCCGGCGTTAAAAAATGTCCTAACCTATTTTGTCTCTGCGGATTTGCAATCCGCAGCAAAGAAGTATGCTTTTCCTTTTATTTGGGGATTACAAATCCCCTGTTGTTTATAGGTCGAACCTTTTTTACGGCGGATTTCAAATCCGCCGGGACGCCTGGCGGGGGATGGTTGTCAGTACGCACAAGTAAATAACTGGCTTTTGCAAGTAAGCCCCATACGCCCTTATCAGGGTGTATGGGGCTAGCTCTTTATTTTTTAGCCTCCAGAAGCTCTTCTGCCTCATCCTCTTCTTCTGCAACTTCGGCTGTAAGATTCGCCTTGAGTCTTGCTGAGCGCAACTGCTGCCTGAAAACCAGGCAGGTAGCGAGGAAATATACGCCCGTCTGTATCCAGAGCGCTCTGAACTCCGGCAGAATATCGGCAAGAGATGCTCCCATGCTGCTGATTCTCAGAAATCCTCTGATACCGAAGGTAGATGGGAATACCCACGCAAATCCCTGCCAGAAGGCTGGAATATTGCTCTGTGGCCACGAAATACCCGTCATGAATAGCAATGGTACTGAGGTGAAAACCACCAGAAGCATTACATTCTCACGGTATCTTACCAGGCATGATAGCATCAATCCGAAGAATACACACGACAGAATATAAGGCAGAAGGAAACCCAGAATGGTGGTCCAGGTTACCATACTTACGAAGCCGAAAAGTTTCGGAACAACCAGCGTCAGGTACATTCCCATCACGGCGTAAACCATGAAATAAACCATCGACTTGCCGAATACGATTCGGAAAATGCCGCCATAATGCTTGCTCACCGGTATCAGTTCGCGGTTTCTGTTCAGCTCTCTCGATGTTCCAGCTGCCATTCCGATGCCCAGCAGCATGGTTTGCTGCAGAATGAGTACCAGTACACCCGGAAGAATCGCATTACCATATCCCCCGGTGGTATTGAATATCGGAACTTCATCGAATTCCAGCGGATGGGCGGTTATTTCATCATCCCGATCCGTGAATCCTCCTCCCTTGGAAATCTGAATTCCCGAGTTGATCTGGCTTGCCACACCCTGTGCGGTCTGGAAAATCGCCTTGTAGGTAAGCATCAGACTCATATCGCAATATACGCCCACATGCGCCTGTTCACCACGATTCAGCTTGGTGTCGAAATCGGCAGGAATATAGACGATTCCATGCACCGCCTGCCTTTGCACCAGCTGCTTCGCCTCATCGAGACTGTTGCAGTAATAGGTAGCCTTGACATCCGGAGATGCATCGTAATCGCGGATAAACTCGCGGGAAGTATGGCTGTGGCTCAGGTCAACAATCGCCGTATCCACCTCTCTCACCACCTCGTTGTTGTAAATCCACGAGTAGAGCAGCGGATAGCCCAGCGGTACCAGGATGCAGAAGATGAGCACACCCTCATCGCGGAAAACATTGCGCATTTCCGTCTTCCAGATGTAGCACATATCCCAGATTCCATTGATGATCTTATATAATAAACTACTTTTCTTCATTATGGTAGGTATTTATATACTAACATTGCCTTCTTGATATTCCATACGGTGAGCATTGGCAGGGCACAGAAGAGTACCATCGCGCCCCAGTGGAGCACAGCATCGCTCATCGGGAAACCGTTGAAGATGTTCATCTGGTAAATCATATAATAGTGGCGCATAGGGTAGAGCTGTCCGATAGCCTGGATTGGCGAATCCATGGAGAAGAGTGGATAGGTGGCTCCGCAGATGGAGAAACTCACCACACCCCAAAGCGAACAGATACTCATCGACATGCGCAGGGAAGGCATCAGTCCGAAGGCAAAGATACCGAAGCACTGGCAGGACAATACGCTCAGAATGCCCAGCAGGATGATTGGCGCAGCACCTCCCGGATGCGGGAATCCCAATACATAATAGATGTAGAACTCGAAGAGCAGGAAGATGCTCAGGAAGATGAGCGTCTGAGGCAACATCTTACCTGCGATGGCGAGATAAGGATTGTTGTTCGCCATTCGCATCCAGTCTTTGGCTCTGTTGAACTTTAGTTCCGTTCCGATGGAATAAGGGGTGATCAGGAAGATGAACAGCATGATGAGTCCCGGCACCATCACGCTCGACAGATAATAGTTGTAGTTGGCGTAAGGGTTGCCTATCATGTGCAAATCCACGGCGATAGGCTGCAGGAAGGTCATGATTTCATCGTTCGTCTTTCCCAGTGCCGACAGCTTCGCCATACCTGCTGCTGCTCCTCCCAGGGTGGAAATGGTCTTCAGATCCCGGAAGAGCAGGGAGCCTGCTGCCAGCGAAACGCTGCTATAGTAGAAGGAAATCTTCGGCTGTCGGGAAGCCATCAGTCCTGCCTCTGTTCCGTTAGGAATCACCAGGAAGGCATAGATTTCGTTCTTCTGGATAGCATGTCTTGCCTCGGCTATGTTCTCATAGTGAGCCACCACCTTGGTGGTCTGGAAAGCGTCGAGCTTATGCACCAGCTGGCGGGAGGTATGAGAATTGTCCTGGTCAACGATGCCCACAGGCATGTCAGTAGGCACACCTCCCTGCATCAGGGTAGTGAAGAAGATCACCACCACGATGGGGAAGATGACCATGCAGAAGAGATAGATGGGATTCTTCCGCATGATACCGCACTCTCTACGGGCAATATGATATAATTTCTTGAACATTGAAAATCTCAAAGTTATTTAATGATGAGTGACATTCCCGGACGCAATCCTTCGAGTTTGGTGATAGGACGGGCCTTCACCTCGAAAGTCTTGCGGTCGTAGTCGCCATTATCCTTGGTTGCCTTCCAGGTAGCATAGGAACCCTGGTCTTTCAGGTAGTAAACCTTCATCTTGATTTCCTTGTTGAAGGCAGGAACGAAAGCAGTGAACTCATCGCCCTTGTTCAATCCCTGGAGATGATCCTCGCGAACATTGAAGGTTCCCCACATATCGCTCATGATAGAGATGCTCATGATAGGAGAACCGAGACCCACCAGCTCGCCTACCTTAGGATAGACATTGCTTACCTCGCCTTCGCACTGAGCTACCTGAACGGTCTCCTTCAGGAGATTCTTCACTACATCTACAGCGCTCTTGGAAGCCTGTGTGTTGTTGGCAGCCATGCGCTTCTCCTGCTCGCGGGCACCATTCTTCGCCATCTCGTACTGGCTCTTGGCTGCTGCCACCTGAGCCTCTGTAGCCTTGTAGGCAGCAAATGCTTCGTCGCGCTTCTGACCGCTGATCACACCGTCGTTATAGAGGTTCTGCATGCGGTCGTAAGTCTTCTTGGCGATGGTTGCTGCTGCTTCTGCCTGTTGAACCAGCTGGAAGGCACCCTGAATCTGCTCCTTGCGCGCACCTGCATCGGTAAGATCCTTCATGGCCTCTGCTGCGGCATTGGTTGCCTGGAGCATCTGCTCCTGCGATTTCATCTCTGGAACTTCGAGGATAGCGAGGGTGTCGCCCACGTGGACGTAGTCGCCCTCCTTGACTCTCAGTTCTACGATGCGGCCTGGCAACTTGCAGGATACTCTGTATTCTGATACTTCTACCTCGCCCTGGATAGTGTCGTCCTTCTGCTCAAGCGTGAAGAAGCCAATGATTCCCACGAGTATGACAACTGCCGTAAAACCGATAACGGCAAGCAGTATATTGTTATGCTGTGATTTCTTAGACATGTTTTTATCTGAATTTGAATTTTGAAAAATGTTTCTATTGTTACTGCAGAATACCGAGCGCCTTGTTGAGCCCTACCTGTGTCAGCTTCACGTCGATTTCCGCATCGATCTTCTGGCTCTGTGCCTGCTGCCAGGCTGTCTGTGCAGCCATCACATCGGTTACCTCCATCACTCCTTCCTTGAATCCGAGGTTGGCGCATCTCAGGTTCTCGTTGGCGCTGTCAATGTTCTTGATGGCCATATTGAGCTTCTTCTCAGCTTCCCTTACCTTGAACTGGCTCTGGGTAATCTGGAGATGAATCTTCTCGCGGGTATCGTCGAGGTTCATCTGGGCAATGTTGGTGGCTGCCTTGGATGCACGCACCTTATAGGCACCATCAAACCAGTTCCATACCGGAACCTGCACGATGACACCAATATTCCATACACCGGTAAACTTCTTCTGGAAACCATTGAACACATTTGGATTCGAAATGGTGTAACCGCCGGTCAATGCCACATGAGGCAGATAGACGGCGCGAACCAGATTGGTGGCTTGCTTGGAAATATCGACCGTATTCTGGAGCATGCGCAATTCCGGACGGGTATTCATCGCAGAATCAGAAGCGGCTACTCGCTGCTGCTCTGTATCTACTGGAGTTCCCGAAAGAGCCAGCGTCTCCTTGTCTTCATCGGCAAGAGTCACTTCCTGGTTCATCGGAATGCCGCAAAGCTGACAGAGAAGCATCTTGGAGAGCACCAGACCGTCTTCAGCCTGTGTAATCTTCATCTCCGCCTCGTTCACCTTTACATCTACCTTCAGGCCATCTGCCTTGGTGGCTACGCCCTGCTGAATCATCTTGTGAACATCGTCGTTGAGCTTTTTCACCAGGTCTCTGTAGCTGGTGGCGAGCTTGTACTTCTGCTTCAGCGAAACGGCAAGCCAGTAAGCCTGGTCTATGCTGTAGAGGGTCTTCTGGGTCTGCATGTCGAGATCATTGTCGGCTATCTGCTCACCGATGTCTGCAATCTTGTTGGCTGCCAGGATGGCGCCGCCCATATAGATAGGCTGTCGGAGCATCACGCTACCAGCCCACATGTTGCGGGTGTCGGTGCGGAAAGCATCTACCACGCTCTGTCCGATGGCATTGCCCTGCTGCTGGATAACGCTTCCTTTCTCGTTGAGCAATTCTCCGATTTTCTGTGCCTGTTCAGGGGTGAGCATTCCCTTGCTTACTAGATCGGCCATCACGTCGTTGGCATTTCCGGTGATTCCACCTACGATATTGGAACCCAAATTGCTGAATGCTGACTTCTGACCATCATTAAGCAAAGAGATCTCCTTGCTGAACCATTCATATCCGCCCATGGCATCTACCTTTGGCAAATATTTCGTGCGCGCCGATTTCTTCAGGTTGGTCGCCACGTCCTTCTTGAGCTTAGAGGCATTGATCTGCTTGTTGTTGCGTAGCGCCATCGCACGACAACTGTCGAGGTTCAGAACCATCGTTTGAGCCTCGGCTGCAGTCATTGCTCCCATCAGCATGATAAGAGTTAATATTTTTTTCATTCCTTTACTATAATATTATAATATCGGTGCAAATTTATGGAAATATTCGCAAACCACAAAGGATTTTTTATTATCAAATCTTTAAGAATCGAAAATTACCTTACATTATGGAAAAATGGAACATTCTTCTATTCAAATTCAACAACGATTTCTCCTTCCCAGTCGGGATTTACGGTGAATCCCATGTTCCCTTTTTCGGAATCATCATCTTCTTTCTGGTCAGGGTCGGAGATAGTATGGTCTTTGATGCTGATATTGGTCAGGGTGATGTTGTTGCGTTTCACCGGGACGCCTTCCTTGGAATATTCCTTGATACTCTGGGCATCTGCATCCAGGATGTTGATGGTCATTTTCAAGCCCTTGTTCTCTTCGCGTGGGAAGGTATAGACCGAATAATCTCTTTTGCCTTCCTGAAGCTTGAAGCTTTCGGTCTGCCGACTTTGTACGCATCCATAACCCGTTACGGCGTCAAGGGTGCTGCTGCCTCCGGTATAGTAAAACTTGATGCTGTGCGCCTCGGCGGGGATGGTGGCGTCGGTGATATGGACCTTAAACTGTGCCACGGCTCTATTCAGCAGGATGTAATCATCCGTATCTTCTCCATCTATCACATTGAAAGTGCCGTAATAGAAGAAGGTATCGGTCATCTTGTTCTTGTAGAATTTCACTTTCTCAGGGGAACTGATCGTACAGTTGCCGTTTCCGTTATGGCCGATGGCAACCATTCGGTATTTTCCCGCATCCAGATTAATCCCGATATCTTCGTAGCCATCTTCTGCTTTCAGATTCAGGGTCTTCACCTTTTCCTCTCCATCAAAAATGGCGATGGAGAGCCGGGAGCAGTAATCTTCTAGAGGCTTTCCCTCTACTTCCTCATCTCCTTCATCCAATCCGTCTTCATCTCCTTCCTCCTCATCTTCGAAATTTCCTTCTCCGCTTCTTGTTCCCGTAGAATTGTTTTTTGCCACGGACGCATGGATGATTACGTTGGCGTTTGCGTCATGTGAATTGGTACCCGAATCATCGAGTGCAAACTTTTCGCATGAAGTAAGCGTAGCTACCAGCATCAGCAAGAGGGATGCCAGCCAGACATAGGTCTTCTTCTTCATATCACTAAGTTTTTAGTTTGCTTTCTATGCGTGATGCAAGACGTTTTCTTGCGCATGAAAGTCGCAGCAAATATACGGTTTTTCTGCGAAAATGGCAAGGATATTTAAAAAAGAATGCATATTTTTGGCTAATTATCTGTTTTTTCGTATATTTGCACCCGTTTTTTCAGCGAGAAGAATCATTTGTATCTATATATAATAAGGTACGCGCGTGAGAAATGGGTAAATATGGTATGGTATTTACATGAAAAGGAATTGGGTTTAAATAATAAGGAACAAGATATATTTATGGATAAGAAGATAAAAGCATTGTTTTTCGACATCGACGGCACGTTGGTGAGTTTCAAGTCCCACAGGATTCCGCAGAGTACTGTGGATGCTTTGGAACAGGCTAAGAAGAATGGGGTAGAGGTGTATATTTCTACGGGACGCCCCAAGCAGATCATCAATAACCTCGGTCAGATAGAGCATCTCATCGATGGTTACATCACAGCCAATGGTGCCCGCTGCTTTGTGGAGGATACATTGGTGAGCCAGCACGCCATCCTTCCTTCCGACGTGAAGAAAATCATCGAGGCTGCTGATAGAGACAACTATCCTGCCATCGTGGTAAGCGAGAGCCGTTTTGCTATTCATCATTATACCGACGAGGTTTATGAAATCTTCTGCAAGGGATTGGGAGTGGATAGCAGCGTTTTTGTTACCGATCTCAATCGTTTGGGCGATGAGGCCATCTTGCAGGTCACACCTTTCTGCACCGTAGAGCAGGAAGCGCTCCTGATGCCTACGCTCGAAAACTGCACTTCCGGAAGATGGCACCCTGCCTTTACCGACATCACGGCGCGTGGAGCCGACAAGGGAAAGGGACTCCAGGCAATGGCTGATTATCTGGGCTTGAACATTGAAGAAACCATGGCGTTCGGCGATGGCGGCAACGACATCTCTATCATCAAGAAGGCTGGTGTAGGTGTAGCAATGGGAAATGCTGGTGATGAATTGAAGCAGGTAGCCGATTACATTACGACTCATGTGGATGAGGATGGTGTGAAAAATGCCCTCATCAAGTATGGTGTAATTGCTGAAAACTAACATTTTGTTGTCTTTAGTCATAAAAAACTGTCTAAAAGTTGGGAAATATGCAGAAAATATACAAAAGGGATAAGAAAATAGCTTTTTAATAGCATTTTGTTAGCTAAAAATTTGTTTATTTTATAAAAAGTATGTATCTTTGCACCCGATATTTGTAAGTTGTTTAATTTAAGAGAGAGAAATTATGACAAAAAGACTAACCATGTTAATGGGGGGGCTTGTTCTTTCAACAGGAATGGCTCTCGCACAGACTACTGTTACAGGTAAAGTTGTTTCTCAGGAAGACGGTGAGCCAGTGATTGGCGCATCTGTTAAAATCGCAGGAACAAAGACTGGTACAGTGACAGATGTGGATGGTAACTTTACTCTGCCTAATGCAAGTAAGGATGCTGTTCTCGAAATCACCTATCTTGGTATGGAAACCCAGAAAGTGAAGGCTTCTGCTAAAATGAAGATTGTTTTAGTTTCCGATTCCAAGAATCTTGATGAAGTTGTTGTTACAGCGATGGGTATTACTCGTAATGAGAAAACCCTCGGTTATGCTGCAACAACCGTAAAAAGCGATGAAATTGTTGGTGCACGTACTACCAATGTGGCTGATGCCCTTTCTGGTAAGGTGGCTGGTGTTCAGGTGAACGCTACCAGCGCAGACCCAGGTTCTGTCAGCAACGTGGTAATTCGTGGTTATGGTTCTATCAATGGTAGCAACCAGCCTCTTTACGTGGTTGATGGTGTGCCTTTGCAGAATAACATGGTTTCCGGTCAGGGTAAGAATATCTCAACTGGTGGTATTTCTAATATCTCGCCTGAAGATATTGCGAGCATGACCGTATTGAAGGGTGCCGCTGCTACCGCTCTTTATGGTAGCCGTGCTGCCAATGGTGTCATTTTGATTACTACCAAGACAGGTGCCAAGGGACAGGCTCGCAACTATACTATCAATTATAGTGGTAGCGTTCAGGCTCGTATGGTTTCCTGCTTGCCAGATATGCAGAATAGTTTCGGACAGGGTTGGAATAGTCGCCAGACATTCATCGAGAATGGTTCATGGGGTCCTGCGTTCGACGGCTCTCTCCAGGTGTATGGTCCGGAGTGGAACCATCAGCAGTTGCTTCACCCTTATAAGGCTTTGAAGAACAACGTGAAGGATTTCTTCGAGGAAGGCTGGTCACAGAATCACAATGTTTCCTTGAGCGGTGTTTCCAAGTCGGGTGAAATGACTTATTATCTGTCTTATTCTTATACGGGCGATAATGGTATCATGCCTGGTGACAAGGATACTTATAAGCGTAATACCCTGGCTTTCCGCAATACTTATCAGGCTAACGACTGGTGCAAGCTGTCTTCTTCTTTCAACTTTGCCCGTAGTGCAACCGATGCAGTGGGTACTTATCAGGGTACATCTGTAGTAGATGGTCTCTATGAGTTGCCACGTGATGTGTCTTTGCTTGACAAGAAGGATTTGAGCAGCCCATTCAATACTCCTGAGGCTTACTTTACTCCTTATGGAATCACCAACCCATACTGGGCTTTGGCGAATAACTATAATCATACCGATGCCAAGCAGATTAATGGTAAGATTCAGGCCGATATTAACCCTATCAAGGATTTGACCCTGACTTATCGCTTCGGTTTCGACTATACTGATTATGATTCCAAGACAGGTTATCCTCAGATTGCTCTTGATGATAAGCTGATTACTGACGACAAGGGTTATGCGCCTAGTAATATGAACCAGAGTGGTTATGTCTGGTCACGTTATGGAAGAACTTATGAGTTTAACCATGATTTCATGGCAAACTATAAGAAGAAGTTCTTCGATGACAAGCTCGATTTGGCTGTTATCGCCGGTGTGAACATGAATGAGCGTAGCTATACTCACATGACAGGTGAAACCGATGACTTGACTTTCGAGACTGGCTTCTGGCAGTTGAGCAATGGTGCAACCAAGAAAACTTTGAGTGAATATCAGACCAAACGCCGTCTGATAGGTGCCTTCGGTGATGTAACCTTGGGTTGGAATGATATGCTCTATCTCGACTTGACAGCCCGTAACGACTGGTCTTCTACATTGCCTATCGACAAGAATAGCTTCTTCTATCCTGGTGCCACCTTGAGCTGGATTTTCACTAAGGTGATTCCTGAAAACAAGGTCTTGACTTTCGGTAAGGCTCGTGTGGCTTATGGTAAGACGGGTAATGATGCTGATCCATACCTCACAGGTGCCTCTTATAGTCAGGCAAGTATCAGAGGTTACTATGATTTAGGTATCTCTAAGTTCCCTATGAACGGTAAGAACTCATTCCTCCTGGGTAATACAAAGGGTAGTAACTCTTTGAAGCCTGAGATGACTACCGAGATTGAAGTGGGTTTGAACTTGCAGTTCTTTATGGGTAGAATCGGTCTCGATGCTTCTTTCTATAACAGAACAACAGATGACCAGATCTTTACCTTGCCGGTGGATCCTGCTACAGGATACTATTATCAGGTAACAAACTTCGGTTCTGTCCGCAACCGTGGTGTTGAGTTGTTGCTCACCACAGTTCCTGTACAGACCAAGAATTTTAAGTGGGAGTTGGGCTTCAACTTCTCAAAGAACTGGAACAAGGTACTTGAGATGCCTGCATCTCTTGAGGGTGGTCGTGTCTCTATTTATGATTACTCTTCTGGTAATGATGCAGTCTATATGTATGCTGAGGAAGGCAAGCCAATGGGTGAGTTCTATACTTATCTTCCACAATATACAGAGGATGGTAAGGTGATTGTTGATGCAAATGGTCAGCCTGTTATCGGTACTCAGGTAGAGGATACCGGTAAGAACATGAATAGCGACTGGACGGGTGGTGTAACTACTGCCTTGACTTACAAGGGCTTCACCCTGAGTGCAGCTTTGGATGTCCGCAAGGGTGGTTATATGTTCTCACGTACCAAGAACCTGATGCAGTTTACTGGTAATGGTACGATCACTACCTATAACGACCGTCGTCCATTCATCATCCCTAACTCTGTAGTAAAGAGCGGTGATACATACGTTGAGAATACTACTCCTATCTATCAGACAGATGGTAGCTATCAGAAGTATTACGATACTTATGGTTATGGAAATGGTGGAGAGGCTTACTTGCTCGACCGTTCATACGTGAAGTTGCGTAACATCAGTCTTACCTGGAATTTGCCACGTCTCTGGACCCGCAAGTTGTCGTTGAGCAATGTAGCTTTGACCGTATTCTGCAACAATGTCTTCACCTGGACAGCTAGTAGCAATACCTTCATTGACCCAGAGACTACAACTATCAGCCAGAGTAGTTATGGTGATTTGGCCACTCAGTTTGGTGAGATGTACTCAAACCCATCTTGCCGCACCTTCGGTGCCAACTTGAGTGTAACATTCTAACACATTGTGGTATTAGTAATTTAAAGGATATTCGATATGAAAAAATATATAGTAATGTCGGCTCTCGCTTTGGGTCTCTGCATGAGCTCTTGCGACAGCTATTTGGATATTAACCAGAATCCACAGTCTCCATCTGAGGCAAATGTCACATCTTCCATGATTATGCCTGGTGCTGAGATGGCGATTGCAAATGCATACGGTAACTATTTGCGTATCACTGGTGGATATCATTCTCAGGTTTACGCTCAGTTGAATGGTACTTCCAACTATGTGGATTATTCTGAGTTCCAGCAGTCTGCTACCCGTTGTAGTGGTACTTATACTCAGCTCTATCAGAGTGCATTGGTCAATCTGAAGACCATCTTGGAGAAATCAGAGGCATCTGGAGAATGGGGAACCTATCTTGCTGCCACCACTCTGCGTGCCTTCGCCTTTGAGACATTGGTAGATTGTTTCGGCGAGACTCCATATACAGAGGCTTTGGATGCAGATAATCTTTCACCAAAGTATGATGATGGTAAAACCGTATATGATGGCCTCATTGCCGAAATAGACAATGCTTTGTCTAAGGCAAGTGCTTCTAACACTGTTTGCACCAACTTCCTCTTCCCTGATGCCAGTGCAGAGCAGTGGATTCAGTTTGCCAAGGCTTTGAAGTTGAAGCTTCTGATGCGTGAGGCTAATGTGGATTCTTCTGTATTGCCAAAGGTAAAGGCTTTGATTGATGAGAATGATTTCCCAACCAAGGATATTGCTTACACCAGCTGCTGGGGAACAGAAAGTGGTTCCATGAACCCATTCTATTCAGAGGAGTTCTCTTCTGCATGGGGTTCTACTCAGGAAAATGTCTGTGCAAATTTGGCTATCATCGGTTCTATGCAGATCAAGAATGCCAATGGTGATGTGGTTTATACCGATCCTCGTCTGGCTGCTTTCTTTGCGAAGAATGCGGATGGCAAGTATGTAGGTGGTGTTTCCGGTACCAATTATCCAAGTACCACAAGCCTTACCAAGTGGTGCCGTCCTATTGAGACTGCAACTTCTCCACTCAGTTTGCTTTCTGTTGCTGAGACCGAGTTCTTCATCTCTGAGTATTATGCCCGTACTAACGACGAGGCTAATGCTAAGGCACATTACAACAAGGCAATTGAGGCATCTTTTGCATCTGCTGGTGTAGAGGGTGCAGCTGAGCACATCGCTCAGTTCCCATTCGATATGGCGAATTACAAGAAGAGCATCGGTGTTCAGAAGTGGATTGCCCTGGCTGGTGTGAATACTTTCGAGGCATGGTGTGAGCTCCGCCGCTTGGATTATCCTGCTTTTGATACGACCAAGAAGGGTTCTGATTTCTATACCAAGGGTGATGACGGTTCCTTCACCGACAGCGGTTATCAGGCTGGTACACTCTATACTCCTATTGATGTGTTCAGTCAGGTTGGTGCCAACAAACTCCTGGAGCGTTTCCCATACGCAGAGTCTTCTTCTTCTCGTAATAGCAACACTCCTACATTCACCAATTCAGACTATACCAAGCCTGTGTTCTGGGGTGAGTAGTCTAACAGTGTTTCATTAATTAAATGAATATAGCAATGAAAAAGAATATATTTTATATCATGCTTTTGCTGTTGACATCGGCAGTTTCCTTCACCAGTTGCGATGATGATAGTTCTGCAGGTGTAACAAGCATCACATATTATCCAGTGCTCACTCTGAAGGGTGATGCAACCATGTACGCTGATAAGGGTGCTGCCTTTACAGACCCTGGATGTGCTGGTGATCTGAATGGCGAGGATATTTCTTCTCAGCTGAAGGTAACAGGAACGGTGGATACCTCCAAGTCGGGTATTTATACATTGACCTATTCTGCTACCAATGCAGATGGATTCAGTGCTTCGGTTTCTCGAACCGTCATCGTTACCGATCCTGCGGATGCTAAGGAGGGTGTCTTCTATACAGATGCTGCCAACAGTTATCGTGACTATAGCGGTAATAAGGCATTTGGAGATAATTTCGAGGTTATCATTATCAACAATGGTGATGGCACTTATCATGTAAGCGATTTGCTGGGTGGGTGGTATTCTCAGAAAGCTGCATATGGCAGTAATTACAATATGGAAGGTGATGTGAAGTTTGCCGAAGATGGTACGATGACACTTCTCAATAGCCTTATTGGCGGTTGGGGTGATAGCTTGGTTGGCTTCTCTGGTAAGTTTGACGCAGCCTCTTCATCTTACACCTGGGATGCAGAATATGTATCATCCATGAAGTTCCATGTAGTTTTGAATAAGTAATTTTAGAAGATTATCGTTATGAAGAAATTAATATATTTATGTATGGCTATCCTCTGCATGACTTTTGCTTCATGCGAGAAGGATGAAGTCGGTGGTACTGCTACTCAGGCTCTCGCCGGTGAGTGGTATGTTACTGTGGATGCGGTTGATGCCAATAATAATGTGACAGCTCTTGATCCTTTTGGTATGGGTAAGTTCCTTGTCAATACATTCAATACTGCAGCTAATGTGAGCGACCAGATGTGGATTAGTGACAATGGTAATTTCTGGAACTTTAAGGTGAGAATGACATCTGATGTTCAGAATCTCAGTTTCACTACTAATGGTGAGGCAGCTAATGCTGCTTATAATAAGGATGGTTCTCTTTATGACTGTAAGGTGAATGTTGAGGGTGGTAAGGTCTTGCCTGGACAAGGTCTGACTCCTCATGGAACTCCTGCCGACAGCATCGTTTTCTATGTGTCATTCAATGATGACGAACCGGGAAACAAGTATAAAGTTTCTGGTATTCGTTATTCTGGTTTGACACAGGATGATTAATTTAGATTTTATGTTATTAGGTACATAAAGATATAAGGCAAAGTGATTTGCCTCGTTGTTGACCAAGTCAACACTTATATCTCTCTCGTCTTGGGGACTGGCAGTGGCCGGTCCCCTTTTTTTGTAAACATCAAAATATATACGTATTATGCCAAGAAACACGAAAACATCAGAGTCTTTATTCCAGTTTATGAACCTTCTTATTGCCCTGTTGCAGAAAAACGGGCAATACCGCACTTCGCTGCATTATAAGGCAACCCTCAACAGTTTTAAACGATACCGGGACAACAAGGACATCGCCCTGAGTGAGATAGATGCAGAAGTGATGCACTCGTATGAGGCATACCTGCATCATACGGCAAAGGTATGCAGAAACACAAGTTCCTTCTATCTCCGCATCCTCCGTGCTGCCTACAACAAAGCCGTGGCAAAGGGACTGACGCCACAGCAGTATCCCTTCTCGGATACCTATACCGGTATTGCCCCAACCCGCAAGAGAGCCATACCCACAGAATCTGTCAGCCAGATCAAGCGTTTGGAGTCGGTCAAGGATCTCACTCCCAAAGAAGAGATGGCAAGAGATGCCTTCCTGATGAGTTTCTATCTGCGTGGTATCTCATTTATCGACCTGGCTCACCTCCGCAAATCCGACCTCAAGGACGGTTATCTTCATTACACCCGAAGCAAGACCAGACAGCGCCTCACCATCCGGTGGGAGAAGGAGATGCAGGAGTTGTTGGAAAAGTATCAGGCGCAGACCGCCTCCTCACCTTATCTCTTTCCCTTCCTTGTTGATGATGGAAATAAGAGTCAGGATAAAACTATTGACAAAAAGAAAGTCCAGGTACGCCTATATCGAAATGCCGAAGCCCGTATCTCCTACCACCTCAGGAAGTTAGGTGCTAAGATCGGTATCAAGGGCAAACTCACCCTCTATGTCGCCCGCCATTCCTGGGCAACGGCAGCAAGAGACAACCATATCTCTATCTCCGTTATCAGCGAGGCATTGGGACATCATTCCGTAACCACCACACAGATCTATCTCCGCTCCATCAAAAGCTCAGAAGTGGATGATGCCAATGCCAGGATACTGGCAGTTCTATAAGCCGCAAAAAAGAATAAAAGAGGTTTTTTGAAAAATGAACCAAAATGAACCAATTTTTCTGAATCTTTACATAAGAGACACAGATACTCACTGCAAAAATACGAATATTGTTGCAAACTAGCAAATTATGCGTGTTAAAAAATTAATATCATTCTACTAAAATCAACATTTTTTTAGAATTCTTATCATACGCAATTTCCTAAGTCGTTGATTGAAAGAATGTTTTCGGCATTTCTGTGTCTCTTATGTAGAGATTCAGATGATCGACATCAAAAAACGAACTTGATTCGCATGATGAAAGAGACAAATATACAAGCACAGGTTACGTCCACTATTGCAGGGGACGACGGCGAAGCCGTGGCAAAAAGTGAAGAAAACACTAAAAAATTGGCTCCCAAAATGCCTAATGAAGGGCTTGAAAAACCGGCTGATGCAGGATGGTATGTGGCTGTAGTAAGAGTGAATTGTGAAACGAGAATAGCTGATTCTATACGAATAAATCTTAATTACAATCATGTCTGGTTTGACTACTGGATTCCCAAGGTAAAAGTAGTTTATCTCGACAAGCGTTCCAATAAGCGAAGAGTGAAAGAAAAGCTGTTTCTTTCCACCTTTATCTTTTGCAATGTCTCTCAGAGACAACTTGACAAAATCCGCTTCCGTTCGGATGTGTATAAGATGCTGACGATGCCTGGACAAAGGAAAATATACCAGATTCCCGACCAGGTTATTGCCAACTATCGATATTTTGTAGAGAATGATGAAGAGCCTGTCACTGCTGCCCCTGTTCCTTTGAAGAAAGGTATCAAAGTGCGAGTGGTGTCAGGTAGCATGAAAGGTGTGGAAGCATACGTACAGAGCTATAATGGCAAGAAAGCCGTCATCGGCAGCGAGATCAAGTACATCAGTGGTGCAACGCTTACGATAAGTAGGAATTTACTCGAAGTCGTTGAAGAAGATTGAGTGGTAGTATGATCTTGTTGCATTAAAAAAGAAAACGTAGATATATACCCATTAATATATTTAGAATAAAGATTAATTTATATTATTTATGAGTGATAAACTAGATCAGAATGGTTCAGAAAAGAAGCCATTCTCAGGGATGCTGTATCAGCTCAAAGTATCCCTTTTTGCAAACAAACTGACGAATTGGTATTTTTCTAAGGCTACACTGCCATATTGGTGCATCATGGCACTCGACAGCATTGCTATCGTAGTGGCTGGAATGATTGCAACCTATATCGCAGAAGGAGGCGAGGTGATAGCTACCCATTTCTGGAACTATCTCCTCATGTTCATTTGTTCCCTGCCACTCTTCGTAGTCGGCATGCGAATCTTCCATACCTATTCCGGTATCATGCGCTACTCGTCATTCGTTGACCTGCTTCGCATTTCTGGAGCCCTCGTTGTCGGTTTCATTCTGAACAGCATTCTTCTCATGGTGGTGCCAGACTGTATCCGCTGTGAGCTTACCACAGAGGCTATTGTCGTCATGCTCTTCATCTCCATGATAGAGATGTGGACGATGCGAATCCTCGTGAAGTATATGTACGACTCCAGTTTCTCAGCCGACACCAAGACTCCGGTTTTCATACTCGGAGTAAGAGAGGGTGGTATCTCCTTGGCAAAGTCTATGCGTAATGATCATCCATCGCAGTATGTAGTGAAAGGGTTTGCTACGTCAGAAACAGACATAAAAGGTCGATTCCTGCTGGGTTGCGAAGTCTATTCATACGATGAAGCATTAATAGGTATCATGCATAAGCTGAATGTCAAGACCCTCTTCATAAGCCCTCTGGTTACAGAGAAGTTCCTGGAGAAGCAGGACATGATTGACAAGCTTACCGCAGAAGGCATCAGGATTATGATGATGCCGAAGGCACAGAGCTGGGACGGCAAGTCAAACCTCCGTCATCAGATGATGCGCGAGGTTGATATTGAAGACCTTCTTCCACGAGACAAAATCGAAGTGGATATGAATGCAATCGGAAAGCTCCTCTGCGGTCGCACCATTCTGATTACAGGAGCAGCCGGCAGTATCGGTTCCGAGATGGTGAAGCAGATTGCCATCTATAAGCCACAGCGCCTGATTCTCGTTGATGAGGCTGAGACCCCAATGCACGATGTCCGCCTCTTCATGAACAAGAACTATGCTGATATTCCTTGCGAAACCATCGTAACCAGTATCACCAATGCCACCCGTATGGAGCGCATCTTCTCAGAGTATCATCCAGACTATGTATTCCATGCTGCTGCCTATAAGCATGTACCGATGATGGAGGACAACCCATCAGAGGCTGTGCAGAATAATATATATGGTACGCGCGTGATAGCCGATATGGCTGTGAAGTACGGCACCAAGAAGTTTGTGATGATCTCTACCGATAAGGCTGTGAACCCAACCAACGTGATGGGCTGCAGCAAGCGAATCTGCGAGATCTACTGCCAGGCATTGAACAAGGCGATTGTGGATGGCGAGGTAAAGGGTGTTACCCAGTTTGTTACCACACGATTCGGTAATGTCTTGGGAAGTAACGGTTCCGTTATTCCAATCTTCAAGAAGCAGATTGCGATGGGCGGTCCGATCACCGTCACCCATCCCGACATCATCCGTTTCTTCATGCTGATCCCTGAAGCCTGCAAACTGGTGTTGGAGGCGGGAACCATGGGTAAGGGTGGCGAGATCTTCGTCTTCGATATGGGCAAGCCAGTCCGCATCGCCGACCTGGCAAAGCGCATGATAGCCCTTTCGGGAGTAGATGGCATCGACATCAAGTACGTTGGACTCCGAGATGGTGAGAAACTCTTCGAGGAAGTTCTGAACGACAAGGAGGCGACCGTTCCAACCCATCATCCAAAGATTATGGTAGCCAAGGTTCGTGAGTATCCATACGAGTTGGCACGCAAGAACGAGGAAGACCTCTATCAGCTCTCCTTCACCTACGATGACATGGCAATAGTGAAGAAGATGAAGGAGATAGTGCCAGAGTACAAGAGCCAGCACTCGAAGTACAGCGAGCTTGATCACGATTAAACATTATACATTAACAATTATACATTAGAAAAGATGTTATTACTTATATTAATCCTTTTCGGAGTTCTCTCTGTCATAGCCCTCCTCATCATCCTTTGGGACTATTTCAAGCATGGAGGTGCTGCGGTATGGGACCCAGAACATCCAGGTAGAATCATTACCATGAAGGAAGCCAAGGCCAGAAAGAAGAAATAGTCCCACAGAGCAAAAAGCCCCTAAGGCTTGTAGATTAGACAAGGCATTAGAAGTAGCAAAGAATGAAAAACTCTTTGCTACTAATTCACCGAAATCTCCAAGAATTGCCCCCTGAAACTCTGGAAAGATAGATTGGTTGCAGTTTGGGGTGAAGAAACAAGATAGGCTGATGGCCTAAAAAAGGTTAGTTGATGAAGATTTTCTCTTAAATCTTTGGTGATTACGAAATTAAATCGTACTTTTGTCGCTATATTAGCAATAAAAATGTATGATTATGGCAAACGACAATAATATACAGCCTATGGCTGACGATTCACAGATAGTTCTTTATCAACCAGATGAAAGTATTTCCCTCCATGTAAAAATAGATGAAGCTTTCAATACGGTATGGCTTTCTTTAGACCAAATGGCAGAACTATTTGGTCGTGATAGGAGTGTTATAGGCAAGCATGTGCGAACTATATTTAAAGAAGGAGAACTGCAGAAAGAATCAGTTTGGGCAAAATTTGCCTACACTGCCTCTGACGGCAAAAGATATCAAGTTGATTATTATAATCTTGATGTTATAATATCTGTAGGTTACAGGGTAAAGTCCGTACAAGGTACGAAATTCCGTATTTGGGCTACATCTATTTTGCGCCAATATCTTCTCCAAGGCTATTCCGTGAATCGTCATTTGATAGCCCTACAGGAGAATATGGACAAGCGTATGACCCATATTGAGGATGTTCAGGCCAAGCAGCAACAGCAGCTCGACTTCTTTATTCGAACCTCCACCCCTCCTGCAGAGATGGTCTTCTTCGAAGGTGATTTCTACACAGCAAGAGTTGCTTTGGAGAACTTAGTTCGTACAGCCAATCATCGAGTAATCATCATAGATGGTTATGTTTCATCGCTAACCCTGAGTGTGTTAGATGTTCGTAAACCGGAAGTTTCAGCGACAGTTTATACTGTAGGTGTAGGTCAAGGAATGCAACGTCTCATGGATGAGCATGACCGCCTATTCCCCGATAATCATATAGACATTAGAAAATGGCGTAACGAGTCTCATGACCGCTGGCTTATCATAGATGACAGCCTCTATCATTGTGGTCATTCCTTAAATGCCAATGGCGGTCATAAGATTTCCGCCATAACCCTGATGGGCACCTCCCCAGAGGTAATCCTCTCAAAAGTAGAATAAACAATATTCCTCATTCGAGCGACGACCAGTGCAGAGCGATACTGCAATGAGGAACCAAATATAAAATCATGAAATCTTATTTCTCCATAAAGCCAGGAGCAACCTTCTTTTTAGGTAGCTCCCGCACCCTCGTCTATCATAAAGACGATGTCGAGATCATCTACAAGACCAAGACACCATCCGGCAAGACCTATTACGCCCATGTCTATTTGATGTTGGGCGGAGAAAACTCCGTTACTCTTTATGCCGATTGGGGTGATTACTTTTTGCATCTTTCAAGCATCAAAGACCAGGAGCATTTCTTTGGTATAATGAAGCGTCCGTGCCCAACCTTTGTCCAGATATGGCAAAGCGAGCATCCCGACAATATATTTGTTATGTCTGCCAATGCCGGTCAAACTATGGGCTTAGGAATGGATATTGAGAACGTAGATTATCGTAAACTACCTCCAACTTACCTTCCTTTCCATCCGTTGGTAGAGTTAGGTCTAGACAAGTTCCTAGATGCAGTCAATAAACTATATGTAGAACTCAATTCCCATTGTCCTCTGAAACTCTGGAAAGACCGTCTGGTAGCAGTTTGGGGACAAGAAACATTATAGTGTGATGATAGTAATTCCAAATAAGAACTTCACTGCTGATGGCATCCGCTTGGTTCAGCTACTCAATAGTACAACGAAAGTCAATATGCTGAAAGCATGTGACAAGCTCGACCTTTACGTAAGTCCCAACTTGAAGAAAGATGAGACAGCTAGGCGTATAGCCCAGGAGATGTTGGATAACCCAATCGAGATTTTGAGCCGTTTGAACAAGCAGGAACTCCAGATGGTAGATGAGTTTGTAAAAGGCGATGCCAACACCTACGTAGTACGCAAGATGCGCAAGACCCAGTACAAGCTTCAGAAGCTATTCTTGGTAGCAACCTACGAGGATAATGAAACCCAGGAATGGCACATGCTGATGCCATCAGAGTTATCCAAAGCCTTATCCACCAGTCTCGACTTCTATTTGGATATGGCAAACAAAGGCGTGAAAGCCTCATCTGCCAAGCAACTCCGCATGATGTCCGCCTTAGGTCAATTCTTGGGTGGCAAAGAAATTTGAAAGCTTCCAAGTCTAGTTCTCGATTCGATATTTATGCAAATCAAAACGGTTAGGTATAACTACTCGTAATATTGTTAGTACGTTGTTTGGAGACATGTATAGGAATGTTTTTGATGTGAAATTAAGGGCAATGAAGTGTATACGTTATGGAAGATTCTACGATTACTATAGGAATTGATTTACATTATTTTATGGATGATGACCAGCGTCATGAAATGGACGCTTCCATTCATAATAAATGTGAGGCAAGTATGATACAAGTTTTAAATCATCTTGGAGATCTTTTCGGGGAAGATATCCAAATAGATGTATCTGCATTAGAGGAAGGTGGACTCATTGATAAATTTAAAATTGTATTTAAAAGTGAGACATTCAAAAACCTGTTCATGTTGCTTGCTGGTGCTTTGATAAATCATTTTATCTGTGTCTCTCCATCGTTGGATGAATCTGAAAAACAATTGAATCGAGCTGAATTGTTGAAGAAGATTAAAGAAGGAGATTTTACAGACGAGGATATTATCTTCTTGGTTAAAGGAGATCCTGAAATTTTAACTAATAGGAATAAGTATTATTCAGAGTTAGTAAAAGAACCTCATGTTACTAGTGTTTCTTGTTCTTCATATAATCGCAGAACTCCAAATGTCAAACTATCTGAAGCGAGTATTAGTAAGTCGGATTTCTCAAGACAAATAGTAAAGGGATCAACTAATAGTGTAACGAGTAATTATTCAAATACTTCTGTATTGGTTGTTTCCCCTGTGCTATTGAAGGGTAGTCAGGCTAAATGGAAAGGAATATTCAATGGTGAAGAAATTAATTTTAAAATTGTAGATAAGGAGTTCTTAAAACAAGTATATGCGAAAGAAATTGGATTTACTACAGGAACAGTTTTAAACTGTGACTTGAAGGTTACTTCCAAGACAGATTATGATGCTTATGGTAAACCAACAAAGACTACTTATGAGCGTGAAATCTCAAATATACTATCCTGGGATGATGGAAACCAGATTTTACATAAGACAAAGAGATACAAACGTTTAAAAGCAGAAATGTCAATGCCTTCTTTGTTTAAAGATAGTGATTTTGAATAAAAAATGTGTTTCTTATGAAAAGTATAGGCTTCTTTTGGACGAATAGTAAGGAGGAAAATGAATGCTGCCGAAAATGTCCTCATCTTAAAGATGATACGACACAATCTAATTCTGCTTCCAAAGAACAAACTGGTGATGAATTTGAGTTTCAAATAAATCTCTGGAATTCAGATGTGAAGTCAACAGTAACGAACGAAAAATATAGATTTCGAGCTGTAGATTTTGGAATTGTATGTCCCTTGTCTATTCGAAAATTCGTCCTTTTGCTTCCTTTTAAAGCAGACATATCTGAGTTTCATGACTTAGTCAGATGTTTGTCGTTAGATGCTGATCTCTTATGTACAGTATTCAATGAGGATCTGAAAAGTACGTCAGAACCATCAAAAAGCTATCATACCATAGAAGGTGGAAAGATTAAACTATTGATGTATGAACTGTCTAAGGAAAATATAGAGGATTTTACTTATGATGAACAAATCGGAGTTACGCAAATAACAGTAACGATAAATTCTGATTTTAATACAGAGTCATTTAGTGAATACCGATTGTTTGTCAGGTTTCGTATCCTGTTAAAATCCTTTTTGGCTTTCGCTAAAAAGAAAAAAGTTTCTAATGATTGGCTACAGTCTGCATTCTCAAGTTCGTATTTGTTTGATATTCGCTTGAATGATGTTAGAGAGTTATCCAAAAAGAAGAAAGGGCTAGTTGAGTTTAAAGGTTTTAGATTACCTGAGTTTTCTAAGGTTCATTTTTTCTATATGGCAGATTCCGAAGAAACTGTTGAAAATGGTAGTTCGATAAAACTAGATAAGCGATTGTTGGAAAACGAACGATGGCATTCTTACTTAGGTGATAAAATCGAATTTGTATCAGAGAACGTAGCTCACCATTGGAAGCGTAAAGAAGAATTTAAGTTTGGACTCGATAAAGTGAATACTCAAAATCCACAAAATCCAAACTTTCAATTTAAGCCTTCTATTCAGCCTGTGAAGAACTTTACGTTATTTTTTAAGACAGAATTTTCCGATTGTCAAAAAAAGCGTTTGTTTATATATATACTGATAGTGGTATTATTGGGAACTGTAGCATCTGCTATTATCGCATTTCTGGATTCTTTGATTCCAAATGATTTTGAGTATAGTTGGGGTATTTGGCTCTTGGTGAATTTAGGGTTGATTTTTCTGCTTTGCTGTTTTTTGTGGAGTAGTGTAAAACAAACAAGATAAATGGAATATCATATAATAAAAAAGGGAATAGACTCAGTTTTGGCTCATAACCTTTTATTTAAGTTGAAGTTGTTTTTAGCAGATTTAGCCTTTGAATATCCATTTTTTGCAGAATGGTTAGAAAAGGTTTTTAAGGAACTGACTTTGACTGATAGCCGCTTTATTATATTGTGTTGTGATTCTGGTATTTTTGATATAAAAGGAGTTTCTATATTAAAGAAAACTCGTGATGAAAAAAAATATGTACTCTACGTGTTGTCAAGTCATATAGAAATCAAGGAATAGGATCTTGTTTACTACAAAAATCCGTAGAGATACTGGAGGAAAATAAACCATTAATAACGGTTTCTGGCATACATATGAAGGAATTTTCTTCTTTCTTAAAAAAGCGTGGATTTATTCTAAAAGATAAAGTCAAGTCTTTGTATAGAAGAGGCTCCTATGAATATTTTTTTAATGTTCCTTATAAGCATAAATATGTATTATTATCAATAAAACCGGAATATGCTTCTGCTATAGCAAAAGGTATTAAGAAGGTAGAGTTTCGAAAACGTATATTTTCGGAAACAGTAGAACGTGCATTCGTATATTCATCTTCACCAGTGAAGAAAATAATAGGTAGTTTTTTAGTAAGTCATATTGAAAAAGGGACACCGGATTATATCTGGGAGGAATATTCAAAATACGGATCTATTTCTAGAGATAAGTTTTTTGATTATTTTCAAAACCATACAGTTGCTTTTGGGATTGAAATTTTAAGATTTGATCTTTATAAAGAACCACTTGATCCGTATAGTATAGATTTAAAATTTAGAGCGCCTCAATCTTTTTGCTATATAGATAATGTTGAAATTATTAAAAGGTTATTTACAGGCTATTATGATAACAAATGAGTGAATATATAGAGGTTTCCTATTTGTATATAACCGACACGATCACAATCTGACCTTTGGTTTATATAGCACAGATAAGCAATGCCACTCCTAGCGGTTCCATCCCGCACAATATGGCGCAGACCTCTGATGGTCCGCCAACCTTATAGCGTAGCGGTTCCGAGCACCGGAGGGCGGTTACATCCCTAATCCCTATGGTAGGGATTTAGGGCTTGGGTATAGGGTAAGGACCCTCCCGCTGGGGAGGGACAGGTGGGGCTAAGACAGCACTAAGGGCGGTTACATCCTCTCGTTCCTGAGGAAAGAGAGGCTTGGTGAGAAAGGTGGAGCTCCCTTTGGCTAAAGGGAGACGGAGGGATTCGAAAAATCTTCTTGAATTTTAAGAACTAAAAAGTATAAAAACACTATATCACTATGAATGATTTTAAGAATATAAAAGTAGCAGTAGCCGGTACCGGCTACGTAGGTCTGAGCATAGCAACCCTGTTATCTCAGCACCATCATGTAACAGCAGTAGATGTAATCCCAGAGAAGGTGGAGAAACTCAACAATAAGATTTCTCCAATCCAGGACGATTACATCGAAAAGTATTTGGCTGAAAAGCCATTGAACCTCGTGGCAACCCTTGACGGCAAGTCAGCCTACAAGGATGCAGACTTCGTAGTGATTGCAGCACCAACCAACTATGACCCAGTAAAGAACTACTTCGATACAACCCATGTAGAAGAAGTCATCGACCTGGTTCTTGAGGTAAACCCAGATGCAGTGATGGTCATTAAGAGTACCATCCCTGTAGGTTATACCCGCAACCTCTACTTGAAGTATGCCAAGAAGGGCGTGAAGAAGTTCAATCTTCTCTTCTCTCCAGAGTTCCTTCGTGAGAGCAAAGCACTCTATGATAACCTTTATCCAAGCCGCATTATCGTTGGCTATCCAAAGATTATCGAGCGCCCTGAGTTTGCAGAAGAGAACGAGGCTATCAAGTCTGTAACCAATGTCGAGATGTTGAAGGAAGCTGCCAAGACCTTTGCTGCTCTACTCCAGGAAGGTGCCATCAAGGAGAACATCGATACTCTCTTCATGGGCATGAAGGAAGCTGAGGCTGTCAAGCTCTTCGCCAATACCTATCTGGCACTCCGAGTAAGCTACTTCAATGAGTTGGATACATACGCAGAGGTAAAGGGACTCGATACTAAGGCAATCATCGATGGCGTAGGTCTTGACCCACGAATCGGCACCCATTACAACAACCCAAGCTTCGGCTATGGTGGTTATTGCTTGCCAAAGGATACCAAGCAGCTCCTGGCAAACTATGCCGATGTTCCTGAGAACCTGATAGAGGCCATCGTAGAAAGCAACCGTACCCGTAAGGACTATATTGCTGATGCCGTACTCCAGAAGGCAGGCTATTACAGCTATGCCGATGCTAACAGTTATGATGCCAGCAAGGAGCACAACTGTGTGATTGGTGTCTATCGCCTGACTATGAAGTCAAACAGCGATAACTTCCGCCAGTCTGCCATCCAGGGCATCATGAAGCGTATCAAGGCAAAGGGCGCTGAGGTCATCATTTATGAGCCAACCTTGGAAGATGGAAGTACATTCTTTGGTAGCAAGGTTGTAAATGATATGGATGCCTTCAAGAAACAGAGTCAGGCTATTATCGCCAACCGCTATGATGCTTGCTTGGATGATGTAAAGGACAAGGTCTATACTCGTGACATCTTCCGCAGAGATTAAAGTGATGAATCCACTTGAAAAAGTCAGAGCACTATCAATCTGAAAGTTAGATGGCAATAATAAGTCCAAAATAGGCTCAAAATTGCCAAATTTTTCATACATAATAGCTCTTCTTATGCTTTTTAGTTTTAAACTGTATGCATTTTGAGGTACCCCTCTGTTTTGATGGCACTTTTTCAAGGTGGCTCAGCGATTATAAAAAATGAAGTTGACTTCATTGGTTTATGAAGTCAACTTCATGATTCAATGGGGACGTCTTCTATAGGCATTGAATACATGGTAATTTTTCAAATGAGAAAAGTATAGTCCAATCGCCTTCCTCACCTTTGCCGAATGTCGTGCCATTGCAGCAGCTCGCTTACTATGTGGCAGTGGATAAGGTGCTGGATGTAGACATGATAAAAACTTGGCGAAGAGTGTGATTGTGGAATAAGAATAACATTCTAACCAAGGATATTTGTAAAGTTGATTAAAGAAATTATTGACAATATGAAAATACTAAATTTTAAGGTCGTTGGAGTACGTGGATTTTTGACAAAGGAAATACCTTTTAGAGACAGTGTTACATTTCTAATAGGAATTAATGGCTCTGGTAAAACCACTCTATTGGAGTTAATGTCTGGCTTATTGACGCCAACTTTAAAAAAATTATTGACTATTGAATTTCAAGAGATTACTCTTGATTGTATGGTTGACGTTTTTAAAGAATCAAAGTTGTCAAAAAAAGTCCAAATTGTCAGTAAAAAACAGGGAGACGACTTTATTATAGCCTTTCGGGATGAACAGAATTTTGTCTATGAGTCTTTTACACTTTCTAATGTGTTGACAGAAGAAGACTATAGAAATAATTGGGATTCTTTCTCAGAACTAGAAAACGATTTCCAAAGAAGTAAGGTTTATTCATATATTACTAATCTGTCCTCTCCTGTCATTTTGGATCTGAATAGAGATTTATCAAGTTTTGTGGAAATTTATAGTCCGTTTCGTTCACGTCGTATGAGGCAGATCGAAAAACAAAATGGTAGGCTCGATGATATATCAAAAGCTTTGAGTGATGTTCAAGAAATGATATACTTTTATATAAGAAATACTGCAAGGCAGCAAAGTCGATTAGCTGATGATTTCAAAAATAAAGTTTTTGATGAGATGTTTAATACCCTTGAGGATAATGATGCTGATTTCCCTTTGTCTGGTAAGGGAAAAACCCATTATACAAAGGTACGTGATCTTCGTGAAGCTTTAAAAGCTGCTGGTTCATTTGATGAAGAAATTACAAAGTTGACGCAGAAAGTGGATACTTATTTAGCTGATTATGAGTCTACCTATAATGAGTATATTAAGCAAGTTGCCCACAAAAATCATAAATCATTAGATAACAAGAAAAGTTTTCAGCTTTTTCGAAAAATTATTATGTACGATTTACAATATGATAAGATTGTAAAATTAGTAGATTATGCCAAACAAAATATGCAAGAGGTACAGAAATTGCGTGAGCCTCTGAATAGATTTGAAAATAGTGTCAATTTGTTCTTTGCAGAGGGAAGTAAGGAAATAAAAGTAAGTGGAAGTGGAGATATATTGGTTCTTAACCATCACAAAGGAGCAAAGAAAATTGATTCTATTTACAATCTGTCTTCTGGCGAGAAACAACTTGTTATTCTTATGGCTTGTCTAGCTTTGTCAGAAAGATCCAAACATTCGCATGTTTATGTAGTCGATGAGCCTGAAGTCTCATTACATATTTCTTGGCAGGAGAAATTCGTTGATGCTTTGTTGAAAGCAAGCCCAGATACTCAGTTTATCTTGGCAACCCATTCGCCTTCCATCATAGCGTATAATGAGCGAAGAGGATGGTGTGAAGACTTAACAATCAGATAAGAATGGGATTAGAATATAATATAGAGGAGCGTCAGCTTGTTTCGCTCTTTCATCAGTACCGTAATGACATCAATATTTATACAGAGGATTGTGATAAAGACAAAGCCTTTTATGAAAGAATTTTCAAACGTTTGCTAGCTAATACTGGTTATGTAATAAACGATATATTTCCATTGGGAGATTGTGATACGGTTTTCAAGGCTAGTCAAAACTCTCAAGACTCTCGCGGCTTATATATTATCGATGGTGACATTTATGTAGTATTTGCCCCAAAACTCCATCGTCCGAATCTTTTTGTTCTTGATTCTTATTGTATTGAAAACTATGTTATAGATGAGGAAGGTATAGCTCATGCTATTTATGATATTAGTGGAGGTATTGAGACTGTGGAGATTATAAAAGGTAAGATTAATTTTAATCATGCTTTTGACGGGCTTCTACAGCCTATTATAGATTTATTTTTCATGATGTCTTTGGAACGAAAATATACAAATATTCATGAGTTAAAGGAGTATGATCGTTTTATAGCTAAAGGCAAAATATTTGATAAAAATAAGGTATTGGAAGAGATAAGACTTATAAAGGATAGATTAGTCCCTAATGTCCTCAGCTCTGCAAATTATGCAGAAGAATTACATTTGTTACGTGAGCTATATCCTTATAACTATGATACATTCTTAAAGATAGTGTCTGGTAAAGACTATATTATTCCTTATTTAAGAAGGTATATATGCGCGAAGATGAATTATCATTATCAGCTACCTAACGAGGCTTGGAAATATCATTTCTGTGGATATTGTAGTCTAGGACGGTTGGAGGCTTTAAAGGATGCTATTATAATAAAAATAAAAGAAATCGATTAGAATTTCATTATTAATCAAAGGAGATTATATTATGACATTAAAATAAATGCTGACAAATTAGTAGTCAAACTGGGGCTTGGAAAAAGTCTGCAATCTGCACTTGGCAAGCTGATAAATGATAATCTGGATAATCAGGAATTGGTTAAGAGGATGCAAGACCGCATTTCTTTACTGGATAAGTAATCAGGCGAGGGCTTTTTGACCTCCTACCTTTTTTCCATGCGGATTATAGTTTTCGAGATTCGAAATAACAATATTATTCGGCAGGCGAAGCACCACTAGCATTTTTTATGAGCTACTTTTCGCTTTTGGTGTGGAGCCTGCCTTTAAAAAGACAATATAAGTCCTAAAGAATTATAATTTTTAAATATTCATAAAGGCATGATATACTTAATGTGTAAAAATATCGTTATATAATTATAACGTTTAAACTAAAGAGCATGGCTAATAATAGAGTTACAATATCTACAACGCAGACTATCAAATTCATAAAGTCTGGCTTTCGACGTGACTATGATAAGCTCAATTATATGATTTTTGAGTGGTATTATGGTTTGGAAGGTGAGGGTAGATTGTGTCTTGCCATTTCTCGTAAGGCTCCACGTTTGTTGGAGTGGTGTCAGCAGACTTTTTCTCATGGTGATAGTCCGCTTCATGTTGTTAGTGAATTGGCTTTGCCATTTGTAGACATGAGCAACTATGATACATGTACGGTTGTTGATGAGGCCATATATAATGGAACAACTTTCAGTAAGGTCTTGTCGATAGCTAATTGCATGGGGAACTCAGAATATTCTATTGAAGCCAAACCTTTGGTTTTAACTTCTGATGCTTTAGAGAATGTCAGCATCATGCAAAAGCTGGTTCCTACTCGCAAAATAGAGAAGTGCGATACGCATTTTTTCATAGATGCTATTATCTCGAAGTTTTTAACGTTGGGTAAATCCTACGATATAGAGCATCCTATCTTTTATATTGATCTCAGAGATGATATTGATGAAGATAAGATGAAAACTATTTTAGAGAAGTTTACTTTCATAGAACGTGAAAAGAGAAATCTTGGTAAGGATGAAACGTATTACTATGTCACCAAGACCTATTCTCGTGAGGAAAAGAAAGATTATTACTCTTACACTTATCTCACAGATTATCTCTATAAGACATTACCTGCGGATGTATGGCCAGAGTTCGCTAAGCTTAGATTCTTCAAGAAGGGAAACAGGTTGAGCATAGTCTCTATGTCACCTTACGTTATCAGTGATGATTATCTAAACAAGGTAGATACGAAGTTTGATCGTTATCTTGATCGTGTCTGGCGATATATAAAGGCTTGCTCGGAAAAGACCAACGTAGGGTTTGTTGATGAGGAATATCTCTATCAAAAGAAAAAGAGCCTCATCGTCATGGTGAATTACCTGCTATCATTTACTCAATTTTTGAGTATAAAAGATTCTTTAGTACAGGCTTTGCTCGGAGATAATTTGTCTCTGCTCAGAGTTGAGGAGCCAGATCTCATTTATCTGTTAGGAGAAACTGTCGGTAAGCAGGTTGCTGTTATGCTGAACGAGATACTTGTTCTTCATTCTAATGGTGGTGTGGTTACCTATCCTGTAAGTCATATTGATGGTGCTGTGATGCCGCAGAATTATGCAGATGGATATCGTTTTTGGATGAACATTGACAATCTCGACAAGCGGACTATCACATTGAGCCAGATGGTTTCTAACCAGTTCAGTGCTATGCATTGGTATGTAGAATTGCCTTCTCGTTCTTTTGATAAGAAATTCAATAGATTGAGGTTCGGGGAAAGTTATTATTCTTTGTATAAGCGGTATCAGGGTTATTTCAAGCCAGGTACGGAAACAATCCGGCTTGTAAATCAAGCTATAGATTCTCGTATAGATAGAGGTTCGATTGTGCCAAATTATGTTAGGCATGAAACTTATACGTCAGCTTATTGGTCAAGGGTATTCCGCTCCGGAGAAAATGAAGATTATGATAAGGATCAGCTTCTGCGAACCATGGTACATATATTCCAAACCTATTGTGACAAGAGGGGAGGAAATATTATGCATAAGGCAGAAATGCAGCTGATTTTGGGCTTGCTTGTTATTATAGGTGAATATACCAAAGATGGTAATCATGTTATTTTTGGTCGCAAGTTATCTGCCGAGTACAATCACGGATATAAATTCCTTGCAAGTTTAGAGGATTCTGAAGAAGATTTGATAGACTTTGCCATCAATAACAAGGTGTTTATGCTGGAGGATGATGAATTCCTCCGTCTTACTGATACAACTTACGCCCATGAATTGACTTTGGGAGTTGGTATGTCAAATGCTGACGAAGAAGTTCTAGATTCTTATATCGAATTTGTGGATCAACTACGAGTGGCAAATTATGGTTTGTCTGAATTACGTGAGGTATTGAACTATCTGATGTATTCAACTACGAGAATGGAAGAAAGCATACATAGCTTTTATTCAAACTTAAAAGAACTGGTGAATTCAGAAGTGACTTTTGATTTCGACGAAATGGCTGCAGAGTTCAGAACTCTATATATGCGAATGCCTGAGCCGTATCTTTCGATAAATAGAAGCCCAGACCTTTCGTTGTCAATATATGAATCTGTAAGAAAGGTCATGCAGCCTATTAGTGATAAGCTGAAAGACCAGAACTTGTTTGATAAGCTAATCACGGCATATTATATTCTGAATGTATGGTCTGTGGTTAATTTTGAAGGATTGTCTTCACGTTTTCCTTTGGATCGCATAGAGGAGCAATCCTATTATCTGTCTGAGAAAGATAAAAAGTTTTCGGATGGTATTAATGCTTTTGAATGGATTAAAGAGAATGATAGCTACGCCAAACTTTCTCATCTAGCTAAGGGAGAATTGAAAGGGCGTTTATTGGAACTTTTATCAATGATTCAATGAATACATTTCAAGTAGGGTTAATAAAAAGGGCACTTGGAGATTCTGAAAATTTTGTTCAGATTCTCCAAGGTGCTTTGGAATTATCAGAAGATGAAAATGCCCTTTCTAAAAGAGATAAGTCTATTGTCTTGGGCTTTTTTAATCAGCTCGATTCTTACCAGTTGGATGCTGGACAGACTGTAGGTTTTCAAGATTATACTTTCAAGAGTCTGTTGGTTCAAAACTTTAGAAAGTATGGCAAGCCTAGTAAAGGTGAGTATTTTTCACTGTCGTTTGATGACGTGCCTCCAGAAAGGCTGCAGGCAAAAAGCTTGTTTCATGTTTTTCTTGGTGACAATGGCTCAGGTAAAAGCTCTTTGTTCGATTCCATGGAGTTTGTGAGTACAGGTAAAATCAGTGAAGCAACATATCGAAAAATCAATCAGAAATGGTTTAGTTTTCATCAGGGGGTTGACAATCACAGTATTATCATAAAAACATCACAATGTGAAATAAGGTCTGATTCCGATGAATTTAAAAATAAGGATATAGATGTTAGCCGTTTTTTCTTTTCAGAAAATAGTATTATGGAGTCAAGCGATTTTCAACATGATATTGGGGCTAATATGTTGCAGGATTCTACCAAAAACTGGTATGACTTCTTCCTATATGCTCTTGGATTGGATAGGGAATTTGTTGATTTTATCTCGGAGAACTCTGAGAGCAAGCTTTTTGACAAGACAATCAATGCTTTATCATATTTAAGGGAGATCCTTTCTGGAGATGACGCATTTGATCAAAATGCTTTGCAAGAATTGCTGATAGATAAGGCAACGTTATTATCCGATGATAACAGGCAGAGGTTAATCAAATTTAGAGAAAAGCTTGAAGGCATTCTTGTTGGATGGCAGCAACATTTATCTGATGATGATAGTCTGGATAATTTGATAGAAAAGGTTGGCATCCCTCCTGAGTTAGAAAGATGTGTTAGTTCTGTTGCTGCTCTCGCTGATTATGAAAAACAGCTTAATGACATCAAGGCTAGGATTCTAACATTATCAGAAGGAAATAATGGAGGTTTTTTAGTAAAGCAGACTTTTCTGTTTACAAAACAAGGTAATGGGGAGGAAAGTAATAGATTAATAGAAGATTTAAAAACTAGAATATTTGATCTGGTTACCGGACTTACATCCCGACTGAATGTTTTGTTGAGTGATACTCATTTCGATTTAACTGATGTAATCAAAAAATATGCAGTCATCAAGGCAAGAAAGTTTGCGCAAAGCCAGCCTTTTATAGACTATGTATCTTGTGAAAGCATAGATCAGTTATTAGAACAATTAAAAGATATACGTAGAAAGGTCAGAAATGAAATCAACGTAGTTGTCAAGGAAGTAGTTAATGAAGACTTCTGTCAGCTGTTGAAAGACATGTTTAACGATACATTCTTGTTGGAAAGAGAAAAATTTGAGTTTGACATTTCCGATATTGAAGATGAAAAAATAACTATAACAGTGAATAAAGTGCCAGTTCATAAGTACTTTAACACATTCCGTTACCGATTGTTTTATCTTACCATACAGGCAGCAATTAACCTTGTAAAGATGCGAAGAGAACATTTCACGTTCCCAATGGTTTTAGACGATATCTTCTATGCCAATGATTACAAGAACAAACGTCAGCTATTTAAATTTTTCAATATCTTGGAGCAGCAAGCTGATAAGATGTTGGATGGGCATCCTTTGCAAGTCATATTCTTTACTCATGATGAGCAGCTTGTTTCTACGTTAAATAGGAAAAAGGAAACTAGTGATACTTGCTTATGGAGTTTTGCTAGGATTATAGAATACGAGGAATTTAAGAATATTACACCAATATCTGGTGTAAATGATGATAATGGAGAAAAAACGTTTAAGCTGTATGTTAAAATTTATGAGTAAACACTATTATTTTTCCTCAATTCTGGTAGTGGTTTTCGCCGTAATAGCTATTTATTTTACAGGATGTAATGCTTCCAGAAACATAAGAAATGCTCAGTCTGTTGATTCGTCATTGATAAAAAATGAGCAGGCATATAGAGATTCAATCCGTCAAAATCCTAGTTTACAAGCCCTTGCTGGTGATCAACTGGATTCCTTGTGCAACAAGTGGGATTCTATATTTGTGCAGCATCAGCAGAGTTTGAATAAGTCTCAGGAGGCAATGAATTTAAATCTCACGTTATGGTTGTCGGTTATTGCTTCTATTTGTACTATTCTCCCAATTGTGTTGGGCATGAATCAGAACAACAGTCAGAAATTTCAGTTAGAGCAGTTTAACAAGGATTTTGAGAAAGAAAAGAAAACTCTTCAAACTGAAATTCAAAATGCTGTAGATGGATTTAATACAAATAAGGAGAAGATTTCAAATGAGATAGAGCAATACAGTTCTATATTATGTCATACAGAAGTGATTTCTTTATTGAATTTGCTATCACAGAATCTAAATCTTCTGTGTAATCTTCAGGAAATAGAAAATAAAGAGAATCCGATATTGACAAATCCTGGGTTAGTAAAAAGTGTAGTTGCATCATTCAAGATGAATGTGGAAAAATGTGATTTAAGATTTAAGAATTCAAAGGCAGGTCTTAATGAAGATTCTGTCCTTTCCATTCAGAATGCATTGATGAGTACGTTGTGTTCTATCAGAGATATGGCATATCTCTACGAGAATATCTTTAATGGTCAACAACTCTTAAAATTGCAACGACTCAGAGACGATTTGAGTTTTTTCATCTACGACAATACATCTTTATTTCAGAAACCATTGATTAAGGATGTTGAGGCGTGTTTCGAAAAAATAAACTCTGCGGCAAAAGTATTGGATGAGTTGTTTAAGGAATTTGAAAATTAAGCTAAAGGATATGAAATCTGAAGGCTGTACTTTTTTGAATATTTCCCTTTTGTATATACTGATGCGAAAGTAACAACCCTTACCTCATAAGTAGAAGCCAATGAACTTGGCTTTATCTTATTATTTGTTAAAATTTTAGTAGTAAAAGTAATCCTTTGTCCAAACGGTTTACGTCGCTTGGATGAACGCTTACAAAAAATAAATAAAAAATATGAATGGTTTATATTTGACGGTTTACGATACAAACGACACTACTAGTGGTGTTTGTAAGAAAATCAAATCTCAAGTTAAGGTTTTTGAGGAAAATGGTATAAATATTGATATTATTGATTCTAATTCAATTAGTGTCATAAAAAATAGCTATATAATTGATGCGTTTTATGCTATTTTGGGTAAAAATAATATTAATT
>ERZ1034626.344-NODE-344-length-34333-cov-11.560418_pt1 | contig 34333 bp, 28 predicted proteins | sample MGYA00520652_ERZ1034626 | MGnify/ENA primary metagenome ERZ1034626 (study PRJEB33766, sample SAMN09781765) | gut metagenome | biome: gut microbiome | host: Homo sapiens | place: Madagascar | study: EMG produced TPA metagenomics assembly of the PRJNA485056 data... | reverse complement strand
GTGGAGCGGCGGGCTGTTTTGGCCGAAGAAACCGGGCTGTGCCCCAAAACACGCATGGCGAGTTTACGATAAGAGATCATAAGTGGTGCCTCCTTACAAAGTTTCAAATCCGGTAAAACGTGGGTCTGTGCTTGTAAGATAATTATACCACTTCGGGGGGGGGGGAACAAGTAAAACTGCGTGAAAGGGGGTGTTTCCTGCGTGAAAAGCGAAAAATTGGCAAAAATTACCTAAAAGTTGCTAAATTTTTTTACTTCCAGCCCCGTGCCGCGGGGTCCAGCATTTCGGCGGCGGGCGTCCACTACCTGCGCATCGAGGGCGCGTGCTACATCGGCATCGGATACTACCTCAAAACCAAAACGGCATAACGAAACAGCCGGGAGGCGTTCCAAAAGCGGAAGCCTCCCGGCTGTGTTTTTATAAGTTGTGTGCTCTGTCCGGTTACTTGAGCAGGGCGCTGTGGTCTGCGCCGTCAATGGTCAATGCCGCGCGGAGGCCGGTGTGGGTCCAGACGACGGCCGCTTCATCGGGGGCGTCGGGTTCAGCCGCCAGCAGGGCGTCCACCGAGACCGTGGTGGAGCGGGAGAGCAGGGTGGTGAACACAAGGGTCTTCACGCCCTGAGCCTTCAGGGTGCGGACCATGCCCAGCGTCAGGTGGGCCGAGGTCACGATGCCGTTGGCGCGGATGGTCAGGGTCGTGCCGTTCTGGGTGCAGGTGTGGGTGATCTGCTTGCCCAGAACGTTGGTAACATACAGCCCCTCCACCGTGACCGGGCGCTCCACTTCCACCGAGCCGGTGGAAGGTGCTTCTGCCGCTTCCGTTTCGGTGGGCGTCACGGTCGGCTGGGCGGGCTTTTCGGGTTCGCGTACAACATCGCCGGGCTGGGAAACATCTTCGCCCTTCGCATTGCGGCGGGTGATGGTGGTGCCCACCTGCAAACCGGAGAACCGCGTTTCGCCGTTGATCGAATCGCCAATGGCCACATCGCCGCCGCCAGTGGCGTCGATCGTCACCTTGCCTTCAACGGTAATATCAGACTTTACCTCAGTAGCACCGTCAGCAACGCTGCCGCTGCCGATGGCCGCAGCACCGGGAAGAGAAACATTGTCATCCAGAACGCCGCCGCCATTCAGAACGCCGCCGCCTTTAGCAGTAATGTTGGGAGAACCAGCTTCGGTGCTCTTGATGGAAACTTTGTTTCTGGTATCCTCGGTGTCGGGTTGTGTTTCTGCGCCGCCACCGATACCGGCAGCACCAGCGCCGCCCTGTGCATTTTCGATGGTGACATTGCCCTCGATGGTCACGTGACCAGTGCCAAGAGCACCGCCGCCGATACCGGCACCTTCTTCGCCGCCGGTGGCGTTTCCGATTTGAGCGTTGCCTCTAATGATTACATTGCCGATGCCAAGAGTGCCGCCACCAATGCCGGAACCACCAGAGCCACTTTTTGCATTTTCGATTTTGGCGTTGCCTTCAATGGTCACATTTCCGACAGTTTTATCAATTATCGTCTCCTCGATATCATAGTCATAATTCACATCGCCTTGGCCGCTGCCGATGCCTGCGCCGTTTTCTTTACTTTCCGCATTTTCAACGACTGCATCACCTCTGATGATGATCTCGCTGTTACCACGGGTGCCACTGCCGATGCCGGCTCCAGCTACACCGCCCTGTGCGTTTTTGATGACGGCATCACCTTCAATGGTCACTGTGCCCAGACCCTGAAGGCCGCTGCCGATGCCAGCAGCCATATAGCCACCAGAGGCTTCGGTGATGGTGCCGCCGCTGATGGTGACAGTGCCATTTCCTCCAATAAGAGTGTCCTTCGGTATCTCGCCACAACCGCCGCCAATACCGGCACCATAATAGCCCCTAGCCTTTGCGGTGATATCGCCGTCCGTAATTATGACCGTACCGTTGCCATCGAGGCCACCACCAATACCGGCAGCCCCACTACCACCCGTAGCGGTGATCGTACCACCGGAAATTGTCACATCGCCGTCACCGCCGACGGCGGTGTACTTGTCACTGGCACCGCCGCCAATACCGGCAGCCCCATTACCACCCGTGGCAGTGATCTTACCACCCGTAATGGTCACTTGGCCGTCCTTGTTGCTACTGCCGCCGATACCGGCACCTCGGCCACCACCGTTGGCAGTCAAACTGCCAGTAGTATCGGACTCACTGCCCTTTGCGGAGCCATCATCATTCTTTTCGTCCTGAATCGTCAGCGTGCCGCTGTCGTCGGTCTTATTATGTTCCAAACCGGCGTGGCCATATCCGCTTGTCAGCGTGTTGTTGCCGTTCAGCTCGATGTTCGTATTGCCGCTGCCGGTAACGCTTACAGCGGTCTTATAGGCGTTCGGGTCATAAGCATATTTGGACCCTTCGTCTACATTGATCGTTACGTTATCCAGCGTGACATTCACCGTCTTGCCTTCACCTGCATCGATCGTTACTGTATTCGAAGACGCGGTAGAAGAGTCCTTGCTTTTAATAACCGTGTCCGTGTCATTCTCTTTTGTCGTACTTCCCTGTGTGACATTGTTGCCGTTTTCACCAGCCGAAATCGAGATGTCACCATTTTCAATGTACCAGTCTTGGGCAAAGGCGGGGAGCGTCATCCCGACCACAAGGGCGGCGGTGAGGGCGAGGGCGGCGGCGCGCTTTCCGGTGGAGCGGCGGGCTGTTTTGACCGCAGAAACCGGGCTGTGCCCCAGAACACGCATGGCGAGTTTGCGATAAGAGATCATAAGTGGTACCTCCTTACAAAGTTTCAAATCCGGTAAAACATGGGTCTGTGCTTGTAAGAAAATTATACCACTTTCCGGGGGGGGGTGCAAGTAAAACTGCGTGAAAGGGGGTGTTTCCTGCGTGAAAAACGGAAAATTGGCAAAAATTACCTAAAAATTGCTAAATTTTTTTACTTCCAGCCCCGTGCTGTGGGGTCCAGCATTTCGGCGGCGGAGTAGACCAGCGCGTTGCAGATGGCGGCGGCTACGTTGCTGCCACCCTTGCGGCCCATGGCCGCGATGGCGGGCACGCCGTAGGTCTCGCAGACGGCGAAGAGCCGCTCCTTGCTCTCCACCACGTTCACAAAGCCCACCGGCACCCCGATGACCAGCGCGGGCCGCAGCCCGGCCTCGATCAGCTCGGCAATGGTCAAAAGGGCCGTGGGCGCGTTGCCAACGGCGAGGATGGCGCCGGGGTGCTCCGCCGCCGCCCGGTGCATGGAGGCCACGGCGCGGGTGGTGCCCGCCGCTTTGGCCGCGGCGGCGACCTCCGGGTCCGCCATGTAACAGAGCGCACTGCCGCCCAGCTTTTTCAGGCCCGGCTTCGTGATGCCCGCCAGCGCCATGTTGGTGTCGGTGACGATGGGGGTCCCGGCGCGGAGCGCGGCCACCCCCGCCGCCACAGCCCCCGGCGTGAAGCGGAGGTTCTGGGCGTAATCAAAATCCGCCGTGGTGTGGATGACCCGCTTGACCACCGGGGCCGTCTCCGGCGGCGGGGTCAGGCCCAGTTCGGCCAGCTCGGCGGTGATGATGGAAAGGCTCGTCCGCTCAATGTCGGCGGGCAGATGATGTTGTGGGGTCATAGCTGCTCCTTTCGGGCAAGGCCCATGGCGGCATACAGGGCGTCCATGTCCAGCGCCCTGCGCACCCCCTCGGCCAGAAGGTCGAATTGCTGCTGGCGGTACTGCTCCATGGGCATCAGGGCGGCGGTGGTGGGGGAAATGCCCTTCCGCGCGCACAAAGCGGCCACCAGCTTTTCGGTCAGCTCACCGGTGTCGAACAGGCCGTGCAGATAGGTGCCAAAGACCCTATCCTGCACACAGCCTTCGGGGGTGCCGTCCGCCTGTGTGCAGAAGGGGAGGCCCTCCACCTCGGTGCGGCCGGTGTGGATCTCGTAGCCCGTCAGCGCGGCCCCGGCAAAGGGGGCGGCGGTGGCCTCTGCCGTGACCTGCGCCCGCCGCTTCCGGGCGGTGAAGGTGGTGCGGGTGGGCAGCAGCCCCAGCCCGCGCAGGGTCTGGGCGCGGCCGCTCTCGGTGCCGTCGGGGTCGGCGAGGGTCTGCCCCAGCATCTGATAGCCGCCGCAGACGCCCAGCACGGGGGTGCCCCCCGCGGCCAGCCTGAACAGCGCCGGTTCCAGCCCGGACTGCCGCAGCCAGAGCAGATCGTCCACGGTGTTCTTGGTGCCGGGCAGGATCACAAGGTCCGGCGTGCCGAGGGTGTGGGCGTTTTGTACATACCGCACGCCCAGCAGCGGGTGCTGTTCCAGCGGCATGAAGTCGGTGAAGTTCGAGATATGGGGCAGGCGGAGGATGGCAATATCCAAGGGCTTGACGGTCTTGCCGGTCTCCAGCCGCTGGGAGAGGGAGTCCTCGTCCTCGATGTCCACCTTCAGGTAGGGCACCACGCCCAGCACGGGCAGATGGGTCTTTTCCTCCAGCATGGCAAGGCCGGGGCGGAGGATCTCCACGTCCCCACGAAATTTATTGATGATAAGTCCCTTGATGCGGGCACGCTCGTCGGGTTCCAGCAGCTCCACGGTGCCGTAGAGCTGGGCGAAGACGCCGCCGCGGTCGATGTCGCCCGCCAGCAGCACCGGCGCGTCCACCAGCTTCGCCAGCCCCATGTTCACGATGTCGTCGGCCTTCAGGTTGATCTCCGCCGGGCTCCCGGCCCCTTCGATCACGAGGATGTCCACGGCTTCGGCGAGGCTGTTGTAGGCCGCGAGGATGTCCGGGATGAGCGATCTCTTCATCTTGAAGTAGGCGGCGGCGGGCATCTGGCCCCGCACTTCGCCGTTTACGATGACCTGACTGCCCACGTCGCTGCTGGGCTTGAGCAGGATGGGGTTCATCCGCACGTCGGGCTCGATGCCCGCCGCTTGGGCCTGAACCACCTGCGCCCGGCCCATTTCCAGCCCGTCGCGGGTGACAAAGCTGTTCAGCGCCATGTTCTGACTTTTGAATGGGGCGGTGCGGTAGCCGTCCTGCGCAAAAATGCGGCAGAGCGCCGCGCAGAGCAGACTTTTGCCCGCGCCGCTCATGGTCCCCTGCACCATGATGCAGCTTGCTTTGCTCATCGGATCACCTCCGCAAGGGTCTTCAACAGTCGTTCGTTTTCAGGCCCGGTGCGCACGGCGGTGCGGTACCAGCTGGCGTCAAGGCCGGGGTAATTCGCGCAGCTGCGCAGGACCACGCCCTTTTGCCGCAGCGCCTCGCCCAGCGTCTCCGGCCCTTGCCCTTGCCATTGAAATAACAGATAGTTTGCCCGGCCCTCCAGCACCCGCAGCCCCAGCGCCCGCAGCCCGGCGGTCAGCCGGGGGCGCTGCTCGGCGAGGAGGGCGCGGACCCGGTCCACATAGGCGGTCTCGTCCAGCGCGGCCAGCCCCGCCGCTTGGGCAAGGCTGGAAACGCCCCACGGCTGCCCGGCGGCACCCATGGCGTCCAGCAGGGCGGGGTCTGCGCTCAAAGCGTACCCCAGCCGGACGCCCGCCATGCCGTAGAGCTTGGTGAAGGCCTTCAGGATCAGCAGATTCCCGCTGCCCAGCAGGGGCTTTGCGGTGAGCGAAGCGTGGTCGGGCAAAAAATCGAGGAAACATTCGTCCAGCAAAAGAAGCGCCCCGCAGGCGGTGCACTTCTCCAAGATGCGGGCCACAAGGGCGGGGGGCGTCAACTGGCCGGTGGGGTTGTTGGGCTGGCAGAGGAACACCATGTCCACGCTGTCATCAATGGCGCCGCAGAAGGCCTCCGTCACCGCGAAGTCGTCGGCCTCCCGCAGAAAACAGCGCTCCACCGTGCAGCCGACCGTTTCCAGTGCGGCGGCATATTCCGCAAACGTGGGGGCCGTGACCAGCGCCTTGCGGGGGCGCTTGGCCCACACCAGCCGGAAGATCAGGTCCGCCGCGCCGTTGCCGCAGAGGAGCTGTTCCGCCGGAACGCCCTCGTGTGCGGCCAGCTTTTCCCGCAGGGCGCGGCAAAAAGGGTCGGGGTAGCGGTCCGCCGTGGCAAGGGCTGCGGTGATGGCCTTGGCCACCCCCTCCGGCAAGCCCAGCGGGCTGACGTTGGCCGAAAAATCCAGCGGGTCGCGGCCAAACTCGGCGCGGTAGCCCGTCCAGTCGCCGCCATGTACGAATTGCATGGAAACATCTCCTTCCGCAAAGCATGATCGAGAGGGCGGGTCTGTCACAAAATCGCCCGCACCGCCAGCCCAACTGCCAGCGCCAGCACACTTTCGGCGTACATCATCCGGTTGGCGCGGCGGATGTCCTCCGGCTCAATGGGCCGGAGCGGGTCGCCGATGGTGGGTTTTGCGTAATACTCGCCGAAATAGTAGGCGGGCCCGGCCAACTGGACGCCCAGCGCCCCGGCACAGGCGCTTTCGGTCTGGGCGCTGTTGGGGCTGGCGTGGCTGCGCCGGTCCCGCCGCCAGATGCGCCATGCGCCCTTCGGACTGTTCCCGGTCAGGGCCGCAGCGGCGCACCAGAGCAGCCCGGCCAACCGGCTGGGCAGATAGTTCGCCGCATCGTCGAGTTTTGCGGCGGCGCGGCCAAAGTAAAGGTACTTCTCATTTTTGTAGCCCAGCATACTGTCCATCGTGTTGACGGCCTTGTAGGTCAGTGCCAGCGGGGCCCCGCCAAGGAGCATATACAGCAGCGGCGCAATGACGCCGTCGCTGGCGTTCTCGGCCACAGTCTCCACGGCGGCTTTGGTCACCCCTTCCAGCGTCAGGTTCTGGGTGTCCCGCCCCACGATGCGGCTGACCGCCTTGCGGGCGGCGGGCAGGTCGGGCTTGATGAGCGCGCGGTAGACGTTGGTGCTCTCCTGCGCCAGACCCTTTGCGGCCAGCGCCTGTCCGCACCAGAACATCTGCACCGCCAGCCCCAGCCATGGGCTGAGCTTTGCCGCGCCGAGGCAGACGAGGCTGGTGAGCAGAAAGGTGCCCACAGGCAGGGTGAAAGCCACCACCGCCCCGCCCAGCAGCTCGCCCTGCGGCGTTTGGGGCAAGCGGGCCCGCAGCTGCTTTTCCAGCGCCGAGATGGCTTTGCCCATCAGTACGACGGGGTGGGGGAGCCATGGGGGGTCGCCGAAAAGGGTGTCCAGCACAAAGCCCCCCAGAACTGCTTCGCCGATCATCGGGCCGCCTCCTTTGTGTACTGCACCGTTTTCACAAGGTGCAGGATGCGGTGCGCGGCCCAGTCGCGGGCGTCCAGCAGATAGCCGCCCGCGTTGGGGGCGCACCAGTGGTAATAGTCCTCGTGGGGCAGGGCGAAGCGCTCCATCGCCGCCATTTGGGTGCCGCCGTGGGCGAGGATGACCAGTGTCTCTTCGCCGTCGGCCAGCGCCTTGTCCACCAGCGCGGAAAATGCCCGGCAGACCCGCGCGGAGAAGAGTGCCTTCGTCTCGCCGTCGGGGCAGGGACTTTCGCAGTTGGCGTCCACCCATGCCAGATAGTCGGGGTCGTGCTCCATCTCGATGAAATTGCGGCCCTCGAAGCTGCCAAAGCACATCTCTTGCAAGTCGCGCACCTCCACGAGGTCGGCCTCCGGGAAGAGCACTTCGGCGGTCTGCCGGGTGCGGCAGAGGGGCGTGATATAGACGGTTTTCGGCTGGATGTCGGCCCGACAGAGCTGGGCCCGGCCTTCGGGCGAGAGCGGGATGTCCCGCTGGCCCTGATAGCGCTTTTCGGCGTTGTAGGCGGTCAGCCCGTGGCGCAGCAGATAGATCAGCATGGGGGCAGCTCTCCTTTCAGAATGGTGGGGATGCCGCAGAACATCTGTACGACGCATTGGGCCCGGCTGGCCAGCAGACAGGCCAGCCGACCGGCAGCTTCCCGCGCGGCTCGCTCCCCGGCGTCCACGGGGACCACGCCGCCGCCCACCTCGGTGGCGATCACGATATCATAGGCGGCGAGTTTGTCCGCGAGTTTCTCCAGATCGTCCGCATCCTTTGCAAGGTCCTGCACCTCGGCGATGCGGGTGCCCGGCAGGGCGTTTGCAAAGGTGCGCTTGCCGCTGTACAGCGGCCCGGTGATGAAGATCATAACAGCCCTCCCCATTGGCATGCACACAGCGCCGCTAGCATCCACAGCTCGGCTTTCTGCAAAAACCACCCGGCCAGATCGCCGGTGATGCCGCCAAACTGTTTTTTGGAAACAACGTAATAACGAACAAAGATAAGGACTGCCGCCAGCGCCAGCCCCCAGCCGCCCAGCACCGTCAGCGCGGCGCAGAGGGCGAAGACCAGCCCGAACAGAACGCTGCGGACAGTCTTTCGGTCCGCCGCTGAAGCAAAGGTGTGGGCGAGGCCGGTGTTTTTCGCCATGGGGAAAGCGGCCACGGCAAGGCCGGAAAGTACCCGCTCCAGCACCAGCGCCAGCGTCCAGAGGAACCCTGTGCGCGGGGTGAACTGCACGGCGGTGCACAGCGCAAAATAAGCGAGGAAATAACTGCACAGTCGGATCACGGCAAAGGCCCCGCAGTGGGGGTCCTTCAGGATCTCCAGCTTCTTTTCCCGGTCGCCGTAGCTGGAAATGGCGTCGCAGGTGTCGGCGTAGCCGTCCAGATGGATGCCGCCTGTGACCCAGACCGGGAGCAGACAGAACCCGCCCGCTTTCACCAGCGCCGGGAGCGGCAAGGCCCCGCACAGGGACCACAGCCCGCCGATGACCAGCCCGATGAGGGGGAAGGCGCACATCGCGTACCGCATATTCTTTTCGTTCCACTCGAACTGCGGCACCGGCACAGCGGAAAACATCGCAAAGGCCACCGCAATGGTCTGGAAAAAGATCATGATTTCGCTCCTTTATAAGAGACCGGGATGCCGCACACCACCCGCACCACAGCGTCGGCGTGGGCCGCCAACCCATTGTTGACCTGCGCCAGCGCTTTCAGGTAGCGGTCGGTGTCGCCCGCATAGCCGGCCCCGCCGCTGAACACCTCGTTCGAGACGACGATGAGGTGTTCGCATTGTGCGGCCAATTGGGAAAGCCCGTCCAGAATGGCCGAAGCGGCGGCTTCGCCCGCACCGGCAGGGTCATACAGTTCGTTGGCGGTCAGGTTGCCGAGGTCTTCCAGCAGGGCGGTGCCCCGCGCGGGGAGCCGGACGGCGTCGAGATGCAGCGGGCACTCCACGGTCTCAAACTGCTTTTTGGCCCGCATTTGGCGGTGCTTTTCCACCCGCGCGGCACACTCGGCGTCCCACACCTGCATGGTGGCGAGGTAATAGCGGGGAAGAGCTGTTTTCAGCACCAGCGATTCGGCGTATTCGCTTTTTCCGCTGGCCGCGCCGCCCAGCACCAGCGTCAGCATTGGGGAGTATACGGCGTGATGCCGCCCTCCGCGAAGGAATAACAGTGGTCATAAACGGCCAGCGCCATATCCCACAGCGGGATGGACGCCACCGCGCCGGTGCCCTCGCCGAGGTGGAGCCCGGCGGTCAGGAGGGGGGCCTTGCCCAGTGCCTCCAGCACCAGCCGCGCCGCCGGTTCGGAGGAACAGTGGCTGGCGAAAACGGCCTTGGCAGCGGCGGGGCAGAGCCGCACGGCACAGAGCGCCGCGACCCCGCTGATGAAGCCGTCCATCAGGACGGGGATCCCTTCCAGCGCCCCGCCGAGAAAAACGCCGCACAGGCCCGCAAGGTCGAACCCGCCAAGCTTCGCGAGGATGTCGAGGGGGTCAGCGGCGTCGGGCGTGTTGACCGCGATGCCTCGGCGGATGGCGTCCATTTTGCGGGCAAGCCCTTCATCGGAGAGGCCCGCGCCCCGGCCGGTCATGGTTTCGATGGGCTGGCCCAGCAGCACCGCCGCCACCGCGCTGGAGGTAGTGGTGTTGCCGATGCCCATCTCGCCGGTGGCCAGCAGCTGCACGCCCTGCGCCTTCTGGGCACGGACGAGGGCGATGCCCGCCGCGATGGCGTCGATCGCTTCGGCGCGGGTCATGGCAGGGCCTTGGGTGAAGTCCTGCGTCCCGGCGGCGATGCGGCAGTTGACCACACCGGGCACCGAGTCCCCGGCCATGCCCATGTCCACGGGCACGACCTCGCACCGGGCCGCTTTGGCCATCTGGCAGACACTGGTCCGCCGGGCAGCAAGGTTTTCGGCCACGGCGCGGGTCACGCTCTGGTCGGTCTGGCTCACGCCCTGTGCCACCACGCCGTTGTCGGCGCAGAGCACCAGCACGGCCCGACGGGAAAGATCAAGCTGGGCCGTGCCGGTCAGCGCGGCGGCTTCTTCCAGCAGCGTTTCCAGCGCACCGAGGCCGCCCAAGGGTTTTGCGAGGCTGGCCCAGTGGGCGTGGGCGGCGGCGCGGGCCGCTTCGTCGGGCGGGGTGATGGTGGAAAGAAGCTGGTTCAGTTCCGGTTCTGTCATGGGTTCGGCTCCTTATGAAGATAAGATCGGGCGGCGGTCACGAACCGCCGGGGCAGGGAAGTGCCCGCCCAATACAAATGCGGGAAGCCCGCATAGAAATGCTCATTTGCAAAGCCGCAGGGCCAGCTCCGGCCATCGGCTTTCCGAGCGATGAAGGCGTCGCCGTTCGCGGTGGTGTCCCAGTAGTGGAACTCGTGGACGGGGAGTGCTTCGCCGCGGCGGAACAGCATACTGTCCGCCTGTGCGGTCAGGGCGGCGTAGCCGAACCGCACGAGTTTGCCGACCCGGAAGCCCTGCCCCGGCAGCACGCCCGCCATGGGATAGGCGGTGCCGTCGGCATCTTCCAGCGACTGCCCCAGATAGAGGAAGCCGCCGCATTCGGCCACGGTGGGCAGACCGCGCTCGATGGCGGCGCAGAGGGCGCGGCGCAGCGGTTCGTTCTCGCTCAGCGCCTTGGCGTGCAGTTCCGGATAGCCGCCCGGCAGGTAGACCCCGCCGATGCCCTCCGGCAGGGCGGTATCGTGCAGGGGGCTGAAAAAGACAAGCTCAGCGCCCGCCGCCCGCAGGGCGTCCAGAGTCTCGGCATAGGTGAAGCAGAACGCTTCGTCCTTTGCCACCGCGATGCGCACCGTCGGCGAGGCAGGGGTCAGAAAATCGGGCAGGGGCGAAACGGGGGCGGGAAGGCTCGTCAAAGCGAGGAGCCGCTCCCAGTCCAGCGTGGCGGAAACTGCTTCGGCGAGATGCTCGATCTTCTCCTGTAGACCGGAAACTTCCTCCGCCGTTTTCAGCCCCAGATGGCGGCTCTCCACAACGGCGTCGGGCAAATGGGGCAGATAGCCCAGCACGGGCAGCCCGGTCTCCCGCTCCAGCAGGGGGGCAAGCAGTTGGTGCAGACGGGGGGAGCAGTCGTTGAGGAGGAGGCCCGCCAGATGACTCGGCGTCCGGAAATTTTTCAGCCCGTTGATCTGAGCCGCCAGCGTCACACTGGCCCCTTTGGGCTGGACCACCAGCAGAACGGGGAGGCCGAGGGTATCCGCCAGCGCCCACGCGCTTGCGGCGGTGGTACAGTTGAGCCCATCATAAAAGCCCATGGCTCCCTCGCAGAGGGCGGCATCATGCCCGGCGGCATAGTGGGCGTACAGGGCCCGCACCGTGTCCGGCGCAGAGAAGAACAGGTCGAGGTTGTGGCTGTCCACCCGGAGAGCGGAGCGGTGGAACATCGGGTCGATGTAGTCGGGCCCGGATTTGAAGGCGCAGGGCCAAAACCCACGCTTCTTCAGCGCCGCCAGCAGGGCACAGGTCAGGGTGGTCTTTCCGCTGCCGGAAGCGGGGGCCGCAAGGACGAACTGGATCATTTTCGTTCCCCCGTGATCAGAAAAATGGGGTTGTTGGCCATCAGGAGATGGAGCTTGCCCGCCGGTCTGGTGCGGCTGACGGCAAGCTGGGTTACTTCGGCGGTTTGTCCATGAGCCGCCAGCGCCGCAATGGCCGCACTCAGGGTCTCCAGCGCAATGGCGGAGATGCACAGGCGGGCGTTCGGGTTCTTGGCAAGGGCGGCGTCTACCACCTCGGCCATGCTGCCTTTGGTGCCGCCGATGAAGACGGCGTCCGGTGCGGGCAGGTCGGCCAGAACCTGCGGGGCGGTCCCCTCGATCAGGGACAAATTATAGGCGTGGAATTTCTCCCGATTCTGGCGGATGAGGGCACAGGCGTCGGGGGCGCATTCCACCGCGTAGACATGCCCGCGCGGTGCGGCCAGCGCCAGTTCGACGCTGACGCTTCCGGTCCCGGCCCCGACATCCCAAAGGGTGTCCGTAGGCCGGACGGCCAGCTTCGCCAGTGCGGCGGCGCGGACTTCCTGCTTCGTCATGGGGACCTCTCCCCGGATGAAGGCATCATCCGGGAAGCCGGGGGCCCGCCGGGCAGGAAGGACGGTGTGTTCGATGAGCAGAACGCTCAGGGGGGCAAAAGTCTTTGCGGCAAGGGTCTGCGCCGTGCCGAATGCGAGATGTTCCTGCGATGTACCGATGTTTTCACCTATGATCGCATGGGCGTCCCCAAGGCCCGCATCGGCCAGTTTGGCGCAGAGGGTGGCGGGCGTTTCGGTGCCGCCGGTCAAGAAGAACACCGGGCGGCCTTCGGCAGTCAGGCACTGGGCTGCCGGGTCACAGGCACAGCCGTGGGCCGAGACGAGCTTCCAATCCTGCCACGGGCGGCCGATGGCGGCAGAGAGCAGCTGTACGCTGGAAACGCCGGGCAGCACCCGCGCCGAAATGCCGAAGGCCCGGAGCATGGGCAGCAGCTTGGAGGCACCGGAATAAAACCCGGTATCGCCGCTGTAAAGAAGGGCCGCATTTGCTGCCGGAAACTCGGAAAGGCAGGACAAAATATTCTCCGGTTTATAGAGGGCTTTCCGGTTCTCGGTGCAGCCGGTGGGCAGATGCTCCAGCAGCCGTTTTGCCCCGATGATGAGGTCGGCGCTCTGCAGGGCGGCAAGCCCCTGCGCCGTGAGCAGCTCCGGTGTGCCGGAACCCATCCCGATCAGTGTGACCATCCCAAAGCCTCCTTGCAGCGTGCCAGAATTTGTGCGGCAGTTTCTCCCTTTTCGGCCGGGCGGCGGAGCACCACGAGCTGTGCGCCCATGTCCTGCGCGGCCTGTGCCTTTTCGGCAAAGCCGCCCGCTGCGCCGCCGTCCTTTGTGACGAGGAAACGGATGTGGAACTGCTCCATCAGCGCCCGGTTCAGCGCGTAGGAGAAGGGCCCCTGCATCGCAAGGATATTTTTGTGGGGAATGTGAGCGGCTTCACAGGCGGCGATGCCGTCCAGCGTGGGCAGAACGCGGGGGAACAGCCGCGCCGGGTCGATGCTGGAAAAGGCGGCAAGCTCCTTGGCCCCGGTGGCCAGCAGGATATTGCCCTGTGTTTCGGCGAGAAACTCCGCCGCGTGCATGGCCGACTGAAACACCATGCTTCCTGCCGGGAGGGGGCTTTCGGCCCGCAGCAGCCGGTGGTATTCGATCTGCGCCGTTTTGCACGCCGCCGCAATGTTTTTGGTGGCATCCACTGCGTAGGGATGGGTGGCGTCCACGCAGAGGTCGGCCCCTTTCAAGAGGTCGGCCATTTCCTCCGGTGTCAGCCGCCCGCAGTGCACTGTGATGCCGGACAAACTGCCCTGCTCCTCGGCCCCCAGCGGGGTCGCCACGCTGACGAGGACGTCAGCCCCCAGTGCGGCCAGCTCTTTGGAAAAAATGCGGCCCTCGGTGGTGCCGCTGAAGACGACTGTTTTCATCCGCGATACCCCCTCGGCGTGACCATCCGGCCGCTGAGCTGTTTTGTCTCCGCGTTGCCGATGAAGACGGTGGTGAACATATCCACCGGGGCATGTTCCAGCTGGGCCAGCGTCAGGACGCGGTGGGTCTGGCCCTCCCGCCCGATGTTCCGCACCAAGCCGCAGACGGTCTGGGGCGGTTTGCCCTGTTCCAGCAGGATGCGGACCGCTTTTTCAAGGTAGTCCGGCCGCCCCTTGGAGGAGGGGTTGTACAGCGCGATGCAGAAATCGCCCATGGCTGCCGCTGCCAGCCGCCGCTGGATGACCGCCCACGGGGTGAGCCGGTCGGAGAGGGAAAGCACGCAGAAATCATGGGCCAGCGGTGCCCCCAGAACGGCCCCGCCGCTGAGGGCGGCGGTCAGGCCCGGCATCACTTCCACGGCGACATCGGGGAACCGCTCGGCCAGTTCCAGCAGGGGGCTGGCCATCCCGTAAACGCCTGCATCGCCGGAGCAGATGAGGGCGACGGTCTTGCCGCTTTGCGCCGTTTCCAGCGCCCAGCGGCAGCGGTCCAGCTCCTTGGTCATGCCGGTGGCGTAATATTCCTTTTCCGGGTAATAGGGGCGCACGAGATCCAGATAGACCGTATAGCCGCACAGCACCTCGGCTTTTTGCAAGGCGCTCTGCGCCTGTGCGGTCAAAAACTGCGGGTCGCCGGGGCCAAGGCCCACCACGAACACGGTGTTATTCATGCTGCCACCTCCAATCTGGGGCATAGGGGCGGAGCGCCAGCGCAAAGGTCACGCCGCCGCCCGCCTGTTTCGGGATGCGGATGGGTCCGCCCGCCGCCAGCACAGCCGCCCGCTCGCACACATTGTCCACGCCGGTAACGCTTTGAACAAACTGCGAGGGCGTAAAGGTGCCGGGCGCGGCTTGGAGCTGCGCGGCGGAATAAAAGGAAACCTTCCACCGGTGCGCTTGGCAGAACGCCAGCAGCCCCGCTTCGTTTTGTTTCAGGTCGATGCTGGCGGCGGCGCAGATGCAGGCAGGGGCAAGGCCGTGGGTTTCGCAGAACGCGGCAAAAGCTGCTTCCAACTGTTCGGCGGTGGTGCCGCGCTTGCAGCCGACGCCCAGCACGCCGATGCGGGGGACAAGGTGCAGCGCATTTCCGGCAGGGAAAAGGGTCAGGGCGAAGTCTGCTGCGTCCTGCGTTTGGGTCGGAATTACCCCCGCAGGAGCCGCGCCGGGAAGGGGAAATTCCGACCAGACGGAAGCGGTCTGTCCGGCCAGCAGTTTCCCACTGACGGCCTTGATCCGCGCCGGTTCCAACACCTGACAATTTTGATGCTTCGCCCACTCGTCCACAGCGAAAATCCCGTTGGCATCCGTCGCCGTGGTGATGACCGGCACCGCCCCGCAGAGCGCAGAAAGCTGGCGTGCCAGATCGTTGGCCCCGCCCAAATGGCCGGACAAGATCGGCACCGCGAAGCGTCCGCATTCGTCCAGCACGACCACGGCGGGATCGCTGGCTTTGCTTTGGCAATGGGGTGCAATGGCCCGCACCGCAATGCCGATGGCTCCCACAAATATCAAGGCATCCGAGCGGACAAACTCCGCCGCTGTCCACTGGGCTAAGGCCGGCCCGCCATGGCCGCAGCGGGTCACGCTGCCGGGCAGGGAAGCGGCCAGTTTTTCAGCCAGCCGCAGTCCCCTTTCGGTGAAGGCGGCGTAGGCGGGGGTCACCGGTCGGCTCCTTTGCGGAACGCGGTGGTAAAGGCGGGGTCGTAGAGCTTGCTGCGCTCGTACCGGGTGCCGAGAAAATCCCCCACCACGATGAGGGCGGTTTTGGTGATGCCGTTCCGGCGGGTGCTCTCGGCCAGCGCTCCGACGGTGCAGCGCACGATTTTCTGTTCCGGCCAGCTTGCCTTATAGACCACGGCGGCAGGGGTGGCGGGGGTGTAAGCACCCTGCAGCAGCGCTTCCTGCACCTTGTCAATGAGGCCGATGGAGAGGAAGATCACCATGGTCGCCCCGTGGGAAGCAAGGCTTGCCAGCTTTTCCTTTTCCGGTACGGGGGTGCGGCCCTCCATCCGGGTGATGATGACGGTCTGGCTGACGGTGGGCAGGGTGTACTCGGCGTTCAGGGCCGCCGCCGCCCCGCAGAAGCTGGAAACGCCGGGGGTATCATCGTAGGAAATTCCGGCAGCGTCAAGGGCGTCCATCTGCTCCCGGATGGCACCGTAGAGACAGGGGTCGCCGGTGTGGAGCCGCACGGTGGTCTTGCCCGCCGCTTCCGTCTGCCGCATGACGTCGAGCACCTGTTCCAGCGTCATCTCGGCGCTGTTGTAAAGGGCGCAGCCGGGCTTTGCCAGCCCCAGCAGGGCGGGGTTCACAAGGCTCCCTGCATAAATGATGCAGTCTGCTCCTTGCAGAAGGGCGGCTCCGCGCTGGGTGATAAGGTCCGGCGCACCGGGTCCGGCTCCGACAAAATGTACCATAATGCGTTACTCCTTCCAGTGCTGCAATAACTGTGCGGCGGCTTCGGTCTGGCCCAGCGGGCCATTCTGGTTTGAAAACAGGATCGCCCCCACCCGGAACGCCCCTGCCGCGCGGCGGTCAAGGTGGAGCTGGATGGCGGAAAGCAAGCTTTTCAGCACCGGTTCCCGCAGCCCGGCAGCGTCTAATATCTCCAGACAGGCGTCGGTGGTGGCGGCGTCCATCAAAGAAGCGCAGACTTCACGGGGCGCGCCGCAGAGGGCCGCATGGGCGCAGAACAGCTCCGTACGGCAGTCGGCGGTGTGGGAGTGGGTGTTCATGATGCCGCCCGCCAGCTTGACGAGCTTGCCCACATGGCCCACCAAAAGCACCCCCTCGAATCCGGCGGCAGCGGCCATATCCAGCGTGTCACCGATGAAATTTGAGGTCTTCACCACCGGGAGGGCGGCAAATTCCCGGTAAGTCCCGTGGAGGTAGTCCAGCCCGTAGTTGCCGGGTGCAAGGATGAGCCGCCGGGGGCCGGGGGCTGCTTTGGCCCGCAGGGCGGCTTGGTTCATTTCCAGCTGGATGGTGTCCAGAATGGCCTGTTGGCTCATGGGCTCCACGATGCCGCTGGTGCCCAGCACAGACAGCCCGCCCTCGACCCCAATGTGGGGGTTGAAGGTACGCTTGGCCACCTCTTCGCCGCCCTTGATGGAGATGGTCACAGCAAAGCCGCCGGTGTAACAGGCATTTTCGGCTTCTCTTTTCAGCGCCTCGGCGATCATCTGACGGGGGACATGGTTGATGGCGGCTTCTCCGACCGGCTGGTCGAGGCCGGGTTTTGTCACCCGGCCTACTCCTTTGCCGCCGGAAATGCGGATGTCCGTGGTGTCGGGCAGCAGGGCGACAGAGGCGATCACCGGCAGCCCGGTGGTCACGTCCACATCGTCGCCGCCGTCCTTTTCGATGGCACATTCGGCCCCGGCGTCCGTTTTGCGGCAGAACAGGGGGGCCACTTCCACCACGATGCCCTTCGGGGTGCGGAGGGCGACGGTCTCCGGGGCGTTCCCGGTCAGCAGCAGCCGGGCTGCCCCCGCCGCCCCCAGCGCCGCGCAGGTGCCGGTGGTGTAGCCGCAGCGCAGCAGCTTCTGCCCGCTGCGGACGTAGTGCTCAAACTTGGGTCTCGGAGGCTTTGGGGGGCCGAACAGGGCTTCGTACTGCTCCCGGCTCAGGTCGTAAAGGGCTTGGATGTTCTCCGGCGCAAAGGCTTCTTTGGCCGTCAGCACGCCGGAAACGCCCTGCGGTGAGACGCAGACCACTGCATCCGCGATCTTCTGGGCCATGTCCAGCTCGTGCAGACTGACGATGACGGCAAGGTGCTGCTGGTGGGCCAGCTTTTGCAGGATGGTCAGCAGCTCGATCTTGCCCTTGATGTCCAGAAACGAGGTGGGCTCGTCCAGCAGGAGGATCTCCGGCTGCTGGCAGATGGCGCGGGCCAGCAGGATGCGCTGGCGCTGGCCGTCGCTGATGCAGTTGAAGTCCCGGTCGGCAAGGTGGGAAGCCCCCACCAGCGCAAGGGCGTCCCCCACGGCCTGTTTGTCCGCTTCGGAGAGGATGCCCAGCCGCCCGGTGTAGGGGATGCGGCCCGCCGCCGCAAACTCGAAACAGGTGGTCAGCTCGGTGCGGCGGGTGTGAGGGAGCATCAGGGCCAGCCGCTGTGCGCGGGCAGTGCCGGTGTAGGCGGCAAGGTCTTGGCCGCCCAGTAGCACGGTGCCGCCGAGGGGGGTCAACTGCCCGGCCAACGTTTTGAGCAGCGTGGATTTGCCCGCGCCGTTGGGGCCGATGAGGGTCAGGATCTGCCCGCGCCGGACGCCGAGGGCAATGGCCTCGGCCAGCGGTGCTTTGCCATAGCCGATGGCTAAATTTTGCGTTTCGCAGAAAAAATCCTTCATCGTGCGCCCTCCTGATTCCGGCGGACGAGCAGCCCGATGACCACCGGCGCGCCGAACACCGCTGTCACCGCGCTGATGGAAAGCTCGGTGGGGGCGAACAGGCTGCGGGCGATGAGGTCACAGAGCAGACAGAACGCCGCGCCGCCGAGGCAGCACCCCGGCAGGACATAGAGCGGCTTCGCGCTGCCCAGCAGCTGCTTGACGAGGTGGGGTACCGCAATGCCCACAAAGGAGATGGGCCCGGCAAAGGCGGTGACACAGGCGGCCAGCAAGCTGGAAAGCAGAACCAGCGCGCGGGAAAACCGCTTGACGTTGACCCCGACGCTCTGGGCATAGGCTTCCCCCATCTGGTAGGCGGACATGGGCTTCGAAAGGCAGAACGCCGCCGCCAACACGGGCAGCACCACCAAGGCGGCGGCCCGGACGTTGCCCCACGTCATACCGGAAAAGCTGCCCTGCGACCAGTTGTGGAGGTTGACGATGTTCGAATCCTGCGCAAAGGCCACCACGAATTCGGTGATGGCGGAACAGATGTAACCGATCATGATGCCGCAGATGACGAGGATGCTCATCCGCTGCACCCGGCGTGCCACGGCCAGAACAAAGGCCATGGCGGCCATGGCCCCCGCAAAAGCGGCGAGGATGAGGGTGACGGAATTGGTCAGCAGCCCCCGGTTCAGGAAGACCACCATGACCAGCGCCACGGCCAGCTTGGCCCCGCTGGAGATGCCCATGACGAAGGGGCCCGCGATGGGGTTGGCGAAAAAGGTCTGGAGCAGGTAGCCCGCCGCCGAAAGCGCCGCCCCCAGCAGCACGACCATGACCGCGCGGGGAAGGCGGAGCTGGGTGATGATGCCGACGGACAGGGCGTCCTGCCCGCGGCCCAGCAGTGCCGAGACCACGGCCCCCGGCGTCAGCGCCACGCTGCCCCAGAAGAGGTTCGCGGCGAAGAGGATCACCAACAGGAGCGCCAGAAGCAGATAGGCTGCGGCAAGGCGTTTTTGGCTTGTCATGAGCGGCTCCTTTCGTCAGGCCACGTGGGTGAGGAATTGCAGGTCGGCGGGGGCCTCTTCGGTCAGGACGCGGTGGAGGTCCACCACGAAATCGGCCAGCTCCATGCTCTGCTGGAAAAAGCTCTGGGTGGTGCACCAGACATCGCCGTTCTGCACGGCCTTGAACTGGGCCAGCAGGGGGCACTTGGCCACCAGCTCGTCGATGGTGGAGACGACGCCCTCAATGGTGCTGTTGTAGAGCAGCACGTCGGCATCCTTAGCCCCGGCGTAGAAATCTTCCAGCGGGAGGTTCATGGTGGAAAGGCTGTTGCCGCTGTCGGTCAGGTCGGAAAAGACGTAATCGCCGCCCGCCAGTTCGATCATCTGGGCCACGTAGTCGTCGCCCTTACGGACATTGGCGAGGTCGTTGGCCGTGATGGAGAAAAAGGCGCAGGTCTTGCCGGTGGGCGCTTGGTCGGCCAGCGCGGCGATGCGCTCGGTCTGTGCGGCGAACAACTGCTCGGCCAGCTCTTCTTTGCCCAGCAGGATGCCCCAGAATTTGATCCACTCCATTCGGGCGAGGGGGCTGCTCTCGTAGCTGGAGCGTTCCACCAGCGCCGGGATTCCGAACCGTTCCAACTGCTCCTTGACCTCCGGGGTGTGGAGGATCATGGTGTTCTCAATGGCGAGGCTGCAATTGGCGGCTAAAATCTGCTCGTAGTCCGGGGCGCTGTACTTGCCCGCGTAGGCGATGCGCCCGGCTTCCATGGCGGTTTTGGCCTCGTCGAGGTACCAGCCCTCGGCTTTGGTGCCGGAAAGAGTGATCGTGTCCAGCGCGTCGAGGTGGATGAACAGATCCATGACCGATGTAGAGACGAGGTAAATGTTCTGCACCGGCTGACGCAGGACGGTCACGCCGTCGGGGAGGGCGTCCACTTCGGCGGCATCCTCCGGAACGACAAGGAACTTCTGATCCGAATCGGGGAGGGAGAGCAGGGTATAGCCCCCCTCGTAGCAGTCGGCTGTGAACTGGGCCGCGTAGTCCAGCGGGTAGCTGTGGCTGAACACCAGCTTGTCCATATTGGCGGGGGCGGACTGCGCTGCGCAGCTGCTGAGCAGAAGGGCAGAGGCGGGAAGGGCTTTCAGAAAATTGCGACGTGAGATCATATCAGTTCAGGGTAAAGGTCAGGGTGTACTCGATCTCGTGGGGGGTGCTCATGGCAACGGTATCAGCCACGACGGAGAGGGGAGTGCCCAGCGCAGCCACGGGGATCTCAAAGGTGGAGTTGCCCTCGGTGTTGGTGGGCAGATACTTCTCACCGTCCACGATCATATAATCGTAGTTGGGGCTGCTCCAGACGATCGCAGCGGTCATCCTGCCGTCCGCGACGGTCAGGGCAGCGGGGCTGTCCACGCTGGCGCGGCCGGAACCGCCCTCCAGCACGACATTGACGCTGTACTGGCCGTCCGCAGGGGTCTCCGTGGCCTCTTCGGCCTTGGGCTCTGCGTTGCGGACACTGACGGTGTGGTCGTACCACTTGCCCTTGGTGCCGAGGATGGCGAGGGCAAAGTCCTCGTCTACGGCGGTCAGGGGGATATCGTAGCCGTACACCTCTTCGGTGGTGCCGTCGGAGTAGGTCACGGTGTCGGTGGTGGGGAGCAGCCAGTCGGCCTTGTTGGCGTCGGCATCGGCCGCGCTGCCCAGATACAGGTTGACGATCTTCTTGGAAGCAAGGCTGACGTGGAAGGTCATCTGGCCGTCTTTCACGGTCAGGGTGCCCTTGCCGTCACAGGCTTCGTTGGCGTGGACCATGCTGCTGTCGGTCTCGAAGTCGGCGGTGTAGACGCCGTCCGGCAGGGTGGCAGCGGCCTCCGAAGCAGCCTCCGAGGTCGCGGCCACGGAAGAAGCAGCGGAAGACGCAGCCTCCGAGATCGCGGCGGAGCTTGCGGTGGAGGAAGAAGCACCGCAGCCGGTGAGGGCGGCGGCCAAAATCAGGGTTGCGGCGGAAATCGTAAGAAACTGTTTGCAGCGCATCGATCAAATACCTCAAAAAATCAAAATTTCAGATGGGTGGGAACCTCCTCCTCATGCGGGGGCGGTTCCCATAAAAATTGCCCGAAAAGATCTCTCCCTTCGGGCAATGAAATACGGGATATTAGCCGTTCAGGGAATCAATGGCGGCTTTGGTGTGGGCAATGTAGAGCTGCTGGATGTCGTCGATCTCACCCAGACCATTGATCTGGCAGTCGATGGAGTCGAAGGCACCGGCGGCCTTGAACTGGCTCAGCCAAGAATCGGCGTCCTCACCGGCCATATCGTTGTTGGCGTGGTCACCGGCAACGACCATCAGCGGGCGCAGAACCACCTTGGTGTAACCGGCAGCCTTGACGGCTTCGATCACGTTCTCACAAGCGGTCTCCTCCGGCTCGCCTTCGACGGTGCCGATGAAGACGTTGTTGTAGCCAAGGGTGCCCATGGTGGTCTGCATCTGGCTGTAGCTGACCTTTGCGGTGTGAGAGGTGCCGTGGCCCATGAAGACGAAGGCCACACCGTCGGCAGCAGCGGCGTCGAGGCTGTCGTAACCGGCTTCCTTCACGGCAGCAGCGGTCACAGCCTTGGCAACGGCTTCCTTATCAGCGTTGATGACGGCAGCGTCGGAACCGACCTCGCCCAGCAGGGGCTCTGCCACGGCGACGGACTCAAATTTGTCGCGGTAGGAGTCGATCATCTCCATCATCTCGTCGTACTCGGCACCGTGCATCAGGTGGGTGGGCTGGACCACGAGGCTCTTCACGCCGTTGGCCACAGCGCGATCCATGGCCTGCTGCATGTTGTCGATTTTCTCGCCGTCACGGGCCTGCACATGGTTGATGATGATCTGGGCGGTGAAGGCACGGCGGACCGACCAATCCGGGTAAGCTTCCTGCAGAGCATCCTCGATGCCCTTGATGTCGGCCACGCGGCTGTCGTTGAAGGAGGTGCCGAAGGAGACCACCAGCAGCTCATTGTCTCCGATGTTGTCCTCGTTGCGGCTGTCGTCCTTGGAGGCATCGCCGGTATCGCGGCCAAAGTAATCGGGGTCGGCCTCTTCGCCCTCGACCAGCTCCTTCTGTGCGTCGGTCAGAGCGTCCCAAGCGGCCTTGGCGGCAGCGCACTGCTCGTCGGTGTTGTCGTTGCGCTCCTGCACATAGATGGCGTCGATCAGATCGGCAACGTTCTTTGCAGCCAATTCATCTGCCTCCTCACTGGAAACTTCGCTGGATGCGGCGGTAGAGCTTGCCACGCTGGAAGCAGCGGTGCTGGATGCGGACCCGCCGCAGCCGGTGAGCACACCGGCGCAGAGGGCGAGGGCGGTGACAGCGGCCGCCGCCTTGTGGATCGTGCGTTTTCTCATGTTCTGTGTTCCTTTCCTGTTTTGGACACATTCGTTGGAACCGGACAGAAAGGTACAGGAAAGAGAACCTGACCAAACAAAAAGGCCCCTTTTGCTTGCGGGATGGCAAAACAAAAAGGACCTTTTCCAGTGATTCAGGCTTTTTGGGTACAACCAATTCCTCGTGATTTGGAGCATACGCTCCCGTACCAACAACCGGCAGGTTTCCTGACTGAAAGATCACCGCCCTCCGCCGCCTTCCCGGAGCAGATGCTCCAGTGACCGGTGCCCAAAGCACCCGGACGGGGGACTCCCTTATCACAGTGACGAGATCGTGCAGGATTGTGCACCCGCTTCCCTTTTAACGTTTCTGCCCTCCGCTTATCAGCAAAATGACAAAACGCACCGACTGTTTTCTATTCAGTTCGCTAGAAAGTATAGCACACACACGAGAAAAACGCAAGCGATCACAGCCATTGCTGCAACACGTCGTTCAGCTTGTTCAGGTCGAGGGGTTTTGCGATGTGATCGTTCATGCCCGCATTGCGGGAGAGGATGACATCCTCGGCAAAGGCGTTGGCCGTCATGGCAACGATGGGGATGGTCTGCCCGCCGTGGAGCGTCTGGGCCCGGATGGCGGCGGTGCTCTCGTAGCCGTTCATCAGCGGCATCTGGATGTCCATGAAGATCAGATCGTAATAGCCGACGGGGGCTGCTGTGAACTTTTCTACGGCCTCCCGGCCGTTCTCGGCACACTCGATGGAGACGCCGGTCATCCCGATGATCTCCTTGGCGATCTCGCGGTTCAGCGCGTTGTCCTCCACCAGAAGGATGCGCTTGCCGGTGTAATCGCAGCGGGCCAGCTCGTCCAGTTCGTTCCGGTCGGCGGCGTTCGGTTTACCCGACACGAGATTTTTCAGCGCAGCGGTCAGGCGGGAGCGGAAGAGCGGCTTTGCAATGAAGTCGTTGACCCCGGCGGTGCGGGCCTCGTTTTCGATATCCGTGTAGTCGTAGGCCGTCAGCACGATGATGGGCAGTGCCTTGCCGAGTTTCTGCCGGATGCACCGGGTCAACTCGACGCCGTTCATGCCCGGCATCTTCCAGTCCACGAGGACGGCGAAGTAATCGTTGTGTGCCTCGTGGCGGGCCGCGGCGCGGGCCACGGCTTCCTCGCCGGAGGTGGTCCACTCACCGTCGATGCCCACTTCCTGCAGCATCTCGACCGTGCTCTCGCAGCACAGCACATCGTCATCCACCACGAGGACCGGCAGATGGGCCAGCTCGTCGATCTGCTCGGTGGAACGGTTTTGCAGTTTCAGGAAGATGGTCACGGTGAACTTGCTGCCCTTTCCCAGCTCGCTTTCTACGTCGATGGTGCCGTTCATCATGTTCACGGCGTTCTGGGCGATGGCCATGCCGAGGCCGGTGCCCTGAATTTTGGTGGTGCGCTTGTCATCCGCGCGGGTGAAAGGCTCGAACAGGATTTTCTGGAACTCCGGCGTCATGCCGATGCCGTTGTCTTTCACGGTGAACTGGTAGCAGCCTACGCCGGGGGAGTGGGTGGGCTGCTCGGCGATGGAAAAGACGATGTGGCCGCCGTCCGGGGTGTACTTGATGGCGTTGCTGAGGATGTTGGTGATGACTTGCTGGATGCGCAGACTGTCGCCGTAGACGTCCTCATGTTCCAGCTTGTGCAGGTGGACATCGAGGCTGTGGCCGTGGGCGGCGATGCTGCCCTTGTTGATGCCAATGAGGTCGTCCACCAGCTCGGCCAGATTGAACGCTTCCTCGCTGAGCACGACCTTGCCGCTCTCAATGCGGGACATATCCAGCACTTCGTTGATCAGGCCGAGCAGATGGTGGCTGGACTGGGTGATCTTCCCCAGACAATCGGCCACCCGCTCCGGGTTGTTGATGTTGGCCCCGGCAATGGCTGTCATGCCGACGATGGCGTTCATGGGGGTGCGGATGTCGTGGCTCATGTTGGAAAGAAACTCGGTCTTGGCACGATTGGCGCGGTTGGCCGCGTCGTAAGCATCCTTGAGGGCCTTGCGGGAGGCGATCTCCGTCTTCTTTTCCTGCGTGACATCCTGTGCGACGAAGAGGGCCTGTTCCACCACGCCGTCCTTCCACGAGACGGGCAGAATGGCCATGGTCTTGAACTGGGTCTCATCTTTGGTGCTGTACTCGAAGCGGTAGATGTCGTCCGGGGTGCGGAGCTGCTGGCGCAGGTGAGCAGGGGAGAGGCTCTCTTCCAGCGTCCGTTCGCCGCCGATGGGCTGGAACTGTGCGAGGAAGTAGGCCACAAGGTCGTGGTAGCAGCCGCTGGAAGGGCGGCTGGCGGCGGAGAGCATGTTGTAGAAAGTGTATTCATCCGTGGAAAGGTTGCACAGGAAGTACCGATCCACCAGCTTGACCGTGCTTTGCAGCAGCATGTCCATGGCTTTGTTCTGCTGGGTCAGCGCGGCGATCTGGGCGGCCTCCTTTTTGGAGTCGGTGATGTCGCGGATGAAGACGATGGCATAGCGGGGGTCTCCGGCGGTCTCGCCGGGCATGACGACGTTCCGCACCCAGCGTTCCTCGCCGTTCAGCCGGAGGCGGCACTCAAAGCTCAACTCCGGGCGGTTCTGCCGGAAGCGCTCGATGATGTAGCTGCGGTCAAAGATCATGGCCACGGCGTCCCGGTCTGCGGGCGCAATGAAGCGGTCGCGATAGGAGCAGACCAGCGCATCCCACGAGGGCTGCTCGAAGGCGCTCAGAAAGGAGGGAGCCTCCTTGAGGGGGTCGAAATGATCGGTCTGGAGATCGACGTAATATTCGCAGAGGTTGGATTCCGTGTAGGCGCGGTGGAAGGCCTCGCTCTTTTTGACGAGAAGTTCCGCCTTTTTCTCCTTGTCCACATTGACGAAAACGCCCACGAAGCGGCGGATGGTGCCGTTCAGGCGGCGGCTGGCCTCGGCGCTGTCCCGGAACCACTCATAATGACCGTCGGGCAGACGCATCCGGTACTCGACATCGTAGGGGCTGGCACCGGTCCGGTCAGAGAGGGCACGATCCAGCGCGGCCAGCACCGGGCCCCGGTCGTCCGGGTGGATGAGGGCAGACCAAGAGTCCAGCGTGTTGGGAAAATCCAGAACGTCGTGGTAGCCCAGCATCCGGCGGAACTCATGGCTGTAGACCACGCCGGTGGGGGAGCCGGCTTGGTCACAGTCGATGTACCATATGCCGGAGCGCATGACGCTGTTGACGAGGTGGAGGTTCTGGCGGACCCAGTCCATCTGGGCGGAAAGGATCCAAATGGGGGCACCGTCGCTGTTGATGGAGTCCGTTTTGTACAGCCGTGCAAAAATGGGCACGCCGTCCTTCGTCAGCAGCTGGCCGTCGCCGTCTGCGGTGATGAGGGGCCAGCGCTCCGGCGCCAGAAAGCTCTGGTTCTCGCCGTAGAACAGGGCCCGGAGCGAACAGCCGGTGACACGGCAGAAATCTTCGTATTCATAACCGAGATCTTTTAAAAAGAAACCGCTCACATCCGTGATGGTGAGCGCTTCATCATACAGGCCTACCACTACGCCGACCGGCTGGCTGCGCTGGACGGTGTTCTGGATGGCGGCGATGCTTTCGGGAGTCAGCTTGGAGGTGTTCCGGGAGTAGAGGACATCCTCCTGCAGAGTGGTACATTCCATATGTAGATCTCCTTCGAAAAATGTCGAAAATCATACGCTTGATACTTTTTTCATTTTACCACTGCGGCAGGACCTTGGCAAGAGATTCGGCTATTATAATGGGTATAAAAACCGGAAAAACGGCTGCCGAAAAAAGAAAGCGGAAAAATTTTGAAAAAAGCTGTCGCAGAGTGTTGACAGGGGAGGTGGGATGTGATAATATGTAGCTACGGAACGGAGGCGGACGAAAGAAAGCCTACGGACTGCAGAAAAGGTTTTCTGAATTGAATATCCTCGGCAAAGCAGTCGAAAGACTGTGACGCAAAGCTATAGGGCCTGTAAAATGGCAGCCAGCTGCTTCTCGGACAGAACACAACCATGTGGAATGTCGAGTGACCCTCATCTGAATTTCAGGTGTTGATTTGCCGAAGTGTATCAGCAGATCAACACCTTTTTTCATTGTAATTCTTCTCTTACGGAAGAAGGGCGTCAAAACTGAATATTCTCGGCAAAGCAGTCGAAAGGCTGTGACGCAAAGCTATAGGGCCTGTAAAATGGCAGCCAGCTGCTTCTCAAAACGGACACGCGGTGCCCGCCCTTTGAGCGACCTCCATCTAGGAATCCTAGGTGTCGATTTGCCGAGTGTATTTTGGCAGATCGACACCTTTTTTCGTAGGGTCACTCAAAAGAGGGTAACACGATGCGTAACACTACGAAAAACGTCCTGAAGAACTTGCTCCTGTGCGTTGCAATGTTCTGCCTGATGATGGTCATGGCAATGCCCGCACACGCTGCAACTTCCAATGGCGTCGAGCTGCTGAGCCTCATCAACAACGAGCGCGCAGCCAATGGCATCGCTCCTCTGACCATCGGCAGCACCGAGCTGAATGCAGCCGCTCAGGCCCGCGCCGAAGAGCTGGCAACCAACTACTCCTACAACCGCCCCAATGGCACCCGCGAGTTCACCGTCCTCGCTGAGTACGGCGTCAACGAGATCGAAGTTGGCGAGAACTACTGGGCAGCTTCCGATTCCGCTGAAGATGTCTTCGCAACTTGGAACCGTTACGATTTCTTCCGTGCCCGCATGATGAGCAAGGACGCCACCCACGTTGGCATCGGCTACTACGAAGGCGGCGAGTACGGCAACTACTGGGTCATGATCTTCACCTACGCTCCCAACACCAGCGACAAGCAGTTCGCACAGGAGCTCCTGACTCTGGTGAACAACGAGCGCACCGAGAACGGCCTCTCCGCTCTGACTCTGGGCGATGCAAACCTGAACGCAGCCGCTGAAAAGCGCGCACAGGAGGTTGCAAAGACCGCTTCCCACACCCGCCCCGATGGCACCAACTGCTTCACCGTTCTGGGTGAGTATGGCGTCAAGCAGACCGGCGAGGGCGAAGGCGAGAACATCGGCTGGGGCGAAGCTTCTGCTCAGGAAGTGTTCGACTCTTGGATGGCTTCCGACAGCCACCGCGCAAACATTCTGAACCCCTCCGCTACCGAGATGGGCGTTGGCTACTACTTCGATGCCACTTCCGCTTGGGGCCACCAGTGGGTGCAGCTCTTCGTCTGATAAGAGCTTCTTCAAAATGATATCTCCGTGCTTCAAATAAATCCGGGGGAAGGTCCGGCACGAGCAGCCGCTCGTGCCGGGCTTTTTCTTTGTGCGGATTTATGCTATACTAAACCTGACCAATTGCAGAAAACAGGAGGAACCAGCGTGGAGGATTACCGCACCGTCCGGGGCACGGCCATCGGCGAATACGAAGAAAAGAAGAGCCGCTTCATTGCCCAGCTCTCGTTTGCAGACAGTGAGGAAAAGGCCGTGGCCTTTCTGGAGCAGGTGCGGGCGGCCAACCGCACGGCGCGGCACAACGTGTACGCTTACCGTTTGCGGGAGGGCAACCGGGAGCGCTATTCCGACGACGGCGAGCCCGCCAAGACGGCCGGTACCCCTGCGCTGGAGGTGCTGCAGCACAGCGGCCTGACCGATCTGATCGTGGTGGTCACCCGGTACTTCGGCGGCGTGCTGCTGGGCACGGGCGGCCTTGTCCGTGCCTACACCACCGCCACGGCCCGTGCGCTGGAAGCCGCCGAGGTCGTCACGGTGCGCAGCGTGGTGGAGTTGGAAGTCACGGTGGACTACTCGCTCTATGAGCGGGCGGCTCTGCTCATCAACGGGGCGGGGGCGAAGCTTGCAGACCCCCAGTTCACCGACCGCGTGACCCTGCGCTGGCAGATGCCCGAAGGCACGGAGCCGCCTTTGCTGGAACAGCTCCGGGAGCTGACGCGGGGCGCAGCGCAGGTGCGCGTTTCGAAGCCGTTTTACGCACCCTTTTAGGAGGTGGAAGCCAGCAGCTTGACCGCAATGCCAAGGGCTCCCCTATCAGGAGAACTGGCACGCGAAGCGTGACGGAGAGGTTTATTTTTTGGAATGACAGCGATTTTCCCCCTTCGACAGGGCCATTTTGCTAAAATAGCGGCGGGGAAGGGGGCACAGAAACGAAAGCGAGGGATTTCGGATGGATGTACGTCAGCGTACCGAAGAGATCGAGCGGCTGACCTTTGCCCCATGGGCGACCTTCAGCGATGCCAGCCGGGGCCGGGTAAGGCCGGAGCCGCAGGACCCCATCCGCCCCATGTTCCAGCGGGACCGGGACCGCGTGCTCCACTGCAAGGCTTTCCGGCGGCTCAAGCAGAAGACGCAGGTCTTCCTCTCGCCGGAAGGCGACCTCTACCGCACCCGGCTGACGCATACGCTGGAAGTTTCGCAGATCGCCCGCACCATTGCCCGCGCCCTGCGGTTGAACGAGGACCTGACCGAAGCCATCAGTCTGGCCCACGACCTTGGGCACACTCCCTTCGGCCACGCGGGCGAAAGCGCGCTGGACAAGCTCTGCCCGGACGGCTTCAAGCACTACCGCCAGAGCCTGCGGGTCGTGGATAAGCTGGAAAAGGACGGCAAGGGCCTGAACCTGACGTGGGAGGTGCGCAACGGCATCATCACCCACACAAAGGGCACGTGGGCGGCCACGCCGGAAGGGCGCATCGTTCGGATGGCGGACCAGATCGCCTTCGTCAACCACGATATCGAGGATGCGGTCCGCGCCGGGGTGCTGGACCCGGCCACCCTCCCCAAGGGGTGCACGGCGGTGCTGGGCGAGACGAAATCCCAGCGCATCACGACCATGATCAACAGCATCCTGCTCCACAGCGACGGCGATGTGGCCGTGGGCAGCGAGGAGGAAGAAGCCTTCCTCGCCCTGAAGGATTTCATGTACGCCAACGTCTACACCGACCGCACCGCCAAGCGGGAAGAGCAAAAAGTGGAAAAGGTCCTCACGGAGCTTTACGAGTATTACCTGACCCACATCGACCAGATGTCCAACTTTTATTTACAGCTGGCCTATCAGGAGGGCAGGGACCGCGCCGTGACCGACTACATCAGCGGCATGAGCGACGAGTTCGCCATCCGGACCTTTGAGGATGTGTTCGTGCCCCGCAAGTGGCACGTATTATAAAAGGAGCAGGGAAGAGACAAAATGATCCCACACGAATATATTGAAGAGCTGACCCGCCGGACGGACATCGTGGATCTGGTGGGCAGCTATGTGCAACTGAAACGGAAGGGCCGCCTATACGGCGGGCTGTGCCCCTTCCACAGTGAGAAGACCCCCTCGTTCTATGTTTACCCGGACACCCAGAGCTTTTACTGCTTTGGCTGCGGGGCGGGCGGCGACGCCATCACCTTTGCGAAAAAGATCAACAGCATCAGCTATGGCGAGGCCGTCAAGCTGCTGGCTGGCCGCGCTGGGATGCCGGAACCGCAGGAGGACGACAAGACCGGGCGGATGCGCAGCCGCATCCTCTCGATGAACAAGGAGGCCGCGCGGTTCTTCCATGCCTGTCTGAACTCCACGGTGGAGGAGGCCCGTCAGGCCCGCGCCTACTGGCGCCGCCGCGGCTTGGACGATAAGACCATCGTTCGGTTCGGCCTCGGCTATGCCCCCAACGACGGACAAGCTCTGTATCAGTTCCTGCGGGATAAGGGCTACAACCAGCAGGAGCTGGACGCCAGCGGCCTGTTCAAGCGCAGCCAATCGGGCCGCATCTACTGCCTGTTCTGGAAGCGGGTCATGACGCCCATCTTCGATCTGCGCGGCAACATCATCGCCTTTGGCGGGCGCGTGCTGGACGACTCCAAACCGAAATACGTCAACAGCCCGGAAACGCTGGTCTATCATAAATCGGAGACGGTGTTCGCGCTCCAGATCGCGAAAAAGAGCGCGTCCCGGCGGTTCGTCCTCTGTGAGGGCTACATGGACGTCATCAGTATGCAGCAGGCGGGCATCGATACCGCCGTCTGCGCCTGCGGCACGGCTCTGACGCCGGAGCAGGTGCGGCTCATCAGCGAGTACGCGGAGGAGGTCATCCTCAGCTACGACTCGGACGAAGCGGGCCAGAAGGCGACCCTCCGCTCGCTGGAACTGTTCCGGAACAGCCCGGTGCGGGTGGGGGTGCTCCAGATCCCCGGCGCAAAGGACCCGGACGAGTACATCAAAAAATACGGGGCCCAGCGGTTCCAAGCCCTGCTGGACGGCGTGGGCAACGCGCTGGATTTCCGGCTCAAGCGGCTGCGGGATCAATATGACCTGAAACAGGATGCCCAGCGGCTCGAATACGTCCGCGAGGCCGTGGACATGCTGGCCGAACGCTCCAACCCCACGGAGCAGGAGGTCTACGCCGGGCGGCTGGCCGAGGAGACGAACATCTCCAAAACGGCCATCATGACCCAGTTGGCTGCCGCCGTGAAAAAGGCGGGCAGCAAGCGCCGCAGGGACCAGAACCGCGCCCGGCTGCAGTCCGGCGAGATGAACCAGATCAGCGTCCCCTACAGCGCGGGCGGCTCACAGGCGCTGGGCGTGGCCTCGGCGGAGCAGCGGCTCTTGGCGGCTCTGCTGCGGGAGCCGAGCTACATCCCGCAGGTGCGGGCTCAGCTCTCACCGGACAAGTTCCTGCTGCCCCAGCAGAAAGAGCTGTATCAGGCCATGCTGGACTGCCAGCAGCAGGGGGTGGAGGTCAGCCTTTCCACCCTCCACGGCTTTGTGCAGAGCGAAGAAACACTGAATGAACTGAGCCGTCTTGCGGCACAATACAGTGATGTCAACTGTACTCCGGAAGACATCGGGTTTTATCTGGACCGCATCGCCCGCGGGACCCCCATGGCGAACAAGGCGGCCCAGATGTCGAATGAAGATTTAGAACGATATCTCCAGTCGATGCGAGAAAAGAAGCAGGGCAGCGCCCCTGCGGAAGACTGAACTGCTCCCTTTCCTCCCGGCTGGAGCCGGAAGGAGAAGGAATTATGCGGAAAATGTCACAAACAGAGGAATTGGCAAAGATTTTGGCGGCTCGTGCCCGGCGGCACACCCTGACGCCGGAACAGGTCAGCCGTGCGATGGACGAGCAGGATTATGACGTTGCCGGGCTGGATGCGCTGTATGCGGAGCTGGAAGCCCGCGGTATCCGCGTGGCCGAGGAGGAACCGGATGTCCCGCTGCTGGACGAAGCGCAGATCGGGCGGTTGGAGCATGAGCTCTCGGCGGAGGGCGTTGCGCTGGATGACCCGGTGAAAGCCTACCTGAAAGAGATCGGCCGGGTGCCGCTGCTTTCCGCCGAAGAAGAGCGGGCATTGGCCCATGCCGCCAAGGCAGGGGACATGGAAGCCCGGCAGAAGCTCAGCGAAGCGAACCTGCGGCTGGTGGTCTCGGTGGCCAAGCGCTATGCGGGCCGGGGGCTGCCCTTCCTTGACCTCATCCAAGAGGGCAACCTCGGCCTGATGAAGGCGGCGGAAAAATTTGAGCCGGACAAAGGCTTCAAGTTCTCCACCTATGCAACGTGGTGGATCCGCCAGTCCGTCACCCGCGCCATCGCCGACCAAGGCCGGACCATCCGCATCCCGGTGCATTTGGTGGAGCACATCAACCGGGTCAAAAAGACGGCGGGGGAACTGCTTCGGAAAAACGGCCGGGAACCGACGGCGGAAGAGATCGCCGTCCGTTTGGAGATGGAGCCTGACCGGGTGCGGGAGCTTTTGCAGTTGTCGCAGGAACCCATCAGCTTGGAAACGCCGGTGGGGGAGGAGGAAGACGCCCATCTGGAGGATTTCATTCAGGATGAGGAGGCCGGGGTCCCCGTGGACGAAGCAGGCCGCCAGCTGCTGCGGCAGGAGCTGATGAACGTCCTCAAGAGCCTGACGCCCCGCGAGGAGCGGGTACTGACCCTGCGGTTCGGTCTGGACGACGGTCAGCCTCGCACCTTGGAAGAGCTGGGGCGGGAGTTCAACGTCACACGGGAGCGCATCCGCCAGATCGAAGCCAAGGCCCTGCGCAAGCTCCGCCACCCCAGCCGCGCCAAACGGCTGAAGGATTATCTGGAATAAGAACGATGCAAAAGCACCCTGCCGGCCGGGGTGCTTTTGCTTTGCGGAAAACAAGAGTCAACCTGTACAAAATGCACAAGGGTGTTTTAGGTGAGAACGTGCAAAAACAAAAAATCAAGGCCCAAAACGAGCAAAGCATACACGCTTCCGTGTGTGCGAAGAAAGAGGGCGCTTGACAAAAAAATTGGCCTGAAATGCGAAAAATGGCTTGACAACAAGGCTTTATGGGTGTATACTGCGTTAGTATCACATAATGGCCTAGTGCGCCAAAAAGGGAGCTTGGATTCGACCGGCCGAAAGGTACGGGAGGAAAAGTTTGTGAAAAACGCCGAACTTCCTTCGAGGATACGGGTCGATTTATGTGTGTCTGCTCAAATTTGACCCGTATAACGCAACATCCGTAGAGTATAAAAGTAAGGAGTGGTTGATTTTATGATGAAAGTCAAGCCCGTAAAGCTCGGCAAAACCGAGCGCATGAGCTTCTCCCACATCGACGAAGTCATCAGTATGCCGAACCTGATCGAGGTCCAGAAGAACTCTTATCAGTGGTTCCTGGACGAGGGCCTGAAAGAGGTCTTCCACGACATCGGCACCATTGAGGACTACACCGGCAATCTGGCACTGAGCTTCGTGGACTTCCGTCTCGATAAGGAGCCTAAGTACAGCATCAAGGAGTGCAAGGAGCGCGACGTAACCTACGCCGCCCCCCTGCGCGTGACGGCTCGTCTGCTGAACAAGGAGACCGGTGAGGTCAAGGATCAGGAGATCTTCATGGGAGATTTCCCCCTGATGACCGATGCCGGCACCTTCGTGATCAACGGTGCTGAGCGTGCGATCGTCAGCCAGCTGGTCCGTTCTCCCGGCGTATTCTACGGAGATGCCAAAGATAAAGTCGGCAACGATCTGTACAGCGCGACCATGAACCCCAACCGCGGTGCATGGCTGGAGTATGAGACCGATGCCGCCAACGTGTTCTATGTCCGCATCGATAAGAACCGCAAGCTGCCCGTCACCGTGCTGTGCCGTGCGCTGGGTCTGTCCACCAATGAGGACATCCTGAACTTCTTCGGCGACGATGAGCGCATCCTCGCCACGCTGGAAAAGGATACCACCAAGAATCAGGAAGAGGGTCTGCTGGAAGTTTACCGCAAGCTGCGCCCCGGCGAGCCTCCCACGGTGGAGTCCGCTACCAGCCAGATCAATATGCTGTTCTTCGACCCGCGCCGCTACGACCTGTCTCGTTTCGGCCGCTATAAGATGAACAAGAAGCTCTCTCTGGCCCGCCGCATCACCGGCTTTGTGGCCGCTGAGAACATCGTGGCTCCCCTGACCGGTGAGGTCATCGTCGAGGCCAACGGCAAGATCACCCGCGAGCTGGCCGAGAAGGCTGACAACGCCGGTGTGGATACCGTCGTCCTGCTGATCGAGGGCAAAAAGGTCAAGGTCATCACCAACGGTTGTGTGGACGCACAGGGCTTCTTCTCCTTTGACGTCAAGGAGTGCGGCATCAACGAGCGCTGCTCCTTCGATGAGATCAAGAAGATCCTCGACACCACCTCCGATGTGGAGGAGCAGAAGGAAATGCTCCGCCGCAACCACGACCAGCTGATCGGCCGCACCGTCACCGTGAAGGACATCCTGTCCTCCATCAACTACCTGAACGGTCTGGGCCACGGCGTCGGCACCACCGATGATATCGACCATCTGGGCAACCGCCGTATCCGCAGCGTCGGTGAGCTGCTGCAGAACCAGTTCCGCATCGGCTTCTCCCGCATGGAGCGCGTCATCC
>ERZ1034626.339-NODE-339-length-34529-cov-15.708505_pt1 | contig 34529 bp, 28 predicted proteins | sample MGYA00520652_ERZ1034626 | MGnify/ENA primary metagenome ERZ1034626 (study PRJEB33766, sample SAMN09781765) | gut metagenome | biome: gut microbiome | host: Homo sapiens | place: Madagascar | study: EMG produced TPA metagenomics assembly of the PRJNA485056 data... | reverse complement strand
ACGGCAATGTAAAACCGATAGCAATTATATTATTTTCAATTATAGCTTTAGCTGCAATATTAACATTGGTGACTTTTTTTCAACCTCAAAATGTTATTATTGATAAAGAATATTTGTTGGTTCATAGACGATTTCTTAATTGGCAATATATAGCACGCGGATATAACGATAAAATTCTTATTAATAATATTGTTGCTTGCAAAGCATATGACGGCATAAGACCGGCGATGAACAACTCATCATGGATGCCGCTTTCTATACTCTATTTCAATTGGGATGATTTGGTTGAGATTAATACAACAAATAAACGATATTTAATTCCTGTTGAAAATTCAAAGAATTTCATAGAAGAAATTAACAAGCGAATTAAATCAACAAATAGCAAGGAAAATGACGAAACAAGCAAAGCGGCTGTGCCGACAAATATGTTTCAATTCGATTTGCAACGCGGATATATGCCGGATTGTGACGAAATCGTGTTTGGCGTCAACTGCGTTGAGTTTAAAACGGACAAAGCGACCACTGGGCTAATCAATGTCAAAAGCATTTCATACAACGATATACAGCTTTGCAAAAAGTCCGACAAGCATAGTATAAACGGCGTTGATTCCGACAACATAGTCGAAATTCAAACGCCGTCGCAAACATACTATATACCGATTAAAAACCCATACGACTTTATAAACGAGTTATACAAAAAACTCAACACCTGCAATCAATAGCGGTCCGAATGTAGCCGGTATAAATATAGCATCTGCAACTCTTGGTATATACTTAGCTTCAATCGGAATAAAAACATATGTAATAAAGAGATTTTATAATTTTTTTTGGAAAAAAAGAGTTATTAATTGGAAATGTGATTATTTATATTTATTTAATATTTCAAAACATAGAAATTCTAAAGTGTGTGGATGGTATGCTTACAGGGTTTCTTATTGGAGGGTAAAGAAATTATGAGCAACAAAAAATATCAAATCAATTATGCTGTTCAATCAATGCTTGCCGTTGTCGGAATTGTACTTTTACTTATTTTTTATAAAATGTCGTATATAAATACGGGGCTTTTGACAGTAATTCCTGCCGATTTGGCACAATACATAATATTCATCGGTGCGCTTATTGCTCTTGTTTTGCTTTTGTTGTTTGAATTGATTTTGCTTGTCATTTCAATTAAGCAAACTAAAAAGGGTGAGGTTTCGGGCTTTGTTAAAGCCGCAAGGTTTGTTTTGCCGATTGTGTTTGTGGTTTCATTCACAATTGTTTGTTTATGCGCTTTCGGCATGACCTCTGCAAAGAATATTTTGGACAAAGAGCCGTCGGTTGTAAGCCAAATAAAAGACTACGCCTTGAAAGACAGCGATGAATCTATATCGGACAATTACTATTTAACCTGCGAAAAGAATTCGCTCGGCAAAGCGGGATTTATCGACTGCAATAAGTTATATTCTGACAGATACGGAAACAGTTGCGATGTGAATTTTACTTGCTCGTTGCAGGAATCGCACAGTAGTTTGATTAAAAGCAAATTCGAGGGATATGACAAAGACGATATTGTTTTGAAAAACAAATCCGACGGTGACGGATACACGCTTTATTATGACAGCGATGAAAAAGGCTATGCCTATTCATTATTGATTGAAAACGGCGACAAGATGTTCTATTCAAAATTTTCTGCCGAAGATGTAAACGATTTTGAATATTCAAAAGAGCAATTCGTTTCGGACAGTTTGTCCGTTTTTAACGATTGGGATAAGTTTTGATTTGATCGAGTTTATTTTTTCGAATGACCCCTTGTCAATAGCTTTTCAGATTTGCTTTTGTCAAATCAAGCGGCGATCAATGCGGAATATGGAAAGTAGGAAAAACTTTCATAATGTGGTATAATAATGAACGGAAAGGAGACGCTATTATGCAATACTTTATTGATTCACAAGACGGGAGTCTCCAAGTCGCTCAGAATTGCAACGATAAAGAGCCGTTTTTCACGGTTATGAGCACGGCGGAATTTCACGAATGTAAAGAGCAGCTTCCGTATTATAAAGAACTTCTTCACTGCCTCGGATCAATTCGTTATTGTAAGGCAGAGGTTTTCAAAAACTGCATCATCGGAACATTACGCCTGCCTCAAAAAAGTGAAAAGCGTTCACCGCAGCTTTCCTTCAGCTTTTATTTGACGGGACAGTCGCTCTTATTTGTCGAAGATGTAGGCGATTTGAAATTATGGGTAGACAAACGGATAAGTATGTTTCAGGAGCTGAACAGTCCGGCTCATCTTCTTTTGCAGTTTATGGAGCAAATGATAGGGGATGATGTTCTCTATCTTTCTCACATCGAGTCAGAAATAGAAAAAATGGAAGAAAATATCGGCTCCGGCGGTTCGGCAGACTTTTTTCCGTTGCTTACAAAACACAGGCAAAAGCTGTCCGAATTAAATGCTTACTATGAACAACTGACAGATATCGGAGAGTTGTTTCAATCCCGCGCGTGTTCTTTATTTGCAGACGATACCGGGGACTGGGAAAAATTTACCCACCGTGCCGAGAGATTGCAAAATCATGTTCAGTTGCTTCGTGAAAATATGCTTCAGCTTCGTGAGCTTTATCAATCAAAGCAGGATGCACGACAAAATAAGATTATGGGCATTCTCACAATCGTCACCACCTTTTTCCTGCCGCTTACTTTACTCACGGGATGGTACGGTATGAACTTTGCCTATATGCCGGAGCTGAAGTGGCGGTACGGTTATCTGTCGGTGATTATTGTTTCTCTTGTTATCGCAATAGGAGAAATCATCTACTTCAAAAAGAAAAAATTCTTTTAATCAGAATGTGTTTTTATGGACGAAACAAGGCAAAGCCCGGAGCAGATTTTAAAGCGAATTGAAAAGGAATAGCAAACTCTTAATCGCGGGCATTTGAAGATATTTTTTTGATATGCCGCAGGTGTAGGTAAGTGATTTTAATGAAAACATTAGAAAAAATATCATTTTTAATAGATGATTGTATTGAATATATTGTTGACGCTATATTTATTGCAGATCCAACCCGATTTAGCTTATCTTTAGCCGCTTTGGCTGTTTGTATAATAGCAAATGTTGTTTTGGCAATAATTGACCATCTGCGTTCCGGTTTTACGGAAAAGGGTATAACGATAGGTGTGGTACTGCTTGACTGGGCAATTTCGGTGACTTCTGTAATGATGTGTAATTTTATATTTGCATTAATTTTCACTGTAATAGCAACAATCTTTATGCCGAGATTTGAAAAGAACACTGTTAATGAATATTTGAAAAAAGAAGTAAAGACTACACCAAAAAAATATTTGCTGTACGCAGTCACATCGCTGATTTCTTTTATAATAGGGCTTGTTGTCTTAAAGTTAATTTCGACTTGATTGATAAAAAGCTTTTTATGGAAGCAAGATAATATGTTCGATTTTTTCGATAAATTTTTGGATTTTTTGATTGATATTTATATCTGCAATTCTATCGGCGCTGTTTCTATAGCTGTTGTTATAATACTTAGCTTTATTGAGGGAATAATCACATATTATTATTTTAAAAGAAAAGGCACGCCATTTGATGATGTGAAAATTTATACATTGTTGATTTTTAGGTTTGCGGTTTTTGTTTCGGCTATATGCTTTAGATTTTGGTTTGCGCTTATTTTATCGTTATTGGCAATAATGGTTTCAAAGAAAATAGAAAAGTGTTTATATGAGTTTAAAATTGATGAAATAAATTCTTCCGCTCCCGAAGCGATTGTAAATTCGGAATTTCAAAAAATTAAAACAAGTTCGTATATCGGTATAGGGCTAATCTATTTTTGTATCGGTTTGGCGTTTAGTTTATTATTTAAGTGATTATGAAAATACGGCAGAGGACATTTGATACCTTTGCCGTGTTTTTTTGCGTTTGACCGTAGGGTCGAACTGTGTTCGCCCGAGATTATCGGCAATAAATGTGTGATAAACGGGAGACCGCAGGTCGCCCATACGGTAGAATTCATTGAGGTTTTGATAAAGAGCCGTCGGTTGTAAGCCAAATAAAAGACTACGCATTGAAAGACAGCGATGAAAAAGGCTATGCCTATTCATTATTGATTGAAAACGGTGACAAGCTGTTTTATTCAAAATTTTCTGCCGAAGATGTAAACGATTTTGAATATTCAAAAGAGCAATTCGTTTCGGACAGTTTGTCTGTTTTTAACGATTGGGATAAGTTTTGATTTAGAAACGTGACGAATCGGACGAAAGTGACGAAACGGATTCAACCGATTCGGGCGAAGACTGTTCACAATGTCAATGAAAGCGTTATCAAAGAAATTGTCGGGCATAAGGCGGCGCAGACCTTCACAAAAAGGGTTTACACACATATCTATATGAAGACAAAGATTGATGCGGTCAATCGAATACACACATAAAAAAGGGGCGGCAAAATGCCGCCCTTCTTCTTTGCAAAATTCTGTTGTGTTTCCCGCGTGTTACCAGTATGTATCCCGTAAGGTAGTTTTTTGTGGGTTTATGTAGGTTGACAAAATAAGAAGAAACCCGCATTTTCCCGTATTTCTGCGGTTCAATGTAGGTTTCTAATGCGTGGTGGAGATGGCGGTATCGCTCGGCTCGCTTCCGCGCTCGCCGACACGCCGCGCCTAAAAACAGTCCACCGGACTGTTTTCTTTACGGCTGTTTCGATTACATTCCACAGCAAAAATATAAGAGTACCACAAGGGTACTCTTAATTTTTGGTGGAGATGGCGGTAATCGAAACCGCGTCCAAAATCGGCTTATCGAGGGCTCTACGAGTGTAGGCTGTCTTTTGAGTTATCCCCTCACGCAGCGGCGGCAGTCAGCCTATGCGCTAAAGTATTCTCTGATACCTGACGAAAGCCGAGACACTCTTTCGTTCATGTTCGCCACTAAGTCGACGCTCTCAAAAGGTCCGTGGCACTACCTAAAGAGAACGAAGGCGCGCTTAGGCAGCCTTAAGAACTGTACGATTATTGTCAGTTAATTTTAAGTTGTTACTTTTATAGCGGTGCAACTCCGCTACTCGCTGATCAAGACTTACCGACTCTGTCGAAATCCTTTCATCCCCATATTTAAATTTAATATCTTTGCTTAAGCTCTCGCTCAATTGATCTGTTTGCAACCTTTTTTGCCTCAACAGCGCGCTTGTCGTAGAGCTTTTTGCCCTTGCAAAGCCCGATTTGGAGCTTTGCTCTGCCCTTTTTTATATAAAGCTCGAGCGGAATAATCGACAATCCCTGCTGCTGACTTTCGCCGAAAAGCTTCATAATTTCGCGCTTATGGAGCAATAGGCGTTTTTTGCGCAACGGGTCGCGATTAAAGCGATTGCCCTGCTCGTAAGGTGAAATATGCATACCGATTGCAAACATTTCGCCGTCGTCAACACTGCAAAACGAATCCTTAAGATTGACTCTGCTGGCGCGGATTGATTTAATCTCCGTGCCGTAAAGCTCTATTCCTGCCTCGTAGGTTTCCAAAACAAAATAGTCGTGATAGGCTTTTCTGTTTTTTGCTATAATTTGAAATTCCTCAGCCAAGCCTGTCACCCCTTTCGTTTAAATAAGGCTTCTGCCCTCCAACGCCCTACCGAGCGTCACCTCGTCCGCATATTCAAGATCGGCACCGACCGGCACGCCGTATGCAAGGCGGCTGACCGTAATGCCCATCGGCTTAAGCAGACGGGAAATATACATTGCCGTTGCCTCGCCCTCGACAGTCGGGTTGGTAGCCATAATGACCTCCTCAACCGTGCCGTCATTGAGCCTTGCAAGCAGCTCTTTAATTCTGATTTGGTCGGGACCGATATTATCCATCGGCGAAATTGCACCGTGGAGCACATGATATGTGCCGTTATATTCGTGCGTACGCTCGATTGCGGCGACATCGCGAGGGTCCTCAACAACGCAAATCACACTTTTGTCGCGCGTGTTTGATTTGCATATCGGGCAAAGCTCGTCATCCGCCAAATCACAGCAAATTTTGCACTGCCTGATTTTTGTGTGCGCATCGGTTATGGCTTTTGCAAAATCGTTTGCCTCTTTATCGGACAAACCAAGCACATAAAACGCCATTCTCTGCGCCGTTTTGTGGCCTATACCCTGCATACGCTCAAACTGGTCTATTAAGTTTTGAAGCGGCGCAAGATTATATGCCATTTTAATCACCACAGCCTTTCAGGCAATATAATTTAATCGGTTGATTTTTAAATATTAAAGTCCCGGAATGTTGAGTCCGCCGGTTACTCCATCGATTTCGCGCTCTGCCTCTTCGTCAATTTGACGGTTTGCCTCGTTAAGAGCGGCAACGAGCATATCCTCAAGCATTTCTACATCCCCCGGGTCAACAACTTCGGGGTTGATGCCGATTGCCTTAACCTCGTGCTTGCCGGTAACGGTAACTTCAACCATTCCGCCGCCGGAAGAAACAACATATTCCTTTTCTTGAAGTTCAGCCTGCTTTGCTTCAATATCGGCTTGCATTTTTTGAGCCTGCTTGAGCATTTGCTGCATATTTTGCGGTCCGCCGCCACCGTATCCTTTTGGAAGTCTTGCTTTCATTTTTATTCTCCTTTTAGGTTATTTAAAATCAATATTTATAGCGTGCTGCGCTTGTGAAATGAAATTTTCAAGCGGGTCGCGCTGAACATTTTCGGTCGATTTGTTTTTGAAAAGTCCGAGCTTATATTGCTTGCCCGTCACCTCAAACAATGCCTTTTTGACAGCCTTTGAATGAGTCGAAATTTTGATAAACTCCCTGACTGTCTGATTAGGGCTGTCGATAAGGAAGAAATCGCCGCGAACAAATCCGCGTGCGCCGTTTAAAACGCCGTAAAGCGCAATGTCCTCCTTATGAAGAACATCCATAAACTCGCCCCACTGCATAAACTCTTCCTGCACTGCGCTGTCGCCCTGCGGCTGTACGCTCGGTGCAGGCGGTGAGCTTGGCTCGTCGGGTGTTTCCTGCGAAACAGGCGGTTCCGGCTCGGGTTGATTGACGGTGTCCGGCTCAGATTGACGGTTTACATTTGCAACAGGCTCCGGCTCGACATTTGTCGGCTTTTGAGCGGTCTGCGGCTTAGGCGCCTCTTGAACAGGTGCGCTCTGCGGCTGTGCCGATACGGCAACGGTGCCGTTTTTCACCGCTCTTTCAAGGGTTGACAATCTGTCAAGCACCGATGAAATATCGCCCTCGAGTTTCGGCTCGCAAAGTTTTGCAAACGCCATTTCAACCTCGATGCGAGCGGTTGCTCCGCCCTTGATTGCAACAAGTGTGTTTTGGAACAAATCAAGCGAATGAAGTATTCCCTCGATAGTGAATTTTTTTGCGCCTGCAAGTATGCTTTCGTACTCATCGTCGGTGCAAATGATAAGTTCCCTGCTCTGTCTTACTGTTTTGACAACAAGGAAATTTCTAAAATGGCTTATCATTTCAACGCAAAGGCGCTCCATATCATAGCTGTTTTGATAAAGTTCGCTGATAATCGTCATTGCTCCGCTTGAATCCTTTGATGCAATGCAATCCGACAGTTGATACATTGCCTCCCTGCCTGCAAGCCCTGCGACATCGGACACAAGCTCGGCTGTTATTTCCTTGCTTCTGCCTGCACATTGGTCAAGAATAGACAATCCGTCGCGCAGTGCGCCGTCGGCAATGCGTGCAATGAGTATTGCGGCATCGTCGGCAAGAGTCATACCCTCAAGTTCGGCAACCTGCTTAAGTCTGACAGCCATTGTTTCGGGCTGAATGCGTTTGAAATCAAACCTTTGGCAACGCGAAAGAATTGTTGCCGGGAGCTTGTGAACCTCGGTCGTTGCAAGAATAAAAATTACATGCGCCGGCGGCTCCTCAAGCGTTTTTAACAGGGCGTTGAACGCGCCCGTAGAAAGCATGTGCACCTCGTCAATAATATATACACGGTATTTGCCCCTTGTGGGAGTGTAGTTAGCCTCCTCACGCAGGTTGCGGATATTGTCAACGCCGTTGTTTGACGCCGCATCAATCTCGACAACATCATAAATCGCGCCGCTGTCGATACCCTTACAAACTTCGCACTCGTTGCACGGCTCGCCGTCAACGCTGTTTTCGCAATTGACAGCCTTTGCAAGAATTTTTGCGCAGGTGGTTTTGCCCGTTCCGCGTGAGCCGGTGAAAAGATAAGCGTGCGAAATTCTGCCGCTTTTTATTTCGTTTTTAAGTGTGGAGGTTACATGGTCCTGACCGTAAACATCCGAAAAGACTTTTGGTCTGTATTTTCTGTATAAAACCTGATACATATTATCTTCCACAGCCCTTCCGGCTACAAATGTGTAATCCACACGCCCTACTATAGCCCGATAGAGCGATGACAGATTGTGCCCAAGCACAAATTTATATCGCGCGGCATAAAAATAAAACCGCGAGGACAATTCAATAAAAAAAGCCCTCGCGCCTTTTATGTAGCATACAGACTTGTCTGAGGCACACAGAATAATCCACTTATTGCTGCTCGGTTCCCCGCCTGACAAGGTTCGTAGCATCCCGTCGCACAGGGCCCATACGCTACATAAAAGGCGCAAAAGCACTCTTTTCGTAAAAGTATTATACACTAAAGCTGTCTAAAAATCAATACCTTTATATCAAAATCTCCGCCAAGACGCTTTATCCTGACGGAGAATAAAATTATTTTGCTTTAACGCTTTTTATATTTGACCACGAGCCGTAGTATTTTTTGCCGTCAACGGTCTTATAAGCGCGAATTTTGACATAATATTTTCTGCCCTTTGTAAAATTCTTGCCGGTGTATGATGTTTTCTTTTGACCGCTAACATTTGTTTTTGCAACAACCTTTTTGAATTTTTTATCCTTTGCCCAATATATTTGATAGCCGCTTGCACTGCCGGATGCCTTTTGCCACGATGCCTTGAGCTTGTGACCCGACTGCGTGGAAACCTTACTCAATTTAACCGTCGCAGGCTTTGCGCAAGCTGTGAGGTATCTCCACGAGCTGTAATACGATTTGCCGTTGATTTTCTTGTACGCTCTGACTCTAAATTGATATGCTCTTCCTGCGCCGAGTCCTTTAACGGCATGTGATGTAGATGAAGTTGTTGTGTTTGTTTTCCAACTGTTGCCGCTCTTGTGCTGAAGCTGATAACCACTCGCACCCGATACACCGCTCCAAGAAAGCTTAAGTGCCGATGTGCTCCTTGATGAAACATTTAATGAGGACGGTGCAGTAATAGTATATCCTATATTAAATGAATATGTAATCATATCTCTCGGGTCTGATGCTATGGCTATATAATATGTCCCTTTGCTTAAATTTGCGGTAATTGTCCTTTCAACTTTTGTTTCTCTTGAATCATTATATTGACGCAAAATATCATCATCCTGCACATTTTTAAAAAGTTGAACTGTAAATACTCTATGTCCATATGCGTTTCTGTTCATTGAGTATTTTATACTTATTTTTCCCGATGAAGGCAACACAAATTTATACCAATCATAATTCCTATCCCAACTTCCTCTGTCAAAACTCGAAAAATATGTATCAGCTTGTCCGTAAATTGTTTTGCCCAAAGGAACGCTAAAAGCATCCGTTGAATAATCATTTCGTCCGCTATATGTTTGGTTTGATGGTTTCAAATTAGTTTTAATACTGTAATTTGCCTTTTCGCTCTGATACACATACATTCTTAAATAATATGTTCCCGGCTGAATCATAAATTCATAAGTTTCGGCACCATATCCCAAGTTTTCATTATAAAAAATCAAATGATTTGTACCATCTTCTGCTTCTTCATAATTAGAATCATATAGTTTGATTATACTATCAGATTTTTGACTTCTGTCAACATATGACTCTACAGCAAAAGAAATTTTACCGCCTTTGGTAACTTCAAACTTAAAAAAGTCCGCATCTGAACGGCTGGAACTACCTTTAATAACATTGCCAATCGTTATTAAGTTCGCAGACGAAAAATAGTCATTGTTTTCAGTTTCGTACACAGTGCTTGAAGCATAGGCTGAAAGGTCTATGCCGGCGGTTATGCCAATAAGCATAACGAGTGATAAAAATGCGCTGAAAATTCTTTTCATAAAAAATCCTCCTAAGTATTTTTCTATATTTTACACCACTTGTAGTGTAAAGTCAATACACTACATTTAGTGTATTGTAAAATAACTTTCATATAATAGATATGGGAGCGCATTATGAAAAGCTATGTTGAAATAATAAGGGATTTACGTGAGGACAGCGACAAAACGCAAAAAGAAGTGGCAGACTATTTGGGCACAACTCAACAGGTTTATTCCCGATACGAAAAGGGCGAAAACGAGATACCCGTGCGCCATATAATATCGCTTTGCAAATATTATAATGTGAGCGCCGATTATATTTTGGGTCTGAGCGAAAACAAGCGATGATACAAGACAACCACAGGTTATCCTCGGTGATTAAACAATATTGACACACAAAAAGCGCGTTGATACAATGCAGTATCAACGCGCTTTATATTATTTTGCTTTATTCGTTAATCAATACCTTTTCAATTGCGCCGTAATAGATATAGTGGAAATCGTTTTGAGGATATTGAGCAGGAATGATTGATTTATCAATAAACTGCTCGGGTTTGAACTCGCCCTTTGCAACCTTGCGGCAAACAAGAACAAGTTTTGCCTCCTTAAAATAAGGAGCTTTTTCGTCAAAAACAGGTGTGATGCCTGCTTCTTTTGCCTTGTCGGTATCTCTGCCGCTTTTTGAGCCGCAAACGCCGTGAATCTGTTTTTTAAGCTCCGGCGGATAAACGCTGATTGTAAAATAATCCTGCTCTTCAAGATATTTAACGGTGTATCTTTGAGGGCGGATATAAATTGTAGCCATATCCTGCGCCCAAAGTTCGCCGACAGCACCCCAAGAAACAGTCATGGGGTTAAAACCGTTTTTATCACCTGCCGTAACAAGCGCCCATTGATTTTTGAGCAAATCAACAACATTTTCCTTAACATCGGTAAAAGCAATTTCTTTAAACATAATAGTTCACCTCTAATAATAGTATTTATATTACATTAAAATTATGCAAAAACTGCCCGGTTACCCGAGCAGCTTAAAAAATCGACCAAAATTATTTGATAATTGAAGTGCCTGTCATTTCCTCGGGCTGCGGAAGATTCATTACCTTAAGCATTGTCGGAACAATGTCTGAAAGTTTGCCGCCCTCGCGAAGCTCAACATTATCGCCGCAGTTAACACAAATAAACGGAACTTTGTTGGTTGTGTGAGCGGTGAACGGTGAACCGTCCGGCTCTTCCATTTGATCGGCGTTGCCGTGGTCTGCGGTTACGAAAAGTGTGCCGCCGTTGTCCATAACAGCGTCATAAAGCGAGCCTACACACTCGTCAACAGTTTCAACAGCCTTTACAGCCGCATCAAACACGCCTGTGTGTCCGACCATATCGCAGTTTGCAAAGTTTACGATTACTACATCGTATTTGCCCGATCTTACTGCCTCGTTAAGTTTTTCCGAAACCTTATATGCGCTCATCTCCGGCTGTAAATCATATGTTGCAACCTTTGGTGAAGGGATAAGGATTCTGTCCTCACCCTCGTTGACAGCCTCAACGCCGCCGTTGAAGAAGAATGTTACATGGGCATATTTTTCTGTTTCAGCGATACGAAGCTGTGTCATACCGAGCTTTGCAAGATATTCGCCGAATGTGTTTTTGAGCGTCTGCGGCTTGAATGCAACATCAACATTAGGCATTGTTGCGTCATATTGTGTCATGCAAACATAGTGAACATTGAGTCTTGTTCTCTCAAAGCCCTTGAAATCATCGTCAACAAATGTTCTTGTGATTTCTCTTGCTCTGTCGGGGCGGAAGTTGAAGCAAACAACGCTGTCGCCGTCTGAAATTCTGCCCTCGTTCTCAAGGCAAACAGTCGGGAGAATGAACTCGTCGGTGAGGTTTTTGCCGTCGCCGTCGATTGTTTCGTATGATTTTTCAATAGCGGCAACCGGGTCGGTTGTTTGGATGCCCTCGCCGAAAACAAGTGCGTCATATGCCTTTTTAACTCTGTCCCAGTTGTTATCTCTGTCCATAGCGTAGTAACGGCCTACAACAGTTGCAACCTTGCCCACGCCGATTTCTTTTGTCTTTTCAATTGCCTCGGCAACATAATCCTTGCCCGAAGTCGGCGGAACATCTCTGCCGTCCATAATGCAATGGATATAAACCTTTTCAAGTCCCATCTTCTTTGCAAGCTCAATCAAAGCCCAAAGGTGAGTGTTGTGCGAGTGAACGCCGCCGTCGCTCATAAGACCCATAAGGTGAAGAGCACCGTTGTTGTCAATAGCGCTTTGAACTGCCGTCTTGAGAGCATCGTTCTCGAAAAAGTCGCCGTCCTGAATTGATTTTGTGATTCTTGTAAGCTCCTGATAAACTACTCTGCCGGCACCCATATTTGTGTGACCTACCTCGGAGTTGCCCATCTGACCGTCGGGCAAGCCTACATCAAGTCCCGACGCACCGATATATGTGTACGGATAGTCAGCCATAAGTTTGTCAAGATTCGGCTTTTTTGCGGCTGAAACAGCGTTGCCGAAATCTGACGGATTGTGACCGCAACCATCCATAATACAAAGTACATTAGTCTTTTTCATTGTATTTTTATCCTCCAAAACAAATGGGCAGGAAATTTCCCACCCATAATTGCATTATTTAGAAGCAGCTTTAACGATAACTGCAAAATCCTCTGCCTTGAGTGATGCGCCGCCGATAAGACCGCCGTCAACATTTACCTTTGAAACAAGCTCGTCGGCATTTTTAGCGTTCATTGAGCCGCCGTACTGAATTGTTACCGATTCAGCAGCATCTGCACCGTAAGCCTCGGCAATAGCCGAACGAACAAAGCCGTTGCCCTCATCAGCCTGATCGGCAGTAGCTGTAACGCCTGTACCGATAGCCCAAACAGGCTCATAAGCGATAATAACATTCTTAAGTTGGTCGGCAGTTACATTTGTAAGAGCCATTTTTGTTTGATACTTTAACAAAGTTTCTGTATAACCGAGTTCTCTTTGCTCAAGAGTTTCGCCAACGCAAATGATTGGCTTAAGACCCTTTTCAAGAGCTTTGAGTGTGCGAAGGTTAACAGTTTGGTCTGTCTCGCCGAAATATGTTCTTCTTTCGCTGTGGCCGATAACTACATATTCAACGCCAAGCTCAAGGAGCATATCTGCCGCAACCTCGCCTGTAAAAGCACCGCTGTCCTTAAAGTGAACATTTTCGGCACCGATTTTAATGTTTGAGCCTTTAGCGGCTTCAACTGCTGCCGGAATATCAACAAAAGGAACGCAAAGTACGACGCCGCAATCGGCATCTGCTACAAGCGGCTTCATTGCATTAATAAGCTCTGTTGTTTGTGCAGGAGTTTTATTCATTTTCCAGTTACCTGCAATAACTGCTTTTCTTAATTGCTTATTCATTATATTTACCTCTTTAAAAAGAATATTTAACAAAATCAGTCTTTATCCTGAAGAGCTGCGATACCCGGAAGTTCTTTGCCCTCAAGGAATTCGAGAGATGCGCCGCCGCCGGTTGAGATGTGGCTCATCTTATCTGCAAAGCCAAGCTTTGTAACAGCCGCAACAGAATCGCCGCCGCCGATGATTGAGATTGCGCCCGAGTCTGCAACTGCCTTTGCAACTGCAACTGTGCCGTCTTCAAAATTCTTCCACTCGGAAACGCCCATAGGACCGTTCCAAATTACTGTGCCTGCGCCCTTGATAGCGTCTGTAAAGAGCTTTTGTGATTCCGGACCGATGTCAAGACCCATCCAGCCATCAGGAATTTCGTCTGAATTAACAATTTTTGACTCGGTGTTTTCGTCATACTCCTTGCCTACCTTGTTATCAACAGGGATAAGGAATTTAACGCCCTTTTCCTTTGCATCAGTCATCATTTGACCTGCTTTTTCAATCCAATCCTCTTCAAGAAGAGAAGTGCCGACTGAATGGCCGAGATATTTCATAAATGTGTAAGCCATACCGCCGCCGATAATGATTGTGTCGCACTTATCGAGAAGGTTTGAAATTACACCGATTTTATCGGAAACTTTTGCACCGCCTAAAATAGCAACAAGCGGTCTTTTAGGATCGGCAAGAGCGCCGCCCATGAACTTGATTTCCTTTTGGATAAGGAAACCGCAAACAGCCGGAAGATATGCGGCAACGCCTGTTGTTGAGCAGTGTGCTCTGTGTGCAGTACCAAATGCGTCGTTAACAAAAATATCTGCGAGAGAAGCAAGTTCCTTTGAAAAAGCCTCCTCGTTTTTTGTTTCTTCTTTTCTGTAGCGAACATTTTCAAGGAGCATAACATCGCCGTCCTTAAGTTCTGCCGCCATGGCCTTTGCGTTTGCACCTACAACTTCAGGGTCCTCTGCAAGCTTAACCTCTTGACCGAGATATTCGGAAAGCTTAGCCGCAACCGGAGCAAGTGAAAACTCGGGCTTGTATTCTCCCTTAGGTCTGCCGAGGTGTGAGCAAAGGATAACCTTTGCGCCGTGGTCTCTCAAATATTTGATTGTCGGAAGAGCTGCAACGATTCTCTTGTCGTTTGTGATTTCGCCGTCTTTAAGCGGAACATTGAAATCGCAACGAGCAAGAACTCTTTTGCCCTTAACATCAATGTCTTCAACAGTCTTTTTATTTAATGCATCCATTGTTATAACCTCTCTTTGATAGATTTTTATGAATTTGGGGCTGATTTAAAAATTGCCCTTTGCATACATTTTTATTATATATGATTGTTAATAATAAATCAATATATATTTTTTCCTATTTATTGCTAAAATTTCCTTGAATTTCTGTGATTTAAGTATATAATAGCATTAAGTTTATCAACGCAAATTCAAATTTGGTGAATATACAGAAAAAATATTCGGTCGATAACTGAGCAAAACGGATTATTTCGATTTATAAAGGTAGAAAAATGAAAAAAAATAATATGCTCACCGGCAGTCCGATAAAAACCATTGTGTTTTTTTCGTTGCCGATAATGCTTTCGTCACTTTTACAGTATAATTATTCGCTTGTCGATAATATTATAGTCGGCAGATATGTCAGCACCGATGCGCTTGCCGCAGTCGGCAATGTCGGTCCTATCGGCTCATTTTTAATCGGTGCGGCTTTCGGCTTGACAAGCGGATTTACAATCCCTGTTGCGCACGCATTCGGCGCAGGCGACAAACGCAAGTTGTCGCACTATGCCGGCAACAGCATCACAATTTCAGCAATTGTCGGCGTTGCAATTATTATTGTTGCGCATATTTTGACAAGACCGCTCTTAAAGGCAATAGGCACACCGAGCGAAATCATCGACCTTTCGGCGGCATATATGAACATCCTTTATTTCGGCGTTCCGTTTCAAATGCTGTCAAACAATTTCACAGCAATTTCAAGAGCTGTCGGTGAAAGTAAAAAACCGCTGTATTTCTTTATAATCAGCGTTATAGTCAATTTTGTTCTTGATTTATTATTTGTCAAAAACTTCAAATGGGGCGTTGAGGGCGCCGCGTGGGCAACGCTTATTGCCAACGCCGTAGCCGCGCTTTTAACCGGCATTTATGTTATCAAATACAACAAGGATGTTGAAATCAAAAAAAGCGACCTAAAGCCAAACATGGCGACGGCTTGGGAGCAAATCAAGCTCGGTATCCCTGTTTCACTCCAATTTACAATCACATCAATCGGTTCAATGTGCCTGCAAAGCGCAGTCAATTCATTCGGCGCAAATGTAATTGCAGGCTTCACCGCCGCAGGCAGAGTTGAAAATTTGACAAACATACCCATGTCGGGACTCGGCGTTGCAACGCAGACATTCGTCGGTCAAAACTACGGCGCACGAAACTACGAACGAATCACGAAATCGGTTAAAAAAATATTCATCGCAGATATAGTTGTGTCGGTTATAATGAGCCTTACGCTGTATTTAATCGGCTTGCCGACGGTTTCGCTGTTTATGACAGAGCCGAACGCCGCAATTATGGCGGCGGCAAAGCAATATATCATCGCCACGGCAGAGTGCTACAGCCTTGTTGCGATTTTGTTTGTTTTGCGAAACACATTGCAGGGTCTCGGCTTTACATATTCAAATATGATTGCAGGAGCAGGTGAATTTTTCGGCAGACTTGCAGTAGCATTTGTTTTCACTAAGATTATCGGTTTCAACGCCGTTTGCTATGCCGCTCCCGCCGCATGGCTTCTTGCAGACATTCCGCTCGCGATAATTTATCTTTCAAAACACAAAAAATTCAAAGCCCTCTCCGCAGAGCAAAAGGCAAAAAATAATATATAACAGCAAAATCCCCCGATGTCAAAGTTTAACATCGGGGGATTTTTTTGCGCAAAAAGCGATTATAAATTTTTCTTAAAAACGCATTGCACAATGTATTAAAGCAGATTTTTTATTTGCTTTTTAACTTTAAATGATACGCGTCATATCCGTATTCGCTTTGTCCTATCAGTACCTCTTTGGATTCGTCAATCAATGAAATAGGAATATAATATTTATTATTTATCTTCATTATGACCGCACCTTTTTCTTCAATCCTTTCTCAAATATTAAAAGTATCGCCAATTGCCACAGCGAACGCACAATTGTCGTTATCAAGGATTTCATATTTAAGTGTGCCGCCGTTTTTGTTTGGTTCAAGGGTGTTTGTCTGCGGACGGTATGTAGAAAAGATATAAATCTGCTTATCAGGGAAAAATCTTAATACTCCCATACCCTCATCATAAGTAACATAATTGTCGCCGTTATCGGATGTTACAAATCCGCCGTTATCATTTTGTGTAACTTCTATAAGAGCATCGCCCCACTCGTCCATATTGTTAAATCCGTATTCGTTTAACGGTGTTGATGTTGTTTCGGTTTGTGTATCGGAATAGTCTGAAATTGTATTGTTGCTGTCTTCATTATAATTTTCTTTATACTCCGATGACCTTCCACACGAGCAAAGGCAAAGCGCAATTGCCACAATTGCTGTTGCAAATGTCATAATTTCAGTAAATCTTTTCATACAAATTCTCCTAAATACATTTTATACTACTATTATAGACATTTTCCGTCTATTTGTCAATAGATACTTTCCGTCTATGATAGAATAACATCGGTGATACGGATGAATTTGAATTTTGGTGAACGAATACGGAATTTGCGTGAGGACAAAGATTTGACACAAAGTGAGCTTGGCGCACAGGTCAATATGACGCAACGCAAAATTTCGTACATTGAGCGCGGCAAATATGAGCCGAGTATTGATGATATTGTGTCGCTTTGCAAATTTTTTGATGTATCATCCGATTATTTATTAGGATTAAATGACAAATAAAAACAATAAAAAGCAAAGGTGTTTACCTTTGCTTTTTTATTTGATAACATTAACCGTCTAAAAGGTTGATAAAGCGAGTGAAAACAATGCTGACAACTATTTGCAACGCATCATTTCACCTCAAATAAAACAAAAGACAAGGCAACAAGGCTATGCCGAACGCGCATCTCGTTACCTTGTCATATTTTAATATTATTTATTTTTCTTTGAAAAAAGGCGGAATACAAGTTTTGCTATTTCCGACAGCACAATTACGCTGAACACAATGATAAAAGGCAGAAAGAAAGCCGCAGACAGCAAATGTCTGCGGCTCGTTTAATTCAATTATTTTGCATCGGGTGCATAATAATCAACAAGTTTTGTGAGCTTGTTATACTTTTCAATTGAGTTTTCGGCTGCAATGCTGAAGAGCTTTTCTGCCTTGCCCGGGAATGAGCGCTTAAGAGCGGAATATCTTGTTTCGCCCTCGATAAACTCAACATAATCTGCGCTCGGAGCCTTTGAATCAAGGCTGAACGGATTCTTGCCCTCGGCAATGAGAGCAGGATTATATCTGAACAAGTTCCAATAGCCTGCTGCAACAGCCTTCTTTTGCTCTGCTTGGTTGAACGGCATCTTGATACCGTGGTTAATACAAGGAGCATAGCAAATGATAAGTGACGGGCCACGATAAGCCGCAGCCTCCTGGAATGCTTTGAGACACTGATTTGCATTAGCGCCCATAGCAACAGATGCAACATATACATAGCCGTATGACATTGCGATTTGTGCAAGATCCTTCTTCTTAACAACTTTACCTGAAGCGGCAAATTTTGCAACTGCGCCGGTAGGAGTTGATTTTGATGCCTGTCCGCCTGTATTTGAGTAAACCTCAGTATCAAATACAACGATATTAACATCCTCGTTTTGAGCGATTACATGGTCAAGACCGCCGAAGCCGATGTCGTATGCCCAGCCGTCGCCGCCGAAGATGAATTGATATTTTTTAGCCGCATAATCTGCATCCTTAAGGAAGTCCTCTGCGGCAGCCTTTGCGTCACCGCTGAGTGATGCTGATTTGAGTGCGTGGATAAGAGCGGCAGCGTCCTTATCGTTTACTGCTGCATCATCATATGTTGCAAGCCAAGCGTCAGCCTCTTTAACACCTGCCTCGGAGAGTGTAACTGCGTCTGCGGCAAGTCTTTCACGGATTTGCTTTTGAGCAAGATACATACCGTAGCCGAACTCTGCGTTATCCTCAAACAATGAGTTTGACCAAGCAGGACCGTGACCGTTTTCATCTACGGTGTAAGGTGTTGACGGAGCAGAGCCGCCCCAAATTGAAGAACAGCCTGTTGCGTTCGCAATATACATCTTGTCGCCGTAAAGCTGTGTGGCAAGTTTTGCATACGGTGTTTCGCCGCAACCTGCGCAAGCACCGGAGAACTCAAGATAAGGCTTTTTGTATTGAACGCCGATTGTTGTTTGATTTGCTACCTCAGGCTTAACAGATGTATCAACAAGTGCGTCGAATGACTTTTGAACATCAAGCTGAGATGCAATCGGCTTCATTGTGAGTGACTTTGTAGGACAAACATTTGCACATGATGCACAACCGGTACAGTCAAGAACAGATGTGATAAGAGCATATTGATAATCTGTTCTCTTGCTCTTAATCATCTTTGTTCCCTCGGGAGCGGCAGCAGCCTCTTCCTCGTTCATACAAATAGGTCTGATTACTGCATGAGGACAAACCATTGAACAAAGGTTACACTGTGCACACTTTGTAGGATCCCATTCAGGAACATCAACGGCAATGCCTCTCTTTTCAAATGCGGCAGAACCTTGCGGATAAACGCCGTCTGCGCTGTCAAGGAATGCAGAAACGGGAAGATCGTCACCGTGAAGTCTGTCAACAGGGTGAAGAATGTTTTTAACAAACTTCTTCATTTCAGGTCTGTTTGTCGGGACTTCATAATCGTTTTCCTCATCCTTTGCATCAGCCCAAGATGCAGGAACATCGATTTTAACAACTTCTTTAGAGCCGCGGTCGATACCGTTGCAGTTTGAGTTAACAACAGCCTCGCCCTTCTTTGAGAATTTAGCGACAACCTTTTCTTTCATATATCCGATTGCTTCGTCAACAGGGAGAATACCGCTGATGGTGAAAAATGCAGACTGAAGAATTGTTGATGCACGACCCGGAAGACCAACTTCCTCAGCAATCTTGATACCGTTAATTGTGTAGAAGTTGATGTTGTTTTGAGCAATATATCTCTTCATTGATGCAGGGAGATTTGCGTCAAGTTCCTCAGGGCTCCAAATACAGTTAAGAAGGAATGTTCCGCCCGGAAGAAGATCCTGCACCATATCATATTTGTTAACATATGACGGATTGTGGCAGGCAACAAAATTTGCCTTGTTGATAAGATATGTCGATGTAATCGGTGATGAGCCGAAACGAAGGTGAGATACCGTGATACCGCCGGATTTCTTTGAATCATAGAAGAAATAACCTTGAGCGTACATATCGGTATGGTCGCCGATAATCTTGATAGAGTCCTTATTTGCACCTACAGTACCGTCCGAGCCGAGACCCCAGAATTTGCATGAGGTTGTGCCCTTAGGTGTTGTATCGGGTGTTTCGGTGATAGGAAGCGAAAGATTTGTAACATCATCCTCGATTGAAAGGGTAAATGTTTTCTTTGGCGCTGCGGCATTCATATTTGCAAATACCGAAATAATGTGAGCAGGAAGAGTATCCTTTGAGCCTAAACCGTAGCGACCGCCGTAAATTTCAACGCCGTCGAACTTTGAGCCTTTAAGAGCTGCAACAACATCGAGATAAAGCGGCTCGCCGAGTGAGCCCGGCTCTTTTGTTCTGTCGATAACGGAAATTGTTTTAACTGTTTCGGGAATAGCAGAAATAAGATAATCTGCAGAGAACGGTCTGTAAAGGTGAACACAAACCATACCTGTTTTTTCGCCGCGGGCATTAAGAAAATCAACTGTTTCCTTGATTGTATCGCAAACAGAGCCCATAGCAATGATAATTCTGTCGGCATCGGGTGCACCGTAGTAGTTAAACGGCTTGTAATTTGTGCCGATTTTTTCGTTAACCTTGTCCATATACATAACAGTTGCGGCAACCGCATCGTTATAGTATTTGTTACAAGCCTCTCTGTGCTGGAAGAAAATATCGGAGTTTTCTGCCGAGCCGCGGAGAACGGGATGCTCCGGATTGAGTGCTCTTGCACGGAAATCTGCGACATCCTGCATATCAAGCATATCTCTCAAATCTTCATAATCCCAAATTTCAATCTTCTGAACTTCGTGTGAGGTGCGGAAACCGTCAAAGAAGTGAAGGAACGGAACACGGCTCTTAAGTGTTGCAAGGTGAGCAACGGCGCCGAGGTCCATAACCTCCTGAACATTTGCCGAGCAAAGCATTGCATAGCCCGTTTGACGGCATGCCATAACATCGGAATGGTCGCCGAAAATGTTAAGCGCATGTGTAGAAACGCAACGAGCCGAAACATGAATAACACTCGGAATAAGCTCGCCGGCAATCTTATACATATTGGGAATCATAAGCAAAAGGCCCTGCGATGCTGTGTATGTTGTTGTTAAAGCGCCCGCAGAAAGAGAACCGTGAACAGCACCTGCTGCACCGCCTTCGGATTCAAGCTCTGCAACCTTAACGGTTTGACCGAAAAGGTTTTTAACTCCTCTTGCAGCCATGGCATCTGTTTCCTCTGCCATAGGTGAAGAAGGTGTGATAGGATAGATACCGGCAACTTCCGTAAATGCGTAGCTGACATGAGCAGCGGCACTGTTACCGTCCATCGTTTTCTTTTTTCTTGCCATTGGAATAGCCTCCATAAAAAATTTGCAGTCAGTGGCGGAAAATTGCATTTTCCATACTTACCACACTAAATTATATCATTTTGATTTTTCAATTTCAATCACTTAAAGCCAAAATTATGCCCGTTTTGAAAATTCTAACACTGTTATATGACATTTTTTATCATTATTTCAAACAAAAAAACAGGGCGAATGGCCCTGTTTTTGTTGATTGTACACTATTTATATTGTTTTTTGTAAAAGTTTGACAAAATCAGTCATCACTGCCGTCAACGATAACGATGCCCTTGTCATCAAGGCTCAAATAGCACGAATCCTTGTCGGTTGAAACCGCCGTTTCCTTGCCTTTTGACGAAAACTCGGCTTTTATTGTAACAAGACCTTCATATTTTTTTGTTGTTTTGTATTTGTATGTCGAGCCGTCAAAGTTGACTTTTTGAGACTTAACAAGTTTTCCGTCGACATAAATATTAAGTGTGTCGCTGCCGCCGCTTGACGGAAGTTTTACAGAAACCGTGATATATCTTTTTGATTTTTCATTGGCCTTTGTTTTTACTGAAACGACTGTCCATTTTGAATACGAAGTTCCGTTTGAATTTTGATTGTATGCGCGAACACGGAAAATATAGTCGGTATAACTTGAAAGCTTCTTTGCGGTGTATGATTTTGATTTGTATGTTTTTTCAAGTGTTGTCCAATGGCTGCCGCTGTCGGTGCTTGACTGAATTTGATAGCCGTTTGCTTTGCCCGACCATGTGAGTTTAAGGCTTGTTTGAGTGACACTGCCTGCCTTAAGGCTTGACGGAGCCGACGGCGCCGCAGGCTTGTTGCTCTTTTTGGTTGTGCTTGTTTTGTCGCCCGATTTTGATGGTGCGGTTGATTTTTCAGTTACAACCTGCGTAACTGCTTTACCTGCTTTATCGGTAACGGTTTGACCGCCCTTTTGCGTAACAACCTCGGTTACAGGCTTGCCGCTTTTATCGGTCACCACCTCGCCGCCGACCTTTTCGGTGACAATAACGCCGTTTTCATCCGTTACAGCCTCGCCGTTTGAATCGGTAACTGCGGCTGTAATCTGCGAAGTTGAGCCTTTATCATCTTTGCTTGATTTAGAACACGCCGCAAACGCCGCAACGATTGCAACAACAAGAACAACTGCAAGGATTGCCTTTTTATTTTTCATAATAATCACATTACCCTTCCGGCTACAAGGTTGACAACGGCACGCCCATCGTAGCCCTATGGGGTGCGCAAAAAATTTCGCTTATCTGCGATATATCAAGGCAATGAATTTCATTGCCGGAAAGCACTAAATAAAATCTTTAAACGATGCGTCGCTCGGCATTCTCCAATCGCCGCGCGGGCTAAGTGAAACAGAGCCGACTTTCGGCGAATCGGGTATACAGGAACGCTTGAATTGGCTGATAAAAAAGCGTTTCATAAACACACCGAGCCATTTTTCAATCGTTGCACTGTCATAAACGCCGTCAAACGCTTTAATTGCAAGGCGACGGAGCTTATCCTTTTCAAATCCGAAACGAACGAAATTGTAAAGGAAGAAATCGTGCAATTCGTAAGGACCGATATTATCCTCTGTCTTTTGTGCGATTTTGCCGTCGCTGTCGGGCGGTAAAAGCTCGGGTGAAACAGGTGTGTCGAGGACATCAAGCAAAATTGCTTTTGTTTTTTCGTCGCTGATTTTTGCAACATAATCAACAAGATAGCGCACAAGTGTCTTAGGCACGGAGGCGTTTACGCCGTACATACTCATATGGTCGCCGTTATATGTGCACCAACCCATTGCAAGTTCGCTCAAATCACCCGTTCCGACAAGCAGGCAGTTGTGCTTGTTTGCCATATCGAACAAAATCTGTGTGCGTTCTCTCGCTTGGGTGTTTTCGTATGTTATATCCTTGACCGCCTCGTCATGCTCAATATCTTTCATATGCTGAACGCAGGCGTCCTTTATGCTGATTTCTTTTATAGTAACGCCGAGCGATTTCATCAAATCTATTGCGTTATTATATGTTCTGTCGGTTGTGCCGAAACCCGGCATTGTTATGCCTAGAATATCGCTTGACGGCTTGCCGATAAGTTTCATCGCCTCAACTGCAACAAGAAGTGCAAGCGTTGAATCAAGACCGCCCGAAATGCCGATAACACAACCTTTTGAGCCGACATGCTCAAGTCTTTTGGCAAGTCCTGCTGCCTGAATCGCAAAAATCTCCTCGCATCTTTCGCGGCGCTTTTCATCATCCGACGGAACGAACGGATGGGCATCTACAAAGCGATAAGCCAAATCGTTTTCGTTGTTATTAAGCGGTATTTGAGTAATTTTTAACTCATTGATCGAATTTTCAAACGACATATTACCTCGGCGTTGAGAATTGAGGCGTTCAATATCTATATCGGAAACGATAATTTCGTTATCGCGTGCAAATTGCTTGCCCTGCGCGATAACCGAGCCGTTTTCGGCAATCAAGGTTGCGCCCGAGAAAACCAAATCGGTTGTGCTTTCGCAAACGCCTGCGCCCGAATAAACATATGCACAAATACAGCGTGCAGACTGATTTGAAACAAGGTCGCGTCTGTACTGTGCCTTTGAAACATATTCGTCGCTTGCCGAAAGATTGGCAATTATATTTGCACCGCTGAGGGTAAGGCTTCCGCTCGGAGGGGTCGGAACCCACAAATCCTCGCAAAGCTCCAAGCCCAAAACGGCACCGCCGCCCAAATCAAAAATCTGAGAACCGATTGTCGTTTCAAATCCGCAAAAATCAATGTTTTGGCACGATTTGAAATCACTGCCCGAGGCAAACCAACGCTTTTCGTAAAACTCGTTATAATTTGCAAGATGAATTTTCGGCACGATGCCGTAAATCCTGCCGTTGCCGATAACAACGGCGCAATTATACAAGCTGTTGTAAAACGGCACCGGCATACCGACAGCCGCAACAATATTTTTGCCCGATGTGTATTCGATTATTTCCTTAAGCGCATTTTCGGCGCTGTTCTGAAGCGATTTTGTAAAAAACAAATCGGCGCATGTATAGCCTGTCACGCAAAGCTCGGGCAAAACTATAAGCCTTGTGCCCTTTTGCTCGGCGCAGTCAATCGCCTCTTTGATTTTTTCTTTATTGTATGTCGGGTCGGCAACCTTTAGCCTTAAACTTGCCGCCGCCGCTCTTATCATTCCGTAATTCATTTGTTTCACCGTTTTGAATTATATCAAACAATTATTAATAATCTATAAATCAACAGTTAAATCATTGTGATTTTAAATTTAAATGAAGCTGTTTCGTCGGGTTGCAGAATTGTCATACCGCGCTTGTTTTCGATTTTTTCGTCCTCGTCAGAGCAGGTGGAAATTCCCGTCCACGGCTCAAGCGCAACGAAATCGGCATTTCCGCATGCTGACCACACAAGCAGGTTTGTCATATCCTGATACTCGATTTTGACACCCTTGCCGTTTGGACCGATTAAAGTGGCGCATTTTGAGTCGATATTGTCAAAAATCAATGCGTCTTTTTCCTCAAACAAATCGTGAACAAGATTAATCGTGTCGCTGTTTTTAAGAACTTGGTAGTGCTTTTCAACATCGACAAGACCGCTGTGATGATCGGGACGAAGCGCGCTTTTTGTCATCGCTCTGTCAAAAACGACCTTGTAATCCTCAAACACCTCGCCGTCGCAAAGCGGACAATTAAACGCAGGATGTCCGCCGATAACAAACGGCATCGGCGATGAGCCTGTGTTTGTTATTATGTATTCGTTTGTAACGGTTGAGCCGTTGATTGTGTATTTTATTTTCAGTTCGTAATCAAACGGATATTGCTTTTTTGTTTCGTCACTGCTTTTTTGAATAAATGTGACGGAATTTTTATGCTTTTCAAAAAGCTCAAACGGAGAAATGCGCGCTATTCCATGGCGTTTCATTTCGCACGGCTTGCCGAAAGCCGTTCCCTTTGAGTTGCGCAAAACACCGACTATCGGAAAGCAAACCGGTGCCTGACCCGACCAATGCTCCTCGTCGCCCTGCCACAAATATTCTGTATCGTTTTTCTTTAACGAGTTGAGCATTGCGCCCTTTAAACCTACAACAGCGCTTGCCTCGTTGCTTATAATTTCGTATTGCATATGAGTCATCTCCGTAATAATCTGATTAAATCCAATTATAAACTAAAATTATATGCATTGCAATATTGAAAATGTTTATAATATGTTATACAATAAGTCCGTAAATCATCATTAACGGAGGACAATATGGATTTAAGCAGCTATTTGCACGAAGCAATTTTTGAAGAAAAGGACAAATACACATATTTATATGAATTGATTTGGGATAATTTTGAAGAGGACGGCTTTGCCGTAACCGATGAGGAGGGTCACGAGATTGACGCCGTATTCAAAGCTATTGCAATTAAGAATTTAATCAACGAATTTGTTTACAGAATGTATGACGAAACAAATGAAACCGATTTTCAGGAAATAATCACAAATCTTGCCAACTTGGGCATCAGCGATGAGGCGGCAATAGACTATTGCTACGAAAATCCCGAAATTGACGCCGATGACGAGGACGACGGACTTACAATAAAAAATGCGCTTGACTACACAACCGAAATCGTTGCGGATAAACTGCTTGAGCTTTTCTCGGCAGACGATTTGTTCAACTATTTCTTTGCCGCAACATACGATTTTCAGCAGGATTTCACATTCGCCTTTGAGGATGTGGACGAATTTCAGGCATTTGTTGATTCAAACACCGACAGACTTGACGAATACAAAGAGGAATACCCCTCTGTCCTGAATTGGATAGAATCCGGTATGATTGTTTAAGCGGAGATAAACAGTTTTTTAATAAATAAATGCTCAAAAGGCTTGGACTCGTTGTCCAAGCCTTTTTCAGTAATACATTTCTCTGTTTAACCGTCTTTTAAAAAATTAAGGGCACACACCGATTGGTGTGTGCCCTTTGCTACATTATTATAAATCCAAAATTAATAATTACAGCAATTGCCCGATTACATTGACTTATGGAATGTACGAGCGATAACCTCTTCCTGCTTGTCACGAGTAAGCTTGTTGAAGTTTACTGCGTAGCCCGAAACACGAATTGTAAGTGAAGGATAAAGTGTCGGGTCGTTCATAGCAGCGATGAGCTTTTCTCTGTTAAGAACATTAACATTGAGGTGATGAGCGTCTTGCTCAAAGTAACCGTCAAGCATTGTTGTGAGGTGTTCAACTCTGTCCTCATCATCCTTGCCGAGAGCATCCGGAGTGATTGAGAATGTGTTTGAAATACCATCTTGACAGCAAGCGTAGTTAAGTTTTGCAACAGAGTTGAGTGATGCAAGAGCACCCTCGCAATCTCTGCCGTGCATTGGGTTTGCACCAGGTGCGAATGGCTCGCCTGCTTTTCTGCCGTCAGGTGTTGAACCGGTCTTTCTGCCGTACATTACATTTGAAGTAATAGTAAGGATTGAAAGAGTGTGTCTAGCGCCGCGGTATGCAGGAGTCTTGCAAAGCTCTTTGTAGAAGTATTCGATAAGGTCCTTACCGATAAGGTCTGCTCTGTCATCATCATTGCCGTATTTCGGGAAGTCGCCCTTAACATCGAACTCTGTGATGATACCGCGCTCGTCCTTAATAGGAGTAACCTTTGCATATTTGATTGCTGAAAGTGAATCGATTGCAACTGAGAAACCTGATACACCGAATGCCATAAGTCTTTCAACATCTGTATCGTGAAGTGACATCATAAGTCTTTCATATGCATATTTGTCGTGCATATAGTGAATGATGTTCATTGTGTTAACATAAAGTCTTGCCATCCATGAAAGGTACTTCTTGTATGCTTCGTAAACCTCATCATACTTAAGCTCTTCTGTTTCAAATACCTTTCCTTCCGGAGCGATTTGGATGCCTTCGATTTCATCCTTACCGCCGTTGAGAGCCATAAGAAGAACCTTTGCAAGGTTGCAACGAGCGCCGAAGAACTGCATTTGTTTGCCCATCTTCATTGCAGATACGCAGCAAGCGATAGCATAGTCATCGCCGTACATTCTTCTCATAACATCATCGTTTTCGTATTGGATAGAGTCTGTATCAATGGAAACTTTAGCACAGAAATCTTTGAAGCCCTGAGGAAGGTGCTCTGACCAAAGAACTGTGATGTTCGGCTCAGCTGAAGAACCGAGGTTGTAAAGAGTTTGAAGAACACGGAAGCTTGTCTTTGAAACCATGTGCTTACCTTCGCAAGTAACACCTGCAAGAGCCATTGTTACCCAAACCGGGTCGCCTGCAAAGAGGTCGTTGTACTCAGGAGTTCTGAGGTGACGAACCAAACGAAGTTTGATTACGAGATCGTCGATAAGCTCTTGAGCCTCTGACTCTGTAAGAGTGCCTGCTTCAAGATCTCTTTCGATATAAATATCCATAAATTCAGCAATTCTGCCGATTGAGTTAGCAGCACCGTTTTGCTCCTTGATAGCGCCGAGGTAGCCGAAGTATAACCACTGAATAGCCTCTTTTGCTGTTGTAGCCGGCTTTGAAATATCATAACCGTAACGAAGAGCAAGACCCTTAAGTTGATTCATGAAATCGAGTTGCTTTGAAAGGTCCTCAAGAAGATGAATTGTTTCTTCATCAAGATATTCCTTCTCGCCGACCTTTTGCTTGTCGAGTTTCTTTTGCTCGATAAGGTAATCCATACCGTAAAGAGCGATTCTTCTGTAGTCACCGATGATTCTGCCGCGGGCATAAGCATCCGGAAGACCTGTAAGAATACCTGCGTGACGAGCCTTCTTCATTGTGTCTGTGTAAGCTCTGAATACGCCGGTGTTGTGTGTAGTTCTGTATGTGAATTCGTCCTTAACCTTGTCAGAAAGCTCATAGCCGTATGCGTTACAAGCCTGAACAGTGTTTCTGAAACCTGCGAACGGAGATACACCTCTCTTAAGAGGCTCATCTGTCTGAAGGCCGACGATAATGTCTGTGTCCTTATCAACTACATAGCCTGCATCGTGAGAAAGGATTGAAAGTACTCTGTCTGTGTCAACATCGAGAACGCCGCCCTTTTCGTTTTCAGCGATAAGAAGCTCCTTTACGCGAGCCATTTCCTTGTTTGTTCTTTCGGTAGGTCCTTCGAGGAATGATGCGTCACCGTCATATTGGGTGTAGTTTAACTTAATGAAATTTGATACATTGATTCCATCGCACCAAACGCCCGGTTTAAAACCTTTCCATGCTTCTGTCATTTGATTTTCCTCCTGTTTTACTTTATAAATGATAGATGATTAGTATATATAAGAGCCTGAAATCAGGCTGATTTTGCCGATTTGCCTTGGAGTTTTTGCACCTGCTCGCAGTGACCGCAGGCATCACAGTCACGCTGACCGCATCTGCCGCAACATGTGGAGCTGTTGGGACAAAGCTCAACATCTCCGCCGTGGATAACAAGTGCCTTGCCGTTTACGATAGCGTCAGCAATCTTTGTGCGTGCGCTTTCATATATTGCGGCAACGGTTGAACGCGCAACATCCATTTGCTTTGCGCACTCCTCCTGGCTGAACTTCATATTTGCAATTAATCTGAATGCCTCGTACTCGTCAAAATTGAGATCAACCGTTTCGGCATATTCACCGAACGGGCGAAACTCCATGCTTTTTGGATAAGCACAAATACATCGCATTTTTTTTGGCCTTGCCATATTACCACTCCGAAAATTTCGCCAATATAAAATGCCGATTAAGCAAGTTGCTTTCTTTATAGTATATTGGACAGGTATCTAAAACTCAACCATATCCATTATACTCGGTTACTGACATATGTCAATAACTATTTTCAACTTTTTTTGTAAAATTTTTTTAACACAAAAAACGGTCAAAGGAAGCACTGCCTTTGACCGATAATTTTTACTTGTCTTTTGTAATTTTCCTTATATCCTTTGCATCACCCATAACGAGAATATGCTCGTTTTTTGAAAAGATATAATCGGCTGAATTTATAGCTTTTACGCGGCCTTGAGAGTCCTTGCTCGCAATGACGGTGACATTGTGAGTTTTGCGTACATCAAGCTGTAAAAGGCTCTTTGAGCACCATGCGTCCGGGGTCTCGATTTCATAAATTCCGGTGTCGCCGCCAAGTTTGACAAAATCGAAAATTCGTCTGTTTGAATATTTTACGGCAGTATTATACGCCGTTTCTCTTTCGGGATAAATAACCTTGTCGGCACCGTTTTTAAGCAAAAACTTTTCATGCACCTCCGACGAAGCCTTACCAATTATATATTGCGCACCGAGTTCCTTAAGATTATCGACAATAACAAGGCTGTCCTGAAACTCGCCGATGCAGACAAAAATATAATCATAATCCTCAACGCCGAGTGCCTCGAGATTGCTTTTAAGCGTGTAGTCGCCGATTTCGGCGGTTGTGACAAGATGAGAATATTCCTCTATCAAATTTTCGTTGCGGTCAACAAGCATAACCTCATTGCCCATATTGCACAAATCGGTTGCCAAATGTCTGCCGAATCTGCCGGCGCCGATAATTAAAACTGTCTTCATATTTTTCTCCTAACCCACCATAATATTGCAACGCGGCTTTTGTGTGGTTGTCTTTGCCCTGTTTTTAACAAATGACAGTGCAAAAATAAGACTGGTCAGCCTGCCTATATACATAAGCGAAATAATGATTATTTTTGAAAGTGTGCTGAGTTGCGGCGTGATGCCGGTTGTGATGCCGACGGTTCCGAGCGCCGAAGCACATTCATAAACAACATTTATCAAATCAAAAACCGGTTGATTTAATGTAATTATTATAACACCTGCAAACAAAAGCGCAAGGTTTGTGCAAACAATCGAAACCGCCTTTTTAACCGTGCCGAGCGTTACACGGTGGTCGAAAAGTTCAATTTCGTCCTTGTTTTTCAAATCGGAAAGCACGCACAAAAACAGCACCGCAATCGTGCCTGTTTTTACACCGCCTGCGGTTGAGCCGCTTGAGCCGCCGATAAACATCAAGATTATTGTAATCATTTTTGACTGCGGAGTCATTGCGGCAATATCAACGCTGTTAAAGCCCGCCGTTCTCGGAGTGACACTGCAAAACCAAGCGTTTAGCAGCTTTTTTCCGAGCGACATATCGGCAAAGGTGTTGTTGTATTCAAAAAACAAAAAAAGCACGCTGCCGCCGACAAGCAAAATTGCAGTTGTTATCAATATCAACTTTGTATATGCGCTGAATTTTTTATATTTGAATTTAACACTTTTCATATCCTGCCAAACGATAAAACCGAGTCCGCCGAATACAATCAAAAGTGATATTGTAATAAGAATAACCGGGTCGCCGTTGACAGTTGTGAGCGATGACGACGGCGAAAACATACCCATCAAATCAAAACCGGCATTGCAAAAAGCCGAAATGCTTGTGAAAAGCGACATATACACTCCGCGCCTTAATCCGGCAAGCGGAATAAAACGAGTTGAAAGCAACGCCGCACCGGCAAGTTCACACGAAAAAGTGAAAATAATCACCGATGAAAAAAGCCGTTTAACATCGCCGAGATTGAGCGAGCCGACGCTCTCTTTCAAAAGCATTTTTTGTTTAAGACTCATTTTTTGTTTTGTCATTCGCACGGCGAGCGACAAAAGCGTTATAAATCCGAGTCCGCCGATTTGAATAAGCACGATAATCACAATTTGACCGAAAACCGTCCAATTTGTGAAGGTGTCAAAAGTAATCAAACCCGTGATACATGTTGCCGATGTAGCTGTAAACAAAGCGTCAATATAGTGAACATTGCCTGTTTTTGAGCTTATCGGGAGCATCAAAAGTACCGAACCTATAATTACAATCCCTGCAAAGCCGAGAGCGGCGATTTTCGGATATGTCAGCGAATAATTTTTGTCCTTAAGCATAATTAAATTTCAGCCGGATGATATGTAGGCACAAAATGAGCCAACACATCTCTGACATTATCCTCGTTAATATTTTTTAAAGCGTCCATCATATCGACAAAGTTTTGCTCGTCAATATCAATGGGCTGGTTAACATAAATTTTTTCGTTAGCAGTCTTTTTGCGTGTTGCGATTTCGCTGTCCATAGCAAGCTCCTCATAAAGCTTTTCGCCGGGGCGAAGTCCCACAATCTCAATTCCGATTTCGTCAACGGTATAACCCGAAAGTTTGATAAGATTTTCTGCCAAATCCATAATTTTGACCGGCTCACCCATATCAAGCACGAACACCTCGCCGCCGGTGGCAATGCCGCCCGCCTGACAAACAAGTTGTGCCGCCTCCGGAATTGTCATAAAATACCGCGTTATGTCAGGGTGAGTAACTTTAACCGGACCGCCATTCTCAATCTGTTTTTTAAATATCGGAATAACGGAGCCGTGAGAGCCGAGAACATTGCCGAAACGCACTGCGGCATACTGCGTATTGTCGCTGATTTTATTCATATACTGGACAATTATTTCGGTTATGCGCTTTGTGCAACCCATAACATTTGTGGGGTTAACTGCCTTGTCGGTTGAAAGGATAACCATTTTTGGCACCTTGAATTCATCCGCCATTTTGGCAACATTGTATGTACCGAAAACATTGTTTTTAACAGCCTCACACGGTGAATCCTCCATAAGCGGAACATGCTTGTGTGCCGCCGCGTGGAAAACAACATCGGGCTTAAATTCGCTGAAAATTTCGCGAAGTCTGTCAACATCCCTGACAGAGCCGATGCGCACCTGAACATCAATTTGGTCATCATACTTATCGATAAGGTCGTTTTCAAGCTCAAACGCACAATTTTCGTAAATATCAAAAACAACAATCGTTTTCGGATTGTATCTTGCAACCTGCATACAGATTTCGGAGCCGATTGAGCCGCCTCCGCCTGTTACCAAAATCGTTTTACCGACGAGATAGCGGCAAACCTTTTTGTCGAGTTTGACCTCCGGTCTTGAAAGCAGGTCTGAAATTTCGATTTTACGCGCTTTTCGCGGTCCGCCCGGCTCGAGAAATTCCTCAACCGACGGGCTGATTTTAACGGAAGCCGAGGTTTTCATGGAAATATCAATAATTTCCTTTTGCCGCGCCTTTGAGGCTGACGGAATACAAATAACAATTTCGTCAATCTTGTATTTTGAAGTGAGCAAAGGAATATCGGCACATGTGCCGGCAACCTTTACGCCGTTGATTTTTTTGCCCTTTTTGACGGGATTATCGTCGACAGCAACTATGGGATAGCCGTTTCTGTATTGATTGTTAACAAACGCATCAATAATGAAATTGCCCATAAATCCTGCGCCGACAATCATTACTCTTTTTCTGCCGTCACGGCTTTTTCTAATCGGGATATGCGCTTTTTTGATTATTCTGAAGCAAATACGCGGTGCAAGTATGGCAATATCAATAAGGAAGAAACCGAGCAAATACGCAAACCACGCAAGCCTGCCGGGAACGCCGAAAATGTTCGGAAACAGCAGTCTGTCAATCAAAAACAATAGCACCGTTTCAACTGCGGCGGCGAATGTGCCCCTGACTATTTCATCGTTTCCGACGAACTTCCATACACTTCTGTAAAGTCCGAGCGACCAATTGACAATAACGGCCATAACGCCGACCATTATAAAATGCGGATAATTAAATGCAATTTTTCCGTATGAACTGAGTGTAATGTGACCGTTTTGGGTTAAATAGCACATTGCAAGATTTGCAACGGAAAACAATGCAAAATCCAAAATACAAACAATGATTTTTTTGAGAAACGCCGTAACCTCGGTGTCCTTGTAATCTGCGGTCATATCTTTATCTTTTTCTGTAATAGACATAACGAATTTCTCCGTTTCGAATATATCTGCCGAGATATTTAAGATTATTTATCACTTATTATAGTATATAATCGGTGGATATTCAATACGACATTTTATCGTTTTTTCAACCGATTAATCATCCTTTTCGCCGTTTTCGTCATCGTTTGTTCTTTTTCTCTTTTTTGCGATTTTTTTAACGCCGACAATGCAAAGAGAAATAACGGCTGTGACTCCGATTATTGCAAGCGGATATATGTAGTCATCTTTATGAGCGTTAAGCTGATTGAAATTTACGCCAAGCTCGCGGAGTTTGCTTTGAATGCTTTTATCATCCTGCGTCGTTTTCGGAGAATGTGCATAGTTTGTTTCGACAATACTCATATCGTCCTTTGATTTTTGCGTAACATCGCGCGAAACCTGTGTGACATTGAAATCGCACTGTCTGTAAATTTCGTCATTCGCGCAAACAACAACGGTCGCAGTGCCCTCGCCGACACCTTTAACGGTTCCGTCGGCAGAAAGGTCAATGATATCCTCCTCATCACAGAAATACTCAACAACGGCATTAACGCCCGACGGTTTTAAGGTGTAGTCAAGTTTTACGCTGTCGCCGATTTGCAAATCTGTTGCTGCGGCATAAAGGAGCATATCCGTTGCCTGCTTACCCTGCGGTGCGGCAGTTGCGGTTTGAGTTGTTGCCTGTGTTGTTTTGTTTGATGTTTGAGCGGCAGTCGATTTTTTTGTTGTATTTTGAGCCGACTGCTGTTTTTTCGTTGACTGAGCCTTTTTTGTTGTTTGCTTTTTTGCAGTCTGCCTTTTTGTTGTTTGCTTTTTTGTGGTATGCCTTTTTGTTGTGCGTCTTGTTGTTGCGGACGAGCCGGAGGATACCGAGCCCCAATTCGGCGTGGCGTAGCCTAAAATTGCGCTGATATTGTTATACGGTTTTTTACCTCTTGCTGTATATTTTCTGTCCTTAACCTTGCCGGAGCAGTTGCCCTCTACTGTATAAACGGTACTGCCGGAAACGCCCGTAACAATGCCGACATGCTGTGCCGAGCCTCTTCCGCTCCAGTCAAAAAACACAAGGTCACCCTTTTGCGGAGAATAGCCGCTTGATTTTTTGTGGTATCTGCCGCGGTTATTATACCAGCTTATCATAGAGCTGCAATTGCCGCCGTTCGGCACGATTTTGCCGTACATTTTAACACCGAGGCTGTTGCCTGCCTTGTTAAAGCACCAAAGCACAAATGTTGTGCACCACGAGCCTTGATAACCGTACCATTCGCCGTATTTTGAGTATGTGGATGTGCCCTCATAGCCGACCTCGTTTTCGGCAACAGACAAAACTTTTGATTTCATCGTATTGACGGACACAGCCTGCGCGGTTATGCCGACGGGAGCAAGCGCTATCATAAGCGCAAGTATAAACGATATTGTTTTTCTGAATTTTTTCATATAAAGTCCTTTTAAATATTACAAAAA
>ERZ1034626.334-NODE-334-length-34939-cov-23.269809_pt1 | contig 34939 bp, 37 predicted proteins | sample MGYA00520652_ERZ1034626 | MGnify/ENA primary metagenome ERZ1034626 (study PRJEB33766, sample SAMN09781765) | gut metagenome | biome: gut microbiome | host: Homo sapiens | place: Madagascar | study: EMG produced TPA metagenomics assembly of the PRJNA485056 data... | reverse complement strand
TCTTTTTATTGTAAGATTTGTTATTTTTTCACTTAAAACGTGATAGATTTTTGACAAAGGCAGTCCAACCACGTTCAGATAATCCCCTTCGATGCCCTGAATATACTTTGCAGCACCACTCTGGATTCCATAGGCACCTGCCTTATCCATGCAATCACCCGTAGCGACATAGTTAGCGATTTCTTCCTCTGTCATTGGATAAAATGTAACCTTCGTATGACAGTGAAAGATATTTCCCTGTATCTCCGCAGGTGTATCCGGACTTGCCCACAGGATACATACCCCGGTAAATACATCATGCGTACGACCTTCAAGCATGGAAAGCATCACATATGCCTCTTCCTCTGTCCTTGGTTTTCCAAGCACGCGGCCGTCCACAGCAACCACGGTATCGGCACCAATCACTGTGATTTCTTCCTCCGTGTCTCCCGATACCTGTCCGGTATTCTCCCCCGGTAATTCCACAGAATCCGCTGCCTGATCATTCGTTGTTGATTCTTCCGTGTTCTTATTACAGTTTCTGCGGTACACATCTTCTGCCTTCACACGCGCCAGTCGTTCGACCAGCTCCTGTGGTGTCAGATTCTCCAATTCTTCCGGTGGAATCTGCTCCTCTGCCGAAGATACGCACACCTCATATTCATAGCCGCCCAGCGACAGGATTTCCTGTCTACGTGGAGACTGTGATGCTAAAATGATTTTCTCCATCGTTTCTCCCCTTTTTATTAATATGGTATCGCCCCCTCGCTTCGCTCGGCGGCAGGTCGTCGGGTGCATCCTAAATATGTGCGTCGCACATATGCACCCTCCTCTAGCATGGTGTACAGCAATTACAGAACAAATTTAACAGGCACATATCCATACACCAGTTATCGGAACGCACATCCGGCATTCCATATCCCATGCCTCGCTGCACATACCAATTGCTGCCACCCTGCATCCGCTGCTTCATCTGTTTGTATTCCATATTGTTCGGTTCCATCGCGATGGCACGGTCAATATGCTCCATCGCCGTTGCCTGATTCCCTGCTCCTAAGTTCGCAGCTGCACTCAGATAATACCATCTGCCCGTCCGGTCGTCTATATCCTCCAGCGTGCGAAGTGCCTCTGTAAACATCCGGTTCATGATGAAATTCTGTGCCGCGGCAAGATGAGAATCATCCTGACTCATACCGCCACCTTCATTTCTGGCACGGCGGAATGCATCCGAACCGAATCCTCCGAATCCATCGAACCCGCCATAGCTGCTGCCACCATAAGAAGTTCCGGTATTTCCGTCCATAATACTTTTATATGCCACCTGCACTTCCTTGAACTTTTCCTCTGCCTGTGCCGCATTGGGGTTGTTGATATTGGCATCCGGGTGGTATTTCCGGCTTAGATTTCGATATGCTTTTTTCACTTCTTCTTCTGAGGCGCCATGCGGAAGCCCCAGAACTTCATAAGGATCTTTCATGCTAATTCCTTTCTCAATCAGTAATTGTGAAACATATATACATCTGTGGTACAGTTTACACATGAAACATATTCTACGCAGACACGCTCTGTGGTAAGTTGTCGGGCGCATCCTAATTATGAATCTTCGATTCATAAGCGCCCTCCGCGCTCGGTTCATCACGCAATGGTACTAAATTCATGACAAACAAGTTTGCCATTCATTAAGTACCAGCGTGCTTCAACGGTCTGCTTAAGAATTATGTTTCATGTGCAAACTCTATCCACTTCTATGAAATGTTTCACAAATTACTTATTTTCTGCGTCATTTTGTTTCGTCATAAACCTTACCCAGATTCCGGAATAAATAATATTGCGGAGGATGGCTGTCTCTTCGACAATTGGCAGACACTCATAGATTTTCGCCATATCGGTGGCGATCATCATAAGGATTTCTTTCACGTAGCTGTCAAACTGCTCTTTCGACAGTTCATGGTATAACTCCTTTAATGGATTGAACCGGTTCTTCTCGATATCCTCCTGCACATCGTCGTAGGCATCCAGGATATAAATGAATTTGCCAAGCTGGTATCCGAGTCTCCGCAGCTCCTCCGACCAATCAATCCCACGTGTCGACTTATATGCAAGAATCTCTGCCATGATATCACCGAAGGTTCCGGCAAGCAAATCCAGATTCGTCACATGCTTTCTCTCACAGGCAGATAATGTCCGCAGAGACTCCCGGATCTTCGCCAGTTTCTCCGGATAAACCTGACCGATCTTACGCACTCGCTTCCGTATAAAACTGCTGTAACAAAGTCTGGTAAACTTCCGGTCATCCGCCCAGTCATCAAGGCATTTGTAATAAGTCAGAACGAGATTCATATCTGCGATATACTGTATGATCTCATTTTCCAGATATTTTTTCTTACCAACCGGATGCACCATGCACGCTGCTTCCTTCATCTGCGTATTCGGTTCATATAAAGCAGTCAGGAGAACCGCGGCAAACGTCGAGTCATACGTGAGTGACATCTGTCCCATCGCACCGTCCGTATTCCGGAGTGCATGGCAGACGCCGCAATAATACATACGATACCGCTCGTAATCTTTGACTTTCAACTCCGGTTTGTTCACCGTCACATATCCAAACATCGTTCCACCTCCGAGTTAAACGGCTTTTTAGTTTCTATTTTACACATTAGCTGTTCTTTATAAACCGTGCGCTGCACTTCGGACAACGTATCTCTATCTTTCCTTTTCCCTTTGGGATACGAATCTTCTGCTTACATTCCGGGCAACGGTAGATATGGTGTGTCTTCCGCATCTCCATATGACCTTTTTTATTTTTTCCCCACATCCGCAGCTTATACGTCTTATTCAAAAACCATGTATTCTCGTCTCTGCGTTTGCCGATATTCTTGGAAAGCACCCGGAAATATGCAAATATAAATGTCACAAATGCAATCGTACTCAATACGCTGCTCCTTACAAATACATCAATAAATACGAGCAGACATGCGCTCCACATCATACACATGGAAAGCTGATCCGTTCCATTTCTACCGCGCATAAAATCCATCAATTTCTGTCTCATCGGTTTCCTCCATAATGATTTTGTCTCTAAAATGTGATATTTTCTTTCACATTTTGAATTGTCAAGTATTTTAACACGTGGAATTGCCTCGTCAACGACTTTCACAAATATTTCATAAAAAAGAGATTATGTTTCCCTGCCCGAAACATAATCTCCTTGATTATCTCTCCTTACTGTATCCAACATACTTCGCTATGCCGTTTTCTGCGCTGCCAGTTCCTTTACTTCATCCAGCAGAAGCCCCGTGCTCTCAGAAATCTCCTCGTAAGACAGCTTCTTCAGCTTCAACAGACTCTTCGCCGTGTTAATCTTATTTTCTTTCTCCACGCGCTCTGCTGTCTCTTTCTCCACACGTTCCGCTGTCTCTTTCTCCACGCGCTCCGCAACCTCGTCACACATTTCCTCTAATATTTTACACATATGCTCCCGACCTCCTTCCGTTTCCTTCAAATACCGTACCTCTTCCGCCAATTCTCTGCTATACATATCTTCCGATTTCGTACAATGAAAATCATGCATCAGCCGTCCAACTGGCGTATCCGTATCCCGATATTCTCCATTTACATATACAATATGCAAGCCATCCTCAAATAACGAATAATCATCCTCTTCGATTCGCCGCTCGATGTGATAGACCGGCACACCGCAGTCATACTTATCGTTCTCCGTTATAAATATCACAAACGACTCCGGCAGTTCCTCGAAATCCCGATTCTTCTCTAGCAATTCCCGGTCAATCATGCTTCCGTGGTAGCGTGCCCGCTTCGCCCCACTTCCCTTATCCTCACACTGAATCTCTATATCAAAATGCTGTCCTGTCTGATCAACTGCCTTGATATCAATTCGGATTGACCGCTTCGTTGCACTCCTGTACTCTACCTGCGCTTTCGTCTCGACAACATCCAGATCATCACGGTTTAAGACCACTCGCAGAATATACTGTACCGCTTCACACTTTCCATCCAACGCTTCCGAGAAAAAATCATCGTCCATTAACCGCAGCTTCTCGATTCTCTTTAAATGTGCGTCCCGTTGTTCCTGCCACGCATGTTTCTTTTGCATCTCCATCTTTGCCATACACTCCTCCTGCATCGCCCCGGGGTGATGGTTTGTCCATCTGATTTTGTCGACAACAAAACCATACCACGTGCCTGCAGCGATTGTAAAGCGTAAGTTTGGAACATTTGGAAAAAGCACGCAAGAATGAGGGTTTGCACGATGTCAATTCACAAAAGATTCACATCTTCCTTCACATCTAATTTCATCTCAAACCTCCTCCGAAACATAGTATTGTATTCTAATACCATGCTGAGCAACCTGATTTTGAACTGACTGCAGAAACTTTTCTGCATTATCCGTTAAACTGTATTGGAAATGAATTTCTATGATTCCATATGTAATTGTCTCTTCTTTATACATATCCCCATACTGTTTTTCTTCAAGAAATCCGAGATACATATTAATTTTCTCCTGCAGAATCATTAAATGCTGGTATTCTTCACTCCAATCCAAATGATCGGTAATCAACAAAACTATTCCATTTTTATCTTCTGTTAATGCTATACCATCTATTACCATACCATCAACCACCGACATAATATATTATACCTCCTCAATTTGGTCGAATTATTTTTTCCTTTTCGAACAACAACTCCTCCACCTTCAAGAATGTGTCATTTGTGTTCTCCTTGTTTCATTTCTTCCAATCTTTCCTTGAATTCTTCTTCCTCAACCGATGCTTTGGGATTATCCTTAGATATATGTTGATCAAATATAACTTCCCCGGTTGGCTGATAGATAAATTTTATTGTTAGTTCACGTCCATCATACGGAATCCCGGCATATGCCTGAATTGTCAAACATGCTCCAACTAATGCCACATGTGTATAAGCAAAATCCATAAGCTCTGTTGAATCATCCACATAATAGGTAATTTCATTACAATCATAATTCACTTCAACAGGCTTACCTGCATACTTTATCGTTGTTTTTATATCACCAACCGTTTTGTCGTATTCGGCTTTTAATTGATCCCGGTTAAACTTCAGTACGCAACGTCCTTCCTCATTGACCCACGCATCTACGCAACGTTTTTGATCCTTCATCATCTGACCTGCTTCCTCTGCTGTTTGCTTAGCATGCGTTCCTGGAGCAAATTCTATATTGACCGTCTTTCCTCTTTTTAACTTTAAACATGGCATATAGTCCCCCTTGTCTTCCACAAAGGAAAATCCCACAAGGGAAATAAGACAAAGCAAACATAACGATATAATTTTTACTCTCCATCGTTTCATTTTGTATTCTATCCTCCGTACATAAACACATTCTCTTATTTGTAACGAATCTCCTGTGTCTCCCCAGTATTCCGGTTCCAGATTACCCGCGTATCCACACCATCTTCATAATTGCCCGGTCCCAGATCATAGATAATGAAATCATCACTCACCACCAGCGATTTTATCCTCTTATTCTCATCTGGGTTAATCGTAAACAGTTCGCCTTCCGACTCACCATCGAACGATCTGTATTTTATGCAGACGACATCATCCACGCTCTGTGCATAAAAGGCATCTCCTTTATAAACATTCAGGCAATACACGTCAGATGCAATCTTCTCCAATTCCTTTTCCTCTTCATTCCAAACCTTTAATTGATGATTCAATAAAACTACCGCGTTGTCTGATAGTTCATATCTGCTTCCATATATAACGCCCTCATATAAATCGAAAAGTTGTTCCGTATCTACATTGAGCAAATGCCGCATACGTCCAACCTCTATCGGCTGACTCCAATCCCATTTATCCAGATTCAAACAGTAGTATTGGCGTGCTTTTTGAAGCACCAGATGATGATCCCGGATTCCAAATGCCAGCGAACCTTCACCCATATTCTCATAAATGATCTGCGCACGGGTTCCTTCTTTGTCGATACGATAGATTCGATTTCCTATCTGAATATAGAAATACTCATTATAATAATAAAGCTTTGAACGGACAGAATAATAGATTGCATCCCCATAATCAAATGTATAAAATTCCTCATATGTACCATCCGGAGACAACCGGTAAATCACATTGTTCCCGCATTTTTTCAACTCATCTACATGGTCATAGTTTCCAAGGTTCACCCGGCTTTTATAGAAATACAAATAGCCATCTACAACCAATGCCTCATTTGCATAATTTCCACTTTGCAAATCGATCTCCTGATTGACTCCGGAAAACGGATTCTCAAACAACCGGTTCTTTGCCTTTTGTTCAGAATGATGCTTGTAAAACACTCTGCCGCCAATTGTACAGACAACAAGAATAATTGCAAATATAATTATCTTTTGTTCCCGACTTAAAGACATCCCATTCTCCCTTCACCCCTGTATCATATACTTCATCTTTTTGTTTTTCCATCAAATAATTCCTTTTCAATCTCTCGTCAGCCGAATCCGATCACAGGTTTTACCCTCCATTCCGGTATAGGTACCGCGGAATGAAAAGATAATTGTACAGGTTCCAATATTCGTCTTATACTCGTAATAAAGATCCTTCATAGAACTAATCTCTTTTTCTTCATCCGGTTTTCCCATCGCTGCAAGTATCTCTTCATACGTGCTTGCCTGACTGAGTCCATTACACAACATAAATTGTTCGTCAGACCATATCGTCTGAATCGGACAATTCACCGCGGCTGTCTCCTTCGTACCTGTATTGATTACCGATACATCAAACTCCCCCTTAAAATCACGTGCCTCCATCTTGCAGATTGCTGTCTCATATGCCTTATATCCATCTATCATCAGAGAGGCTGGTTTTCCCAGCATGATCTTCGCATCACTTTCATTCATGCTATACCCTGCGTCATACAGATCTGTCGTTGTGCACGGAAATGTCATAACCTTTCCGGCAATCGCAAATTCCATACTGGATACATCCTTCGTCGTAAATGGAATGTCCGCATAAGCAACTGGTTCTTTCTCTTTTCGAAGGCTTACCTTCTCCGATGCCTCCGGATCTGTCAGAAACCAAACGACAAAGCCAATTACCCCAAGTATGATCACAACCATGATCACTTCTTTGATCGTACTTTTTACCCGTCTTTTCTTTTTTGCCTGCAAGTCCTGCATAAACTGCTCATAGACTTCGTCTCTTTCGGTATTCTCTTCCATTGTTATTTCCTCCCATGTTAAGACAGAAACTACGTCCCTGCTTAATACTCGATTGTCTGCTGTATCTCCCCCGTCTGCCGGTTCCAGATCACCCGCGTATCGACAGCTTCTTTCTCCTTTTTTGGTCCCAGATCATAGATGATATAATCATCACTGACGACGAGCGATTTTAGCGCCTTATCCGCTCCCGCATCGATCGTGATCAGTTTGCCTTCCTGCCTGTCCTCCAGCGAATAATATTTTATGCAGATAGAATCATCCACCTTCTGTGCGTAGAACATGACTCTTTTGTAAACATTCAGGCAATACACACTACCTGCAATACTTACTTTTTCCTCCTCATCTTCATCATAGACACGTAAATCATGTAGATATGCAAAATCACTACCATATAACATATTGCTTTCAAAATAGACACCGATTGGTTCTTCCTTCTCCGTTCCGTAGATAACATTCTCAAAAAAGCAGATCAACTGATTTCTTCTGACCGCTTCATAAGAACATCGCACATTCACCAGATGCCGCATACGTCCAACCTCTATCGGCTGGCTCCAGTCCCATGTATCCATATCAAGATAATAGTATTCTGTCTGTTTTTGAAGCACCAGATAATGATCCCGGATACCAAATATCACGTAACTGCCATATCCGCCCACATTCTCATAGATCACCTGTGTCTCAGTGCCTTCTTTATTGATGCGGTAAATCCGGTTTTCAATCTGGATATAGAAATATCCCTCATAATAGTACAGTTTGGAACCGATACTGTAATAGATCGCATCTCCTTCCTCAAATGTATAAAATTCCTCATATGTACCATCCGGAGACAACCGGTAAATCACATTGTTCCCACATTTCTCCAGCTCATCTACCTTGTCATAGTTTCCAAGCTTCACCCGGCTTTTGTAGAAATACACATAGCCGTCTACAACCAACGCATCATTGGCATAATTACCGCTCTGCTGATCTATCCCTGGATCAACCTCAGAAAATGGATTCTCAAAAAAACGGTTCTTCGCCTTTGGTTCCGATTGTTTTTTCTCATATACCCTGCTTCCGGCTACAATTACACAGGCGAAGAGCATTATCGCAAATATAACGATCTTTTCTTTCCGATTTAGAGACATTTTTACTCCCTTCGACATTAGGAACATCCGCCCATTTTTAATCACCCACGTTCACCCACATTACAGGTCGAACGCCGTTATAAGAATCTGGATAGTCCTGATCCCATTTTCCCTCGTATCCAATCACCAAAATATTGTAATCCTTCATACCGGTTGACCGCAGCATCCACGGTAACCGCTCCGTACCATCAGCCAGATGCCGGGAATATGGATACATCGCCGGAAGCTCCTCGATTATAATATCTGTAAATATCGCCTCCCGCTTCTGCAATACTGCTCTCGATGGTTTTCGCCCAAGGACAGATGCATCCGTTAAGCGATTTCCATAATACTGCTCCGCTTCCTTCCAGCTCAGCAGGAATATCTTATCCTTTGTATCCGGTCTGCTCTCCCGTACCTGTACATCCCCGGATGGATCCACATGCGCAGCAAATCCCACCGTAGACGGATTCTCCAGCGTTGTCTCCCGTATACTTGCCTGCTCCGCCTCGTCAAATGCCTCTGCATAAAACTCCTGATTCAGCCACGACCGTATCTGCGAATCCTCCCATATTACGCATTTAAAACTATCCGAGAATCGTTGATACGCAATTACATCATGGGATATGAGCAGCATAGCATCCCCATCCTTATCCAGCACATCCCAGCAGATCGGATCTTCTGTCTCCTGATCTCCATCCTGTTCGTAGGTTCCCATCTGTACGATGTCACCAATTTCCGCATCTTTCAGTGCTACCGTCTCCAATGCTTCTGTCGTGGCAGGTTCCTCTGTAGTCATTTCTTCGGTAGTCGTCTCTACCTGTTTTTTTCCACAGCCACAAAATATTAGCAGGCAAAGACATAACAATAAAAAATATATATTTCTCGAACTAACTCTTCTCATTTTTCTCCATTTCTTTCAGCTTTCCTTTTTCCATCATGTAATCTATTATTACATCACTGTTATTTTCAAACGTCCTGCAAAGCTCCATCAACTCTTCATCACTAAAATCAGATAAATAGATTCCTTCCCCAGCCTCTTTATCTTCTATCATTTCTCCATTCTCAATTTTTAATTTACCCTTTCCAAGCCATGCCATCATATTAACAATATCATCAAACTGTATTCCTTTCTCAGATACCTGTGCAGCTGCCATCTCGCAGCCCTTATGAAATTCATCAAGTATTTTAGAATTCCGCCCCGTATTACAAAACGAATCGTATTCCTCCAGCAACGAATCGACGCCCGTGTAATCAATCGCATATTCTGGCACAAATAACCGAATCTCCAGAATTCTCGCATAAATTAAATACCGATCCACAGACATGCTCCTCCAATCTATGCCATCCAGATCGAAGTCGAAAGAAAATAAATCCAGAGTTCCTTCAATTGACAGATCGTGTTGATAATTCCAGTTTGCATCCAGCATTTCCGATATTCGTTCATAATATATCTGCCGCCTTTTATCTACAGTTTTTGTGATTATCACACCTATCACAAAAACTGTTGCTACAATGGCAAGCACTTTTATATATATTCTTTTCTTTCCCATAAAATCTCCTCATCTGTTGGAACACCCCGCCATTTAATCACGCATCCAGTCTAATAGAATTTCACTATTCTCCTCAAATTTTTTGCACAATTCCAGCCACTCATCATCACCAATATCCATGTCGTAAATTTCATCTCCCAGATCTTTAATTTCAACAACATTTCCGTTCTCAATTTTCAGGGCACCTGTTCCCATGCGCCTCACATAAAAGGGTATATCGCTGGGATTAATTCCCGGCGCACCACTTGATGCATACTCACAAGCCATGTTAAATTCATCCAGCATTTCCGATTTCTGACCCGTCTCACAAAACGCTTCGTATTCCTGTAGCAATTGATCCACGTCCGAATACTCCATTTCTTTATATTTGGTTGTAAATAACCGAATATAAAGAATTTGCGTATAGATTGACTTTTTATCTATATACATCCCCTCCGGATATTCTATTCCATCCCAACTGTATTTAGCTTCTCCTGTAATCGACAGTGCTTTTCGATACCACCCATTTAGATTGACCATTTCCATTACCCGATCCAAGTACTCTTCTTCCACTTGTTCTCGTATCCTTCTATCAACCGCTACTGCGGTCACACCGCCGATCAGGGCAACGATTACGATCGCTACCAGCCATCTTATAGCTTTTCGTCTTTTACCCATGAATACCCTCCAATTTCGGTTTTTATGTCGATTTTTGCATGATAAGATGCCGTTTTTGCAAAGAAAAGTCGTGACTATTTCCGTATCTTCCAGCTAACCTACGACAGCTCCTTGCTCCGCTCCTTAAAATAAGCAAGCAGCTCCTTATAATCCTTCATAGAGTGATAGAAACGAACCTTGTCTGTATACTCAGCACCGTTCCATCTATATGCATAGGTAACTGTAAAATATCCTCCCGGATTTTTAAGCTTCAGCACCTTTTCCACCGGTAGCGCCACCTTCGCGAAGCTGCCGTCTTTCATCATCTCCTGGAAAACCGGCTTTTCCTGAATCCGCTTCAGCAAAAAGTCCTTTCGTTTGATCATCTTGCCTGCCTTGACTTCCATATCCATGCGATCCATGGATTGTCCGACATGCGTCATACTTACGCCCTGTGATTGAACCTGCTGGATCTTATATCCGGACAAGCCGGTTGCATTTAAGAATGCATCCTCGTTCAGATGCACGACATATGCCCGACGTGCCTGATCCACGAATACCACATGTAGCACATCCGTATATGTAATAAGCTTCTGCTTATACGTGCTTTTGTAAATTGTAACACCCAAAAATACGACAAAGCATACAAGTGGCAACGTACTGACTACAGTTTCGTTCTCGTAGTCTCCGGTTATCCACATCCATGCTCCATATACGAACCCTCCGATGGATCCAAGCAACAGTACCAGCCATATTATAAATCCCGGAACAGACATGTTACGTATCGTCCCAGGCGGATAACTATACATCTTAAAAGCCTGTGGATTCTCAGAGATATTGCGCTCCCCTTCCCAATTTACATCAAATATTTTTTCCTCACTCATCCTTGTTTCCCTTCCTTTGTTTTTGTTTACAGTTTAAATAATTTCCGGGGATTTTTCGACAATACTTCCGCCAAACGAAAGTTTTTTCCGCCAAGCGAAGATTTTATACAACAATAATCCCCAAACCATGCATACAGCATGTTTGATTTAGAGATTTTTATGCAGAACGGCATGTGCAGCCGCTGTATTTTTCTCCATGGAAAGTTCAAACTCTCCATCATATTTTTGTACAATTTTATGAATATTATGAATTCCAAATCCATGCCACTCCGAATCCTTATCTGTCTCCGCAGACAATTCCTCCTCAGGCAAAATCGTATTTATGCAATCAAGAAAGACCAGATTCTTATAGGTTCCAATCGTAAGATGAATCCTCCGTTCTCCCATATCCAGAGGGATTTTCTCAACGGCTTCCTTTGCATTTTCCAGTATATTCGACAAAAGGAAACACAGATCTAAATCCTCAACACCAAGCTCCTGCGGCAGTCGTCCCTGATAAGTAAATTGAATCCGCTCCTTCAAGATCGCAGCTCCAAGCACGCCCGAAATCACAGCATCCACAATCCGATTCTGGGAATATATGCATGTCGACGGCTCTTCTTCCATATGATTCCAACTATCAACCATCGCAGTCGCTCGTGCGATTTCTCCCTTTTTGAGCAGGTCCTGCACCGTCTGCATCATGTGCCGAAATTCATGCTGTCGCGCCCGCGTTTTCTCATTTTTCTCATACAACTGTACATAATAATCTCTGGTCAGCTTCTGTTCCCGCTCAAATATTCGTATTTGCTCTGCCTGTCGGTCGCTCCTTTTTTTCAGCTTTCCTATGTAGATCAGATACGCACATACAATAACAGCCGAGCCAAATAGCATCATAAGTACAACATAGGTCTCGCCTGCCACGTTCCTGATCTCCCCATCCCCTACAATATAGGTCAGAAATGAAACCTGAACTGCCGCAAGTATGCCTCCCGCGAACAACACCCCAAAATTGCGGTTTACAAGCGTCCACACATCCGACTTTTTCTTTTGCAGCTTATAGATCAACGCCCACAAAAAAAGTCCCGGCAATGAACAGATTCCATCCATGATCGGATCGGAAAACCCGATGTCATTGACACTTACATTTGCTAAAAGTGCAATGCATACATATAGAATTGAATCCACAACCTCTACGATCATATAAGACAACACATATGCCTTTATGGATTCTCGTATAGATTGCCGCTTCCAGATATAAAATGCAACTCCATTTATAATCGGAATCAGCACAATCGCATTCTCATGCAGAAACTCTGTTTCTATAAATGTTCCTATAATCAGCAATCCTCCTGTAAGAACTGCATCTCTCAGGCACAAATTCCGTGCCTGTTTCTTTCTATGATAGCCAAACACACACGCAGAAACCGTGGTTTCCTTAATCAGCTTTATGCAATTAATAAAAAAACACAATAAAAACATCCCTATAAAACTCTTTCATGCTCCCGCGCATATGCGATATATTCCTGTCGCAGCCTCCTCACCTTTCCGTTTGGTATGTTAAAACGCATACTATCTTCCATAATTAGAGATGTCTTCTGGATATCCTCGACATACGCATAGTTCACGATCACAAATCTTGATATCCTGCAAAATCCCTGTTCCGGTAAAATCCGCTCCCACTCCTTCATCGTATAAGACTGCAATGCCTGCACAAGCTCTCCCTGCAAATAAAAGACCACCTGACTGTAATTATCCGCAGACTGTATGTATAATATCTGGGATACATCTATCTGCCAAACCTTTTTTTTCCACGTCACGTCAACCATGCATTGATGCTCCTGCTGAAAATTATGCAAGACCTCTGACAGCCTGTCCCAATTTCCCACTTTTCTGACAAACGCGATCACATTTCGCCCAAATGCAGCCTCCATCATTTCTTCATGCGATGTTACATAGATAATATCTGTCATACGCAGCTTCGAAGCCATTTGCTCTCGCAATTCCAAACCCGTAAGTGCCGGCATCTCAATATCCAAAAGCAAAAGTGCCGGTTGCACCATGCCTGCCTGCAATGCTTCCGCTAGCATGCTGGCATCTGAAAAGCCGCGAACCTCCGTTCCTTTTGACAGCACATCATGACAGACCTGTATCATCTCGTTTAAATTCTCAATATCATCATCACAGACTATAACCTGCATTAAAGCCTACCTCTTTGTCCATATTGTTTTATTGGTATTATATATTACTTTCCTTAATTTTTTCAAATGCTGTACCCGCTTTTATAGCTTTGGAATAACTTGATTTCTCAACTATACTTGATTATCTGCTCTGCCACTCCGTTTATCAACCCTGTCATCGATTTTTGCATGATAAGATGCCGTTTTTGCACCCATTCCGGTATAAGTATCATCGTTACATACTCAATAATCAAGATATCTTGCACAAATGGTCGAAATTTTAACACTTTCGGTCAGGCAATGCGATTTTTGAACGGAATATGTGTGTATTCTTATCGAAATCATAGATATATACCCCCTCATGTCTGCGCACGATTTTCTCTATGCTCTGCATGCCAATTCCATGCTCCTCTTTATTTTTTGACGTGATGAGTTTTCCTGCCTTATCCTTCTTTATTTCCCCAAGATACGAATTTTTTTCTTCTATAACCGTCATGCCGGAATGCTCGTTCACATCCACACGTAATTCGATAAATCCCTGATTACCAGCCGCTTCATACGCATTTTCCAGCAGATTTCCGAATAGCACTGTCATCTCCGTGTCACTCAGATCCGATAGCACAGCTTCCCGAATATCAACCGTCAATGATATTCCTGCCTTATCACATACACTCTGATAATATTGCAGGATCACGTTTAACACCGCCCGATTACAAAACCTTTTCTTCGTAAGCTTCACATCCGCGCAATCCTGCAAAAGCTTCTTCGCTTCCTCAATGTCTTCATGTTCCAATAAACTCTGTACCGTGTATAGAAAATGCCTTGTATCGTGAATCACCGCATGACATGCCTGATTCTCTTCGCGAACCATCAGAACTTCCTGCAATCGGACCTGTTCCTGTTTTACCCTCTGTTCCTTCTTGTATACATAATTATAGATGCATAGCAAACCTATAATTATCAGACCAAGCACAATTACAATCACACGCGTCCATACATAAGGCAGGGCTTGATCCATATTATTTATAAAAATAAGAAATCCAATCAGAAAAAATATGACGATTCCCTGCACGAAAAATAGAATTTCAGATACCTTTCTTTTCATAGCTTTCCCTTATCCCCTTTGCAGATATTCTTCATATTTCTTACAAAATTTCGGATACATGCGCCTGGATATATGTGCCCTATACATTCCTTTCGCCAGAATTATTTCATTCTTTGTAAACCGGCTCACATAATCCAGATTTACCAGAAAACTCGTATGAGATTTGCAAAATCTTACCTGATTCAGTTTTTGCTCCCAATCCTCCAGCTTTCCCTTCACTTCATACTTCGCATCCTTTGTGCATACGTACACACAACGCCTTTGATTCTCAATCATAACAATGTCTGCTTCCCGACAGACAATCGTCTCTCCATTCTGCATAATTGTGATTTTGGGATTCGTATTCCGATACGCCACCAACGCATCCCTCAGATTCCGCTCGATTCGATCCGGCAAAGATGCTTTTTCGATATACCGAAACACCTGAAAGTCCATCGCATCATCCAGATACTGTTCCGTAAATGATACAATGAAAATCAGTGCATATGGATTTTTCTCTTTGATACTCCGTCCGACCTCAATTCCACTTTTCCCCGGCATTTCCACATCCAGAAATACGATATCTGCCATCTCCGGTTCTTCCAGAAGCTTCTCCCCATCTGTAAATGTCTTTATTCCTGCCTCTATATTATTTTGCCGAAAAAAGCTATCAACTATTTCAATCAGATATTCTAAATATCTGCTATCATCGTCACATAAAAATATATGTATCATCTATAAAATCTCTTCCCTCTCAATTACTATAATGTCCTCTGATTTCTTCGCTTCCTGATCCATATTATGAACAAGTGAGAAAAAGAACAGCCACATGATGGCTGTCAGGATAGAAATAATACTCACCAAATTAAAGATTCTACGTTTCAACAGATATTGCCCCCTTATACCAACCACGTTTCTTTTATATCATACTAAATTTCAGATTGTATATCAATCATACAATTGATTCTTTACGAATCTTAACAACAAAAAAACCTTGATTCCACTTTCGAAGAATCAAGGTTCTTATAGAGGCGCGAGCCGGATTTGAACCGGCGGTGAAGGTGTTGCAGACCTCTGCCTTACCACTTGGCTATCACGCCATATAATATTTTTAAAAGCTCCCCGAGTAGGGCTCGAACCTACAACAACTCGGTTAACAGCCGAGTGCTCTACCATTGAGCTATCGAGGAATATATCATTGCATTTAACTAAACGCAAAGTAGATTATATGAAATATTTCCAATCAAGTCAAGACTTATTTTCAATATTTTATCCGTAATCTACAAACGGAGATGGAGGGATTTGAACCCTCGCGCCGCGCGAACGACCTACACCCTTAGCAGGGGCGCCTCTTCAGCCACTTGAGTACATCTCCAATGCCTAAAAAACACATATTACCAATCGGTGTTATTTAGTTCCGCGTCAACACGCTAAATTAGAATACCAAATATTGCAGCAAATGTCAAGGGGTAATTATATACCCTTAGTATAATGTATTCCTATTTTTTATTATTTTATTCCAACAAATTATTCATAAGAAATCAGCGTATTTACGCCATCATCACTTTCCATATAATGCACCGTAATCACATCGCCAGTCTCTATCTTGATCAGGCTCTCATTTTCTGCGAAATTCTGTTTGTAGACAGAGCGATCTTTCGCTGTGATATACACATATGTCTCATTCTCTACTGTGATGTACCGGATCTGTGTGACTGTAATCTTCTTGCTCAGCGTATCTTCACTGACATCATTTCCACTTGTCGCAATGCTGTTTTCGGCAAGCAGCTTCCGGTAACTTGCAAGTGCTTCTTTCTGTGTCGCACCGGTTGCCACAATGCTGTACTTCTCCACATTGACAAGCGCATACATCTTCACAAGTCCTGCATTATCTTTGAGCACCATGATATAGGTTGGTACATTTCCGATGTTGATCAGAGATGGGAACGATGCCGTATATCCGAGGTTTTGTACCTGTCCTTCCGCAGAGGACATCGCGGAATGTTCTTCCGCACCTGCGATTGCAAAATATTTACTCTCTGCAGTTCTTGAATTCATCAACACAAATCCGATATTCGACTGGTCGCCATTGACGGATGTCACACCTGTGTATACCCACACATCGCCATCCATGACCTTGTAACCATAATCATCGGTTGTCACCTTGCAGCCTTTATTTCCAATCTTGCTGTTAATGAATCCACCTGACAGCATACCATACCAGTTATACCGGTCACATAAGAGATCACCATCATACACGCGGTCTACCCAGTTTGGAATATCACCTAGATCCATATATTCACAATCACCGCTACATGGATCACAGAGCACGATTCCCTTCACGTCCTTCGCTCCAAATAACCCTGCATTCGGCTTTAACACCGGACAGATATAATATGGATTTCCTTCATTATCAAGTTCAAAATAATATCCGTTGAAATCATACGTCGGATAAGAAAGTTGCACATGCCGCTGCAGATTCTTGCCAAAATATGCAGAGGAAGAATACTGAATCGGCTTTTCAAGCTTCACATAATCTGCCTCATTTTTGACCGGATCAACAAGCACATATCCCGGAATTCCGGCATCTTTATTATTCAGATATTTGATAAATCCCGCATATTCAAGCGGTGCAACCTTCATCGGCACACCATTATAATCAATGGTGCTGTATGTCTCGCTCACCTGATACTGGCTGACAACATCAGACAGGGAACCAATCGAACGATCACCGATGATTCTCGCACTGTCCGTATCCATCAGTGCAATGTTGTTGATATTCTCACTTTCCGGCACATCTGTTGCAAAATCACCATCCTCAACCTTGATGATTCCTGCATATTTCGATGCACGGAACAGCTCGGAGGATGCCAGTCCGCCTATCATCACTCCTACAATCAACACAAGGATTGCTGTAAATGAAACCATTACCACTTTTGTCGAACCAACAGCTTCTTTGATATTGCCTTTTTTGGTAATGCGTGTTCCCTTGAAATCAAAGGAGCAACATCCGATTGCCGCAAGCGTAAGTATCACCCATGTCCAGAATTCAGAGGTATGTACATTGATTGCCGGTGTCAGGAAATAATAAAACAACACTTCCACAATGAGCAGCAACCCATACAGAAGAATGTTTGATCTGCGGATAGCAAATCCTGTTTTTCCGTTTTTCTGCTGTTTCTTCCTGCGCTCCTTTTCCATATCTACGTCATATTCGACTTTAACCTTGTTTTTCGCCATACTAATTATGCTCCTTCAGATAATCTGCAACCGCCGTCTCATACAGATTGTGTCCCTCACTGTCGATCACGACAATAACAGGAAGATTCTCCACGCACATCTTACGGATTGCTTCGGTTCCAAGATCATCATAAGCGATCACTTCTGACTCCTTGATGCACTTTGATAAAAGTGCTCCCGCTCCACCAACGGCTGCCATATACACAGCTTTTTCCTTCACGATTGCATCAATCACTGCCTGACTGCGCTTACCTTTTCCGATCATGCCCTTCAAACCCTTCGACAATAGAAGCGGTGTATATTTATCCATACGGCTGCTCGTGGTAGGTCCTGCGGAACCGATCACCTGTCCCGGCTTTGCCGGTGTTGGTCCGAGATAATAGATTGTATTTCCTGTGATATCCAGCGGCAGAATCTTATCCTCATACAGCTTTGCACCGGTATAATCCACTTCCGGATGTTTCTCCTGCTCCACGCAGATAGCATCATACATCCGCTTGTGTGCAGCATCTCTGGCACTGTAAATTGTGCCGGTCAGATAGATATAATCTCCTGCATGAAGCTCCTTTAATTCCTCTTCGCTAAATGGTACTGCAATATGTCGTTCCATTCTCTAATCCTCCGTTATTTTTTGTCACCACGCGTTAGCGTGATGACCTACGCGCGCATCAGCGCGCTTCCTATTTTTTATTGTATTTACTTCGTCAGCATATATCCCTTTATAAACATTCTTTTTATCATAGTCTGCTCATCATCGATTTCAAAACTGATATACGTTACGATCAGTTTTTCTGTATCACTGATTTGAATTTCGTAGACTTTGTCTTTTTCATCTACGACCTGATTCTCATTTTCATCTTCCAAGTCCTTATAATACGAAATGCAGGAAGTAAGATCTACACCCTCATATACATTGTCTCCGGCTGTGATTGTTTTGCTCTCATATTCTTGAACAGAACATTCATCCCGCCAATGTTCCTCTACCCCATAGATTTTTTCATAACCACGGATGGTTAATCCACCCTCTTCCATCGGATCTGCATAGAAGTATACGGATTTCCATTGATCTTCACTATCCCGGTCATACAGCATGTTATGTAATTCGTCCTGTTCCGCTTCGGTAAGATAATTATCCAGATATCGTCTTCCATATGCATTTCTCTTCAGATAATCATATGCTTTCGCTGCTTCTCCCATATCTGATGTCCGATTCTTAACTAACCGGCTTTTCTGTGACTGATACGACAGATATTGCGCATTTCCAAATGGAAGCAGAAGTCCGACAAATAAAAATCCAACTAAGACTAGAATCAGATTTTCATAGTGCCAGTTTATTTGTGTTTTCGTCTGATTTATTTCATTTGCATGTTCTGTTCCTGTATCACCGGTATCTGCCTGATTCGTATATGTTTTTTTCCTGCCTGTTTGTCCGGCATACAGTGCATAGATTTTCTCCCACAGAATATAGATAATCTGCAGCAATACGAACATCCACGCCACATAACGCTGCTCCGTCAGTCCATATGCTTTGACACGCACTGACATCGAATAGATTTCAAGCAGGATAAACGGTGCATAGATATATTTCGTAATAGAAATAAGTTTCGCATAACGTGAAGTTTTCTCCTCCACGAACCCGGATGCCATCATCCAGATTGGCATACCAATCGCAAAAAGACTCGCACAGATACCGAAGATTTCATTACTTGGAACTTCCTGTGTCACGAAGATTTTTACCACATAGAGATAAATTACAAACATCGCAATCCACACGCATGGAAGTAAAACATATGATACAAATTTCTTCGTAAATGCCGCGTTATCTTCGCTCGTATCCGAGACAGCAAGCAGACAGGTTGGGAAATACGCAAGTGCACTCAGCAATAACTGGATATTCAACTCCACTCTGAACGTATCGATATCCACAAGCAATGCATCTATAATTTCAAGAATCAGGATAACTGCAATATTTAACACCAGATAGACGCCAACTGCCCTTAGCAATGCGAATATAATTCGTCCGATACAATGTGGCAGATCCAGTTTCTGCTGCCGGAGCAATACATAGATTGCAAGAAGCACCGTGCACACAATGTAAAAATACAGGATACTTTCAAATATCAGATTCGGTATATCCGCTTTCTGTGCTTTAAGAATCTTTGACAAATTATTAAATACTATCGCAATCACAAACGTTACGCCATAGCCAATCAGCCATTTTCGTTTATTTTTCTGTGCTTCTTCTGTTGTTTTCTTCCACAGGCTTTCAACTAGAAAATTCCCGGCAAGCCAGATAGAACAGACAGTCACGATGGAATCTATGTCAAACCCTTTTTTCTGATTTGCTATGATACTCACAACCGATATAATTAGCGCACAGAAAATACTCGCAGCATAACGTATGTAAATCTGCTTGAATTTCGCCATATTCTGGTTGATATAATTTGAAACCTTTCCCAAGTACATATCTCCTTTCTTTCGGGCACGCATGATTCTCGTTTATAACTTACACATGCATCCATCCAATCTCCTGTACATTTTACTCTATCATTTTTTCCATATCATTTATATTTCTACAACACAACTGTCTTATGACGGTTTACATGACAGCACATATTGACTGCAAGCGGCATACCTGCGATATGTGTTGCATAGGTTTCAATGTTGACTGCGAGCGCCGTTGTCTTTCCTCCAAGTCCGCCCGGTCCGATTCCAGTCTTGTTCACAAGCTCCAATATCTCATCTTCGAGCTTCGCAATATGTGCCTTCTCCGAATGTGAACCTGCCGGTCTTGTAAGTGCTTTCTTCGCAAGCTTTGTTGCAAGCTCAAAATCACCACCAAGTCCAACACCGACTACCATCGGAGGACATGCATTTGGTCCGGCATCCTTCACAGCTGCAAGCACGGATTGACGGATTCCTTCTTCCCCATCTGCCGGTTTCAGCATATACACCTTGCTCATATTCTCACTTCCAAAGCCCTTCGGCGCAATCGTGATTTCCAGCTGATCTCCCGGTACAATATCATAATGGATGATTGCCGGTGTATTGTCTCCGGTATTCTCACGCAAGAGTGGATCTCTCACGACAGATTTCCGCAGATATCCGTCGGTATATCCTTTTCTCACACCTTCGTTGATGGCATCCGTGAGATTCATTCCTTCAATATGCAGATCCTGTCCGACATTCACGAAGAACACTGCCATTCCCGTATCCTGACAGATTGGTGTCTGATCCTCTCCGGCAATCTCCATATTCTCGATCAACTGATTCAGGATCTGTTTACCGAGTGTGCTGTCTTCCTCTTTTGCCGCCTGCCGTATCTTGCCATCCATATCATCTGCCAGATACAGATTGGCTGAGATACACATTTCTTTCACTGCTTCAATGATTTTGTCTGTGTGTAATGTTCGCATGGTTTACTCCTTTATTAACATAATTCTTAATTTTAATCATCTACTTATTCATATTTTTTTAAGTCTTTTCGATAACAAGTATAATAGATATCTGCATCCGGATTTTTTCCTTTTAACATTTGCAAAACTTCTTTTGCCGGTTCCTCGGCATCAAAATTTGCAACTATGCATTGATATGAATTAAAATATTTTGATAATTCTAAAACATCTGCTCTACAATAAGCCTTTGCATTTTCACCTAATTCTAAAATAATAACTTCAGTATCAAACGTCCCGCGTAATACCTTGTCTTGCAAAATACTATAATCTACATATGTGTAAGAAGGTTTTTCTCCACAATCCAGATTAAGTTTTGTTAAATCATAATAAAAAATACTTTTTTCATCCCCTGGTGCATTTGTTATATTTGTAAATTTTATAGCAATCAGCTCAGAACCCAAATAAAAACTAATATTAATGTCTATTTTATCTGACAGATAATCAGGATTTTTCTCTGCGAATTCTCTACTTCTTTTTATAATATTTTCACATTCATCTGCTGTTTTAGAAGAATATGGAGATATTTTGAGATTAATTTCACTTTCATTTTCTTCATATCTTATTTTAAGATTTCCTTTTTTATCTCCAACTACATATGATTTCCATTCATCATACATGTATGTACTGGAATTGCATCCAACCAACAATACCATTATTATTAATGCTAAAACAGGTATTTTTCTTTTCGCGTTAATACTTTCTCCCCCATTTCCAATCATAAAAAGCTGCTACACGATTTCTCATATAGCAGCCCTTTTTTAATCATCCAAATAGTCGTCTTTATCCTTCGTATCAATCCCGCGTTTCTTATTCTGCACATGAATATAAACCGATACAAAAATATATGTCACAAATAACAATACAAATATAACACCTACCCAATACATAAGTGCATATAAGAAATTGGATACGCCATCCATCTTGGAAAGACCTTCCAAGCCCTCTTTAATACTATCGTTCATCGCTTTTCCCTCTTTTCACGAATAAAATACCAATATTAGCTATTATTATATCAAAAATAGAATAGAAAGCAAGAACCATCAATTATAATTTAGTTTTATATAGCATACTTTATTATCTATATTTACCCATATCTCAATATAACAACCTGTTGCTTCATCTAAAAATTTATAGTTATCTGAATAATTTTCTTTTTCCATAGACGATGGATTACCCATTACTTTGAATACTTCTTCTCCTGTTGTTTTCCAAAGTTCAATTCCATTATTTAATTTAAACCCATCTGTACCTGGTTCAACTGAAAATTCACTGATAGGCAAATCTAAGCAATCTTTTGAATAAGAATATGTATTTTTTATACTACCACAAATACCACCCTTACTGGTTGATGAACAAATAAATTTGTATTCTTCTCCTGGTTTCAATTTGTGAGGCAAAGGATATATATTTTTATATCCTGTTTTATCAATAAATTCTTGCAATGTAAATGTTGTAATAAAATCAACACTTACACCTCTAATTGAAAATTGCATTTCATCCCATATATTTTTTCTTTTAATTGAACATCCATTTAATAACAATGCTATAAGCAATGTATAAATAATTAAAATATTTACTTTTTTCCTGTGTGTTTTTTTCATCACTTTCCTCTACATATAATTTTCTGTATTATACAAAAAATCCCACAGCGTAATCTACGCTATGGGATTTTCCACTTGCTTACTTATCTTCCGGACTCTCCGGCTCTTCTACATTACCTTCTTCGTTATCTGCCTCATTCATCTCACGTTCCATGATTTCCAAGGACTCGGATTCATCTGCAGATTTCTGACGAACCTTTGCAATACTTGCAACGGTAATGTCACTTTCCAGATCCATGTTGATGAGCTTCACACCAGTTGTAATTCTGCCTAATGTAGAAATATCCTTACACAGGAGTCGAATTACAATACCCTGATTGGTAATCAGCATGATCTCGTTATCATCATTGACCGCCTTAAATCCTACAACCGTTCCGGACTTGTCTGTGATCTTGTAACACTTCACACCCTTACCGCCACGGTGCTGTGGTGTAAATTCTTCGACAAGTGTACGCTTACCAAGACCATTCTCGGATACGATCAGAAGTGCCTCGCCCTGCGTGTCTAACTGCATGCCGATAACCTCATCATCACCGGCGACACTCATACCGATAACACCCATCGATGTACGTCCGGTTGAACGAACCTCCTTCTCATTAAAGCGGATACACATACCCTGTTTTGTGATCAGGATGATATCCTTTGTATTGTTCGTTGCCTTTACCTCGATCAGCTCATCGCCCTCTTTCAGGGTGATTGCAGCAAGTCCGGACTTACGAACATTTGCGTACTCGGTAATCTTTGTCTTCTTAATCATACCATTCTTTGTAGCCATGATCAGGTATCTTCCCTCATGGTATTCACGAATTGGAATGACTGCTGTGATCACTTCATCCGGCTGGAGCTGTAACAGGTTTACGATTGCCGTTCCTCTTGCAGTACGTCCAGATTCCGGAATCTCATATGTCTTCAGACGATATACACGTCCCTGATTCGTGAAGAACATGATGTAATGATGCGTCGTTGTCATGAACAGATTCTCGATGAAATCATCCTCGATTGTCTGCATACCCTTGATGCCCTTACCACCACGGTTCTGACTCTTGAAGTTGTTGATTGTCATACGCTTTACATAGCCAAGTTTTGTCATAGCGATTACAACATTTTCCTTCGGAATCAGATCTTCGACTGTGATATCATCATCCATATCAATGCCGATAGAAGTTCTTCTGTCATCGCCATACTTTGTTGCGATGATCAGGATTTCCTCCTTGATTACACCAAGGAGCAGCTTCTCATCTGCCAGAATTGCCTTCAACTCTTTGATGAGTTCCATCAATTCTCTGTATTCTTTCTCAAGCTTCTCTCTTTCCAAACCGGTCAGAGCACGCAGACGCATATCTACGATTGCCTGTGCCTGTGCATCGGATAAACCGAAACGCTCGATCAATGCAAGCTTTGCATCGGCAACGGATTTGGAACTACGGATGATGTGAATAACCTCATCGATATTATCAAGGGCAATCAATAATCCCTCTAAGATATGAGCACGATCTTCCGCTTTGTTCAAGTCAAACTTCGTTCTTCTTGTGACAACCTCTTCCTGATGCTTGATATAATATCCAAGCATTTCCAGGAGATTTAATACCATAGGCTGTCCATCAACCAGTGCCAGCATGATTACACCAAATGTATCCTGCATCTGTGTATGCTTGTATAACTGGTTCAGCACGATATTCGCATTGCAGTCTTTTCGAAGCTCGATCACGATACGCATACCCTCACGGGAACTCTCATCACGGAGAGCTGTGATACCCTCAATCTTCTTCTCCTTGACAAGCTCTGCAATCTTCTGGATCAGCTTTGCCTTATTTACCATATATGGAAGCTCAGTAACAACGATTCTCTGCTTTCCATTTGCCATCGGCTCGATCTCGGATACGGCACGTACCTTAATCTTACCACGACCGGTTCTATATGCTTCATTGATACCGGCTGTACCAAGGATAGATGCACCCGTTGGGAAATCCGGTCCCTTGATGATTTCCATGATTTCTTCGATTTCTGTCTCACGGTCCTCATTTACACGATTATCAATGATCTTAACAACTGCATTTACGACCTCACGCAGGTTGTGAGGAGGAATATTTGTCGCCATACCAACGGCAATACCCGTTGTACCATTGACAAGCAGGTTTGGATAACGGCTTGGAAGTACGACCGGTTCTTTCTCTGTCTCATCAAAGTTCGGGATGAAATCAACTGTATCCTTGTTGATATCCGCAACCATTTCCATCGAAATCTTGGAGAGACGTGCTTCTGTATATCGCATCGCAGCCGCGCCATCCCCATCGACGGAACCGAAGTTACCATGTCCATCGACCAGTGGATATCTTGTATTCCATTCCTGTGCCAGCTTTACGAGTGCCTCGTAGATAGAACTGTCACCGTGTGGATGATATTTACCCATTGTATCACCGACGATACGGGCACATTTACGATGTGGCTTATCCGGACCATTGTTCAGTTCCACCATGGAATGTAAAATTCTTCGCTGTACAGGCTTCAAACCATCCCGCACATCCGGAAGAGCTCTTGCAGCGATAACGCTCATGGCATAATCGATATACGATTCTTCCATGGTTTTCTTCAAATCCACTTCATGGATTTTATCAAAAATTGTACTATCGTCCATTGTTCTCCTCCTACTTAAATGTCAAGATTCTTAACGAATTTTGCATTTGCCTCAATAAATTCACGTCTTGGCTCTACTCTCTCACCCATCAATGTATCGAAGGTTAAGTCAAGCTCAGACTCACTGTTCTCATCAATTGCTACACGCAATAAAATCCGCTTTTCCGGATCCATAGTTGTATCCCACAACTGTTCGGCATCCATCTCACCAAGTCCTTTGTATCGCTGGATCTTGTTATTCTGGTCACGACCAACTTCATTTAAGATATCTGCCAGTTCTTCATCACTGTATGCATACCATGTCTTCTTGTTCTTCTCCAGCTTGTACAGTGGTGGCTGTGCCAGATATACATGTCCTTCCTTGATCAGGTCCGGCATGAACCGGAAGAAGAAGGTTAACATCAAGGTTGCAATATGTGCACCATCGACATCGGCATCCGTCATGATAATGATCTTGTCATAACGAAGCTTCTCAATATTGAAATTCTCACGAATACCGGTACCAAACGCGGTAATCATGGCTTTGATCTCTTCATTTCCAAGAATCCGGTCGATTCTTGCTTTCTCTACGTTCAGAATCTTACCACGCAATGGAAGGATTGCCTGTGTTGCACGGGATCTGGCAGTCTTTGCAGAGCCTCCAGCTGAATCTCCCTCTACGATGTAGATCTCGCAGTTCTTTGGATTTGGATCCGAACAATCGGCAAGCTTACCAGGAAGCGCCATGTTCGTCTCAAGTGTACTCTTACGAGCAACATCTCTTGCCTTTCTGGCTGCCATACGGGCACGCTGTGCGACAACTGCCTTACCAACGATAGCCTTTGCTATCTGAGGATTCTGCTCCAGAAAATAAGTAAGCTTCTCTGTTACAAGTCCTTCGACTGCTGTTCTCGCTTCTGCATTACCAAGCTTCTGCTTTGTCTGTCCTTCGAACTGTGGCTCCGGAATCTTGATACTTACGATAGCGGTCAGACCTTCTCGCAGGTCATCACCGGACAGGTTTTCTTCTTTGTCACGCAGAATCTTATTGCTTCTTGCATAATCATTGAACACCTTAGTAAGTGCGCTCTTGAAACCGGTCAGGTGCATACCACCTTCCGGTGTGTTGATATTATTTACAAAGCTTAAAGTAAGCTCATTGTAAGAGTCATTGTGCTGCATTGCCACTTCGACATAGATATCATCCTTGTTACCTTCGATATAGATGATCTTGTCGTAAAGTGCAGTCTTTGTCTTATTCAGGTAGGCGATGAACTCCTTGATACCACCCTCATAGTGGAAGGATTCTTTCTGCTCTTTACCCTCACGCTTATCTTCAAGATTAATCTTCAATCCCTTTGTCAGAAAAGCCATCTCACGAAGTCTTGTACGAAGCACCTTATAATCAAAGATAACATCATCAAAGATCGTATCATCCGGCATAAATGTAACCTTCGTTCCGGTCTTATCGGTCTTACCAACCTCTTTTAATTTATATATTACATTTCCGCGTTCATAACGCTGCTTATAGACCTTGCCATCTCTGGAAATCTCAACCTCCAACCAGTTCGAAAGTGCATTTACAACGGATGCACCTACACCATGCAGACCGCCGGATACCTTGTATCCGCCACCGCCAAACTTACCGCCGGCATGCAGGATTGTAAATACAACCTCCACAGCCGGAATACCAGCCTTCTTGTGGATACCTGTCGGGATACCACGTCCATTATCGATAACGGTGACAGAACCATCTTCATTGATTGATACATCAATTTCTGTACAGAATCCTGCCAATGCCTCATCGACTGAATTATCTACAATCTCATATACAAGATGATGAAGTCCTCTTGTCGAGGTACTACCGATATACATACCCGGTCTTTTACGAACCGCCTGCAGACCTTCCAGAATCTGGATTTGATTCGCATCATAATTGCTTTCATTTTGATTACCCATCTAACTCCTCCTGTATTGTTCCGGCAACAATCTTATAGACTTTATCGATTGCCAGCCGTTCCTTTATAAAATCATCATATCCTGTACACGTAAGAATCGTCTGGATTCCCTGGATAGATTCCAACAGCGCATCCTGACGGCTGCGATCCAGTTCCGACATTACATCGTCTAACAGTAATATAGGATTATCATTAATAACTCTTTTTACCAGTTCGATTTCAGCCAGCTTAAGGGAAAGCGCTACGGTACGCTGTTGCCCCTGCGAACCGAACTTTCTCACATCCATGCCATCTATCAAAAAAGCGATGTCATCGCGGTGAGGACCTGTCTGCGTTGTCTGATAACGTAAGTCCATCTCCTGTTTTTCTGCAAGCATGGATGCAAAACTGTCCGTTTCTGCATTTTTTTCATATATCAGACACAAATGTTCTTTTCCCGACGTTAAATTGCTATGTATATCAGGAATTATCTCATTTATCAAATCAATAAAATGATTCCTTTTTTTAATGATTTCTATACCATATTTTACCAGTTGGTCATCCCAGACTGGCAGCATATCCATTTTACTTTTATCAAAGCCAATCTGCCTTAACAGATTATTTCTCTGATCTAACACTTTTTTATAATTAGCCAGCAGACTCACATAAATCTTATCCAACTGGCATAATTCCATATCCATAAAATTTCTTCGCTCTGCCGGACTGTTTTTGATGATAGACAGATCTTCCGGAGAAAAGAAAACCATATTCATCGTACCAAGCAACTCAGAGCTTCTGCGGATTGGTACCATATCGATTGCAATTCCCTTGGACTTGCTCTTCTTCAGATGCATATCTATCCGTCGATGCATGCCATCCTTTTTAATTTCTGCCCGGATATGACTTTCATCTGCATCAAATCGTATGATTTCTCTATCCTTGCTTCCTCTATGGCTCTTTGTCGTTCCAATCAGGTAGATAGCTTCCAATATGTTTGTCTTTCCCTGTGCGTTATCCCCATACAAAATGTTGATACCATCGGAAAATGTAATCTCGGCACGCGCATAATTTCTGTAATTTTGCAGTGCCAGATTTTCAATATACATGCCTACACCTCATTTGCACAGAAATTATTTCTGAATACTGATCTTATTATCATCAAACACGACTTCATCACCATCATAGAGCTTTCTTCCACGACGTTCATCAATCTCACCATTGACTAAAACCAGTCCCTGCTGAATGATTTCCTTTGCATCAATTCCAGAATCTGCAAGACCAGTCGCTTTAAGTGCCTGTCCTAATTTGATATATTCCTCGCCCTCGCGAAGCTTTAAAATATGCATCTCACCCATGATTAATAAGCCCCCGCATTGATATTGACTGGTAATACAACATAGATATAAGTTTCTGCATCATCCCGGATGATACATGGTGATTTTGCATCACGCATGTAGATAAAGATGTCTTCATCGTCAATAACCTTCAACACATCTGTCAGGAATCTTGGATTAAATCCAATGATGATTTCCTCTCCATCCTTTGTGATTTCGATTTCTTCATTCATGGAACCCATCATCGTATCGACTTTGAGATACATACGGTTATCATTTTTGATACTGACAACGATTGGCTTCTTATCTGACTCACGCATAAGGATAGAAGCACGATCGATACAATCAAACAACTCTCTGTTATTTACGCGAACCTTAATCTTATGATCCATAGAAAGCATCTGTACGATCTTGAAATATTCTCCCTCAAGCAGACGGGATACTACTATTGTATTCTCAAACTCAAATAAAATATGTCTGTCTGTAAAGTAAACCGTTACCATATCATCGACACCACCTGTGATGATCTTTGACAGATCATTGAGTGTCTTTCCCGGTACAACAACACTGACATTCGAAGCATTTCCCTTCAATGCCAGATTACGAAGTGAAATACGATGTCCATCCAGAGATACGACCTGAAGCACTCCATCCTTTACCTCAAACAACTCACCGGTCATCAGCTTGTTATTCTCATTATCTGAGATAGAGAAGATTGTCTGTCGGATAATCTCCTTCAAAGAAAACTGGGAAAGTTCAATACTCTTTTCCTTCTCAATCTGAGGAAGCTCTGTAAAGTCCTCACCGGATTTGGATGGAATAACGAACTTTGATTTTTCACAACGGATGATTGTATTGTAATCTGATGTTGTCTCAATAAATATTTCACTGTTTGGAAGCTTACGAACAATATCATTGAACAGCTTTGCTTCAATCGCAATCCGTCCCATCTCGATCACTTCACCATCTAAGATTGTTTCAATACCAATCTCAAGGTCATTTGCTGTCAGTTTAATGCTGTCTGCATATACATCAATTAATATACATTCCAGAATCGGTAACGTTGTCTTAGTAGAAACTGCTTTCGAAACGATGTTAAGAGAATTTAACAGGTTTACTTTTGAACATTTTATCTTCATGTTAGTTGAAACTCCTTTCGAGGCTGCGCCTGAGTCATAAATATAGAATATAAATTAGTAGTAGTAATAGTAGTAGCTGTGGATATGTATATAACCCTTAAAAACATTGATGGTTGCTGGTTAAATCCACCTTTATAACCATGTTGAAATGCATTTCACTCTCTGTGGAAGCATCTGGATAACTTCACACATTAAAGTTAACATAAGAATGGTTCAAAAAAGTGTCAACAGGTTATCTTCAATCAAATCACAAATTTATGTGTAAATCTATGCGTTTGTATCCAGCTTTTTGATGATGGTCTCAATCGTATTGTTGAATGCCGGATCTTCTTTCCGTTTCGCCTCAACACGGTTAATGCCGTTGATGACTGTCGTATGGTCACGACCGCCGACGATATTGCCCGCAGATTGCAGAGACATGACGGTAAGCTTTCGACATAAGTACATAACGACCTGTCTGGCTGTCGCGATATCCTGACTACGCTTCTTGGAGCGGATATCATCTGGAGAGATATTCATATGCTCGGATACCGTCTTGAGAATCGTTTCACCGGTAATCGTTTCATTTTTTTCTTTATTGATCAGATCCTTCAGGGATTCCTTGGCTGTCTCCAGTGTAACCTCTTCTTTCATAAGCTTGGAGAAAATGCCAATCTTATGAAGAGCACCTTCGAGTTCCCGGATGTTGTTGGTTACATTCTCTGCGATATACTGGAACACTTCTTCCGGAATATCGTTTAAATGATCCATCTCCGCTTTTGTTTTTAAAATTGCCATACGTGTTTCATAGTCAGGCTCGTGAATATCAATTGGAATGCCACATTCAAAACGGGAACGGATTCTTTCATTCAAAGACTGCAGCTCCTTTGGAGGTTGGTCGGAAGAAAGAATAATCTGTTTTTTATTATTATAAAGTTCATTAAACGTATTAAAAAATTCCGTCTGTGTACTTTCCTTTTTGATGATAAACTGAATGTCATCAATCAGCAGGACGTCTACATTTCTGTATTTCTCACGGAATTCATTTGTCGTATGATTCTTAATTGCGTCGATGATCTCATGCGTAAATGTCTCGGATGGCACATAAAGAACTTTTGTTTTATCATCCTTTTGCAGGATGTAATGTGCGATAGACTGCATGAGATGTGTCTTGCCAAGTCCAGAGTTTCCATATAAGAACAATGGATTGAAATTATCCTGTCCGGGAAGATCGGCAACTGCCAGACATGTTGCATGAGCGTGGCGGTTTCCTTCTCCGACAATAAACGTATCAAATGTGTATTTTGGATTCAGATTGCTGCGACTGACTGCTTCTTTGTAAGAGTCGGATTTTTGTACAGACTCTTTTCTGGCTTCTTCGTCACTTTCAATCAGATTTTTCTTTTCGTCAATCACAATATCAATCGTACTGTCATTTAATGTCTCACGAATAGAGGAAAGCAAAAAAATGTCAAACTCCTTACGCTTTAAGAACTTCAGCGCATTCTCACCGAGCTTTTCATCTACGTAAAAATATACGGTATTATTTTTTACCTCATATATTTTAAGAGAACGAATCCACGTATTGATCATGATACTGGAAATGTCATATTCGGTTTCCAGAAGAGACAGAATCTCTTCCCATTTTGATTCGATTAATTCTTTCATATCATAACTCCTAAATACTGTGCTTCCTTTATCCGCACACTTGGATTCTATTTTACAATAAATTCAGAATTTTAGCAAGTTTTGGGCGTGGATTTCGGAGATTTTTACTACATAATTATAGGAAGAAAAATAATAATGAGTGATATAAGATGTTATGTAAAGTAAAATTAGGTTTACTTGGAAAATTGTGTATATCCAAAATGACGTAAAATAGGCATTTTGAGGATAAATGAACATGAAATATACAAGTTTTCCACAAGTTAATAACAATTTGTGGATAACATTATGTAAATTAGGTGGGTATATCCCTATATATTTGTGGATAACTTCTATTGACGTAAACCTATTTTTTAAATATAATAGGCGAGTATGCAGTTTTCGGGCATAACTATATAGAAAAGGAGGACTTTCATTATGAAAATGACATTTCAGCCAAAGAAGAGACAGCGTTCTAAGGTTCACGGCTTCAGAAAGAGAATGAGCACAGCGAACGGAAGAAAGGTATTGGCCGCAAGACGTGCTAAGGGCAGAAAGCAGTTATCAGCGTAGGTCACAGGTACTGTGACCTTTTTCATTAAGTGGAGAATTGTATGAGACATATAGTTACACTTAAAAATAACAGAGAGTTCGGCAAGGTGTATAACCAAAAAGAATCGTTTGCCAATAAGTATTTAGTGATGTATCTGAGGGCCAACAACTTGGATTACAGTAGAATTGGAATCTCTGTTAGTAAGAAAGTTGGTAATAGTGTGGTCAGACACCGGTTGACCAGATTAATCAGGGAGACATACCGGTTGAACAAATACCGTATTAAGGATGGATATGATATTGTAGTTGTGGCACGTGTTGCCGCAAAAGGAAAAGGGTTTCGTGAAGTAGATTCCGCATTTCTGCATCTTGCAGGAAAGCATGGAATTCTGATTGAACACACAGATGCCCCGGATCATAAGGGAGTGTGAGATATATGAAGAAATTATGTATTCGATTGATTCGTATTTATCAGAAATATATATCACCCATCAAACCATATGGTCATTGCAAATATTATCCAACCTGTTCCAATTATGCAATAGAAGCATATCAGAAATATGGTTTTTTCAAAGGTACGATTCTGGCAGTCTGGAGAATTCTTAGGTGTAATCCATTTTCAAAAGGTGGATATGACCCGGTTCCCTAAGATGTAAAACTAAGGTTTTACACGAATTGTTTGGAGGACAGTATGTTTTTAACACAGTCAGGTGGCTTTATTATTAAGCCAATTTCGAGGCTTTTAGGAGCCATTCTTAGTTTGCTCTACCGCGGGTTGAATGCAATCGGCGTAGAATCAATCGGTATTGCGATTATTCTTTTTACGCTGATCGTACGTTTGATCATATTCCCGTTGATGTATAAGCAGAATCGTTCAAGCAAGATTATGTCAATGATTCAGCCGGAAATCAACAAGGCAACTAAGAAGTACAGAGGTAAGACAGATCAGCAGTCAATGATGGAAGTACAGAGAATCACGAAAGAGATTCAGAGTAAGTATGGTGTCAGCATGACAAGTGGTTGTCTGACATCGTTGATACAGCTTCCTATTTTCCTTGCTTTGTACCGTGTAATCCAGAATATACCAGCATATGTACCAAAGGTATATGATATGTATAAGCCAATTGCAACTGCAATCCAGGGTGATTCCGCAGCACAGAAGGCTTTGGAAGCGGTAACGGCAGATGGTGGACAGCAGCTTACAATTGCGATGAAGTCCATCAATTATGAAAATACGAATACGATCATTGATGTGCTTGCAAATTTCCCAAGAACATTGTGGGATACATTTGCTGCAAAGCTTGGTAATTCAGGTGCGGTCGTTGATGCGATGACAGCAAATGGTAATGTGGATAACATCAAGCAGATTTATAACTTCTTTGGTTTGGATCTGACAGCCGTTCCACATTTTGCATTGACAGCAGCAATTATAATTCCTGTATTATCACTCATCTTCCAGTTTTTGAGCATGAAGGTAACACCAATGCAGGGTTCGGATGATCCGACACAGCAGGCTACGATGGGAACAATGAAGACCATGATGTATGTCATGCCAATCTTCTCCTTCTTTGTCTGTGTGAATGTACCTTGTGGTGTAGGTCTTTACTGGGCAATGGGTTCCTTTATCTCTTTCCTTACAACTGTTTGTACAAATGCTTACTTTAAGCATTGTGATATGGACAAGATTTTGGAAAAGAGTATGGCAAAAGCTGCAAAGAAGAATGCAAAAAAGAAGAAGAAAAACAAGAAATCCTTTATGGAGAAAATGCAGGAGGCTGCTTATGGACAGGCATCTTCTTCCTCTTCAGATGAAGGAAAGGCAACCAGCAGCGTATCAAATGCAAGCTTAAAGAGTTATTCTTCTAACACAATGAAGTCTGGTAATGATGCCGGAACAAAATATCGTGCAGGTTCCCTTGCATCGAAAGCAAATATCATGCAGCGTTATAACAATGATAAAGATGATAAGTAGGAGTAAGAAAAGTGGAGTATAGAGAGTTTAAGGCAAAAACAGTCGATGAAGCAATCACTCTTGCGTCTACGGAGTTTGGTTGCGTGAGCACAGACCTTGAATACGAAGTAATCGAAAAAGGTACTTCCGGATTTTTAGGAATCGGTGCAAAACCGGCAGTAATCAAAGCTAAGAAAAAGGAAAGCTTCTTAGATGATATTCAGGAATACCTTGACAATCTGTTCAAGGCTATGGATATCGAAGCAAAGGTTACAATCAATTATGATGAAGCAGAAGCAACCATGGATATCGACGTAGAAGGTCCGGATATGGGTATCCTGATCGGTAAGCGTGGACAGACATTGGATTCTCTGCAGTATCTGATCAGCTTGTTCGTAAATAAGAAGAGCGAATCTTATATCCGTGTCAAACTTGATACAGAAAATTATCGTGCAAGAAGAAAAGATACACTGGAGAATCTTGCAAAGAATATTTCGTTCAAGGTTAAGAGAACAAGAAGACCATTTACTCTGGAGCCTATGAATCCTTATGAGAGAAGAATTATCCATTCTGCTCTTCAGAATGATAAATATGTAGCTACCAGAAGTGAGGGTGAAGAGCCTTATCGTAAGGTTGTTATTTACTTGAAGAAAAATGCTTAATTATAAAAAGGATAATCGTTGAAAAACGGTTATCCTTTTTTAGTGAGTCGAAATAATTGCAAAACATAGTAGTAGTTGAAACATATATTTCAATATGATTCATTCTATATACAATGTATTGAATCTAAGAAGTTCTAAATGTTCTGATTTATATATTGATATAATACGCCACCGCCGCCAATTCGCCATCCATGGCTCAGTGGCGGCTTGTTTGAACATC
>ERZ1034626.330-NODE-330-length-35079-cov-20.678278_pt1 | contig 35079 bp, 19 predicted proteins | sample MGYA00520652_ERZ1034626 | MGnify/ENA primary metagenome ERZ1034626 (study PRJEB33766, sample SAMN09781765) | gut metagenome | biome: gut microbiome | host: Homo sapiens | place: Madagascar | study: EMG produced TPA metagenomics assembly of the PRJNA485056 data... | reverse complement strand
CCTCCACTCTCCTTCTTATTTTTATACCCATGGTCTTCAAATAGGAATGATTTAATCGCAAGGATATTATAAATGCCGCCTGCGAGCAAACGAATAGGTTTGCTTGTAGGCGGCATTTTTATATGAATAAACTTATGTCCTGAGACGCTTGTACCTGTCTCCAAATACGAATACGTATTTATCTGCCAATGATAACGTATTCATCTGCCAATGATAACGTTTTCATCGGGCAACGATAACGTATTCATTCGGCGATGTATTCCCCTTTGCCTACTGTGCCGGCTGTTGGTTGTCGGCATTACGATAAGCCGATGGCTGTATCTTGTACGTATCCTTGAAGCACTTGCAGAAGTAGCGTGGCGAAGAGAAACCGTTGGCGTAGCTCACTTCGGCAATGCTCAGGTCGTGACGTTCGCGCAGCATATCGGCAGCCTTACGCAGTCGCAGATTGAGTATAAAACTCTTTGGGGTCTCGCCCGTAAGGTTCTTCCACTTGTTGAAGAAGGCTGTGCGCGACATTCCTATTTCCCTTGCGAAAGTGTCAACGCTGAATTCCGAGTCGGAATAGTAGCGGTCGATGATGCCCATAGCACGGTCGAGCAGGTCCTTATCCATAGGATTGGTGGCGAGCATGTCGGCCTCGTGATGCGGATGCTGGCTGAACTTACGTTGCAGCAGGCGTCGCATATTGATGAGGTTATTGCATCTTGACACGAGTACATCGTTGTTGAACGGCTTTGTTATGTAGTCGTCGGCACCCGTTTTCAGTCCTTCGAGCTTCTTCTCGACGGCTGTACGTGCCGTGAGCAGAACCACTGGGATATGACATGTGGTGAAATCGTGCTTTATGGTCTTGCACAATTCCAGTCCGTCGGTGTTAGGCATCATCACGTCGCTGAGGATGATGTCAGGCATTTCGTCGCCTATCATCTCCAGAGCTTCGGCACCATCTACGGCAGTGCGTGTGCGGTAGAGTGGGGCGAAGAGCGTAGAGAGCAGCTGACGTATGTCGTCGTTGTCTTCGACAATGAGTATTATCGGGCGCTCGTCGTGTCCTTCGGGCGTGTTGCTTGAGTCGTTTGCCGATGAGCTATGACTCGTTGCTGCGCTGTCTGAAGCCGACGGCAGTTCCTTTGTATTGTCGGTCGGTATAGGTTCGTCGGTGGTTTCATCGGCTGCGAATGCTTCGCGCTGTGTAGGCAGAGTTATGGTGAACTTAGTGCCTTGTCCATCCTCCGATGTCACTTCAATCGTTCCATGATGCATGTCGACAATGCCCTTGGTGAGGTTCAGACCGATGCCGGTGCCGATATCAGCCACGGTCTCGATGTTGCGAGCCTGATAGAATCGGCTGAACAGATGCGGCAGATCCTCCTTGGCAATGCCCGAACCGTTGTCGCTAACTGTTATCACAGCCTTAGTATCGTCGGTTTGCGCTGCTATAGTCACCATACCGCCCTGCGGAGTGTGCTTGATGGCGTTGGATACGAGATTGCTCACCACCTTCTGCATCTGTTTTGGGTCGAACCACATAGGCAATTGGTCGGGCACGTCGATTTGCAGAGTGATGTCCTTGCCCAATGTGTACTCGGTGAAGAGGGTGGCTGTATTGCGCAGCAGAGCCGACATGTCGGCATGGCGGGCATGTATATGGGTGTGACCCTGCTCCTGTTTGCGGAAGTCGAGCAGTTCGGATATGAGGCTGCGCAGCTGGCTACAGTTGCGATATATGCCCATCAGCTTGTTGCGCGTGTCGCCTGTACACGACATTTCCTTAATGAGCGAGTCGGCGAGACTGATGATTACTGTGAGCGGAGTGCGTATCTCGTGCGACACATTGAAGAAGAAGCGCAGCTTCGACTGGTTCTGTTCCTCGATGTCGCGTACACGTTGTTTCTCAAACTTGAGCGATTCTGCCAGGCGTATGCGGTCGCGGTATTCGCGCGAGAGCCACCATACGGCAGCACCCATACACATTATATATATAATATATGCCCACCACGACAGGTACCAAGGTGGCAGAATGCGTATCTTGAGGCTTGCTGTGGCAATGTTGCTGTCAGGGCAACGCAGTTCGAGAGTGTATGTTCCAGCCGGCAGACCGCTGAATGAGAGGATCTTCTGGCGTGCAGGAATCCACTGGTTTGACAGTCCTTTGAGTCGGAACTCAACGGGTCGGTCGTTAGCCTTGATGAAGTTGGTGGTGAAGTATTCCACGCTGAACACGGTCTGGTCGTGGTCGAGCGTGAGTTCCTTGGTGTATCGCAGGTCGTAGTCAAGGATATGCGAACCGTCGTCGGGTTGAATCTCCTTGCCGTTGACATACAGCTGGCTGAAGCCTAAGCGGAACGGCGCAGCAGTCTTGTAAAGGTCGCGCTCGTCGAACATCACCATTCCGTCGATGCCGCCAATGAGTACCTTGCCGTCGTGCGTAACGTAAAGACCCTTCTCGTTGATTGATTCAAGCGGAATGCCTACAGCGCAGTCGTAGTTGCGTATCTCGCGGGTGCGTGTATTGAGTATGGCAAATCCGTGATTGGTAATGAGCAGCATGCTGTACTTGTCGAGCGATGAGGGTGTGGCGGCATATACGCCGTCGCCCTTGAGTCCGTCGGCTGTGCCGTATGTGGTGAACCGCTTGCTCGACTCGTCATACATATTTATATTACCGCTTGCTGTCGACAGCCATACACGTCCCAATTGGTCGTTGGTGACATGGCAGATGTAGTTGTTGCTGATTGTAGTGGTGTCGCCGGTATGGTGTACGAAGTGATTGTAGCGTCCCGTGCTGAGGTTGTAACGATACACGCCATTGCCGTCGGTGGCAATCCATAGCCTGCCTTGACGGTCGGCACACAGACTCGGCACGGTAAGCATGCGCTCACGAGGCATAATGCGCGTGAACTTAGGGTTGTTCTCGTCGGTAGCGCTCAATGAAGCCACACCACTCTGCGTAGCCACATAAATACGGCCTTTGTATTCTGTTATGTCGCGTACAATGTCATCGGGCAGCGATGTAGGGTCGTTGCGTCTGTTGCGATAGTTGCGTACACGTCCGCTTGCAAGGTCCACACGATAGAGTCCGTCGAGGTGTGAGCCCACCCACATAGTGTTGCGTTGGCGGTCGAAGTACAACGCCTTGATATTGGCAGCAGGAATACTGCTGTATCGGCTGAACTCCTGAGTCTTGCGGTCGTACAAGTTCAGTCCGCCACCCTCGGTGCTTATCCACAACCGTCCGCTTGCATCTTCAGCCATACATCCCACAACGGGGAAGCTGAGTGCGCCCTTCTGTCGGGTAGAGGCACGATAGCGGGTGAATATCTCGTATTCGGGATTGACGTAGTTGACACCTCCGAAGTAGGTGCCTATCCAAAGAGTGCCCTGCTGGTCGCGTATGATGCTCCATATACTTGAGTTGGTGAGGCTGCCCACCTGGCCGTCGGCTGTGAACAGACGATGCTGTCCGTTGGTAGGATTGTAGCGCACCAGTCCGTGATAGGTGCCAATCCACATGTAGCCCAGACGGTCTTCGCAGAACGTTCTGACAAAGTTGCTCACGAGCCATGAGCCAGCCTTCACGTTAGTCATCTTTCCGTTGGGCGCAATGGTCCACAGTCCGTTGTTCCAGCTGCCCACCCAGATGTTGTGGTGAGAGTCTTCGTATATGGTAGTTATGTGAGCGTCTTTAATCACATGCTTCAGTTTGCCGCCTTGCAGCAGGTATACTCCACCAGCCACGGTGCCAATCCACAGTCTTTTACGACTGTCCATAGTCATGGTTGCTACCGTCTCGTGAACTGGCAGACGTGTGAACAGCTTCTTCGTCTTACCCTTGTCGGAGGTGCGGTAGATGATGTTCTTGTCCGACATGTACAAGGCGTCGCTATAGCAGATGGACATGTTGCCGCTACGATGCAGCGTGGTGAAGCGTCGTGTGTGCACGTCGAGGCTTGCCACGCCTTCCGAGCATGACAGATATATGGTGTGTCTGCCGTCGCCTACTACCTGGCGCACGTTGTTGCAGAATAATGAATGCGGGTTGTTGGCGTCGTAGCTGTACACATGTATGGAGTTGCCGTTGTAGCAGTCGAGACCCATACGTGTAGCCATCCATATAGTACCGCCTTTGTCGGCAAACACGCTGTTAACGGAAATCTGCGACAGTCCGTTGGCAGGCGTAAGATGGTTGAAGTATATGTTTTGTGCGTGTGCCGTCAAACTGCACACCATATATATAAATAAGGTAATAAGAAGTCTCATAGTCAATGGTCTTGTTGTATAGATTATTTAATGTAGAAGTCGGATGTAAGTTGCTGGTACCATCCCGAACGGTTGCCGAACGCATCCTGAAGACATTGCTCCTCGGATGTGAACTCGTGCGGACACGAAGCGTGTCGGAATGCGATGAGGCAGCGCTTGGGTTGTTTGCGCTGTGTGGTACGTATGGCGCAGCGTCGTGACGGAGTAAGGTTGGCCATGTAGGCTTCTGTACAGAAAGCGCTAAGGCAGTCGCTTGGTATCACGGCGCTGAATACGCCGTCAGCTGTAAGCAGTTGTGCCACCGTCTGAAACAGTTGGCGATAGGGCAGGGTGTCGGCATGTCGTGCCACGGCACGCTGCTGGTCGGGATTCTTGAGCGAATCGTTGAAGAAGGGTGGATTGCACACAATGGCATCAAACTTGCCGTGTGTGTCGGCTGTAAGGTTCTGTACCGGGCTTTCGATGATGCTGATACGGTTGGCAAAAGGAGTACGGCTCACGTTGTCGCGTGCCTGCATGGCAGCTTCATGGTCGATGTCTACGCCAGTAATGGTAGCTTCGCCATATCGCTGAGCCATCATGAGTGCAATCAAGCCAGTACCCGTTCCTATGTCGAGAATGCGTAGTCCGCCCTCCGCCCACGCACCAAGTAGCACGCCGTCGGTGCCTACCTTCATGGCACACCGGTCGTGCTGAACGTCAAAATGCTTGAATGTGAATCCTCTACCGCTCATCTTTCAGTCAGTATATACACGTATTTCAGATGTTGAGCCTTTTCTGTATGGCCTTGCTCCATTGCTGGAATTTGAGTCGGCTTTGTGTTATGCCGTCGCGTATTTCGTTAATCTCGTTAAACAGTTCGGCAGCTGCGTTCTGCAGAGCGTTAGGTTGTCGCTCGCTACGGTCGGCCATTGTGTTGACGATAATGTTTATTCCTTTTGGCTTAAGTTCTACGTCTATGTCGGCACCAGTCATTACGGGGTCGCCGTCGTAGTGAATTACGCCCGGCTTGTCGCGACGTATGTGCAGGTGGCGTGTACGGAACGTCTTTATCTTTGAGTTCTTGTCGAGCGTCTTGCTGAACATCTCGATGCTTATCTGTGGCGCTTCGAACACGTCGAACGGCTCCATTATGATTACGTCCATAAGTCCGTCGCTCATCGAAGCCTGCGGAGCTATGTAGGCGTTGTTGCCATACTGTGAAGCATTGGCGCACGATATGAGGAACGCCTTGTACTGTAGCGTGCCGCTCTCGTCCTCGATGGTGTAGGTCTCGGGCTTGTATTTCAGTCCCTCGCGCAGCACATTCTCCACGTAAGTGATAGGTCCGCGCTTGCCGGCTTCGGCAAACTTCATGCTCACAAAAGCGTCAAATCCCATTCCGCATGTGCAGAAGAAGGGATAGTCGTTGATTATTCCGTAGTCGAGCTGGCGTATTTCGCATCTGTTGATGACTTCAATAGCCTTGCGCACATTCAGCGGCAGGAGCAGATGGCGAGCCAGTCCGTTGCCCGATCCGCAAGGTATTATACCCAGCGCCGTGCTGGAATGCACAATGGCACGAGCTACTTCGTTGACGGTTCCGTCGCCTCCAACAGCTACTACAACGTCCACGCCGTCGTCCTTAGCCTTGGCTGCAATCTCAGAGGCGTGTCCTGCATATTGGGTTACGGCAATCTCGTACTCGAACTGTGTCTTGTCGAGATACTGGTCGATAAGCCCTGGTATGGCCGCCTTGTCTGATGTGCCGGATATAAGGTTTATAATGAAAACGGCTTTTTTCTTCATACGTGTTGTTGAAATATATAATTATAGTTACAAAATTAATAATTTTTGAATTCTTGCATAGATTTCGACAATTAAAAATCCAAAAATAACACATTTCTCAAGAAAAAGGACCTTATTTGGGTTCTTTTTTGTAACTTTGCAGCCTGAAATAAACAAATGGAGGTATACGATACCTTTTTTAATATTAAGATGGGACAATTACAGGAAAAGTACAAGAGCTATCGTCTTCCGCAGAAATACATGGCAGAAGGCGTGTATCCTTATTTCCGTGAGATAACGAGCAAGCAGGGTACAGAAGTAGAGATGGGCGGACATAAGGTTCTTATGTTCGGCTCAAATGCATACACCGGACTTACAGGCGACCAGCGCATCATCGATGCTGCCAAGGCTGCACTTGACAAATACGGTTCGGGATGTGCCGGCAGTCGCTTCCTTAACGGTACACTCGACTTGCACGTACAGCTTGAGAAGGAACTCGCCACATATGTAGGCAAGGACGAGACATTGTGTTTCTCTACAGGTTTCTTCGTTAACTCAGGCGTATTGGCGGTTGTAGTGGGACGTGGCGACTATATCATCTGCGACGACCGCGACCATGCAAGTATCGTTGACGGACGCCGTCTGTCGTTTGCCACACAGCTGCACTACAAGCACAACGATATGGAGGATCTTGAGCGCGTATTGAAGAACCTTCCTCATGAGGCTATCAAGCTGATAGTTGTTGACGGCGTGTTCTCTATGGAAGGCGACCTCGCCAATCTGCCTAAGATTGTTGAGCTGAAGCACAAGTACAACTGCTCGATTATGGTAGACGAGGCACACGGCCTTGGCGTATTCGGCAAGCAGGGACGTGGTGTTTGCGACTATTTCGGACTCACCGACGAGGTAGACCTCATCATGGGTACATTCTCAAAGTCAATGGCAAGCATCGGCGGATTTATTGCCGGCGACAAGGATACAATCAATTATCTGCGTCACACATGCCGTACATATATCTTCAGCGCATCAAACACACCGGCTGCTACTGCCGCCGCTCTTGAGGCGCTGCACATCATCCAGAAGGAGCCTGAGCGTATCGAGAAGCTCTGGAACGTAACACGTTACGCTCTGCGTCGCTTCAAGGAGGAGGGATTTGAGATCGGTGAGACCGAGAGTCCTATCATTCCGCTCTACGTACACGACGTTGACAAGACATTCCTTGCTACTGCAAAGGCTTTCGAGTATGGCGTATTCATAAATCCGGTTATACCGCCTGCATGTGCTCCTCAGGACACATTGGTGCGCTTTGCACTTATGGCTACACACACCGAAGAGCAGGTTGAGCGTGGCGTTCAGATACTCAAGCGCGTATTTACAGAGCTGGGCATCATAAAGTAAGAATCACTCTACTTAAAGTAGAAGTCACTTTGTTTTTTTGATACTACGGGCTGCATGCCTTCATCACTATGCCGTCAGATGCGGCGAGTATGAGGACATGCAGCCCGTTTTTTGTCGTTTTTTGTATGAATGGACCCCTTTATATCAATAAAAATGGCTAATTTTGCATTTTGAAAAAATAGAAAAGAAACATATATGTCAAGAAAAAAGAAACCGCTTCCGATACTCGAGAACGTAACTATTGAGGCTGTGGCAGCCGAGGGCAAGTCGTTGGCTCACGTCAACGATATGGTAGTGTTCGTACCGTTTGCCGTTCCGGGCGACGTTGTCGACCTGCAGGTGCGCAAGAAGAAGCACAGCTACTGCGAGGCTGAGGTGATAAGATTCATCAAGAAGAGCGAAGTGCGCGAGGTGCCTATGTGCGAGCACTTCGGCATTTGTGGCGGCTGCAAGTGGCAGAACCTTCCCTATGCCGAGCAGCTCAAGGCCAAGCAGCAGCAGGTACAAGACCAGCTGCGTCGCATCGGTAAGATACCTTTGCCCGAGTTCCGCCCGATTATGGGTTCGGTACATATCAAGGAATATCGCAACAAGCTTGAGTTCGGATGCTGCAACAAGCGTTGGCTCACACGCGAACAGATAGCCGAGGGCACTCAGTTTGACAACATGAACGGCATAGGATTTCACATCACGGGCGCATTCGACAAGATTCTGCCTATCGAGAAGTGCTGGCTCATGGACGATTTGCACAACCGCATACGCAACGCCATACGCGATTATGCCTTCGAAACGGGTATGACATTCTTCGATTTGCGCCAACAGCACGGTCTGTTGCGCGACATTATGATACGCAACTCCAATACCGGCGAGTGGATGGTGCTCATCCAGTTCCACTACGATGAAGAAGGCGACGAGCAGCGAGCCAAAGGTTTGTTGCAGCACATTGCCGACATGTTCCCCGAGATAACCTCGCTCATGTATGTAGACAATCAGAAGTGCAACGACACATTCGGCGATCTCGACCTCTCGGTATTCAAAGGCAACGACCATATATACGAGACTATGGAGAACCTGCGCTTCAAGGTAGGTCCGAAGAGCTTCTATCAGACCAATACCGAGCAGGCTTATCATCTCTATTCGGTAGCGCGTGAGTTTGCACAGCTCACTGGCGACGAGCTCGTTTACGACCTATACACAGGTACAGGTACTATAGCCAACTTCGTGGCGCGCCAGGCCCGTGAGGTGATAGGTATCGAGTATGTGCCCGAGGCTATCGAAGATGCTAAGGTAAACTCAAACGTCAACAACATAGCCAACACCAAGTTCTATGCAGGCGATATGAAGGACATTCTCAACGACGAGTTCATTGCCGAGCACGGCCGCCCCGATGTCATCATCACCGACCCTCCTCGTGCAGGCATGCATCCCGATGTTATAGAGACAATCCTGCGTGCTCACCCTAAGCGCATAGTATATGTAAGCTGCAATCCGGCTACCCAGGCACGCGACTTGCAGGCTCTTGACGTGGCATACAGCGTCAAGGAGGTGCAGCCCGTTGACATGTTCCCGCATACTCCACACGTGGAGAACGTGGTATTGTTGGAAGAAAAGGCTTAAGCAATGCAATTTTGAATTTTGAGTTTTGAATTTTGAATTATCGGTTGCACCGATTTTGAATTATCCATTTATGAATTGAGAGTTGTTATATATATAATTCTTAATTGGCTAATTCATATTGTGGCTTTGCAGAAATAATTCAAAACTCAAAACCCAAAAAACAAATATAAAAACTCAAAACCCAAAATTAAACAACAATCAATACTAAAAATGAAAAAGCTTTTATCTCTCGCTCTTGCTACGCTTGCCACAACGGGGGCGTTGGCTCAGCAGAACAAGCCGAAGATTTCGGTTGTAAGCGACATCAAGTTCAGCGGCTATGTCATGTCGCAGTATCAGTACAGCGACAAGGAGGCCAATGACGGCACCAAGGACATCAACACCTTCAACATCCGAATGGTGCGTATGGCACTTGAGGGCCGTCTGATGCAGGACTTCTACTGGAAAGTCCAGCTTCAGGCTAATGGCAATACAAGCGACCTCGGATCGTCGCCACGTATGGTTGACGCATTCGCCGAGTGGCAGAAATTTGATGCGTTCAAGGTGAAGGCAGGACAGTTCAAGCGTCCGTTCACATTCGAGAACCCTATGCACCCCATCACACAGGGATTTATGGGATATTCGCAAAACGTTAGCAAGTTGTCGGGATTCAGCGACCGTGTGGGCGAGCATGCCAGCAACGGACGTGACATTGGTGTGCAGATTCAGGGCGATATCATCAAGAATCAGGCTGGTCGCAACCTCGTACATTATCAGATTGGCGTGTTCAACGGTCAGGGTACGGGTCAGAAGGACGTCGACCAGCGCAAGGATGTCATCGGTGGCTTGTGGGTAATGCCCGTTAAGGGATTGCGTATAGGCGCTTTCGGATGGACAGGTTCGTATGCCCGCAAGGGAACATGGAACGTTACCGATGCCAATAATAAGCCTGTGCTCGACGAGGATGGCAAAAATGTAGTTGAGAGTGGCGTGCGTTCATTGTCGAAGAACCGCTATGCGTTCAGCGCCGAGTATGCTGCCAACGACTGGACTTTCCGTTCGGAGTACATACACAGCCAGGGCTACGGCTTCAAGACAACGTACAAGACTGGCAAGGAGACCGACTGCAACATCAACTATGCTGCCGGCGACAAGGCCGACGGTTTCTATGCGCTCATGATTGCTCCGGTAATCAGCAAGAAGCTCTATGCCAAGGCACGCTACGACATGTATCGTCCTACTGCCGAGTGGAACAAGGCGAAGACCAACTACGAGATTGGTGCCAACTACTGGATAGGCAAATCCATCATGATTGCTGCCGAATATGTTCGCGTAAACGACCGCAGTCTTAACAAGCCAAACTACAATATGTTTGACCTCGAGTTTGACGTGAAGTTCTAATGTCGCTTCGAGTAGAATAAGATATAAAAAATAAAAGCGCCCTGCAAAGGCAAAAGCGTTAATCGTAAATGCTTTTCCTTTGCAGGACGCTTTATTTTTGTTGTATATTTTTAGTTGATTCCCAATGCCTCGTAGTTCATCTTCTCGCCTGCCTTGACCATGCGCTCAGCCTTGAACTTCAGATAGCGTGTCTTGACGGTTGGGAAAGTCACGGTCTGCAGAATCGGGTTGTTCTGGATATTTGAGAACTCGTCCTTCTTCAGAGTCTTCTGTACGTTGCCGTTAGCGTCGCAAGTGCTGATGCTGTAGGTATGAACCAGACCCTTGCGGTGTTCGCTCTGGTCGGGCAGATATTGCAGGGTTGTGATGTCCTTAGCCTCGCCAAGGTCGATAACTACCTCGTCTGCGCCCTTCTTTACGATAGTGAACGGCAGCGACTTGAGGTCTTCGGCAGCCTTGCTCCATGTCAGTTTGGCATCCTTTCCGCCGTCATACACACCGATATTGTTGATGCAGAGCGGACCGCGTGAGTCGAGTATGCGCACGCGAATGCCTTTTGACACTACGGTGGCAAAGCGCAACAGACGCTTGTAGCCTATGGTTGTGGTCTCCTCGGGCTGCTCTACGGTCTGCCACTGACCCTTGTTGTTGAGATATTCTACGCTGAACTTCTTGACACGCTGGCCCAGTGGAATGTACTCCTGAATCATGATGCGGTTCATGCGCTGTGTCTTCTTGAATCGGAATTCAATGTCGCCGGTGGTCACACCGTCGGGAGTTGCCCAGTAAGTGTCCCAAGAGTTGTCGGTAAGAGCCTTGGCTGTGAACTGTCCGCCACGTTCGCTGCTGACACGAGCCTTCATGCCAGCCACGAGGTTGTTGCTGAGTTCGCGCTGTATGATGTTGCGATAAGCTATTGCGTTGGCCGAGTCGATAGGATGGATGAGTCCATCGCGGTCTACCGGGAAGTTGAGCAGGAAGGTAGCGTTGTGTCCTACGCTGCGGTAGTAAAGGTCGACAAGCTGGTCGGGCGACTTAACCTTGTCGTCCTCTTCGGGATGATAGAACCAGCCCGGACGTATTGATACGTCGCACTCGGCAGCTGTCCACTGGTTGCCATCGGCATGTCCGTAGGTCAGTTCGTGGTAATTGGGGTAGCCAGGATAAACCTCACCCTTGCGCAGGAAAGCCCAGTTTGTCTCGCCGGCAAATCCCTTCTCGTTGCCAACCCATCGGCATCCGGGGCCGCCGTCGCCGAATACCACGGCATTAGGCTGTATCTCGTCGAGCATCTTGAATATGTGCGGGTAGTTGTAGTAGTTCTTTCGGTCGATGGTGCGCTGGTCTTTGGCTCCGCCATAGTAGCCGTCGCCACCGTTGGCACCGTCAAACCATACCTCAAACACCTCGCCGTAGTTGGTGAGGAGGTCGCGCAGCTGTGCGTAGAAGTAAGGCAGATAGTCGGGTGTGGCATATTCGGCACGTGAGCGGTCCCACGGCGAGAGATAGACGGCAAACTTCAGTCCGTACTTCTTGCAGGCGTCAGCCAGTTCGCGCACTACATTGCCCTTGCCGTTGCGCCAAGGCGACTTGCTCACGTTGTAGTCGTTGCCCTCGAAAGGCCACAGACAGAATCCGTCGTGATGCTTGGCTGTCAATATCACGCCCTTCATTCCGGCAGCAATAAGGGTCTTCACCCATTGCTCGCAGTCGAGTCGTGTGGGGTTGAAAGTCTTAGGGTCGGAGTCGCCGTATCCCCATTCGCGGTCGTTGAAGGTGTTGAGTCCGAAGTGTATGAAGGCGTATGTCTCCATCTTCTGCCAGTCAATCTGCTTCTGTTCGGGCACCGGCAGGATTGGGGCGGGAGCCTTCACGTCCTTCTGAGCCGACGCATTCACACTCAGCATGGCTGCGCATGCCAACATGGCTAATGATTTGCCAATTTGTTTTCTGTTCATAGTGGTAAATGTGTTATTTAAGTAGGTTGTACAAATTTACGCTATTTTTCTGACAAAACCTAAACTGTCGGCTTAAATAATTTCTGCGTTTGGTATTATATATATAATAAGGTGTAAATCCGTAGAAATCCATTGCTTTTGCCGATGGATTTCCTCGGGTTTTCAAAAGGACTCGTTTTGCACTTCAAAAGGACTCGTTTTGCTCTTCAAAAGGACTCCTTTTGCATACTAAAAGGACCCCTTTTGCAAGCCAAAAGGAGTCCTTTTTGAAAATGGTTATGATTTCTATCGAAAACTGTTCTGATTTAGGCGTAGCTGTGCATGCCTCCAAGCACGTAGTTGACGCCGAAATATGTCATTATGATAGTGAGGAAAGCCACTATCATGAATACGTGGAACACCATAGGACGGCGCAATGCCGGCAGCGTCTTGGGGTGAAGTGCCACGGCATAAATCATGAATGTGATGAGTGCCCAGACCTCCTTGGGGTCCCATCCCCAGTATTCACCCCACGACACATTGGCCCATATAGCACCTACGAATATGCCGATGCCGAGGGCTGCTATGGCAGGATAGAGAAACAGCAGTGACAGCTGTTGCAGTGCGAGCGTTACGGTTGAGGCGTTGCGGTTGACCATCCGCACTATTAAGGCGGTGATGCCGTTTATCAGCGGGAGCGAAAGCAGGGCGAAGCCTATCATTATTATCGACACGTGAATGCTCAGCAGGGGCGAGTTGAGCACAGGCATGATGTGCGTTATCTGCGGGTCCATCTGGCTGATGTGGCTCACCAGCAGGAAGAATCCCGACATAAGGAATCCGCATGTGAGCAGTATGCGGAAGCGCAGACTGAACACGAGAGCCACAACCTGCACTATCCATGCCACGAAGAGCATCGTCTCGTAGCCGTTAGACATAGGCAACGTTCCGCTGATAGTCCATCGCAGATACTGGCAGTAGGTGAGTGAGGCGAGCGAAATGAGCATGATGACACGCGACGAAGCCGTTACGAGTGTGTCGATGGGCGAGCGCTGTCCGGCACGTGTGTCGTGGTTCTGCTCCAGACGACACTCGCGGCACAGTCTTACTATCGTGTAGAAGAAGGTGAGCACACCCATCGTGAGGCACACCATAAAGAGTATCGTGGCAAACGGAATGCTGTTGTATGTGCGTTCGGCTTCGGTCTGCTTGGCAGTGGGCAGCGATGTGCCTGCGTTCAGCGTCTGATACTTCTGTATCTTGCCTATCATCTCGTCCATCTGCTTGTAGTTTCCGGCTTCCGCCTCGTCGAAGAGCAGGGTGAAGATGGTCTGCATGAAGCGCTGGTGCTCGGCATTTATGGTCTTTGGCAGGTCTTCGGTGGGCGCATACCATGTAGTGTTCGCCTTGACGGTGTTGGGGAATATCTTCAGCAGCAGACCTCGGCGCAGGTCCATAAGCAGCTGTATCTTGTCGTCGACCGAAGCTGCCTGCGTATGGAACTTGTCGTGGTTGCCCTCGTAGTATTCCTTGATGTACGGACCTATGGTGTATCCGCCCATGTCGTTGTTGAAGAAGTTGTTGGCTGAAACGTAGTCGGGCAGCTGGAGTGTCTGCTTCATCTCGCCGTTCTTCATCTTCAGTATGGGTTCGTCCATCCACTCTTCGCCCCAGAATATCCATCCCGTGAACACCTGCTCGGCGGTGAGTCCCTTGTACGAGCGCGCTCCGTATAGCTTCTTGGTGAAGTCGATAGCCACGGTCTGTACGGGACAGATGCGGCTGTTGTAGAGTATGTTGAGGCGTCCGAACTGCTCGGCTGTGGCTGCGGGCAGATAGTGAGCCTTTACGTTGCCGGTATCTTTGGCAGCCCATAAGGTTGAGGCTGGCATCAACGTGAATAACAGCGTCACAATCAGCGCACCCTTCTTGAGCAACTGACTGTGTAGCAACCCGCGGTAGGCACCGCGCGGATCAAAGAGCATACCGATGAGCGAGACGAACAGCAGGGCATATCCGGCGTAAGTGACGGGTATGCCTATGGGGTCGGAATTGGTGGATAGGGTTGCGCCAAGACCGTCGCTGTCGTACGAAGCCTGGTATATTCGCATCGGTCCGTAGCTGAATATGTTGTTCATCGAAACCTTACCTTGTGTGGTCTGTCCGTTGTCGGTCAGCGTGAAGTGCGACACGTAGTCTTGCGCAGCGTCTGTTCCGGCGTGATACTGCACGTCAAAGCGGTCGAGACGTATGCTGAACGGCAGCGTGGCAGGGTGGGCGTTCATGTCGCGGTCGTATACTGTATAGCGGTCGGTGGGCAGTCCTTGGCGCAGGTGTATCGTTCCGCGCTCGGCGCTTATGTGCGTAATGAAGGCTCCGACGAGTATTATTACGAAAGAAAGGTGCAATGCCGTGCCTGTCCACGAACGTGTGCGATGCTTTATATAATATAATGTGGCGGTGGCGGCAAGCAGCGCCCATAGCAGCGTAAACCACCATGCACCGTATATGTGGCTCCCCACAAAGTCGGTACCCTGATACTTCTCGACGATGGTGGCTGCTCCCATGCACACAATCACGAGTGCATAGAGTGCGAACAGTATTTTCTTTGTCTTGGTCTGCATAATATATATAATGTGTATTGTATATTGCGTCTGGTATGAATGAAGTTCATTATACGTATATGCAAAGTTACCTAAAAACGTGCAATGTGGCGGATTCAGTCAGGCTTTTTAACCGTCTGGGATTTAATTTTACCTAAAAATAGGTACAAAAAAACGCGGACAGCAATCGTAGTTGCTGCCCGCGCTGACATAAGTCTTGTTATTAATGGTGATATTAGCTTACCTTGTTGAGCTTCTTGATGATTGAGAAGATGAACAGAGCCGATACGAGGCAGATGCCTGCAAGAACACCCCAGATAGTAACGAGGTTGAAGTTCTGGCCCCACATGATGCCGGGCACCATTACCAACTGGTTGCCGATGGCTGTCGCACCAAACCAAAGACCCATCATCAAACCTGCATACTTGGGAGGAGCTACCTTAGATACGAACGAGATACCGATAGGTGAAAGCAGCAACTCGGCAAATGTGAGGATGAGATATGTAGAGATGAGGAGGTTGGCGCTAACGCGTGTACCCTCTGTAGCGGGGTCGCCCTGTGTCAACGGAAGCTCAAGACCCATAGAGCCTACTGCCATCCATACGAAACCGAGGGCTGCAACGAGCATACCAAGACCAATCTTCTCGGGCGATGTAGGCTCCTTGCCAATCTTGTTGAGCCATGAGAAGAGGGCTACGCTCACCGGAGTCAAGGCTACAACGTAGCAAGGATTGAACTGCTGGAAGATTGGAGCCTGAACCTCAACGGCACCTTCGAGAGAGTTGTACTTGTAGAAGAGGAATGCGATAGCTGCAACGATTACGCCGAGCGAGATGCCCTTGCCCTTGCCGGTCTTGCTCTGTGCCAGACCGAAGCTGCCGTAAACTACGAAGATACAAGCCACGAGGTTGGTAACGTCGAATGCCATTGACTGCAGACCTTCAGAAGTCTTCTGTGTGAAGTCGCGTGCAAAGAGTGTCAGAGTGTTGCCGTTCTGATGGAAAGCCATCCAGAAGAAGATAACCACAGCAAACACGAGGCAGAGGCATACGATACGCTCCTTAGTCTCGGCAGGAGTGAGTTCTTTGACCTCCGACTTAGTGTCGGCACTCGACTTCTGCTGTGTCTCGTTGGCCAAGACGTGCTTGTAAGTGAAGCTGAAGATGTAGTAAATAGCGATACTTAAGATCAATGAGGCACATGCAATGGCAAATGCGAAGTGATAAGCATCCTCAGGCGATACGCCAAGACTTGCCCTAGCCCAATCCATAATCTTGATGGCTGCTGTAGGAGCAAACATAGCACCGATGTTGATAGCCATGTAGAAGAGTGAGAAACCTGAGTCGCGATTGTTTGCATACTGAGCCTCGTCGTACAGACGACCTACCATTACCTGGAGATTGCCCTTGAACAAACCTGTTCCCAAAGCGATGAGGATGAGCGATACGCCCATTGCTGCAATGGCAACGGTATCCTTGCCGAGCGGAAGCGAAAGGACAAGATAGCCGATGAACATAATGAAGATACCGGTGGTAACCATACGTCCAAAGCCGAACTTGTCGGCTGCAATACCGCCAATGATGGGCAGGAAGTAGACCATCATAAGGAAGGTAGAGTAAATCGTACTTGCTACTCCAGTCTCAAAACCGAAGTTAGCCTGCAAATACAGCAAGAACACTGCGAGCATGGTGTAGTAACCAAAGCGCTCTCCGGTGTTGGCCAATGCGAGGGCCCATAGACCTTTAGGTTGATTTTCGAACATAAGAATTTAAATTGGTTATTTATTAATGGTTATTGAAATTTTGTTACTTCTTAATGCCTTTCGTACGTGTTATGTCAAACAGATACGACAGCTTGACTACGATGTTCGAGTGGTTTGACTTGCCGAAGTAGTCGCGCTTTGAGTCGCCGTAGATGTTGCCGAGACCATAGTAGTAGCGTCCTTCGAGCAGGAAGTGTCCTACTTTAGGTATGGAGTATTCCATACCCAATCCGGCGGCAATGCCAAAGTCGAACTTGTTTTCTACAGCCATGGTGTCCTGGGCGCATGTCTTGTTGGCGCGGTCGGTAAAGTTGGCATCCTTGACATTGAAGTTGGTGGTTGTCGACTCGCTTATCATGTAGCCGAACTGAGGACCAGCCTTGAAGAAGAACTGTACGCCTTTGCGCTCACGTCCCCACGCCAAGTGGGCGAATATGGGCACCTGGATGTAGTTGATGTCACGCTGATAGGCTTCTGCCATACCCGTTGTCTGGTTTATCACCGGCTCGTCGTTGGCTGTAAGGATGCGCTCCTTCCATCCTATACGTGCATAGTTCACTTCGGCAGATATCGAGCATATAGTCTTGAAGTATTTCTCGCAGGTGTAGCGCATTGACAGTCCGGCTGTGATTCCGGTGTGGGTGTCTTGCGTAACCTTAGGCGTAAACCCTACGCTGCTCATTATATAGCCGGCATTAAAGCCAATGGCAAGGTCGTTGCGGTGTTCGCCTATCTGGGCGTGTATGGCGGCAGATGCCGTCAGCAACATTGCGAGCAGGGCAATGGTTTTAAGTCTTAATGTCTGAAACATATATTAATAATGGTGTGTATTAGTATGATACCGACTCTATTGTTCTGTTGGGCTTGTAGTGTACGAGCATGAAACTTGTGTTCTGCATGCCTCCCGTACCTACTCGTTTGAATTTGAGCGGTGTCTGTAGCGGAGTGTACGTGTTCTGCTGCTGGGTTCCGTCAAATCGGTCGCCATACTTGTGCAGTCCGCGAATGAAGAACTGTGCGTGGTCGAATCCGGTCAGCGCAAAACGCGGTAGTGCCTGCCTCATGTCCGATTTGAACCATTGGCGGTAGGCACGCTCAATGGCAATGGTCTTGCCGGCAAGCGGATTGTAGTAGAAAGTGGTAGGGATGTATGTGTCGTATTTGAAATAATAGTCGGTATATACCTTTGTATACATCAGCCATTCGGTATATCCGTACAATGAAATGCTCAATCCCTTGGTGGCAGCTGTGAGAATGTTGAGCTTGGCAAGGGTTGCATTAAGTTCGGGCGAACGTCCGGTATTGAGCACAACGACGTTGGGCAGGGTTGTGCTGAAAGCTTTGGCAAACGACTGTTCCGACGACTTCAGATTGGTAATGCTGTATGTCATGCCAGCCTTTTCCATGCGTTTGCGCAGGGCTGAAGTGAATACGCCCTTGCGACTTGTGGTGTCGTTGCAGTCGACAATCACTACATGACGACCCTTGAAGCGTTCGGCAAAAGCATTGACCGAAGCCTCGTTCTGCTGTGCAGGAGTCTGGAATATCTGATAGATGCGTTCGTTCTGCGCCACGTCATTGCCGTTGATAGAGAACGGAATGACAAGACGTATGCCGTTCTTGCGGCAGAAGTCGCCAATGGGTTTGACTTGTTTGGTGTAGAGCGGACCGAATATCACGTCACACTGGCGTGCATTGTCGTCGTTGATGGTCTGCTGTACGTTGGCGTCAATAGGCACATTCCACGCATAGACGTGTGTGGCAATGCCCTGCGAGCGCAATGAGTCGCACGCCATAAGTACGCCGCGATAGTATTCAATCATTCGTTGGCCGTCGCCGTCAACGTTGTGAAGCGGCAGCATTACGCCTATGCGCACGGTTCCGTCGGCCGCGCGCTTGTGTGTGACGGGGCTTGCTGTTTGTGTCTTCGATGCAGTTGCGGCAGGTGTTGTGGCTGTTGCCGGCGTTGTGGTGGGGTAGGGTATGAGCAGCTGGTCGCCCTTCTGAAGAGTGTAGTCGGGCTTCTGCATAGCGGGGTTGGCGCTTATCAGCTCGTCAATAGTGATATTGTACTTCTTGGCAATGCCGTATATGGTGTCTTTCTTCTTCACCTTGTACAATTCCTGCCACTTGATAGTCTGTGCAGACATGGCTGCGGTCAGCATCAAGGCGCATAAGCACAAAATAAGTCTGAAGTAACGTGTCATAGTTGTTATTGATTTTTCTGCAAAAGTACATAAAATATATTGTAAAATGAAATGTTTGTCTTATAAATAAAGTTATTAAAACAATGCGTTGGCTTTGTAATGTGCAATATAATAGTTAACTTTGCATATTATGAACATCCTTCGAATATTAATGCTTCTTGTTGGCCTGGTTTGTATGGACGCCCATGCCGATGTGGTGCCCACAATCAATCCCGTTGCAACGTTTCATACACCCGATGGCGACGATACGGGGCTGAGCTATACTGGCTCGGCACCTCTAACGGTTACGCTTAGTGCCGGAACGGCAGATGTAGGGGCTTATACCGCCCACTATGAGTGGCGGTTCAGGAAGGAAGGAGCGCCCTCGCCATACCTCGTACGATACGACGAAGACACCGAATACACCTTTGTTGAGGCTGGCACCCATATCATCGAACTGTATGCCACATTCGTTCTCGGCACCGATACCATAGCCTATACTGCCGAGTATTGGGCTGACGCCACTCCTATAACGGTGTCGATATCGGAGAGCAAACTCGAAATGCCCAACGCTTTTTCGCCTAATGGCGACGGCATCAATGATGTCTATCGTGCCAAGAGCGGCTATCAGAGCATCGTAGAGTTTAAAGCCACCATATTCAACCGTTGGGGACAGAAGCTCTATGAATGGTCCGATCCTGCCGGAGGATGGGACGGTAAGTACAAAGGAAGGGATGTAGCGCAGGGCGTTTACTTTGTGATGGTGAAGGCAAAGGGGGCTGACGGCAGACAATTCAACATCAAGAGCGATGTTAATCTGCTGCGCGGATATACCGAATCGACCGCAGGCGGAACCGAATAACGGCAGTCTGCACGCCTTACAGACCAATAAATTCAGATAACAACCGAAACTCAATCAATACTTATGAGTAGCTATTCAGAAGAAGGCAAGATAAATGTGTGGGGCGCACGCGTCCACAATCTCAAGAATATCGACGTGGAGATACCGCGCGGTTCGCTCACCGTCATTACCGGACTGAGCGGATCGGGCAAGTCGTCGCTTGCCTTTGACACCATATATGCAGAGGGACAGCGTCGGTATATCGACACTTTCTCGGCTTATGCACGCAACTTTCTCGGTGGAATGGAACGTCCCGATGTTGACAACATTACCGGACTGAGCCCCGTTATTTCAATTGAACAGAAGACAACCAACCGCAATCCACGTTCAACCGTGGGCACTACGACCGAGATATACGACTATCTGCGACTGCTTTATGCTCGTGCCGGAACGGCATACAGCTATGCTACGGGCGAAAAGATGGTGAAATATACCGAGGAGCGTATTCTCGAAATGATCAATACGCAGTATGCCGGACACCGCATCTATATCCTTGCGCCACTCGTAAGACAACGTAAGGGACACTATCGGGAACTGTTCGAGACGCTCCGGCGCAAGGGCTATCTGTATGTTAGGGTGGATGGCGAGATAATGGACATAACGCCCGGCATGAAGACCGACCGCTATAAGAACCATAATATTGAAGTGGTGATTGACAAAATGCAGATGCGTGAGGGATTCGACGACCGCCTGAAGAAGACCATTGAGACCGCTATGCGCCAGGGCGACGGTCTGTTGATGATTCTCGACAAGAACACCGGCGAGGCAAAGAGCTATTCCAAGCGACTCATGTGTCCTACAACGGGCATCAGCTATCGCGACCCTGCGCCCAATATGTTCTCGTTCAACTCGCCCGAAGGAGCTTGCCCCAAGTGCAAGGGACTTGGTTATGTCAACGAAATCGACCTCAAGAAGGTCATCCCCGACGACACTTTGTCAATACACGAAGGTGCAATCGTGCCATTGGGCAAATACAAGAACCAGCTGATTTTCTGGCAAATATCAGCCATATTGGACAAGGCTGGACTGACGTTGAAGACTCCCGTGAGCGAGATACCGGAAGAAACGATGAACGAAATAATGTACGGTTCGCTCGAAACCGTGCGCATCGACAAGGATGTGGCACGCACATCGAGCGACTATTTCACTACGTTCGACGGTGTGATAAAGTATCTGCGCTCGGTGATGGAGAACGACGACACTACAAGCGGACAGAAATGGGCTGACCAATTCCTTGCAACTTGCGAGTGTCCGGAGTGTCACGGCCAGCGACTTTGCCGCGAATCGTTGTCGTATAAGGTTTGGGACAAGAACATATTCGAACTTGCATCGATGGACATAAGCCAACTCAACGAGTGGCTTAATGATGTTGAGGCACATCTCGACGACCGCCAGCGCACCATAGCTGCGGAAATTCTGAAGGAGATACGTACACGCATATCATTCCTATTGGACGTAGGGCTCGACTATCTGTCGCTCAACCGACAGTCGGCAACGCTCTCTGGAGGTGAGAGCCAACGTATACGTCTTGCCACACAGATAGGTTCGCAGCTCGTCAACGTACTCTATATCCTCGACGAGCCGAGCATCGGATTGCACCAGCGCGACAACGAGCGGCTTATCCACTCGCTCAAGCAGTTGCGCGATATGGGCAACACAGTGGTGGTAGTTGAGCACGACAAGGACATGATGCTTGCTGCCGACTGGATTGTAGACATTGGTCCGAAGGCTGGAATGCGTGGTGGTGAGGTGGTGTTTCAAGGCACTCCTCAGGACATGTTGAGTCATCATACGCTCACAGCCGACTATCTCAACGGCGAAAGGAAGATTGCTGTGCCTGCCGAACGACGCAAAGGCAACGGCAAGTCGATAACTATACACGGAGCACACGGCAACAATCTGAAGAACATTGATGTGTCGTTCCCGCTTGGCGAACTTATCGTGGTGACCGGAGTGAGCGGTTCGGGCAAGTCAACTCTTATCAATGAGACGTTGCAGCCCATCCTTTCCCAACATTTCTACCGTTCGCTCAAGAAGCCGATGCCGTATGATTCTATCGAAGGAATAGAATATATAGATAAGGTGGTGAATGTGGATCAGTCGCCATTAGGACGTACTCCGCGTTCCAATCCTGCTACATATACCGGCGTGTTCTCCGACATTCGCTCCCTGTTTGTGGCTCTGCCCGAGGCGAAGATACGAGGATACAAGCCCGGACGTTTCTCATTCAACGTGAAGGGCGGGCGCTGCGAGACGTGCAAGGGCAACGGTTACAAGACCATTGAGATGAACTTCCTGCCCGATGTGATGGTTCCTTGCGAGGTATGTCACGGCAAACGATACAACCGCGAGACGCTTGAGGTGCGCTATAAGGGCAAGAGCATTGCCGACGTGTTGGATATGACTATCAACCAGGCGGTAGAGTTCTTCGAGAATGTACCTGCCATATTGCAGAAGATAAAGACCATACAGGACGTGGGACTGGGATATATCAAGCTCGGACAACCCTCGACAACGCTGTCGGGAGGTGAAAGTCAGCGTGTGAAACTGGCTACCGAACTGAGCAAGCGCGACACAGGCAAGACGCTTTACATACTCGACGAGCCTACAACCGGACTCCACTTTGAGGACATCCGCATTCTTATGGATGTGCTACAGCAGCTTGTCGACCGTGGCAACACGGTTATAATAATCGAGCATAATCTTGATGTTATAAAGCTTGCCGATTACATTATCGACATAGGACCGGAAGGTGGACGTGGCGGTGGACGCTTGCTTATAGCCGGAACGCCCGAAGAAGTGGCTGAATCGAAGGAAGGCTACACTCCGAAATTCCTTAAGATGGAACTTGAGAACAAGTGAATTAAGCGTGGCATAATGCTGTATTATGTCACGTAAAATTTGCTGTTGTGTCAGAAAATCATTAAATTTGCCACAAAAAAGATGCGTATACAACTCAATAATCTCAAAAAGTGTTTCGGCGAACATACTGCCGTTGACATCCGGCAGTTTACCATTAATGATGGTGAGGTGTTAGGACTCGTTGGCAACAATGGTGCCGGCAAGACCACATTGTTCCGCTTGATGCTCGATTTGGCAAAGGCTACAGAGGGCAATGTCATTATGATTCCCAATAAGCAGATGCTTGCTGCCGATTTGCAGCAGTCAATTGCAGACCCTACGGCGGTGCCTGACGAGATTGACCCGGCAAAAAGCGAAGACTGGAAACTGCTGACTGGCGCTTTCATCGACAACTCTTTTCTCATCGACTTCCTTACCGCTGAGGAGTATTTTGAGTTTGTAGGCAAGGTGTCGGGAATGACAAAGGAGCAGGTGAACGAACGTCTTGAGGCGTTCAAGGCCTTCATGAGCGACGAGATAATGGGACAGAAGAAGTACATACGCGACTTTTCGGCTGGCAACAAGCAGAAGATTGGCATCGTGGCAGCATTGCTCAATAGTCCGCAACTCGTGATACTGGACGAGCCGTTCAACTTTCTCGACCCAAGCAGCCAGAATCAACTGAAACGTATCCTGACCGAATTCAACCGTTCTACAGGTTCGACTGTGATAGTGTCGAGCCATAATCTCCAGCACACCGTGGACATTTCCACACGTGTGGCGTTGCTCGAAAAGGGTGAAATAATAGAAGATATCGACAATTCAGACGGCAAGGCCGAGGAAATACTCGACAAATACTTCAACGTATAAGGACATATTCTTCAACGTATAAGGATTAATCCTTCATCCTATAAGGACTGATTCTTTATCATATAAGATAGCAAAACAAGGTACTTATAAATTTAATAACAACAATGAACAAATCAACCCTGACCATTCTGGCTGCTCTGATGGCATCGCCAATGTGCGCTCAGACCACACAGCTTGGAGGTTTCTATTATGGACAGATGCAGGCTCCTACTGGATGGGAGTGGCAGAGTCCCGACTCAGTGGCTTACAACAAGCAGCAGCCACATGCGTGGTTCTTCTCGTTCAAGAACGTGGACGAGGCACGCCGAGTGCTGCCCGAGAACTCTTCGCTTTGGAAAACGCTCGACGGCGAATGGCTTTTCCATTGGGCAAAGAATCCTGATGAACGTCCGAAGGACTTCTATCGTACTGATTACGATGCGTCGGCTTGGGATCGTGTGCAGGTTCCTATGAACTGGAACATGGCAGGTGCCAAGGACGATGGAACTTTCAAGTATGGAATGCCATTGTATTCCAACCAGCGTGTAATATTCCAGCACAGTGTCAAAGTGGGCGACTGGAAGGGTGGTGTAATGCGTACTCCGCCTCAGAACTGGATGACTTACAAGAACCGTAACGAAGTAGGTTCATACCGCCGAACGTTTGATGTGCCTGCCGATTGGCAAGGCAAGGAGGTGTATATCAACTTCGACGGTGTCGACTCGTTTTTCTATCTCTACATCAATGGTAAATATGTAGGTTTTGCAAAGAACTCGCGCAACCTCGCGCAGTTTGACATTACACCTTATTTAAATAATAAAGGCAGCAACGTAGTGGCTGTTGAGGTCTACCGTCATAGCGACGGCTCGTTCCTTGAGAGTCAGGATATGTTCCGTCTGCCGGGTATATTCCGCAGCGTTTCGATTACTGCCAAACCCAAGGTGCAGGTGCGCGACATCAAGGCAATTCCCGATTACGACGATACATACACCGATGCTTCGCTCCATATCACGGCTAATGTGAGCAACCTCACAGCCAAGGCGGTGAAGGGCTACACCATCGACTATAAGCTGTACGAAAACCGTCTCTACTCTGACGAGAATACTCTCGTGCCTGGCGTAGGCGCTACTGCTATCGTAGGCGACATCAACAAGAACGGCAACCTCACAGCTTCCGTGACGCTTAAGGCTGGCAATATCGTGAAGCCGTGGAGCGCTGAGGCACCGCATCGCTACACTCTCGTAGGCGAACTGAAGGACAAGAAGGGCAATACAGTAGAGACATTCTCTACAAACGTAGGCTTCCGCAAGATAGAGATTAAGGATACACCTGCCGAAAAGGACGAGTTCGGACTGGCAGGCCGCTACTATTATCTCAACGGACAGCCCATCAAGATGAAGGGTGTGAACCGTCATGAGAACAATCCTGCTACAGGCCACTATGTGACACGCAAGCAGATGGAGCACGAAGTGTTCCTTATGAAGCGCGGCAACATCAACCACGTGCGCGACTGTCACTATCCCGACGCTCCATACTGGTACTATCTGTGCGACAAGTACGGCATCTATCTTGAGGATGAGGCCAACATCGAGAGCCATCAGTACTACTATGGCAAGGAATCGTTGTCGCATGTCAAGGAGTTCCGCAACGCCCACGTTGCACGCAATATGGAGATGGTACACGCTACGGTCAACAATCCGTCGGTAGTGATATGGAGTCTGGGCAACGAGGCAGGTCCTGGCGACACCTTCAAGGACTGCTATGCAGCCATAAAGGCATACGACACCAGTCGTCCCGTGCAGTACGAGCGCAACAATAACATCGTGGACATGGGTTCAAACCAGTATCCTTCTATACCATGGGTGCAGGAAGCTGTAAAGGGAAAGTACGATATCAAGTATCCTTATCATATCTCTGAGTATGCACACTCAATGGGTAACGCTGTAGGCAACCTCGTTGACTACTGGAATGCGATAGAAAGCACCAACTTCTTTATGGGCGGTGCCATTTGGGACTGGGTAGACCAGGCTTTGTACAACGTCGACCCGAAGACCGGAAAGAAGTATTGGGGCTATGGTGGCGACTTCGGTATGGACAACAAGCCTAACGATGGTATGTTCTGTATGAACGGCATCATGCGTCCCGACCTTTCGCCTAAGGCACAGTATTTTGAGGTGAAGAAGGTTTATCAGAATGTGGGCGTCAAGGCTGTTGATATGACTCAGGGCCGCATCGAGATATTCAACAAGAACTACTTTGAGCCGTTGCGCGGTTATCAGATAGTATGGTCGTTGTGGAAGGACGGTGAGTGCATCAAGCACGACGGACAGCTTATGGGTGCCAAGAACATCGTCGGTCCGCGCGAACGTCAGGAATACACACTCGACTACGACTACTCTAAGCTCGACCCGCAGAGCGAATACTTCGTCAAGGTGCAGTTCCTGCAGGGCAAGGACATGCCTTGGGCAAAGAAGGGATATGTACAGATGGAGGAGCAGTTGCGTGTGAAGGGAGCCGACATGAAGGCAGTAGCCGTTAAGGATGTGGCAAACGCCAAGGGCAACATCACCTTTACTCAGGATGCAAAGACCGTCACGGTGAATGGTGACAACTTCAATGCAACGTTCAGTCTGACTGATGGAGCACTCAATAGCTTGTCGTATGGCGGCAATACAGTATTTGCTGAGGGCAATGGACCGAAGCTTGATGCCTTCCGTGCGCCTACCGATAACGATGCTGGTATTGGCTATCCCAATGCTTGGTTCAAGTTCGGACTCTACGACCTCGGCCATCGTGTAGTAGGCAAGCCTACCGTTATGAAGCTGAAGGACGGTTCGCTGCAGATCAGTATGACTGTAGAGAGCCAGGGTAAGGAAGGCAGTCGTCAGGTTTACTCTAACCGCGACCGCGACCCACAGTCGGCTTATCGTTTCGGCGTAGACAAGCAGAAGCTTGGCAAGGACGACTTAAAGTTCATCACCAATCAGATATACACCATCTATAAGGACGGTTCTATAGAGCTCAACAGTGCAATCTCTGCCAACCGCAACAGCGTTATCCTGCCGCGAATAGGCTACGCTATGAAGTTGCCTAACACATACAAGCAGTTCGATTACTACGGACGCGGACCCGTCAACAACTACAACGACCGCAAGACCGGCCAGTTTATAGAGCATCATCGTGGCATTGTAGGCGAGCAGGACATCCTCTTGCCCAAGCCACAGTCAATGGGCAACCGCGAGGAAGTGCGCTGGTGTGCACTCACCGAGCAGGGCAAGCAGAGCGTAGTGTTTGTAGCCGACAGCACAATGTCGGTATCGGCATTGCCATGGAGTGCCCAGCAGATGACAGTTGTAGCTCATGCCAATGAGTTGCCGGCTTCTGACGGAACCTATCTGCACCTCGACGCTAAGGTGACAGGACTTGGTGGAGCCAGCTGCGGACAGGGTGGTCCGCTTAAGGACGACCGTACATACAGCCAGAACTACAACTTCGGTTTCGTGATACGTCCGGCACAGGCTACTGCTGCAGCCGTAGCTGAGGCTTCGAAGGTTGCGCTCTCGGGCGAGCAGCCTATCAGCATCGAGCACAAGCAGACCGGTAAGGTTCTGCTCTCAACTCCGGCTAAGAACCGCACCATCGTTTATGCTCTCAACGGAGCCAAGAAGCCGACGGTGTACACAGGAGCAATAGACATGAGCAAGGGTGGAACCATCACCACATGGTATAAGGAAACACCCAGCCAGAAGACCACGATGGCATTCGACAAGGTAGACTTCGTGCCTCTGCAGATAGCTTTCGTATCGTCGGAAGAGCCAGAGGAGGGCGACGCCGTAAATCTTGTTGATGGCGACGAGACTACTATCTGGCACACCATGTACTCTATCACACTTGCCAAGTATCCTCACTGGATTGACTTCGACGCTTCGGAGCCTAAGACAATCAAGGGATTCAAGTTTATGCCACGTCAGGACACGGGCTACGGCCGTATCAAGAACTACGAGATTTACGTTAGCAACGACGGTAAGACATGGGGCAACGCAATCCTTAAGGGAGAGTTCGACCGTTCGGGCGAGCTTAAGACAGTGATGTTCGACAAGCCTGTCAAGGCACGCTACGTACGATTCCGTGCTCTCAATGCACACTATGGTGTCGACTACGCATCGGCTGCCGAGTTCTCGCTCATTGCAGAGTAGCCGAACAATATAAACTTTAAATAAAAGCGGTTTGATTTTATCCATAAAGCGATAAAGTCAAACCGCTTTTTTCGTTTGGCTCATCCTGTATTTCATGTGATAATATTAGAAGATGAAAATGTAGTCCTTTTGGCTTGCAAAAGGATTCGTTTTGGAGAGCAAAAGGACTCATTTTGGAGAGCAAAAGGACTCGTTTTGGAATGCAAAAGGACTCCTTTTTGAAATAAGCCCTACCCCCAGCCCCTCCCCAGCAGGGAGGGGAGCGGTATGATTTGAAAGCTAATAGAGGCTGAAACGGGCTGACTGTAGAAGGAGGGGGTGTCAAAAAGCAAATCATTTTGGCCCTTTCCCATTGGTTTTGGCATAGTTATTGTATGTTAAACTGCATCACTAACTTTTTAAATCTATGGAACAGGATCTTACTTTTTTCGCCGAAAACGGACTTACATCGACATCTGCCAATCACATAGCCAATCTTGCCAAGGAATATGTCAAGGCGCAAGAGCAGGAGCTTGAGAGTGTAGAGTTCTACAATACTTATCTCACCATCATAGGTTCGGACAAGGAGCAGCGTGTGCAGCGGGGATGTACCAGCCAGCAACTCGACGGCATCGCAGTGAAGTTGCGCGACATATCGCTCGCCAATTCGCTCATAGCATGGCTGCGCGAGGCAATCAAGATGCGCTCACAGATGCTCACCGACATACAGAAACTCACCATCGAGCAGTATTGCAAGGATAAGGGCACCGAGATGCCGGAGCGTCCCGAGATGCAGACAGCCATGACACGCGAGCAGTATGTGGCGACACTATCTATAAAGGAACGCGCGCGTATACTCTCGCTCGAAGCCAAGGCATCGGCGTTTGGCAAGCATATCCACCCCGACGGACACTTGTCTGACGCACGCAAGGAGTATATGAAGCGTCTGTGTCAGGAAGCCGAGATAGACGGAGGCGGTCGTGACACACTGCTCTATAGATATGAGCCGAGTGTGAAACTCAATGAAGTGGAAGCCAGCTTCTTCGCTCTGCAGAACGAATATCGCAAGGCGCAGGCCGAACTCAACGGCTATACGCACAAGATAGACGAAGCCCTGCGCGAGGATGAGGAGCGCAAGCGTGGCGAATATGATGTCAAGAACGCTGACTATCTGGCAGCCGTGGCAGTGATAGAGAAGGAGTTCAACGAGTATAAGAACCGTGAGAACCGTCGTGTGGCACAACTCAAGATAACCATACCAAACGATTTGAACGATATATATAATAAGGTGTCGAACCTCGGAAAAGAGTAGGGCGCCATTATTCAACCAAACAGGCAAGTAGCAGAAGACTGAACGCCTGCCGGGAAACTTCTGCGCATGCGCTGCCACCCGTGTCTGAACTTAAGATAAATAATAAGACATAAGGAACAAGAATACAATAGATAATTAACAAAACATTTCGCGTAGTCTGCTTTAATATACAAAGGACATGCTATGAAACCCTGACGGGTGGAGCTTGATTTCGCTCTTGACTATGGACTATGCGGTTCTGGTTTTCGGTCTGGATATTGTTCTTTTAGACACAATGTGGCAGCGCAACTTGTCTTTTTAAGATAAAAAAGCGTTGAAATATTTGGTGGTTTCAAAAATTATATCTACCTTTGCACTCGCTAAATCGGAACGGGGTGTAGCGCAGTCCGGTAGCGCGCCTGGTTTGGGACCAGGTGGTCGCAGGTTCGAATCCTGTCGCCCCGACACAGAAGAAGAGGTTTTCCAATAAAACGGAAAACCTCTTTTTTGTTATATATTGTTGTTATTTCATTGCTGACAACGCAAAATCGAATTATTTTGTGTAAATTTGCATACACTTTATTTTACTACGCATCAACCATTGATATTACTAAAACAATAAATAAATAACAATGATCAGAAACAAAATCTTACTGACCGCATTGCTCGCTGCGGCTTTCGGCGGCGTGCAGGCGCAGGACGACGGCTTCGACCTCAGTTCGCAGCGTGGCGAGAAGCAGGACGTAAATGTCGTGCCGGGCAAGAAGCTCGACCATCATGGTATCGTAATCAATCCTACACCACACAATTTCAACGTGCAGACAGACGTGCTTCTCAATCTGGCCAACGGCGTTAACATCGTCGACAAGCAGAAGAAGTTTGCCGACGACCTCGGTTTCCTCAAGACCAACAAGAAGGGCGTACGACTGACAATTGACTTCGGAGTTAAGCAGGCACAGAAGGCTGGACTGAAGAAGATGGTGTCGGGTGCTTATCTGCTCACAGCCGACAAGAAGGGCATCAATATCGTTGGCTACGACGAGCGCGGTGCGTTTTATGGCATACAGACAATGAAGCAGGTGCTGGCTTCGCCAATGCTGAACGGCAACATGCCTTATCTCACTTGCAACGACTATCCCGACCTGCCCCTGCGCGGTGTGGTTGAGGGATTCTACGGCGAACCGTGGTCGCATCAGGTGCGCCTCTCGCTCATCGACTACTACGGACGCAACAAGCTCAATGAGTATGTTTACGGTCCGAAGGACGACCCTTATCACAGCTCACCCAACTGGCGTCTGCCTTATCCCGACGACCAGGCTCGCAACATACACGAACTCGTTGAGGCTTGCCGTCGCAACCGTGTCGACTTCGTTTGGGCCATACATCCGGGCAAGGACATCAAGTGGAATGAGGAAGACTATCAGAACCTCGTCAACAAGTTCAATCATATGTACGACCTTGGTGTGCGTTCGTTTGCCATACACTTCGACGACATCGAGGGCGAAGGAACCGACTCGAACAAGCAGGTAGACCTGCTCAACCGCCTCACCAAGGAGTTTGTGAAGACTAAGGGCGACGTTGCACCGCTCGTGGTTTGTCCTACTGACTACTCACAGTTGTGGGCAAGCCCGAAGGAGAACGGACAGCTCGCCATCTATGGCAAGCGTCTTGATCCGTCAATCAACGTGTTCTGGACAGGTGCCGTGGTTTGCTCTGACCTGACAAAGGAGACTCTCAACTTTGTAGACTCACGCATCAAGCGCCCGGCTTACTATTGGTGGAACTTCCCCGTTACCGACTATGCCCGTCATATCATCATGCAGGGTCCGGTATACGGACTCGAAACCGACCTTACTGCCGAACAGACATGCGGTGTGCTGAGCAATCCGATGGAGCACGGCGAGGCTTCGAAGCTCGCTCTCTACGGTGTCGCCGACTACAACTGGAATGTTTCGGCATACAATGCCATCGACAACTGGGAGCGCTCGCTTGTTGACGTGACTCCCGAAGCGCACGATGCTTACCGCACATTCGCCATACACTCGTGCGACACCGAGACTGGCTATCGCCGTATAGAGTCGTGGGAGACCAAGACTTTCCGTCTTGCCGACTACAACAAGAAGGATTACGACAATCTGTATGCTGAGTTTGACTGTGTGGAGAAGGCACCTGCCATCATGGAGCGCGACTGTAAGAATGCGCTGCTCATGAAGGAACTGCGCCCGTGGCTGGCTGAGTTCAAGAAGCTCGGCACACGTGGCAAGAATACGCTCAACTTGATGCGCGATTTCAAGGACGGCAAGTATGAGGCTTTCTGGAACGGATATATCAACAACCGCATGTCTACTGCCGACATGGCTGCTTATCAGGCACACAAGTCGGGAACCATGAAGCTGCAGCCGTTCTACGAGAATGGTATGGACGATATGGCTATCGAATTCTTCAAGAAGGTGGCTGGCAAGACTCCGGCGTTCTATAAGGGTATGGGTACATACAATTCGCTCAACACCACACAGAACAAGCTGATGCTCGACAACGACTCTACTACGTTCTATCATTCGGGTGCAAGCCAGAATACTGGCGACTGGATTGGTCTGGACCTTGGAGCTGTCCGCCCCGTGCGCGAGGTGCGCATTCTGCAGGGACGCAACTCGGTTGACGATGTCGACTACTTCGACAACGTCATCGTTGAGGCTTCTGCCGACGGCAAGACATGGACACCGCTCACCGGCGAATTGCAGAAGACATACATCATCAACTGGAAGGGCAATCCCGTAGAAGCTCGTTATGTACGTATGCGCAAGCTTCAGTCGGACAAGAAGAGCTGGTGTGCAGTTCGTGAGTTTGTAGTAAATCCGGTAAATCCCGAAAATCTTGCATTCAAGGTGGAGTCGGCTGATATGCTCGGCGCTATGAATTGCTTCGACGAGAATCCTTGCTCTTCGTTCAAGAGCGAAGGCAGTCTGGCGTTCGGCGTAGAGAAGGGAACAAAGAGCTACACCATGCTCGTCAACCTGCCTAAGGCTGGTGGCGTTGTGCTCAAGCAGTATAACAAGAAGGGCAAGCTCGTGGCAAGCACACCGATAGAGGGCAACATGGCTAAGGTGAATGTCAATGCCAATGCCGTGAAGTGCCAGCTTGAGGGAAGTGTAGAAGTGTTTGAGATTGTCCCGAACAAGTAATCGGGATAATTCAGAATACTAAATCGAGATGATCCAGAAAGGCAAATTGAAATGATTTATAGCCTTGTATCGGTTCTCTCGAATTATAGACAATAAAAAAACGAGGATGTTTCCATTGTTTAGGAAACGTCCTCGTTTTTTTGATTTATATAGCTTCAAGCACTCGCTTGATTATTATACATGCTTCATGATGTCGAGCAGGTGGTCCCAAACCATCTGTACTGTCGGGATGTGCAGACGCTCCTCTGGAGTGTGAACGTCGCGCAGGGTAGGACCGAACGATACCATGTCGAGGTTAGGATAGCGCTCTGAGAACAGACCGCACTCCAGTCCGGCGTGGATACCGCGTACGATAGGCTCCTTGCCGAACAGCTTCTTGTATGACTCAACAGCCACCTTTGTCAGCTTGCTGTTGGGGTTCATCTTCCATGCAGGATAGCCGTCGCTCTGCTTTACCTCAGCACCTGCCAGCTCGAATACAGCCTTAATGGTGTTCGACTCGTTCTCAAGGTTGCTCATAACGTTAGAGCGCTGTGAGGTGATGATGTTGATTTCGTTCTCTGAAGAGACAACGCTTGCAATGTTGTTAGAAGTCTCAACCATGTCAGCCAAAGCCTCGTCCTGGCACATAGCGAATACGCCGTTGTCGGCAGCCTGCAATGCGAGGATTACGCGGCGGCTTGCGTCCTTTGCGATAACCGGCTCGGCATCAGTGCTCTCGAGGTGGAACTCCATGGCAGTATCAGTAACGTGATACTCGTCCTCAACGTTAGCTGTGAATACGTTCCAGTCGACACGTACAGTCTCCTTTTCGGCTGCGGGAACGGCAAATACGATGACACCGTCGCGAGGAATGGCGTTGTGCAGCTTGCCCGAGTTGAACTGAGCCAGACGTACGTCCATCTTGTCCTGCTCGAGGTAGAGGAAGCGGTCGAGAATCTTGATGGCATTGGCGCGCTTCTTGTTGATGTCGTCGCCCGAGTGTCCACCCTTCAAGCCCTTGATAGAAGCCTTCATGAAGAAGTAGCCCTCAGGAGCCTGCTCGCGCTCGAATGTGAACTTCACCGAAGTAGTCTTGCCGCCGGCGCATGAGATGAAAATCTGACCCTCGTCCTCAGAGTCGAGGTTGATGAGCATATCGCCCTTCATGAATCCCGGCTTCATGCCCAAAGCACCGCTAAGGCTTGTCTCCTCGTCGCGTGTGAAAACGCACTCGATAGGACCGTGCTCAATGTCGTCGCTGTCGAGAACAGCCAGCTCAATGGCGCAACCTATGCCGTCGTCAGCACCAAGAGTAGTGCCCTTGGCTCTGAGCCATTCGCCGTCGATGTAGGTCTGGATAGGGTCGTTGAAGAAGTCGATGTCAACATCTACGAGCTTGTCGCATACCATATCCATATGGCTTTGCAAACTAATCATCGGAGCGTTCTCGTGTCCCTTGGTAGCGGGCTTGCGGATGATAACGTTGCCGGTCTCGTCAATCTCGGTTTCGAGATTGCGCTTACGGCCAAACTCTTTCAGATACTCAATCATCTGCTCCTCATGCTTTGAGGGGCGGGGAATTTTGTTGATTTCTGCAAACTGCTCGAATACGCGAGCCGGTTTCAATTCGCAATTACTCATTTTTTCTTAATTTCTTTATGTTGTTACAATAATAATCTGAATTTTCAATAATTTATTTTGTCATGCGACCGATTTACATTACCTTTGCACGTAAATAAATCTGTCGCTATGGGTTTCCCATTTCGATACAAAGTTAGTAAAAATGATTAAACTTCTGCTTTTAAGCCTGTTAATTATTGCTATAGCGTTTGCTTTGCTATCCATTAAGCTTCTACTGAAACGCAACGGCAAGTTCTCGTCGCAACATGTTCACGACAATCCCGGTCTGCGCAAGCTCGGAATCCACTGCGTAATGGATCAGGACCGCGAAGCACGCAAGCGCAACGGAGCCTATTAAGCGGATGCGTAAGGTGTGAAATAATTAAATAATAAATACAATGAACAAGAAAAACTTTTTCCGCACACTTGCTATTGCTGCTTTTGCTGCTGTGGCAATGACATCTTGCGACAAGTCAAAGTCGCAGGTAGACGACAAGGAACCGGCAGCACAGACTGCTTCTACAGCAACCAAGATTGCTTACGTTGAGGTAGACAGCATCATGTCGCAGTACAAGTTCTGCAAGGACTACTCGCTCATCCTTCAGAAGAAGGGCCAGAATATCCAGAACACTCTCGCACAGAAGCAGCAGGCTCTTGAGGCTGCCGCTGCCAACTTCCAGCAGAAGGTGCAGCAGAATGCCTACACACGCGAGCAGGCACAGTCTATTCAGATGTCGCTTCAGAAGCAGAGCAACGACCTTCAGGCTCTCAACCAGCGCTTGAGCGGTGAGTTCCAGACCGAGACCGAGAAGTACAACAACGCTCTCCGCGACTCTATACAGCACTATCTCGCCCTTTACAACAAGGACAAGAAGTACACCCTCATTCTCAGCAAGGCTGGCGACAACATCCTCTATGCCGATAAGGCTCACGATATAACCAACGAGGTTATCGCCGGACTTAACAAGGCTTACAAGCAGGCTCCCGCTGAGAAGACTGCAACAGAGAAAAAGAAGTAATAAAGCCACAAACGCTTTATGAATAAATAAAAACGACCGCCCATAGAGGTAAAACTCTATAGGGCGGTCGTTTTTTTACACCTTATTATATATATACAGTGCCAATGATATTATATGGAAAAAGACAATGATGCCGTGGCTGCTTGCACTTGTCTTATAGTCTGCGTTGTTTCCTGCTTGGGCGCTTGGCGGTGCTTTACGAGATAGCTGCCGTCATGCGTCTTGCGCAACACCCTTAGAATACCCAAAATGTTGTATTTGTTTCTTATTTCTGAGGTTTTTTATTCAATAAATAAATTACGCCAT